>Ga0209123_1001404_pt1 | contig 23980 bp, 25 predicted proteins | sample BarGraIncu00431A_FD_184500 | JGI IMG/M metagenome (GOLD analysis project Ga0209123, IMG submission 184500) | Arctic peat soil microbial communities from Barrow, Alaska, USA - Barrow Graham LP Incubations 004-31A (SPAdes) (version 2) | ecosystem: Environmental > Terrestrial > Soil > Wetlands >...
ATACTGCCGTCATATTCAGGAAAAAGAACTACTCAGGCCAATTAATGAGTCTGTTTTCCAAAGTAAAGCCACCTAATTCTTGTTATAAGGAATTTCTATTTACACAAGATTAATTACGCTCCCGGGGTCTCTTTTATTTTTACTCTTTTCTCATTTTCGTAGATACTTAGAAAGTCCCAGTATACGATAAAGATATCGTGAGCTTTTTCAGATATAAAGTCCATCCACCCGTCAACAATTAAATTATCATTGGTATCAAATAGTTTTATTCCAGAAAAACAGTCAACCGAACCATCTAAATAGTTTGCACAACGTCCTTCAATACAACTATCAGACTAATCAAAAAGTAGTCCGTTATTATCTATACCGTATTTTGTTAAATCATTTATTAGTTGTGTTTCAACTTCTTTTCTCAAAAGTTTTCCCATAGAAATGGATAACCCATAATTAGAATAGTTTGGTTTCATTTTTTGCCCCCATATGCTTAGATTTTATTTATATTATAATACATTTAGTAAAAATCAGCATTTGCATGCTGATTTTTATATTTGCAGGATTAATATGTGGTTTTGTTTAATAATGGAATAGGAATGATTCGGAGGTAATTAAAATGAACTTTAGCAGAAATGATATTGAAATACATTATTGTCAATCGTTACTTGCTTTGAAATTTATTTTTGAGCAAACAGAAGTGCATTATTGGGCAAAATGGATTGAGAAAGATTTAGATAAATGGGAAAATGAAAAGTCTGTTCATCATCATATTTCTGCTTACGGTGGAATGGGGTCATTAAGTGATTTGATTATTTGTACCCAAAATGGACATGGTGTGATGTCAGAGCAGGAGCCTTGGGTAAATTCCTTAATATCTGACTTACGTTCGCTATGTTACACTTTTGCTATTTCTTTAAGAGAACAGAAAGAAATTACATTGGACGAAGTTGTTAATGGGATGGGGAGATACATTTACAAACTTCAAGGGTGGCGTTGCCTTTCCTGTGGCTATTCTGATTTATCTTTAAATGAGATAGAAAACTATATTGCATATATTTTAGAACGTAATGGTATAATTCAAGCCATAATTTCAAATAACCTAATTCATTACACTAAACAGACCTTTCAACTAGATGTGCCTGAAGCCCATGGGTATAGAGAAAATCTAAAGAAAATAGTAACGGATAGTAATATTGTTATTACGAATCGCATCGGATGGCTGAGGCCATGCCCAAAATGTAGTAGTGAGGATACAGCAATTTATAGATGGGAAAAACGGAAAAAAAGAAAATGGCTATTTTCGCAGGAGGAAATTTTTAAGCCTTCTGACGATAATCTGCAAATGAGATAAGTTAACAATTTCTATAACAAGCATAAGGAGAAAGTAGATGTTTACGTTAAAAGAACGTACTGAAGTTTATCGTCTAGGTTTGAATTGTGGATTTTTTAGTAAAGATGAAGTTATTCATTGGGTAGATAAACAAATAGTACAAATTCCGAATCCTGACTATGTTTTAATTGAAGTCTCACTTTTAAATCAAAGTAAATCAATTGATATTTCATATAAGTTGAAAGAGTTGGAAGGCAAGCAACGCGAAGGATATGCTGTGAATATTCTTTTAGGCTTATGCTATATGGAACTTTTGAAGAACCGTTTTTCGGATGATGATATTTGTTTTTTTCTAGGCAATATAAGGAATAGCGATGCTTTATCAGATGAAGGTACAATTAGGGTGATAGATGTACTTACTGGTGAATATTATTTGGCGCGGAGACAAATTTATGGCTCATTAAAAATTGCATCTGCAAATATTAGGGGATTCTTAATAGGTTTTAAGCCTTATGCAGAGGAATTTTAATAGGAGAGTAGAGAATGACAGATACATGGAAATCAATAGTTAATCTAATTCCATACGAAAATTTTACGCAATCTCATTTCTTGGATTCTAAGTTTATTCCCATATTGCAGTTAAAACCAGACCTCAACATGGGACTTTCGGAAAATGGTAACTGGGTGGTTGAGGGAAAAAACAGTATATATATCCTAACTACCCCAGAATCATATGGACGTGTAGTTGTTTTACTAGAACGCTCTATTTATGAGGTAAGCAAAGAACTAAAAATATTTTTTGCAAATGTGAATATTGATGCTGATATTGATTTAATATTTCCTTTTATTGATATTGTTAGGGCAGGACTTGGGTTTGGAACAATTTATTGGGCAGAATTGGCGTTTAAATGGTTTGATGAGTTGCCTGTCACAAGAAAAGTAGAACTGAAAGATTCCCTTGAAAAAATAAAAGGTGAAAAGTGGATAAGTCAAAGATTGCGTCATAAGGTAATAAAGGAATTGAAACGAGTTGCTAAAGTGGATTGAAAGTATTAGCGTAATGCTGATACTTTTTTGTACATACTAATTATAAGTGTGCCATGTAATAAAACTCATTTCAGGGGATGATTTTGTGGACGAAAAGACGAATAAATTAATAAATGAAAAGAGCCCGTATTTGCTCCAACATGCCTATAACCCAATGAATTGGTACCCTTGGGGCGATGAAGCATTCGAGAAGGCAAAACGGGAAGATAAGCCAGTGTTCTTCAGTAGTGGATATTCGTGCTGCAATTGATGGCATGTAATGGAGCTAAGGAAAAATTTGTAATTACACAAAACTAAAAATCATGCTCCCCGCTACGCTAAATAGGCTATAGGCTTAGGCAGAGGAGCGGGATCTGCGACTTTGGTCCCTACTTCGTTGAAAGAAAGAGTGACGAGAAAGATATTCACAATATAACAAGTTTGCCGGTGATCTCGCCTATAGCTGAACGTCTGCTCTCCCAATAAGTACGCATAGTTTTTACAATTACGATGTCTACATACGTATTATCCACTCTCAAATTAATTTATTCCATCGTTAGACCTGATGATTGGCACTTCTTCCAGTTGCGCTTCTTTATTTTGGGAGTACTGAAGATTGGGAAAAAAGGACTAAGGTATAAGCTTGATAAGAATGCTCTCAAACCTATTTTTATATTTATCATCAACGCCGAAACGAGGCATTGTTCCTGTATGGTGAATAATGCCTCGTATGTATATTTTTTTCGATTATGTTTATATTCCTGATAGTGATGGGAAATACTTTAAATGTGATTATAGATCAGTACCAATTCGTAATTATGGCAAAAGCACCGATGCCTGGCACGTTAAAGACTGGGCGCATCAAAGGCTCTAACAAAATACCGATAAAATGTACTACACCCAGACCCATGAGAATTTCCGATAGAATAAAAAAAGGCACCAACGAAGGAAAAACTACATTCCACCATAGATTTAGACCCGTAATCGCTGCGTCAAAGGCTACTTTCGGATATTGAACCATAGCAATCGTAACAAATACGGCACCAAAGGCCGTTCCAAATGCTAGTAGGCGGGAACGATAGCGTTTGCCTCCGCTGAATTTTTTCATATGATACTCTCCTCCTTAAGCCCGGGCGATCTGTAATATGTATATTGCAGGAGAGGCGATAATATAACCATCCGAAATGAGGATTTTATGAAATAAAAAGAGGCGAAAAACGAAAGTCCCATGCACCTATATTCCAATTAGATGGAGGCATTCCTAGTGCGTAAATATCACTAGCCATCGTGTCAACAGCTAACATATTTTGTAATGGTGTAAGATCACTTCGGCCGCGTTCCTTACTCGACAAAAAGTGTGCTGTTTTTGTGATGGTGGGGATGGTACTATATTGGTTCATCTGTTTCAACAGTAAGCGGCCTTGCTGATTAAAAGCCAGTACGCGGGCATATAATGGACCGCATTCATCAAATAGAGTCAACTGCCCCTTATTGGTTCCCAGTAGTGAATGAATGATGATACGTTGTAAACGCGTATGAGGATAACGTTTGCTTTTTAGAAGGGAAAATAACTGATTGATATTGGCTGATCCCAATGCTGATTCCCGCAATTTGTAATGTAAGCCTTCCGATACGCTAGGGATTTGCTCTAATTTCTCAAGAGTGGCAGTTCGTAATTGGGCGAGTATTACATTGGATAAATTAGAAAATGTAACAGGTCCTCGCTTTTCTGCTAACATAGTATTAATTATCATTAAAGTAGTAATGGGGATGGTTGCACGTATTTCATCGGTAATGGACATACTATTCAATAAGGCATGGCGAATCGCTGTTGCGCTGGCCAAAGGCGATGTGATCGTTGTATCACTATAGTGGGATTGTTGCCTTGTGACCGGAATGGGGATGAGGTGCGGCGCGAATGTTGCCATAGCCCTTAGATATTCTACTGCTAAAATATTATTGGGGGATCTAATAATATCAGGAGAAATATGATAGTTGCTATGGAGTGATTTTTCCAAGGCAGCTGCATAGGTAGAACCTGATTGTAAGTGTATGTGCAGATCCTTAAGTACTTGGGTATCTTCAGTTGCAGCAGCGATTTTCTTTAATATTGTTAAGTCAGAATACTCGGCACCAAAGCAAATATGACTGATAATACCTAATGAATTTAACAGACGAATGCCACCAGTAGCGAAGTATTGGGCGCTACGCACTGCAAAAACGACGGGTAATTCAATAATTAAGTCGACGCCGCCACGAATGGCCATTTCGGCCCTCTTCCACTTATCAAAGAGTGCCGGTTCGCCTCTTTGCATAAAATTTCCGCTCATCACTCCTACGACGAATGGACATCCTGACTCTTTTTTGGCGGCTTCTACATGCCATTGGTGTCCATTATGAAAAGGATTGTATTCAACAATAATACCAACTGCTTGCGTCATTTGTGAGTCACTCCAGTTATTAATAAATTTTGTTCAAACTCCATAAATTTAGATTTAAATGGTACTTTATTATTTTTTAGAAGGAAAAAATGTGATTGTGTCGAATTTTAGTTTAATTGTGAAGTGATATATAGATAAAAATAAACAGGGGGTTATTAGCATGAAAATTTTAGTCATTAATTGTGGAAGTTCTTCTCTAAAATATCAACTATTTGAAATGGATAATGAGTCCGTATTAGCCAAGGGGTTGGTTGAACGTATTGGTCTTGACGGTTCGGTGTTGACCCATGAACCTACTGGCAAAGATAAAGTTAAAATTAATGCTGACATAAAAAATCATACCATTGCTATTGATTTAGTACTAAAGGCATTAGTTGATGGGAAACATGGTGTAATTTCCAGTATGAAAGAAATTGATGCCATTGGTCATCGTGGTGTTCATGGTGGGGAAATGTTCTCTGATTCGGTACTGGTAACGCCAAACGTAATCAAAGCCATTGAGGAATGCATTGAAATGGCACCACTGCACAATCCACCGAATATTGCTGGTATCAATGCTTGTACAGAATTAATGCCTGGTGTACCACAGGTTGCCGTCTTTGATACTGCTTTTCATCAAACGATGCCGAAAAAAGCTTACATGTATGCACTTCCTTATGAAGCTTATGAGAAATATGGTATTCGTCGGTATGGCTTTCACGGCACATCTCACAAATATGTCTCACAAAGAGTTGCTGAGATAATGGATAAAGATATTAAAGATCTTAAAATCATTACTTGCCATTTAGGTAATGGTTCCAGCCTAGCAGCCATACAAAACGGACAATGTATTGATACCAGTATGGGGTTCACACCACTTGAAGGGTTAGTCATGGGCACTCGTTGTGGTAATATTGATCCTGCTATCATACCTTTTTTGATGAAAAAAGAAAATATGAGCATGGATGAAATTGACACTTATATTAATAAAAAATCAGGGGTATTAGGTATTTCAGGAGTATCCAGTGATTTCCGCGATATTGAAAAAGCTGCCGAAGGTGGTAATGAACGGGCTCAATTGGCGTTAGATATGTTTACATATGAGGTCGTTAAATTTATTGGCAGTTATGCTGCAGCAATGAATGGCGTGGACGTGATTGTATTTACCGCTGGTGTTGGCGAAAATGCCATTGGCTTGCGTGCCAAGATTATTGCTGGTGTGGAATATTTGGGTACTAAAATTGATAACGAAAAAAATAATGTCCGAGGTAAAGAACAAGAAATCAGCGCTGCTGGCTCTAAAGTAAAAGTGTTTATTGTTCCGACGAATGAAGAACTAGTCATTGCCCGTGATACAGTGAAAATTTGCAAGCATTAACTAATCATTTCTTTATTAATAATACATTGTTTCCTATTCAACTTCAAACTAGGGCTGATATTTTTTGCTGATTTAAGAAGTTGTTATAAACTAAACCTTTTCTTGTTGACAAAATATAGAGAGGTAGCTATAATAAATGGAGGTTGAGGTGGAAAATGATGAAAATTAATATCCTACAAGCTAAAATAGCCGTTGGTAGCCGGGAAATGTTTGAATTTGTCACTTCTGCTGAAAAAATAGACCTTGATGGTGAAGGCCCTTGGATCAGTAATGAAATTAAGGTTGAAGGCGAATTAATAAATAATGGGCGGGTATTAAAGATTAAAGGCGTTATTCATGCTACAGCTAAACATCAATGTAACTACTGCTTAGAAGATTTTATTACTAATATGGAAATTCCATTTAGTGATGATTATCAAGAACAAAGTGGGGAAGAAATTGATGGTGGTGCTGATTTAGCTTATTATAATGGTGATGAAATTGATATTGCCGATTTAGTGCGTGAAAGCATGATATTAGCTGAACCCTTGAACGTTGTATGCAGTAAAGATTGCCGTGGGTTATGTCCACATTGTGGTATTAATCTTAATGATGCAGAATGCTCATGCGAAAACAATGTAATTGACCCAAGACTTGCAGTATTAAGTAAACTGTTAAAGTAATTACAGTAGCCATGATTGAAATCCTGTTAAGGAGGTGTGTAATAATGGCAGTACCTAAGCGTAAAACATCTAAAGCCCGCCGCGATAAGCGTCGTGCTAATTGGAAATTATCCGTTCCTGGTTTGATTGCATGTCCGCAATGTCACGAACTAAAAATGCCTCATCGAGTATGTCCTGAATGTGGTAATTATAATGGTAAGGTAGTTATAAAAGCAAAAGCAGAATAAATTCTTTTTTAGTGAGCAGGATAAGAGTTGATTGAACTTTTTTCTTGCTCACTGTTTTTTCTTGCATTTTAAATAGTAACTGGTTATAATACTAAGTACTAAGTCTTGATAATATAAGAAAAAAATTAGGTGATATTATATTGCGAATTCAGAAAAAAATCCGCCAAGGAGCCTTGCAAGAACAATTAACGTCCAGTCCTTTTCTGACGGATGGGGAATTGGCCGTATTGCTCAATGTTAGTATTCAAACGATCCGTTTGGATCGTTTAGAATTAGGTATACCTGAATTACGCGGGCGTACGAAGCAAATGGCAGAAAATGCCCAAAATAAATTAAAAGCCATAACGCGTGGTGATATTATTGGTGAACTTATTGATTTAGAACTGGGCGTACAGGGGATTTCGGTTATGACCATTACCCCGGATATGGTTTTTGAAAAAACAAAGGTTGCTCGTGGCCATTATGTATTTTCTCAAGCTAACTCATTAGCCATTGCAATTATTGATGCACCAGCCGCTTTGACTGGTGTTGCTAACATAAAATATAAAATTCCAATTCATATTGATGAAAAATTAGTTGCGAAAGCAGAAGTAATAAGAAAACGCGGTAATAAATATTTCATTTGGGTAAAAACTCGTAATGAAAAACAAGAAGTATTTCGTGCTAAATTTATAATGGTCTCATTGGAATTATGAATGGAGATAAGCGAATGAAGGTTGCCGTTGATGCTATGGGCAGTGATTATGCACCAAAAGAAATTATTCTTGGCGCAATACAAGCTGTTCAAGAATACAAATGTGAAGTTGTTTTAGTTGGCGATGAAGTCCCAATAAGGCAAGTTTTAAATACAATTAAAAATTGGGAAGCAATGGGCATTAGCATTTATCATGCCAGTCAAACCATTGAAATGCATGAACACCCTGGTGCCGCTGTTCGTAAAAAAAAGGATGCATCCGTCGTTGTTGCAACACGTCTAGTAAAAGAAGGTGTTTGTGATGCCGTTGTTTCGGCAGGGAGTACTGGTGCAGCCGTAGCGGCAGCGTTATTTGGATTGGGCCGGATTAAAGGCGTTGAACGTCCAACAATTGCCACTCCCATTCCTAATCTTACTGGAACCACAGTGTTACTGGATTCTGGTGCCAATATCGATAGTAAACCCAAACATTTAGTACAAAGTGCAGTCATGGGTTCCCTTTACTCAAAGTATATCTTGAATATTGATCATCCACGTGTTGGTTTATTAAATATTGGTGAAGAAGAGACGAAAGGTAATGAACAGGCTTTAGCTACCTATCCATTATTAAAACAATTGCAAACGATTAATTTTATTGGTAATATAGAAGGCCGAGATATTCCTAGCGGGACTGTAGATGTTGTTGTTTGTGATGGCTTTGTTGGTAATGTAGTGCTAAAATTGAATGAAGGTTTGAGCAGCGCTATCATGCAACTCTTAAAAGAAGCTGTAAAAAGTAGTGGAATTTTTACGAAACTGGCATCATTAATGGTGTTACCAGCATTAAAAAATTTAAAAAAGAAACTTGATTATGCTGAATATGGTGGAGCGCCTCTACTAGGCGTTGACGGATGTTTTATCATTTGTCATGGTAGTTCTAAAGCCAAGGCTATCAAAAATGCCATCCGTGTTGCTACGGAATTTACAGATAATAAAGTTGTTGAACATATCCGAGACAATATCGCACAAGAAGGAGTTGTTACTAGTGCTGGAGAAATTTAAATCCGTTGGTATTATTGGTACCGGAAAATATCTACCAGATCATGTTGTGACCAATCATGATCTGGAAAAAATAGTAGAAACTTCTGATGAGTGGATTGTTGACCGTACAGGTATAAGAGAACGCCGTATCGCTGATCCGGGTTTTGCCACATCTGATTTAGCGGCCTTAGCTGCAGAACAAGCGTTACTTGATGCTGGCATCACTGCTGATGAAATTGATTTAATTATTGTAGCAACATGCACTCCTGATATGGGGCTAGTATCTACAGCTTGTCTTGTACAAGATAAAATAAAAGCTAGCAAGGCCGCAGCTTTTGATTTGGCAGCAGCTTGCGCCGGCTTTGCTTATGGTTTGGTCGTTGGTAGTCAGTGCGTTAAAACTGGCTTATATAAAAAAGTGTTAGTGATTGGGGCCGAGACCCTTTCTAAAATTATTGATTGGACTGACCGTAACACTTGTGTATTATTTGGTGATGGAGCTGGTGCCGTTGTTTTGGGAGAAGTGCCAGCAGGTTACGGTATCTTAGGCGTTGATCTTGGCTCTGAAGGATCAGGTGCGGATTTCTTAAAGGTGCCTGCCGGAGGATCCCGATTACCAGCAACAAATGAAACCGTAAATGGCCGGCAACATTTTCTATACATGAATGGTAGTGAGGTCTTTAAGTTTGCTATCAAGGTGATGGGTGAATCGGCTGTAAGGGCATTAGATCATGCTGGCTTATCCAATACTGACATAGATTGTTTGGTTCCTCATCAAGCTAATATGCGAATTATTAATTCAGCGGCCAAACGTTTAAAAGTGCCCATGGAAAAAGTAATGGTAAATGTGGATAAATACGGCAACACTTCAGGTGCCACTATTCCCATCGCCTTGGATGAAGCAATTAAATCTAATAAAATTAAACATGATGATATAGTCGTTTTAGTAGGTTTTGGTGCAGGACTTACTTGGGCCTCCTGTGTCATAAAATGGTACAAGGAGGATCAGACTATTGTTTAAAAACAAACTTTGTCAATTATTGAACATAAAGTACCCAATACTGCAAGGCGGGATGGCTTGGGTCGCCACAGCAGAACTCGCAGCTGCTGTTTCAAATGCAGGTGGTCTGGGGATTATTGGTGCAGGTCACATGCCCCCCGACGTACTGCGCAAGGAAATTCAAAAAACAAAAACTTTGACCAATAAGGTTTTTGGTGTTAATATCATGCTGATGTCACCATTTGTTAAAGAAGTAATGCAAGTTGTTATTGATGAACGAGTGGCCGTTATTACGACAGGAGCGGGTAATCCTGGCGAATACATACCAGCATTAAAAGAAATTGGTACGAAGGTTATTCCAGTTGTGGCATCCGTTGCTTTGGCGAAACGATTAGAGCGTATTGGCGTTGATGCTATTATTGCTGAAGGTCAGGAAAGTGGGGGCCATGTGGGGGAAATTTCCACCATGACCTTGATCCCTCAAATTGTTGATGCGGTGAATATACCCGTCATTGCTGCCGGTGGAATTGCTGATACTAGAGGGTTTGTTGCGGCTTTGGCTCTAGGTGCCCAAGGTGTTCAAATAGGAACACGTTTTGTCGCATCGTTAGAATGTATTGTCCATGAAAATTATAAAGAAGCTATTATAAAGGCTAAAGATCGTTCAACGGTTTTGACTGGTATTGCTACGGGGCATCCAGTACGGGTAATGGCGAATAAATTTACTCGTGAATATGAAGCCATGGAAAAAAGAGGGGCCTCTCCCGAGGAACTTGCAGCTATGGGGGAAGGTACATTGCGAATAGCAGCTCGCGAAGGCGATGTAGATCATGGTTCAGTCATGGTCGGCCAGGTTTGCGGTCTGATTAAAAATATTAAATCAGTAGACCAGATTATTCAAGATATCGTTGGTGATATACCAACCGTGTTAAAAGAAATTGAAGGAAATATCTAACGCTACGTAAAGGAAGGTACATATGAAAAAAACAGCTTTTATTTTTCCAGGACAAGGTTCACAAACCGTCGGCATGGGAAAAGAATTATATGAGGGCTTTGCCACCGCGAAAGCGGTATTTGATGCAGCGGATGCGGCATTAGGTTTCTCTATTACCAATCTGTGTTTTAATGGCCCGGAAGATGAACTTCGGAAAACTTATAATACGCAACCAGCTATCTTGACCGTGAGTATTGCCTGTTATGAAGTGCTCAAAGAATTTGGTATACAGCCAAACATTGTAGCTGGACATAGCTTGGGAGAATACTCAGCTCTTGTGGCAGCGGGTGCTCTATCCTTTGCTGATGCTGTGCGATTGGTACGTAAACGTGGCCAATTGATGCAAGAAGCTGTACCCCTAGGTGAAGGTAGTATGGCGGCTATCTTAGGTCTTGAACGCCAGGTTGTCATTGATATTTGTGAAAAGTCTCAAATGGAATTTGGCGCCGTGCAGGCTGTTAACTTTAATTGTCCAGGACAAATTGTAATCGCTGGTAAAAAAGAGGCCGTAGAAAAGGCTTGTGAAATGCTGAAGGCAGCGGGGGCCAAACGAACCATCATGTTACCAGTGAGTGCGCCTTTCCATAGCACATTGATGAAACCAGCTGCTGAAAAATTGGCATTGGAATTGTCAGCAATCACTGTGAGTGATGCCGTTATTCCAGTTGTTGCTAATATTCATGGTGGAATCATTACACAGGCCTTAGAAATTGAAAAGTCCCTGGTCGAGCAAGCTGATCATCCTGTAGAATGGGAAAAATGTGTGGCAGAAATTGCAAAATTTGGCGCCACTACCTTTATCGAAGTTGGACCTGGTAAAGTTTTGTCAGCTTTAACTAAAAAAATTACTAAAGAAATAGACAACTTAAATGTAGAAGATACTGTTTCTTTAGAAAAAACCCTTGATTATTTCAAGGAGGTTAATTAAAATGCTCTTAGAGGGAAAAGTTGCAGTTGTCACTGGTGCTTCTCGTGGAATTGGACGTGCCGTGGCGATTGCCTTGGCAAAAGCTGGCGCGAAAGTAGTCATTAACTATGCTGGCAATATAGCTGCTGCCGAAGAAGTGAAAAACAGTATTGAGGCTGCTGGTGGTCAAGGACTACTTATGCAAGCGGATGTTGCTAGTGATGAGGCAGTAACGCTTATGGTCAAGGAAACAATGGCGTCTTTTGGGCGAATTGATATTTTAGTCAATAATGCAGGCATTACTCGTGATAATTTATTAATGCGCATGAAAGAAGGAGATTGGGATGCGGTGATGAATACCAATCTCAAAGGTGTTTTTTTGTGTACAAAAGCAGTTTCTCGGGTTATGATGAAACAAAAGTATGGTAAAATTATTAATATGACATCTGTTGTTGGCTTAACAGGAAATGCAGGTCAAGCCAATTATGCAGCTGCTAAAGCTGGCGTCATCGGCTTTACAAAATCCATGGCTAAGGAATTGGCTGGGAGAAACATTACGGTGAATGCCATTGCTCCGGGATTTATTAATACGGATATGACAGCCGTGTTACCTGAACAGGTCAAGGAAGAATTCATCACTAAAATACCTGCCGGTCACCTAGGTAACCCTGAAGATGTGGCAGCTGCTGTAGTATTTTTAGTCTCTGACTCAGCAAATTATATTACTGGCCAAACTTTAAATGTTGATGGCGGTATGGTAATGTAAAGGAAATTGGGATCAAGAAAGTGTTATACTTTCTGATGACCGAACAGAAACTTTTGAAAGGAGGTGATATCGTGACAACTTTTGATAAAGTTAAACAAATTTCAGTAGAACAACTTGGTGTTGAAGAAGATGATGTAACTATCGATTCGACTTTTATTGATGACTTAGGTGCTGATTCCCTTGACATTGTTGAATTAATTATGGCTTTTGAAGAGGAATTTAATATTGAAATTCCTGATGAAGTAGCTGAGAAAATGAAAGCTGTGAAAGATGCTGTAGAATACATAGAAAAAGAAAAGCAAGCTTAATTCTTTTTGTATTCAAAGGTCGAAAGTCCCGTGAAATATTGATTTTTCGCGGGACTTTCTTAAAAGATAATGTGCTAGCGAATGGAGGAATTATAAATTGAAACTTCCAGAACTTAAAATAGGTAATCTGGTAGCTCGTGTGCCTATTATACAAGGCGGAATGGCAATACGTATTTCTACAGCTAGGCTCGCCGCAGCTGTAGGTGAAGAGGGCGGTATTGGACTCATAGCTGCTTCAGGGATGAGCTTTGATGAATTACGTGGGGAAATTCGTTTGGCTCGTTCTTTGACGAAAGGTATCATCGGCATTAATATCATGGTTGCCGCCAGACAATTTGCCGGTATTGTCAAAACAGCGATCGACGAAGGTATTGATTTAGTTGTTGCTGGTGCTGGCTTTTCTCGAGATGTGTTTGCCATGGGAAAAGAATCGGGTACACCCATCGTGCCAATTGTATCTTCTGTTAAATTAGCTAAAATTTCACAAAAATTAGGAGCTGCTGCCATCATTGTCGAGGGCAAGGAAGCAGGCGGACATTTGGGGACCGATCAAACGTTACATTCTTTACTGCCGGATATTGTAAAGGCGGTGACAATCCCCGTTATTGGTGCTGGTGGCATTATGAGTGGTTATGATATTGTAGAAACACTTAAACTAGGTGTAGCTGGTGTGCAAATGGGAACACGATTTGCAGCTAGTAATGAATCAAATGCAGCTCCTGCGTTAAAAGAGTTTTACTTAAAAGCAAAGCACGAAGATATTGTGCTCATTCATAGTCCTGTTGGGCTGCCTGGTCGTGCACTTCGAAATCCATTTGCAGAGAAAATTATTGAAAGTACTGCACCTGCTCCAGAAAGCTGTGATGGCTGCCTAAAACATTGCTTAAAGAACTTTTGCATTATTAAGGCATTAATTCGCGCTCAGCAAGGTGATTTGGAAACTGGATTAATATTTACTGGTGAGTACATTCATAAAATAGATGAAATACTATCGGTTAAGGAAATATTCAGGAGACTGTTAGCTGAAATTGAAACTATAAATTAACATGAGGTGAGTTTGTTTGAAAAAACGAGTTGTAATAACAGGATTAGGTGCAGTAACACCTATAGGAATTGGTAAGGATGAATTTTGGCAAGCGCTACTAGCTGGTAAATCAGGTGTTGGTAAAATCACTCGTTTTGATGCAAGTGACTATACTACCCAAATTGCTGGCGAGGTTAAGAATTTTGACCCAACCCAATACATTGAAAAAAAAGAAGCAAAGCGAATGGATCGGTGTACCCAGTTTGCTGTTGCTGCCAGTAAGATGGCTCTTGAGGATTCAGGTATTGATCTGGAGGCTGAAGATCGTGAACGTATTGGTACAATGATTGGTACTGGTATTGGTGGTATGGATACTCTCCATGACCAATTTAAAAATTTGTTTGATAAAGGTCCTGGTCGTGTGAGTCCCTTCTTTGTGCCAATGATGATTGGTAATATGGCAGCTGGACAAACTTCAATTACTTTTGGATTGCAAGGACCGTGTAGTTGTGTTGTTACGGCTTGCGCAACAGGTACAAACGCTATTGGCGATGCTTTTAAAGTCATTCAACGGGGTGATGCTGATGTTATGGTGGCCGGTGGTACTGAAGCGGCCATTTCTCCTATTGCTGTGGCTGGTTTTTGTTCCATGAAAGCTCTATCAACTCGTAATGATGAACCAGAGAAAGCTTCTCGTCCTTTTGATAAAGATCGTAATGGCTTTGTTATGGGTGAGGGCGCTGGTGTTGTTATTCTTGAATCTTTAGAACATGCTACCACTAGAGGAGCTGTAATTTATGCAGAAGTGATTGGTTATGGCTCTAATGCTGATGCCTATCATATTACTGCCCCTGCCCCTGAAGGAGCCCAAGCAGCTAAATGTATGGCTATGGCCCTTAAGGATGCAGGGATTAAGCCTGAGGCTGTTGATTATATTAATGCTCATGGCACCTCTACACCAATGAATGATAAGAATGAGACTTTAGCAATTAAATCATTATTTGGTGCACATGCCTACAAATTAGCGATTAGTTCCACTAAATCCATGACTGGACATTTGCTTGGTGCATCAGGTGGTATCGAATGTATTGCAACAACTTTGAGTTTAGTGAACGATATGGTTCATCCAACCATTAATTATCAAACTCCAGATGAAGACATGGATTTAGATTATGTACCAGGTGTAGCCCGTAAACAAACCGTAAATGTAGCATTATCCAATTCTTTCGGGTTCGGTGGACATAATGCAACTATTTTATTGAAAAAATTTCAAAAGTAGATGGGCGATGAGTGAAATACTAAATAAACATAGATTAGATGCCCTACGCAAACTTTCAACCTTATTGAATGTGCAGTTTACTAATGTAAACCTGCTCAATCAGGCCCTTACCCATACTTCATATGCCAATGAATGTAAAAATTCAACAATTATGCATAATGAACGCTTAGAATTTCTAGGTGACGCGGTGTTGGATGTGGTTGTTAGCGAATATTTATTCCGTCAATTGGTCAATCTACCTGAGGGAGAATTGACTAAGGCACGTGCCGTCGTCGTATGTGAGACGACGTTAGCGCGGTGCTCGGCGGAGCTTGGCATTGGTGAATATCTATTCTTAGGAAAAGGCGAGGCTAGTTCTGGCGGGCGTGAACGTTCGTCAATTCTGGCAGACACGTTTGAAGCCATTATTGGTGCTATTTATATGGATAGTGGTTTTGAAAATTGTGCTCGTTTTGTGTTAAAGCAACTACAAGCTGATTTGTTATTAGTTAAACACGGTGAATATGTTAAAGATTATAAAACCCTACTGCAAGAAGTTGTTCAGAAAAATACGGATAGTAAAATTATCTATGAAATTGTTGACGAAAGTGGTCCTGATCATCATAAATTATTTAAGGTGGCCGTTATTGTCAATGATAAACAATTAGGTAGTGGCCTTGGTAAAAGCAAAAAAGAAGCTGAACAACTTGCCGCAAATCAAGCGTTAATTACATTAAAGATCATAAATGACTAAGGCTTCTGCCTGCGTCTCAAGACTTGGCTTATGCCAAGTCTTTTCTTGTGGTACTAGAATGTGAAAAATGCATAGAATATTTCTTACATTGGGAGGAATTTATGAAGCATTATATTATTCCGGTATTTATTCCTCATTATGGCTGTACCCATGCCTGTGTATTTTGCAATCAGCAAAAAATAACTGGCCATGTTATGCCGGTAGCAGTTCAGGAAGTAGCAGGCATTATTGATGAGCATTTAGAGCGAATAACGGAAAAACGTCATATTGAAGTCGCGTTTTATGGTGGCAGTTTTACGGCTCTTGATGTTGAAGTTCAATCAGAATTATTAGCCCCCGCCTACAGGGCTTTGCAACAGGGTAGAATTCATGGGATTCGTCTGTCGACGCGTCCAGATTGCATTGATGAAATGATTGTACAAAACTTGATTGCTTTTGGGGTATCAACGATTGAACTGGGTGTACAATCCCTTGATAATAAGGTCCTGCAGGCCAGCGCTCGCGGTCATAGTGCGACCCATGTTATTCAGGCTGTTCATCTGATTAAAAAGATGGGGCTTCGATGTGGTATTCAGCTTATGCCAGGTTTACCCCAGGAAGATTGGGCAAGCTTGATTGCTACGATTCAGGGCGTAATCAAACTAGCCCCTGATTTTGTGCGCATTTATCCCACAATCGTAATTGCCCATACAAAATTGGCCGAAATGTATGATGATGGCAGTTATGTACCCTTGTCCTTATCTGCCGGAGTGGCTCGTGCTGCATTTATTAAGCTACTGTTTGCTGAACAGAACATCCAAGTCATTCGCACTGGGCTCCAAGCAACGGAGGAGTTAGGTAATCGTGATGTGGTTCTGGCCGGACCTTACCATCCTGCTTTTGGTGAAATGGTAGATTCCTATCTTTTTTATCTCATGTTAGTACATTGCACAGAAAGCCTTAGTCTGGGGGAAAATAGTGATATTCTTATTCATCATCATTCCCGTGACACTTCGAAACTGAGAGGTTTGAAAAATAGTAATATTAAAAAGCTTCACAGCATATATAATATCAGCCATCTCACATTGAAGGCCGATGGCCAAAAGCTAGATGAATTAGTCATTGAGTATGAGAACATATGTTATGTTATTAATAAAAAAATGTTATTCTATATTTAATTTGTAAAAGAAGGAATTATTAGGAAAAGAACAGAATACTATAGAGTATAGTAAGCCCTGATACCAAAAGGAGGTTACATAATGGATGTTCTAAAAGTATCTGCAAAATCTAATCCTAAATCTGTAGCAGGCGCCTTGGCTGCGGTACTAAGAGAGAGAGGCACTGCTGAAGTACAGGCAGTGGGCGCTGGGGCAGTTAATCAATCGATAAAGGCAATTGCGATCGCTCGTGGTTTTGTTGCGCCTAATGGTATTAATTTGATTGCTATTCCCGCTTTTTCTGAAATTATCATTGATGGTGAAGAACGTACTGCGATTCGTTTCATTGTAGAACCAAGGTAGTTTTTATTTTTAAAAAGAAAACCTGTTTGCTATGCAAACAGGTTTTTTGACGGAATCAGAAAGTAGAAAATGGTGGGACAGGGGGACAGGATCACTGTCCCACCATTTTAATTGCGTCTGAGGACTTGGTCGAAGCCAAGTCTTTTCTTGTGATAAAAAAATTCGTGAGTGTTTTTTGTGGGGAAATTAGAGCATAGAAGCTTATTGTATAAACGACGTGTACATGGTAAACTTGAAAAGTTAGGTAATTCTAAAATGATAATAATATGTGTGGTGATATAGTATGCTATTACGCAGACTTGAAGCTTATGGCTTTAAATCTTTTGCTGATAAAACGGAAATAGAATTTGGCCCTGGCATTACTGTTGTCGTCGGGCCCAATGGTAGTGGTAAAAGTAATATTTCCGACGCCATTCGTTGGGTGCTCGGTGAGCAAAGTATTCGTACACTACGCGGCACTAAAATGGAAGACGTCATATTTGCTGGCAGTTCTGGTCGCAGACCCTTAGGCATCGCTGAAGTATCTCTAACCTTTGATAATAGTGATGGTACGCTACCCTTAGATTTTAACGAAGTTATTATTACCCGTCGTGTATTTCGCTCAGGTGATAGTGAATACTTTATTAATAAAGCACTGTGTCGTTTGAAAGATATTTATGAATTATTAGCTGATACAGGCCTTGGGCGTGATGCCATGAGTGTTATCGGTCAAAATAAAGTCGATGAAATATTAAATAGTAAACCGGAAGATCGTCGTTTAATTTTTGAAGAAGCGGCTGGTATTACGAAATATAAACAGCGGAAAAAAGAAGCATTGCGCAAGTTGGATGAAACAACTCAGAATCTGATCAGGGTCTCGGATATAACAAATGAAATAGAAGTTCAGCTTGTTCCCCTCGCTGAAAGCGCCGAACGTACTACCCAGTATAATAAATTACATACAGAATTGACTGCGTGTCAAATAACACTGCTCTTAAACATTCTAGAAAAATCAGAAAAAATGGTAGAGAGTGCCACCTTACAAAGTAGTCATTTGACAGAACAAGAAGTAGCTCTGAGTGCCACGATCAGTGTAAAAGACACTGAGAAAATACAACTGACCACTCAATTAATAGAAGTAGACGAACAACTTACTGCTTATACTAATTCCATTAATCAGGCTGATACCGAGCTAGAAAGAATTCACGGTAAAATCGCGGTGCTGGAAGAACGAATTAGCCATGGGCAGCGAAGCCAAGAACGGACCAATGATGAACAGATTCGCACTGAGAAGCAACATACTGAAATCGGGCAGAAAATGAGTCACCTACATGACGTTCTTGCTACGAAGGAAGTTATTACTGAACAATTGAAGTCGTTGCTGGAAGATAAAAATTTATTATACCAAAAAATAATGACTGATATCGGGCAAACCCAGCAACAACTGGAAACCAATCAAGAAAAGACTATTGATTATTTACACGAAATTGTGGGAGAACGGAATAAGGTTGGGAATGGTGAACGGGATTTAGTGCGCATCGAGGAGCGTCAAAATAATTTTAATCGAGAATATGAAGACTATGGTAAGCAATTGAGCCATATGGAAGCAGCCTATCATGGGATTTTAACAGAACAACAAGTCGTTAAAGACACCTTAGCCCAACTACATGATGAAAATACGAATCTTTACATCATCAAGCAAGCTAAAGAGCAAGAATTGCAGCAGATTGTAGTGCAAGAAAAACAAGTGTCTACGGGGGTCAATGAATTAAATTCCCGGTTTAAAATATTGTCCAATATGCAAAATGAATATGAAGGTTTTGCCCGGGGCATTAAAAGTGTCTTAAAAAGTGATGCTAGTTGGCATAGCGGCATTTGTGGCGCAGTTGCCCAAATTTTAACAGTGCCTGACAAGTATGTTACAGCCATTGAAATTGCCTTAGGTGGCGCCTTGCAACATCTAATTACGGTGAATGCTGACATCGCCAAACAAGCCATGTTTTTTTTAAAAACTAAAAATTTGGGACGAGCTACGTTCCTCCCCTTAGATACCATCAAACCTTTTAAACCTCGGGAAATGGAAATTTCTGCAGCAAGGTCTCTAGGATCTTTGGGCTTTGCGGCCGATCTTGTCAGTGTAGAGCCCCGTTATCGCTTAGTGATTGACTATTTATTAGGCCGAACTATTATTGCCGAAAATATTGATGTTGCGCTGGCTATTGCCAAAGAACAACGGTTTTCTGTAAAAATAGTAACTCTGGATGGGGAAATTTTAAATCCAGGTGGCTCCATGACTGGTGGCAGTACAAATAAGCGGGATAGTAGTTTTCTGAGCCGTGGTAATGCCCTAGCAACCATTACTCTACAAGTCGAAGAGCTAAAAATAACATTGAAAAACGTCCAGGACCAGGCTCAGGTGGCTCGAGGCGAAATGCTTGGGATTGAGCAACGATTAATGAGTATCCAGCAACAACGGCAACAAACTGAAGTACGCCAGGCAGAAATTGCTGTGCATGCTGAAAAAATGCAATTGGACATTACAAGACTTAGTTTAGAAATTACTACGATAAAACAAGGTCGAGCTACCTGTATACAAGAAAAAGAAAAATTAAGGCTTGTAGTGGCGGAGGCCCAAATAAAAATAACCCAATTAGAAAATCGGGATAGTCAGCATCAACAGGCGTTGAGTATTTGGCAACAAAAATTCGAAGAATTGCAACAGTCCAAAGAAAAATTGCAGGCCAGTAGTACCGATACTAAAATTGAATTGACAGCCCTTCAACAAGAGATCACGGGGATTATGGAAAATTGTCAGCAATATGAACAATCTAAACAATCAATTTTGAGCCAATTAGAGAAACTAAAAACAGAAAACAAGGAACTGGCAGGACAAATTCTCCAGGCCAGTTTGGAATTAATCGAAGACAAGGAAAAACACGTGAGTCTGGCGAAGCAAAAAAACAGTTATGAACAGCAGTCCAAGGCCCAATATGTAATCAAACTGGATGTTTTAGCAACCTTGCAACAAGTTGAAAAAGAATTAAAAGAATTACGGCGTAAGTCCAATGAATTACAAACTCGTTTGCATGAGATTGAACTACTGGCGACAAAATACAGCTATGAAGTGACTCACTCTCTTGAAAATCTTACCCAACAATTTTCTCTCACCCGGGAAGAAGCCATCAAGCTACGTCTTGAAAACAGTGTGGATAATCTTACTAAGATTGTACGCCAGTTAGAAAAGAATATTGCCGCCCTGGGTCCGGTCAATCATGCCGCATTAGCCGAGTATACTAGTCTGCAAGGACGTTATGACTTTTTACAATCCCAATATCAAGATCTAATTCATGCCAAGGACTATTTGGCGGGAATTATCACGGAGATTGATAAGACTATGTCGGTAAAATTTACCGAAGCTTTTATAAAAATTAATGAGCATTTTAGTGATATCTTTATTCGTTTATTTGGTGGCGGTAGTGCCCAGTTAAAATTAGTTGACCCTGACAATATGCTCAGTACGGGTATTGAGATCATTGTGCAACCACCTGGCAAAAAACTGCAAAATCTAGTATTATTATCAGGTGGGGAACGGACGCTGACCGTCATCGCCTTATTATTTGCATTTTTGACCTATCGTCCGGCGCCGTTTATTGTGGTGGATGAGATTGATGCTTCCTTAGACGAAGCCAATGTAGATCGATTGAGTGAGTTTTTGCGTGATTATGCTAAACATACCCAGTTTATTGTTGTAACCCATCGGAAAGGAACCATGGAAGTTGCGACCATTATTTATGGAGTCACCATGGAACAATCAGGAGTTTCTCGCTTAATTTCAGTTAAATTAATGGACAAAACAGGATAATTTTAGAAGACAAAGGGAGGAATTACAACATGGGATTCTTTGATAAATTAAAAGTTGGTTTAGAAAAAACGAGGAAAAGTTTTACTGAAAAAATTGAACAGCTGGTGGTTGGTTATGCCACCATTGATGAGGAGTTTCTTGATGATTTGGAAGTCGTCTTATTATCAGCTGATGTTGGTATACAAACGACCACGAAGCTAATGGCTGACGTTAAAAAAGGCATAAAATCGAAAGAAATCAATGGGCCTGAAGATTTGAAACCTTTTCTCCAAACTAAAATTAGTGATATATTGACAGCTGCCGTAGCTGAGACAAAAATGGCTACGAGTGGTCCGACGGTCATTGTTGTTGTTGGTGTCAATGGTGTGGGTAAAACCACTACCATTGGGAAATTAGCTCAGTATTATCAAGAGCAAGGTTTGAAAGTCATGCTAGCGGCGGCCGATACCTTCCGTGCAGCGGCGATTGAACAACTAGAAATCTGGGGTCAACGGGCTGGTGCTGAAGTCATTAAACATAGTGAAGGTTCTGATCCAGCGGCTGTAGCCTTTGATGCGGCAGCGTCAGCTAAAGCTAAAAAAGTTGATGTACTCATTATTGATACAGCTGGCAGATTACATACCAAGTCCAATTTGATGGAAGAACTGAAAAAAATACGCCGTGTCATCGGCCGAGAAATACCTGATGCGCCCCATGAAACATTACTGGTCCTTGATGCTACGACAGGACAAAATGCTGTGAATCAAGCCAAAGTTTTTGGCGAAGTGGCTGAGTTAACAGGGATTGTACTGACTAAACTTGATGGTACCGCTAAGGGGGGCGTGGTGATCGCCATTAAAGCGGAACTTGATTTACCTGTCAAATGGATTGGTGTGGGGGAATCAGCTAGTGACTTGCGTCCTTTTGTACCCAGTGATTTTATAAAAGCATTATTTGGTGACAAGTAAAAACACTTGACAACCTTTTGTTTTTTGCGTATACTGTGAAAGTACAGTAACGGTCCTGCTCCGTGAAGAGGTGTCGCATATGTTAGAAAAAGTCTTACGTATTGTAATATTGTACGATTTCTATGGTTCCTTGCTCACTGAGAAGCAAAGTATTTCCCTAGAAATGCATTACTTAAATGATTTTTCATTAACTGAAATTGCCGAAGAATTAGGTGTTTCACGGCAAGCCGTTCATGATATGTTGAAACGGTCTGAGGAGCTAATGATTGATTACGAAGAAAAACTTAAGTTTGTTGCACGTTATCAGCGTGAACAACAAACTCTACAACATATATATGATTTACTCGAGGGGTTGCCAGCCAAAGTTGGTACAATACCTGAATTAACTTTGGCAGTCACAGAACTGCAAGGTTTGTTAGACTATTCAAAAGAGGTGTAATATGGTTTTTGAGGGTTTAGCCGATAAGTTACAACAAACTTTTAAAAAGCTTAGGGGTAAGGGCAAATTAACAGAAGTTGATGTGAATGACGCTATGCGAGAAGTGCGAATGGCACTACTCGAAGCTGATGTTAATTTTAAAGTGGTGAAAGATTTCATCGCTAAAATAAAAGAGCAAGCCATTGGGCAAGAAGTCATGGACAGCCTTACGCCAGCTCAATTTGTTATCAAGATTGTGAACGATGAACTGACCAATCTGATGGGTGGTACACACAGTCGAATTACTGTTTCATCTAGACCACCGACGGTGATTATGCTGGTTGGACTGCAAGGTGCTGGTAAAACAACAACGGCTGGTAAGTTGGCCCATTTACTTAAAAAACAAAGTAAACGTCCCTTACTAGTGGCTGCTGACGTATATCGACCTGCGGCCATCAAACAGTTGCAGGTTTTGGGTGGACAGTTAGATATACCGGTCTTTACCATTGAAGATTGTACGGATGTAGTACTGATTGCTCAGAAAGCCATTGAATATGCTCTGTCTTATACGAGAGACACGGTGATTATTGATACTGCAGGACGTCTACATATTAATGAAGAGTTGATGCAGGAACTAAAATCAATTAAGAAGCTTGTGAAGCCACATGAAATACTACTGGTGGTTGATGCCATGACGGGTCAAGATGCAGTAGGGGTTGCTGAATCCTTTAATAAGGACCTAGGCCTTGATGGCGTAATTTTAACCAAACTTGATGGCGATGCGCGAGGTGGTGCGGCTCTATCCATTAAAGCTGTGACTGGTTGTCCCATTAAGTTTGCGGGTATGGGTGAAAAACTTGATGCTTTGGAACCTTTTCATCCTGATCGTATGGCATCCCGTATTTTAGGTATGGGTGACGTCATGAGCTTGATTGAAAAAGCAAGTTCTACTTTTGATTTATCCCAAGCCAAAGAAATGGAAAAAAAGTTTCGCAAGGATGATTTTACCTTAGATGATTTCTTGGAACAATTACAACAGGTGCGCAAACTAGGTCCCCTTGACCAACTACTGGGAATGTTGCCTGGAATGGGTGATCTTAAAAAACTAAAAGATGTAAAATTTGACGAAAAAGAGTTAGTCCGCATTGAGGCCATGATTCGCTCTATGACTCGAAAAGAACGGCGTGATTCAGGAATTATTAATGGCAGTCGCCGTAAACGCATTGCTTTGGGCAGTGGTACTCGGGTACAAGATGTGAATAAACTTATTAAACAATTTATCGAAGCTAAGAAAATGATGAAAAAGTTCCAAGATATGCAAAAAGGCGGTAAAAAAGGCCTTGGTGGTTTTAAAATGCCATTTATGAAGTAATCAACAAGTTTTAAAGATATTCTATGAAGGAGGTGATTCTTGTGGCAGTAAAAATTCGTTTAACACGTATGGGTGCAAAAAAACATCCTTTCTACCGTATCGTTGTAGCTGATTCCCGTTCACCACGTGATGGACGTTCTA
>Ga0209123_1001406_pt1 | contig 23954 bp, 24 predicted proteins | sample BarGraIncu00431A_FD_184500 | JGI IMG/M metagenome (GOLD analysis project Ga0209123, IMG submission 184500) | Arctic peat soil microbial communities from Barrow, Alaska, USA - Barrow Graham LP Incubations 004-31A (SPAdes) (version 2) | ecosystem: Environmental > Terrestrial > Soil > Wetlands >...
GGCGGGGGGGAGGGTGACGTTGCCAACATCAAGAAATGTGGCACATTCCCCCTCACCCCGACCCTCCCCCGCCAGGGGGGAGGGAGAGTTTAGCCAGATGGAATCGTCAACTTAATGGCAGTGAGGGCCGGGGTGGGGATGGGGAGGATACTGACAAGGATACCCGCAAGGGTATCCCTACCAATAAACGTTTTTTGCCGGCACCCCTTGCGGGTGCCCACTTCTGAGAGGGTACCCGTCCCGAAGCTCGAGTGCCGCCCTTACGCCTGTTTCTCATTCAGGTGTTTCATGTAGAGAGCATAATTTGCCTGTAATATCTCGGTAATATTCAGCTCGTAAGGACAACGCTTAATGCAGGCGCCGCACCCGGTACAAAGCTGAACACTTTCCATCGGTTTTTTGCAGAATTCGACAGCAACCGAGGGTGACATGCGGGCTGCCACAATGGGATAACCCATGGCCGGCGTTATCATGACACCCTGCGGACAAGGCTGGCAATACTCGCAGCGACGGCAAAACCTGCTCCCCAATTCAGTCCGGAAGCCATCCATGGCCTTCAGGTCCCGGTCACTGACTACGTTGGCCGCCGAGTAAATACTGACAATTTCGTCCAACTGCTCGCAGGTCTCAAAACCGGGGATGGGAATCACGTCCGGATGGTTACGGAGATACTTGAAGGCAATCCCGGCGTCGTTGAGCACGCCGCCGCCGAACGGCTTCATACAGATAAAGCCCATCCCCATTTCACGGCTCGCACTCAGGAGCTCGTCCTTTGCCCCCTCCTCGATGAGGTTAAAGGGGAACTGGATGGTATCAAAGAGACCGCTGCGGACCATCTTCAAAGCCATCTGAAGGTTGTGCGAGGTCACGCCGAGATATCTGATCTTACCGGCGGCCTTTGCTTTCAAAGCCGCTTCGAGCGCCCCCTTGGGACCCGTCACCTCCTGCCAGTCTCTCTCCTGGGCGATTTGATGCAGCTGGTACAGATCGAGGTAATCAGTTTTCAGCATCCGCAGGCTGTTTTCCAGCTGAGCCGTCGCTTCCTCCGCCCCGCGCCTCAGCGTCTTGGAGGCAAGCACGACCTTGTCGCGCATGCCGGAAAAAGCGATTCCGATCTTCTCTTCGCTGTCTCGGTAAGCATTTGCCGTATCATAAAAGGTAATCCCCCGCTCGAACGCGTGCCGGAGCACCCGCGCCGAATCATCCTTGGGGAAGCGGATTATCGGGATGCAACCAAAACCAAATTCGGAAACGGTCAAATCAGTCTTGCCAAGAGGCACATATTTCATAACTTAGCTCCCTGAAAAACTGGCGTGTCATGGACGCCTGTGGCATTATATGTTGAGGTATCTTCATAATGCCTTACAATCCAGCACAGTCAAAGAAAAAAAGCTCCCTATCATGGCGATGCGGGCATGTCAGTATGGCTTTTTCAGAGACTATCCGCAGCGGCTCAAAGATGCCGCTGTGCAGCCATTAAATACCGGGAGAAACCATGAAAATCTTAGCAAGAGCCGCAATCTCGCTGGCAGTAGTAATGTCCTTGACAGGCTGCGCAGCGTCCCTCACCGCCAAACCCAGTCCGACCGCCAACTTCAGCTTCATTCACAAGGCTTCCGATCTTCACTACGCCTGGAATGCCAAACAAAACGATCAAGGAGTGCTCGTGAACGGTTTGGTAAAGAACGTCGAGTACCCTCGCGTCGAAGGTCTGGAAATAAAAGTATCGTTATTGGACAAGGCGCATAAGGTTATCTCAGAAGCTGTCAGCTTTACGGTACCCTATTCAATTCAGGTCAATGACTACACCAGCTTCGGAGTGCAGTTACACAAGGCAAAGCTCTCTGAAGGCGACCAGTTGCTGTTTCTGTCGCGCTACAATGCCGTCGCAGGACAGAGCAGCTTCTCCTGGTTCAGCAGTTTCACTGTGAACGCAATTACCGGAGAGGTAGTCGGCAGGAGAGAGAAAACCGACGACCAATGGTAGCAAACCGTTCGCCGGCCGACCGCCAGCGTTACTGAACAAATCAGGTTAGTGCTGATCTGCAGCTCTCGGATGAGGGCACCCGCAAGGGGTGCCCCTAACCCGAAAACCCTCCCCCCGCTCTGCCAGGGAATCCCGTGCCACCACCCCGTAGTCCAAAGCCCTTTTGCTCATTGCTGCTGACAATGGTTGAGACCGTCATATTTTTTTGGCTATTCATACCTTATTGCCTACTATAAGCGGGTTGTATTAACAGTCCGTCGCATCCTGTATACACAATAACTCAATCTAATTCTGAGTTTATATTGTATACAATAACTGAATATCCACTACACTACCTGGCACACATAACGTATTCACAATTTATAATGTTATAATAATTGACTTAAAACAATACATACTTTAATAAACACCTAGTCTTATTGTATACCTGATGACATGTTATCGAGGGTCTACCCTCAAATTAAAAAAAGGAGAGTACATCATGAAAAGACGGTTGAGTAGGGTAATGGGATTGACCCTGATTCTGGCTGCTGGACTGGCATCAATTGCCGGTGCAGAGGACTACAGTAAGTTTGGTGTTCGCTTAAGATCAGTTTACGTGATGCCTGTTGAATCTATCGACAGCAGATTGGATTCTTTGCATGTGAAAGTCGACGACAATGTCATTCCCGGCGTCGATTTTGAATACTTTTTCACCAAGAATATATCGACCGAATTTTTTGCAGCCGTCACCAAACATGAAATCAGGAGCAATGGAGCGACCGTCGGGTCCACCTGGCTGCTTCCGCCTACCCTCACGGCCAAATACCACCCGCTGGCCGGAAGCCAGATCAGCCCATATATTGGCGCTGGCGTCAATGTAACCTTGCCCTTCGAGTCCAGGTTCAATGGAGTTGATAGCTTCAACATTCACAACAGTGTCGGTTGGGTTGCCCAGGCCGGTGCCGACTTCAAGATCAAAGACAATGTGTATTTCAACCTTGACTACAAATATGTCAACGTCAATACGAAGTTTGTACTCGGCGCCGACCGGTTTAAATTGAACCTTAACCCGAACCTTTTCGGCGTAGGTCTTGGCTACCGTTTTTAACAGTAACGCTGCAGTTCTCGAAAATGCGGCTACTGTCCAGTACAAAAAGAAAGCGGTTTTTGATTTGATGCACACGTGTAATTTATAATTCGCTGTCAAAGCCTTGAGGCGGGAAAACTTTTCCCGCCTTTTTTTATGCTAAGCCATTCGCAGCCCCCTTTCGGTTTCCTTCTCCGCCGACCCGCCTCTACTTCTATCAGTTGGCATGCTGGCTCATTCCCGGCCGTATTTTGACAGGTAGGCTCCCTCAGCGCCAACTTGACGGCGCCCTTATGTATTTCCCGTCAAGTTTTCCTGGCATTCGCCGAAAAGCTCACTGGCCCTCAAAAATACCTTGCCCCACAGGCGGGCCAGAGCAAAGACTTTGTGTTGCGACACATTGCATGCGTCTCAGAGTGACCAGGCGAGGTGAATTAAAACACGTAGATAAGGAGAAAAACCGTGCAGATCCTGAAATGGGAGAAAGGTTTCGAACTGGGCATCCATCAATTTGATGAGCATCATAAACATTTGGTGGACCTTTTGAACCAGACCTTCGGCTGCGTCAAGGACGGTGCTTCCAGGGAGCAACTGGAGTCGATAATCGACAGGCTGCTGGAATATACCCGATATCACTTTTCCGCCGAAGAGCAGTGGATGGATCTGGTGGCCTATGACGGGCTGCTGGCTCATGTCGCTGAACATGATAAATTTTCCAGCATGGTTGAGCATTTCCAGACCGAGTTCCATAATGGCGACACTCATTTGTCCGGTGAGTTATTGTCATTTCTCGGAAACTGGCTTTTCGATCACATTCTGGTGTCAGATGCGCACTACGCCCAACTGGCCCTCTGACTGCAGCAGTAAGCGGCAAAGTCCGGATCGTCCCCCTTTCCTCAGGGGGTCATTTCCGGCTTTGTCACCTGGGCAGCTTGACAGTCAACGAGTAAGTGCTATGATGGATGGATAGTCAGCAAAAAAACCTAGTCAGGAGAGCGCAAAGAAATGGTGAATGGAACAGTAAAATGGTTTAACGATGCGAAAGGATTTGGTTTTCTCGAACAGGAGAGCGGTGAGGATGTATTTTGCCATTTCTCGGCCATCACCGGAGACGGGTTCAAATCGCTCGTAGAGGGTGACAGCGTTTCTTTTGATGTGGTCAAGGGACCGAAAGGCTTGCAGGCTGCGAACGTGAGCAGAATCTGAAACAGGGTGGCTTGCAATAGTTAGCGGTCACTGCTAGTTATTACAAAATCCAACGAGGCCGCATCCGTAAAAGGAATGCGGCCTCTTTCCGTTACCGGCCCAGCCTACCCTTTTCCGCTTTTGCCGCCGTATTTGGCAGTTATGTCAAGCGCAACAGATTTGGGCGACGCCCCCTCTCCCCCTCGGAAGACTCCGCCCAGCTTTAGCTCATATAATCGGTGAGTTACCACCTCACCAACCGACTCTCGTTCTTTGGCCTGCTCATTGCTCCAGTTTGCCTAAGGCCGACCCGAGTCCTGCAGCAAGCAACCCGGCGGATGGCTGAAGGTGGTCCCTACGCCGCCGCAACCCTAAGAGGACCAATCTTCCCTGACTCCAAGAGGTTTCCATGACAAGTAGCGATCTTCAAGAGCGGCTGGTTTACTACAGCCAGGCGGAAGAACTGGCAAACCGTTGCACCCACGGCCTCGGCGCCCTGTTGAGCATCGCCGGAGTTGCCGCGCTCATCGTGCTGGCCGCCGGGCAGCATGACAGCTACCGTGTCGTCAGCGCCTGCATTTACGGCGGGTCAATGATCACGTTCTATTGCCTTTCCACCGCCTACCATAGCGTGCGCAAGCCCTATGTCCGCTATGTGTTCCGGATTCTGGACCACGCCAGTATCTATCTCATGATCGCGGGCAGTTACACCCCCTTTGCCCTGGTTACCCTGCGGGGCCCCTGGGGATGGTCGCTTTTCGGCACGGTCTGGGGACTGGGACTCTTCGGGGCGGCCATGAAGATTGTCACGACTCATCGCTTCCCCTACATCGGTCCGCTGCTGTACATCGGCCTGGGCTGGATCGTGGTCATCGCCTTCAAGCCGCTTTCCGCAGCACTCGCGATCAACGGCATGTACCTGCTCTTTGCCGGCGGAATAGCCTACACCCTCGGCGTGGTCTTTTACCTCTGGGACCGCATCCCCTTCAACCATGCGATCTGGCACCTCTTCGTGCTTGCCGGCAGCGCGTGCCACTTCTTTGCCATTTACTACTACGTGACCCCGCGCGCTCTTTAAGCCCGCCTGGCTCCCGGTGTTCGTAGGTTGGTGGTGAACAGCCTCATCGTGAACCCCAACGTTGCCATGTTGGGGTTCACGACACAACCGTTCACCACCAACCTACAGTTTGCGCTCCTCAAGGGTGAAAGAGAAACAGGCGCCCTTCCCCGGCTCCCCTTCCCCCCAGATCTCCCCACCGTGGCGCTGGACCGCCCGCTGCACCGTGGCAAGCCCCACTCCGGTGCCCGGGAATTCCCGGGCGCTATGCAAACGCTCGAAGGGGAGGAACAGCTTGTCAGACTTGGTCATGTCGAACCCCGCCCCGTTGTCCCTGACAAAGTAGCAGCGCTCGCCGTCGCGCTCCGTCACCCCGAACTCTATCTTTGCTGCGGGCGTACCGCCGGTGTATTTCCAGGCGTTTCCCAGCAGGTTTTCCAGTATTATCTTCAGCAGTTGCCGGTCCCCCTTGACGCTCGCCCCGAGAAGCACGCTGACTTCGACCTGGCGCTCCGGGTACTGCTGGCGCAACTGCAGGAGCACCAGCTGCGCCAGCTCGCTCAGCGGAACCTGCTCCCACCTCATCTCCTGCCGGGAGAGTTGCGAGAGCGTGAGCATCGCCTCGATCAGTTCCTTCATCCCGCGGCAGGAGTCCTCTATCGGCTTGACCATCTTCACGAGGTCCAGGTCGTCGGCTCCCTTGCGCAGCACCAGGACTTCCTGGGCGAGGCTTATGCAGGTAATGTAGGAGCGCAGATCGTGGGAAAGCGAATAGCTGAAGGTCTCCAGCTCGCGGTTGGCGGCGGAGAGCTCCAAAGCCCGCAGTTCCAGTTCGCTGTTCATCTTCTGTATCTTCAGCTCGACCAGTTTCCGGTCGGTGACGTCCCGCACCGCCTCGATGCCAGCGACAATCTTGCCGGCAGGATCATGCAGCGGTGTGGAGATGATCTCGTAAAATTTACCATTGGGCGTGGTCACCTCGTTTCGGTGTGACTGGCCGTCCAGAAAGGAGCGGGCCAGGTGGCAGCCGGGGCAGATGGCGTCCTTGTGCTGGTAGGCCTGGTAGCAGCGCTCTCCCGCATGCGCCCCCATCAGCTCCTTGTGCAGCTGGTTTTGGTACAGGATTTCCAGATCCAGATCCTGCATGCTGAGGGCGTCCCCCATGGCCTCAAGGATCCCCTGCGCCATGATCTTTTCCCTCTCGGCATCCTGCAGCGCCTCCTTGAGCTGCCCCCCCTGGCGCCGGTATTTTCCCACGATGCGGGTGATGTACAGGATGAAAGCCAGCTGGATTCCCATGAAGAGCAGGCGCAGGACAACCGTCCCCGTTCCCGGATGGATCAGCTGTCCAAGAAAGCCGCCCGCTCCGAAGCTGGCATCGAGCGCTGCCGCCAAAGGCCAGGAAAGTATCACAAGCACCAGCCCGACTAAGAGTGACGGGCCGGACAGCTGGGGGATAGTGAGGCGTTGCAACGCCATAGGTTCGACTCCTGCTTGTCTATTTCAAGTTGAAAGGGGTGAAGTGCGGGTAAAGCATGACGCGAAACGGCCAGAGTACATTTTCGCGCCTCAGGAGCCGGATACCATTACCTGCGCCCCATACTGGTATCGGCAGACTGCGTATGAAATTGAATTGTTTCTTGCGCGGAAAAACAGGGCATTACACAGAAAGACTGTCAGAGCGCAGACTCGCGTCCCTTTAAAATACAGTAGGGGAACCTTCCCGAGTACAGTCGCGTTCCTCGACAAAGCATAATGCCTCGGAGCAGGAAGGGAGCGCAGAACGGCCGCCGAGTTGCAAGGTATTCATTGCCGCCACCGCGCTGGCGAACCGGGCGCACTTTTCCAGGCTGTAGCCGTTGGTGATGCCGAAGAGGAATGCCCCGTGGTAGGCGTCCCCTGCCCCGGTCGTGTCGACAACCCGTTCCAGTCGGAATGCGGGTTGATGGAAGCGTCGCCCCTCCCGTTCAAAGATCCAGCTGCCCTCCGCGCCCGCGGTTACCACGACTATTCGAGGCCCGCAACTGAGAAGCCCGGAGGCGGAAGCTGCCAGCTCCTCCTCGCCCGAGAAGGCAGCAGCGAACTGCCGGGCGACGATACAGAGGTCGGTCAGGCCTATCAGTTCCCGAAGCTGGTCGCTATACCGGTGTGCGCCGCCATCGAAAGAAACCGGCACACCGTGGAGTTTCGCGGCTCTCGCGGCGGCAAGGGAAGCCTGCAGGTGGCGCCCGTTCAGGTGCAGCAACCGGCTGCTGGCAATTGCCTCTTCCGGTAGCTCGGAAGCGGAAAGTTCCCCGGCATCCCCTGGGGAGTAAATAATGGTGCGGGCAGCGTCACCTTTGCGAACCAGGACCGACGCCACCGAGGAGCTGCCACCTTGGGCGCGTGCGATATAATCAGTCGCCACCCCTTCCCTCTCGAACTCTTCCAGAATAAGCTTCCCGCGCCAATCATCCCCGAGCTTATCGATCATGGCCGACCGACCGCCGAGCCTCGCTACGGCGACCATCGCAGTAGCCACCGGACCGCCCCCTTGAAGTAGCGCCGCATGGGCCCACTGTACCAGTTCAGCGCCGGGCAGCTCATCCACGAGCATGATTAAATCGACGGTGCTGACACCGATCCCGACCACATCGAACCGTTTGGGTTGGGCGGTTTGCCGGGAATCGTTTTGCAGCAGTACTTCCAGCGGGGAGTTAATTGTCACTAAAGTTTCCCTCAATATTAACGACAGCCAACCGATAAGGGGTGAAAGAGCAATCACACCAGGTCCGGCAACTTCCGCCCGACCGGCCCTAGCGCAGCACACCCAAAAGGACATCCGCCGATGAACAGACCAAAGCGCGCCAGCCGGAATCAAAACTGGTCAAGTCAGCAAACCGGCAGGCCTATGGCCTGCCCCGCCGTCGCCGTCAGTCCCGAGGCCGGTTCGCCCGCACCTGCATCTGCTGCAGGATACCTGCACCGACCCTCGTCAGGTCCGGTAATCGCCGCAGCTTCAGGCGGAAAAGGGCCTGAGGGGAAATAAGCGGAAACCTACACCAGATGGCGCCTGTTAGCAATTCCTTAATTGCAGGATCATGAGACCTTAGGGCAGGCCCGGTGACCGTACTCCGGAGTGCGGAGTACTGACACTGCGGCCTGCGCCCGTAACGCTCCGGGATACCAATCCTACCCCCCTCAGTTGGTCACCCCAGTTCTCCCGACATTTTGTTGCTGCTCTACTCTTGACAGCCGGGAAATGATGATTATTTTCCTGTCATAAATCAACTCACTGAAGGAGGGTATCCAAATGGCAAGCTGGGGATTTTTCGACGAATTGAACAGTCTGAGAAGGGAGGTCGATGACGCTTTTCGGGTGGCTGGAGTGGCCCGCCCTTTGGCGACTACGTTTCTAGCCCCCTCCTCGACGCGGCGCTTCCCGCTCGTCAACCTGAGCGAGGACGAGGGGCAGATCTGCCTGGATGCGCTGCTGCCGGGAATCGACCCGAGGGAGCTGCAACTCTCCCTTTTGCGGGAGACCATCACCATCACCGGCGCCCGGAAGTCTCCGGCCGAAGTTACCGGTGGCCTGGTGCACCGCAACGAGCTCGGTTCAGGAAAGTTTTCCCGTACCGTGGACCTGCCGACCGAGATCGACCCGGACCGGACCACGGCCGAGTACCGGGACGGGGTGCTGCGCATCCTGATGGCAAAATCTGAACATGCCAAGCCGAAAAAGATCGAGGTGAAGGTCGCCTAAGCCCGACGGGCTCCAATTTTCCAGCATTCAAGCGAAGGAGGAAATGATCATGGCAGCTAACAGCATTACGGCCCGGGACCACGACATCAATCCGCAGAACAGGGAGGAGACGCGGGCTCCGGAAAGGTTTCTCAGACCGGCGGTAAGCATCAGGGAGGACGAGTCCGGGCTCTACCTGACCGCGGACCTTCCCGGCGCGACCAAGCAGGATCTGGACATCCATATCGAAAAAGGGATTCTCACCTTAAACGCGCCAGCTTCCCGGGAGATGCCGGGCCGCCCCATTTACGGCGAATTTGAGTGGGCGCCCTACTACCGCCAGTTCCAGATTCCCGACGTCATCGACCAGGCGCGGGTAAAAGCGGAATTCAAAAACGGCGTGCTGACCTTGCACCTGCCCAAGATGGAAGCCGCCAAGCCGCGGCGCATCGAGGTGGAAGTGGCAGGCTAACCCAAGAAAAGGGGGATTTGGCGTAAAGCCAAATCCCCCTTCCTTTGCTCAAAGCATGAAGAGTCAACGAGGCAAGCTACGCCAAATTACGGTACACACCGATTACCTTCCCCACAATGGTGACCTCACCATCCTCAGGCCTGATTATGATGGGAAGCATAGTAGGGTTGGCCGGTTGCAATCTGATGTGATCTTCTTCCTTGAAGAAGGATTTCAGGGTGGCTTCCCCATCCACCATGGCCACGACAGTCTCCTTGTTCTGCGCAGTCGGCTGCGGTCGCACCAGGGCAAGGTCGCCGTCAAAAATCCCTTTGTCGATCATTGAATCACCGCTCACATGCAGGAAAAAACAATTTTTCCCCCTGATCGCGTGGTGATCCACTGAAAAGTACCCATGGACATCCTCAACGGCTTGCGACAGGCAACCGGCTCTAACAGTGCCTATAATCGGGATGGAAATCGAATTGCTCGTTGGCATAGCCAAGACGATGCTTCGACTAACCGAACTGCGCCGGATATATCCCATATGTTCGAGACTTTTCAGATGTTTGACGATAGTGCTGGTACTGCGGAGTTGAAGCCCCAATGCAATATCACGCTGAGATGGAGGATAGCCGTTGTCATCGATGTACGAGACTATACATTCCAGTACCTGTCTTTGACGCGGGGTGGGACTAGCTAACGGTTGCGATCTGTATTCTGTCATGCCTGCACCATAATAGAGAGAATGGCTAAAGTCAAGGGGCCCGGGGTCGCCCTTCCCGCAACAAAGCCGCCTTACCTGGCTAGATCGAAATATCTTCCGCTATGCCGGATTTCTCCATTACGGTACGGTCCACTTTCCTCCAGTCGATTCTCTTGCCGAGGTTTTGCTTTTTTATCTCCCTTTGCACCTCGCCAGGTATGCTTTTCATTTTTTCGTAGGCATCGCCATGAACCTCCAGGAAAACCTTGCCGCCATCAGTCACGGCAAGCTTAACCGGGCGGTAGATTATTTCACCGGTAGTATTCATCCTGACGTAATTGAACAGTTCTTCGATCTGGCTTGGATTGACACGGATGCAGCCGTGACTGTTAAAGCCGTATATGGAGCTGGGCGCTGTGGTGCTGTGGATCAGAATGCCCGGTATCGATGTCCTCATGGCAAATTTCCCGAGAGGATTGGCGGGCCCGGGCGGTATTTCTGCCACGACAACACTCCCCTTGGCCTCCATCTCCTTCTGGATGGACGGCGGTACGCGCCAGGTGGGATCCTTCGTTTTGGCAATGATCTTGAAGTCTCCAATAGGGGTGTGCCATGCGATGTGGGTCTTCGATTTCGGTTTTCCGACTGCCACAGGGATGGCAGTCACGAGTTTGCCCCCTCTGAAGTAATAGAGAGTACAGTCGGCGATGTTAATCACGAGACCGTCGGTCACCCTTTTCGGAATAATATGCCTGTCTACTATCTTGAGAATCTGCCCTTTGCTGAGATTCTTCTGCCCATCAATTCCGTTTATTTTTGCGAGGTAATGCGGGCTAACCCGGAATTTTGCCCCAACCGACTTCAGGGTGTCGCTTTTTTTGACGGTATAGAGTATGTCACCACCCACCATGAATTGCGAAATCTTCTCGCCAACTGGCAGAACTAAAGAAACCGTAAGGTGTGACTCAGCTGCTTTAGTCTGTTTCGTTCCGCCGGGCTCTGCCAAGGGAACCGCTGCCTTCGCCACACCATCCTTCATAGTCACGGTGGAAACGCTTTCGACACTATGCACTTGCGTCAGCGAAGCCAACTTCATTCCATCCGCATACTTCTTTTTGAGGATTTCACCCTTCATCATGGCGAACTTGAAATACGCCTCTGCACCCTCGAAATCTTCTTTTTCCAGCAGTGCCTCTCCAACGACATTTACTACTTCGAGACTCTGGAACTCTGCTTTGTATTTGTTTTGAATACCATGCGCACGAAGCTCAATCATCTGAGTTTGAACTGCCTCCCTGCTCGCGCTGACAGTCGCGCAGCTGGCGGCAAGGGCCAAAACTGTCAAAAAAGCCAGCGCTTTGCAGTTGTATCTCATGGGGCCCATTCCTCGTATTGAAGCAAAGGTGGCTGTCCCCCTCACCCTGCCAATAAATCTTTAATTGATTCCAATATCTCATTCATCGGCTGTGAGGGATTTAACTTTAATATAATATCTGGGAACAGCCAATGGCATACCCATTCTTTCTCCTTCTGCTCTGCGGTTTGCATATAAAAAAGGTGGAGCCCCGCAGGACCCCACCTTGATGTTCCCGCCGCAGTTTGACGGCAGGCCGTGCCACTCGCCAAGATTTGTTCAGGGCCCACCTCACGCCCTCTTGCCCCAGATGCGCGTGTTGAGGTTGAGACCGTGGACGGAGGCTGCGAAAAAAATCTAGCACCCAGTCCAGCTTAAGCTGTCGGCCGATTACTGTTTCCGTAGGTTGGCGGTGAACAGTCTCATCGTGAACCCCAACGATGCAAGTGTTGCGGTTCACGATACCTCCGTTAACCGGCAACCTACGGTACGCAAAAGGCATGCTGAAAGTCGGCGGGGTAAAGAGGTCCGAACCAGAGCGCGACTACACCCGCAATTTCAGTCCGAGCGTCAGCCCGAGAACCTTGGTGACAAATCGATCACCGGATACCTCCCCCGCAACCAGGGTACGGATTCGTTCGAAGGTTTCGGCCTTGCGCCCGGCAACTTCGGCCGCTTTCATGGTGTATGAGTAAGCCGACATCACATCTGCCCCGGTAATGTCGTAGCCATATCCCGCAACTAACCACTTGAGAGCGGTCATGCCTGCCTCGGTAGCAAAAGCAGGCTCAGTCTCCGCCAGGTCACGGGCAGCCCTGGTGAGGGTCTTCGGATCACAGGGGGAAATGTTTGCCAGTTCGAGCGCTTCCAGATAGAGTCCCGCTGCTTTAGCCGCGGCAAACCACTTGCCGGCCTCGCCGGGCGTGCTTGCGGCCAGGTAGTTGAGAATTTCTCGGGGGTTTTTATGCGGATATTTCTGAACGATGGCCCGAAAAGTCGCCAGGTTGGTAGTCTTCCTGTTGGCCTCTATGGCATAGCGGAGGTATGCCTCGTCAGCCAGGCCGTCCGCCAGCAGGATCTGCTCGCAGGCCCGTGCCAGCGCAAAGGAGCTTTCGTATATTCCTCGGGAATCTTCCGCGTATTGAAGCGCCTCGACTTTTTTCCCCTGTTTAACCAGCGCCTGCACCCCCCACTTCCGGTAATGCCACATCTTGTACGGCGTCTGGCCGAGCAGTTCCAGAAGTTCTTCAAATCTTCCGGCCGCAAACAAAGCACTGAGACAGGCTGAGGTCCCCTTGAAATAGCCGCTCATCCCCGGGTCCTGGCTCCAGGCCAGGCGCACGGTACCGATCAGTTCATCCGCCCAGAGCGAGGCAATCCGGGGGGTGGCGCAGAGATCCCCCCAGCGGTCGGCGAGCTCCTCGATATAGGGCATCTGATCTTCCTGGATGGCCTCCCAGAGACGCTCCAGCCAGCGCTGGCGCAGCGTGTCGTCGGCAGGTGCCTTGCCGATAACCGGCGCCAGCTTGTCGATGGCGTTGTTAACCGCCGTGCCGATGGCACCCGAAGAGCTGTCAATATGCTCCAGAGCGGGGGCGAGTTTTTCCAGGAACAAAACCGCGCCCGTAGCGCCCAGGATCTGATCCTTGCGCGCAACCTTGCAGATCTCCGTCACGGCTTCCTTGATGCGGGAGATTGCCGGTTCGGAGCGCCAACCGAAGCATCCTTTGCGGAAACGGGCGGAGAATTCCCACTTGGGGAGGTTTGCTGAACTCATTTTCTTGGGCCTCCTGATTAAGTCCTCTGCTCTTTCCAGCCTCAGTCCAGGAGATTTTTCCCCGACAGGCCATCAAGTACCTCAAGGAGCCTTCGCTTAGGCTTATGTTGCCGGCGCAGTTCGCCCAAAAGATTGGACTCGATTCTGGATTCCAGCTCAGGGCAAAGATTTATTTAGCTCTTACTTTTTGTTCTTCCGCTTCGACTTCTTTGCCATTTTGTCAGAGGGGTGATTTCCTCCTTTAGTGCAACGGCTTCTTCCATCTCATGGCGTTTGTAGCGGCCGTCATAGCGATCGAAGGCTTCGATCAGCTCCTGAATTCATTCCGGCTTCATACCTTCCCCCCTTCTTAGACATTAATACCTGGCGAGCTAACCAAAATAATGTTGCTTTGTTTTGGTGAAACCTGTTGTACAATCAGAAAATGAAAAAAACACTGCTCGAAACCAACCCTTATTTGAAGGACCCTGCCAGAAGGACCCGTGCCTTGACGCGCAGCATTGAGACCTCGTCAGCAATCGAAGGTATTTACGTCACCCGCGACGCGAAGAGCGGAAAGTTCGTCACCCAGGAAAAATCCGTTACGCCTCCTGGTCAAGCAACAAAGACCTCTCAAGAACAGCGTTGAATAGCACTTCCATCGGCAGATAGTTCATGTCCAGTCCCGCCCGGACTGCGGCAAAGTATTCCTCCTTTCGACCACCGATCATTTCGCTGAATTCAAGAACCGGCAAACCTGCCTGAAGAGCCATCAGTATCGCGAGCAGTCTCCCAAGCCTTCCATTTCCCTCCCTGAAGGGGTGAATGAGCATCAACTCGACATGCACCTCTGCCAGGGCTTGCGTAACTTCCTTGCGGGATGAGAAAAGGCATGGCGTGTATTTTCGCAACTGCTTAGCCTCGAACCCATCCAACAGAACGGGAATGACCTGCGCCATTGCGAAGGCAAAGTTTCCCTTACTGAGATTGACGCTACGCGGTTGGCCTGCCCAAGTATACAGTCCTCCCAGCCATAACCGGTGAATCCGGCAGAGATCTGCAATTGTGAAAGACTGATCTGGGGAAACCTCACCGATGAGTTGTTCCTGGACAAGCCAGAGTGCCGAAGTTTCGGCAAGTCCCATCTCTTCCGGGCTGGTAATTCCGACAAGATTACGCAATACTGTCCCGTTGGAACCGGGCTCATACTGGCCTCGATCAGGTGGGAGGTTTTGTAGCGATCGGCCATTTGTAGTCCTGCTGTTAGGAAATTTTGGATAAGGCGGTGTCGGCACGAACCTACAAAAGAACAGAAGTTACGCCTCAAGGAGAACGTTGCCAATAGACTTTCACGTCCATCTGCAACGCACGTTCAAGTACTGGTATTGCGGACCGATAACTCCGGCTCAATTACTCACTTGATGGTACTTTTGCCCGTCCCGTTGGGGCCGGCAAACATTCGCATGCGAGGGGTGGCTGTATTCATCGCCGCACCCGTACTCGCCGTTGCCCAACGGCAACAGGGGTTGGTCTCGCCAAGGTCTTGAGTACTTTGGTGGACCCGTCAGGGTGAGACTCCACCAATTGACCATTTACCGCCTCCACCACCCTTCTGCCGGCAGTCGGAGTTTTGCAGTATGACTGAATCCGTTACGCAGCTGAAATCCGTGCCACGAGGTCGGACAGGACCGGCAGTCTACCTGTAATTTCGCCATGTTCCCGCCTAAAAAATATTTTTGCTACCATACACCTTGCGATGAAATACTGCCAGAACTTTGCCTTGAAAGCGAAGAGTTGTCTCTTGCCCGGAGGAAATGGTTCACTGGTCGCGGGGAGTTGTCACTTGGTCGGGGGAAACCACGCCCCATGCGGCCAGAGGACCTGCTGATCTGAAAAGGGAGAGACTTCGGATTTGCTCACGGAAATGGTCAACTAGACACTACACGAATCGAACGATTACATGACGGATGTTTCCGCGCTTATGTTTTGCTGCTCATGCGGTGGACAAAAGACCCGAAAAATGGCTTCGCCTAGCACTTGCGGATGATTAGCCAATCAGGTAATTTTATACCCGCCAGTGCCCCGGAAACCACCCCTTGTCGGCATCTGCCGGGGCTTTCCCTACGTTCTCTCCTGCCCTACAACCAGGCCAACCACGGGCTTACTGCAAGAACTCGAAGGAAGTTTTCTTTAGTTACCTGAATCAGCTGTCCCTGACCGCCCCCCCTCGGACCTCAGCACGGTGGGGACCGGGGGAGGCATAGGCTTGCCGGCAGCATCGTTGTTCACAGCGGTCACCCGTGTCGCGGGCATGTTAGGCGGAGGTTGCCCCGCGGGATTGCGCGCTCCCCCCCCTGAACCATTTCCCTGGGGTCCCACCATTACGGGGGCGGTGCTACTGAGCCCCGCCAGTACCATGGTGTTTTTCTGGTTGCTGGGTAAATAGGTCAGGTCAATTTCTTTGTCGCGTACCGCATCGACCCGGTAGGTGTCGTCCAGCACGTCACCTGCTGTGACGACCAGGGTCTCTTCCGCCCGGGCAAGTACGGCCGACTGTGGTCCGTCCCCTTCGGAAATCACACCCACGAAGGCATAAGGGAGAGGGGGAAAGACTGTTGTGACGGCAGGATTCTGCTGACCGGTCGCGGCATGCTGATTTGCATTCGGCAGAGCGCCGGCCCCTTTCAACGGCTCGGAGGCGGACGTTGACGCGGCCAGCTCCGTCACGTCGGCGCAGCTCCACCGCGGTGCCACGAGGGACGCCAGTACCAGTACCAAGGCAGCCAGCACGGTCGTTGTCGCGACGCGTCGCACTCCTGCCTGAGGCTGCACTCGGCAGCTGTTACCTGTAGCACGCTTGCTCACAATAGTAACCTCACAGTTGCGGCATCCGTTGCATCCTTACCGGCGCACCCACTATAAATGCGCCGGCCGATCACAACGGATGCGGTTTCCCGGAAGACCGGTCCATCCCTTAGAGTACTACGCGGCTGAGGCACCGGTTTTCCTCCTGAAGGCAAGCAGGCTGGCCAGCCCCACCCCCACGAGCAGCATGGTGCAAGGTTCGGGAACCGCCGGGCCAGGGGTGGTGATTGCGACATCGTAGTAATAGCTCCCCAGCGCGTACGGCTCGCCCAGGGAGATGAAGCCGTCGCCCAGTGTCCCCGTGCCGAGATTTTCCGCAAAGGACATATTGCCAAAGGCACCAAGAGCGACCGTGTAGTTCCCGGCAGTAAGCAGATAGCTTAGGGTAAAGTCGCCCCCGGTAAGATACGCCTGATCGTAATTGGACCCTAGAAAGGTGGCCCCCGTGCCGCTGCCGCTAAAAAGCGTAAAGTAGGGATCGACGCCGCCAATCAGGAATCCCTTGCTGGTGAAGCTGACGCTGCCCGGCGTCAGGATTGAAATCTGATAAAGCGCCACGTTGTTGGCGATCCCGTAATCATCGGCGAACTGGGCTGCACCGAGGTCCGATCCGACCAGGGCGCCGTTGGCCTGATCGTTCAAGTAGCCGCTCAGAATGGTTGTCGCCCGAGCTACTCCCGCAGACAGGGAAAGACCGAAAAGTAACGCCAGCAATGGTATCATTCTTAGTCGCATGATTTTATCTCCCTAACTGCGAGCGTTCTCCATCGCACGATGCCACGTTAGTCAGCTCAATTCGCGTTGACGTAGTACCCGTAAATGTCGATATTGACGCCACCTGAGTCGTTATAATTCGAGTCGGTGACAAAGACGATAACGGTGGATCCCGGGTCTGCCACGAGGCGGACATTCGCGTTTTCCAGATACTGTATGGGGCCGCCCACTCGAAATGGTATGATGCGCGCCACGCCGGTTCCTGCCGTCGTGGCGAAGAGCGTTACGTCCAGCGCGGTGTTGCTGCCTGTGATGAAACCGGAGACGCTATCAATCACCAAGTACTTTCCTGCGGGCACAATGAAACTGGCATAGTCTCTAACATTGGGATAGAGACGGGTTCCGAATGAGTTCAAGGCCGGGTTGTCGGCCGCCTTGGTGGGAACGGGATTGGCCGCGGTGTTGGTCACAGAGACCAGTGCGGCTGCGGCCTGAACCTGGCGGGGTGCTGCGAGCCCCAAGAGCAGAGTTGCAACCAGGGCTAAGTAAAGATAGGAGCTGAAGAATCCGGAGCTTTTCATGGCCATTCTCCTCGGTAGGTAACTTTTGCTGTTAGGGATAGGATAGGTTACAAATCCTCTTAATCCTCCTTTCATATTCAGTTCCAAGGTATGAATCAATACGCAACTATTGTGCCATTCACCTAACGAAGCGAAACTTATGTGATTACGCAAATGTAGCAACCAGGCTGCGGTACATTGTGTAAAACAACCCGACAGCAATGGCCTGTTTTTTGTCGGAATTCTTGACAATAACGGTGCATTCGTTTTTTTGAAATGATAGCGAGCTGTGCTCCGGACTGTACCCCCCCAGTAAAAATCAATTTTAATGGGCTGAAACCGGCAATACTTTACATTCAAAAGTGCTCCGGCATAACCGCCAAAGGCAAAAAGCGCCGTAACCACCTGCTCTGCAAGGGATTACGGCGCTTTTGCGAATCTCAAATTTTTAACAAAAGATTGAGGAACGCCCGAGGAGACCAACAAAAAAGGGCCTACGATAAAATCGTAAGCCCTTGTTATTTATGGTGTCCTCGAGCCGATTCGAACGGCCGACCCCTTCCTTAGGAGGGAAGTGCTCTATCCAGCTGAGCTACGAAGACAAGTCAGACGAAACTTATACCTTAACCTCCCCGATTTTGCAAGAGGTTTTATTAAAACTTGAGCAAAGAGAATACCTTACCTTCCGGCAGCTTCTTGCTCCCTTCCAGAAATTCCAGCTCTGCCATGAAGCAGCACTCGAAGATCTCGGCTCCCATGCCGCTCACCATGTCGACGACGGCTGCCATGGTCCCGCCGGTCGCCAAAAGGTCGTCGGCGATCAGCACGCGCTCGCCCTTCTTGATGGCGTCGGTGTGGATCTCCAGGGTGTCGGTGCCGTACTCGAGGTCGTAGGTCTTCTTCAGGGTCTCGGAGGGAAGCTTGCCGGGCTTTCTTACCAATACGATCCCCGCGCCAAGCTTGTATGCCAGCGCCGCGCCGATGATGAAGCCGCGTGCCTCGACTCCCACTACCTTAGTGATTCCCTCTCCGATGTAGCGATTGGCCAAAAGGTCAATCATGCGCTGAAAGGACTTGGCGTCTCCAAGCAGGGTCGTTATGTCTTTGAAGAGAATCCCCTTCTTGGGGAAGTCCGGGACGTCCCGGATGATATTACGCAGTTGTTCCATGCTTGTCGCCCTCTCCTTAGTTTGCTGCGGGTGGTGTCGCGCGCCCCATGATGTCGGTGGCTTCCACGATTGTTCTCAGTTTTTCCAGGCTCTTCGCCTCGATCTGGCGGATCCGCTCGCGGGTAACTCCAAAGCTCCTGCCGATGGTATCGAGGGTCTGGGGGTCCTTGTCGTCGAGCCCGAAGCGCAGGGTAAGGATCTTCTGCTCGTTGTCGGAGAGGGTCTCGAACCACTTGCTCACCAGCTCGTATTTGTTGAGGTCCTCAAGGAGCGCCGCCGGCGACACGGTGGAGGTGTCCTCGATGGTGTCGATCAGGAAATAGTCGTTGTTCTCCCCCATGGGGCGCTCGATGGAGTAGGTCTTCTTCAAAAGCACCATAAGCCGGCGCACATAGGTCACGTTCACGTCGAGGGTGTCGGCGACCTCCTTGATGGTCGGCTCGCGGTTCATCTTCTGCACCAGCTCCCGGGTCACCCGCAGCATCTTGTTGATGTCGTCGGAGACGTGCACGGGAAGCCGGATGGTGCGCGACTGGTTCACCAGCGCCCGCTCGATGGACTGCCTGATCCACCAGGTGGCGTAGGTGGAGAAGCGGCACTCCTTGGAGAGCTTGAAGCGCTCCACCGCCTTGATGAGCCCCATGTTCCCCTCTTCGATCAGGTCGAGAAAGGGAAGCCCGCGGTTGATGTAGCGCTTGGCGATCTTCACCACCAGGCGCAGGTTGGAGACGATCATCCGGTCCCGGGCTGCCTTGTCGCCGAGGTCGATCTTGGCGGCCAGCTCCTTTTCCTCGTCGGCGGTCAAAAGTTTCGTCTTCTGAATCTCGCGCAGGTAGAGCTTGATCGCATCGTCGAAATGCTCCACGACCGCGGCCTTGATTTCTTCTTCCTCAACTTCGGCGGGTTCCACCTCTTCGACGTCTTCAAGTTCCAGGGCGTCCGGATCCTGCTCGGCATCCAGGAAAAGGGGCTCCTTCTCCTCTAACAGTTCCTCTTCCATGCAAGGCTCCTATGGCAAAACTTATGTTTGAGATGGTGGTTGTTGCCGCCTGGCTCGAAGAAGGCAGGCGCAGGCTCCTCCCCCCTACTCTTCGCTCCAGCCGTTTTTGCCGATCAGCCGCACGAACCGGCACCCTTCGGATTCCTGCCGCACGATCTTGCCGTCCAGACTCTTGGTCACCATCACGAGGCTCTGGTCGGAACGGTCACCGACCGGTATCACCAGCCTTCCCCCCGGGGCGAGCTGGCTTATGAGACATTCGGGAACCCGGGGAGCACCGGCAGTCACCAGGATCGCGTCGAAGGGAGCTTCCTCCTCCCAGCCGTCGGTGCCGTCGCCGATGCGCAGGTTCACGTTCAAAAGCCCGAGGCTGTCGAGCGCGCGGCGCGCCTTCAGTGCCAGCGGTCGAATGCGCTCCACGGTGTAGACCCGGTCCGCCAGGGTCGCCAGCACGGCCGCCTGGTAACCCGACCCGGTGCCGAGTTCCAGCACCTTCTCGCGCCCGGTCAGTTCCAGCATCTGCGTCATCTTCGCCACGATGTAGGGCTGCGAGATGGTCTGCTTTTCGCCGATGGGGAGCGAGCCGTCGCTGTAGGCCTGTGCGGACATCGCCTCCTCGACAAAGATGTGGCGCGGTATGTCGAGCATGGCCCCGATGACCCGCTGGTCCTTGATGCCGCGCTTTACCAGCTCGGCGACCATTCTCTTTCGTGCAACCCCGAAATTCAATTCATCCCCCAATCTGTTGGCAGCGGGGAAATATAGCAAATGAGCGGCTAAATGTCCAGCTTCACCGCACTTCCCATCCCTTGAGCGTCTCGATGGAGGCGTAGTTGGTCAGGTCGATATGCATGGGGGTGATGGAGACGTGCCCGCGGGAGACGGCGTAATAGTCGGAGCCGGGGATATCCTGGAAACTCAGGTCCGCGGTCCCGATCCAGTAATAGTTTTTCCCCCGGGGATCGACCTTGTCCACGATGGTCCCCTCGTAGCTCCGCTTCCCCTGGCAGGTGATGAGCGGCACCTTGAGAAGTTCGGCCGGCAGGTCGGGGACGTTCACGTTGAGAAAGGTGTCGGCGGGAAGCCCCTTCTCGAGGACGGTCAGGGCGAGCCTCGTGGCCACCCCGGCGGCGACGTCGTAGTGCTCGCCCTCCCCCCGGGTCACCAGGGAAACGGCGATGGCGGGGATCCCCATCAGGGTTGCCTCCAGGGCTGCGGCGACGGTGCCGGAGTAGGTGACGTCGTCGCAGACGTTGCCTCCCCGGTTGATGCCCGAGATGACCAGGTCAGGGCGAAAGGAAAGGAGGCTGTGGATCCCCAGGTTGACGCAGTCGGTCGGGGTGCCGTCGACGGAGTAGATATTTTCACTCAGGCGCGCCGCCCGCAGGGGATGGTGCAGGGTGAGCGCGTGCCCTACCGCGCTGCGCTCCCGGTCCGGCGCAACTACGACTACTTCGGCCACCTCGGCGACGCGCTGCATCAGGGCAAGGAGCCCCGGAGCATGCACACCATCGTCGTTGGTAATAAGCACCTTCAATAGAACTTCCTCGTTAACAGTTTTAATGATACTTGCATCTTCCAGTGCGTCTGCACCCGCTACGCGTGGCCGGGACTTGGTCGTAGATGCGCTCCTGGAGCCGACCTGCTTCATCTACCAAGCTATCTTTCGGTTTGAGCGGGGATTACTTTAACACATTTAAATCTAATAAGACATTTTTTAACATTAATGCTGCGGCGCGTTGCGCTTTCGGGGGGGAGCTTTGAGTCCCGGCGTCCGGAGCAGGTTTTTCCGGTAAGGGGCTGTTTTTTTAGCGGAAAAGGGGGAGCCGGGAGGAAGGGACCGCAGGTTGCCGTTGCAGGTGAACTCTTTCCCCGCCCTTACAGGAGGAGGCCGTCGATGCGGTTCGTTCCTCACCGCATCCTACCAGTTACGTATCTGCGTAGGATGCCGGTGAACGGAGTGAACCGCATCGGTTACTCCCCCCAACACCCTCCACAGCCACTGAACGGTTCATCGTGAAACGCTGCATTGCTCGCGTCATCCGGCATTGTTGTCGCGTTGCTGAATCCATCGCGACCTACTGCTTTTTCGTAACGGGAAGCAGTCTAGGCCTGAATATTGGTGCAGGACGCCCTTTCCTTGCTGGCATAACGGAGCTTCATGACGATGAGGCCGGTGTAGCAGAGAATGGAAAAGATATTGGCGAGGATCAGCGGGAGATCGCCCAGCGAAATGCCACAGATGAGCCAGAGCAGCATGCCGAGGTTCAGCAGGATCAGCTGCCACATGGAAAGGTCGCGGGCGTGCTTGGTCCGGTAGGTCTGGATGACCTGGGGGATGGCGGCGCCGCTGGTCAGCAGCCCGGCCAAAAGCCCGACGTACGGGGTCAGGTTCATGCGCCCTTTTTACCTTTGAACTCGGCGGCGGCCCAGTCGATCTGTGAGAGCAGGCCGCGCAGCGCGGAGACTTCGCGCTCGTCGAGTTCGGCCCGGGAAAAGATGCGGCGCATGGAACGCATCATGTGGTCGGGATTTTGCGGGTTGAGATAGCCTATTCTCAGGAAGGTGCGCTCCATCTGGCCGTAGAGCGGCTCGAGGGAAGCGGACCCGGCCAGTTCCCGGGCGGCCTTGGCGTCGGTGGGAGCCGGAGCGGTTCCTTTGAGAAACTCGTAGCAAAAGATCAGCACGGCCTGGGAAAGGTTCAGCGAGCCGTACTCGTCGGCGGTCTGGATGGTGGCCTGCCAGCGGCAATGCGCCACCTCGTCGGTGGTGAGCCCGCTATCCTCCCTGCCAAAGACAAGCGCGAGCCGGCTCTGGGGCGCACAGCCGGAGAACTTCTGAACGATCTCTTCCGGGGAGCAGATCTCGTTTCGGTACTTGCCGTGACGCCTCGTTGTCGCGACGGAAAACTCGCAGTCGGAGAGGGCATCTTCCAGCGAGCTGAAGATCTTGGCCGCTTCCAGCAGGTCCTTGGCCGAGACGGCGAACATCGAGGCGTCGGGATGATCGACGCGGCACGGGTTCACCAGGCGCAGGTCGGAAAGCCCCATGTTCTTCATGGCCCTGCAGACCATGCCGATGTTGCCCGGGCTCTGGGTACCGACCAGGACTACGCTGATTCTATTCTTGATATCCATGAAAATTCCTTCTCTTAAAAATACGGAATCGGTAATTGAAAAACTCAAGGCTTCAACGCAAAGACGCAAAGCCGCAAAGACGCAAAGGGGTTAACTAAACTCGAGGGAAAATAAAAGCACGACAAAGTTGTTCTGATTATCGGATGCGGGCAACTCGTGCTGGCAAACTTGTAGGATGTGGTGAGGCACGAACCGCATCGGTTTAAACGATGCGGGGCTTTGTTCACCGGCATCCTACGGTAATGTGCTTTGATCGGATTTCTAATCTTTTTGATCCGGCAGTTTTTTGTCCTTCTTAGCGCCTTCGCGCCTTGGCGTCTTTGCGTTAAAGCTTTTGCTGACGCTTGTCACTGCACTAAATAACAGGAGCATTGCGCAGCTTCATCCGTTTCAGCCGCCTTCTGGCAAGTCTGCGGCGCCAGCGCTGCGCGGCGAAGTGGCTGAGCCACATGCACCCAGTCAACGCCGCAAGAATCAGCAGCAGATAGGGCTCGTAACGCTCCAGATCATCCACAAAGAGCGACGCCCCCTTCCCAAAGAGAAAGCCCCCCAGCGCAAAGAGTAAGGCCCAGGAAAAGGCACTGGCAAGGTTCAGAATGAGGAAGCGCCGCGAGGATAGGTTCGTCATGCCGAGGATGATCGGAAGCAGTATCCTGAACCCGTAGGTGTAACGCGAAACGAAAGCAACAAAGGAACCGTAGCGCTCGATGAGGCGCAGCGCCTTGCGGAATTTGCGGGCCATCGAGGTGAAGAGCCGCAACAGGGCCGGCCCCTTGTTGCGTCCCAGGTGGAAGTAGAACTGGTCTCCGAGGAAGGATCCGGCAAAGGCCGACAGGATGACGCCGTAAATGCTGAGATATCCCTGGCAGGCGAGGAAGCCGGCGAAGATAAGTATCGTCTCCCCTTCCAGAAAGGTCCCGATGAAGAGGACCCAATAACCGTGAACCTGCAGGTAATCCCTGAGAAGCTGCTGCACTGCGCCTCCCATTTAAAACAGGTTAAGGTCTTCGTTCGCTGCGCGACAGGGTACGGTTGAGAATACACCAAAACCCTTCAGCAGAGGTTGAAGTTTTCGCTCGCGGCCCTAGCCCCTAGCTGACATGTGCCAGGACATCGGTTACCCGGATGTGCCAAGACATCGGTTACCCTGGCGGCCTTTTCCGGAATTGAGCCTCGGTTTCCTTAACGGTGACGATGTCGTCCATAACGTTGAGTACAGGGCG
>Ga0209123_1001408_pt1 | contig 23896 bp, 22 predicted proteins | sample BarGraIncu00431A_FD_184500 | JGI IMG/M metagenome (GOLD analysis project Ga0209123, IMG submission 184500) | Arctic peat soil microbial communities from Barrow, Alaska, USA - Barrow Graham LP Incubations 004-31A (SPAdes) (version 2) | ecosystem: Environmental > Terrestrial > Soil > Wetlands >...
AATAGCCCGTTCTTTCTTGAGGTATATTCGCGTCGACTCCAAAGATGAGTTAATCAAACGAATATACCAAGGAATTGATGAGATCAATCAGGAGCCAGTCGTTTTTCGCTGGAAATACAAAATGGACGAGGTCGCTCCCGCCTAGCCAGCTTTTAAACGTTATTAGCGGAACGCACTACTAGTTTTGTCCCTCATACGTCAATTAGAAACGGGCTTACCCCTGTAATTAACCACTGCACACTCCATTTCGCCAAAACATATGAAGCATATTTTCGAGGGCCGCGAGTTAGACGAATCGTCAGTTGTTCGGTTATTCCGAACAACTGCCTACGAGTCCGACTTCGACCGTATGGTGCAGGATAACCATCTCAAACTCCTTGAGATCATTAAAGCATGGTGCCGCTGGAGAGGCTACATCTTTCTCCCCGGTAATTCACCACTGCACGCTTGCCATCGGAGGCAGTTGTTCGGAATAACCGAACAACTGACGATTCTTCTAACTCGCTGTCCTCGAAAATATGCTTGATATGTTCGCTGATGGTGCCTTTAGCTTTGCCAAACAGCTCGGCAACCTGCTTTTGGTTCAACCATAATGTCTCGCCTTCTAACATAACATCGATTTTGGTTCGGCCGTCCTCGCTTCGGTATATTAGGAAATCACTCATTTTGGCACCGTGCTAAATGACTGTAGACGCCTTAAGGACAAAGGCGATTTTGCCACGGAGAAAAGCGAGAATCTTAAATGCGTAAGCGTCTGATTTGGAACAACATCTCAAACTCCTCGAGTCAGCTACTTTATGAACTGATTATTGGTCGTAATTTATCCTCGTAGATTGCGCACCCACTTTGTATAACGCCATTAAACCTATCCACAACACTGATAAATGATTCCATTGACGGATTTATCCAGCTAATTGCCTCATTTATTTCGTTGTGCTGTTGCTGCAAGTCTTGCCAATACCATATAGGTTCGTGATGAAAAACTCGGTTCCTAAGCCTGCGTATGCGGTTCATCCTGCTAGATATAATTTTTCTGGTGCGTATAGTCTTAGGAATGTATGGAAAAATTGTTTTTAGGTGCTTCGGCCATAATCGTTGTTCGTATCGCAAATCAAAGAGACTGGTCCAGAATCCGAAATTCAGCTCTGCCATGATTCTACCGGGAGTGGCATCCTTATTCGCCCGTTGAAGAGTGAACCGAGCCTTTTCTATGACAGCAAGCTCTGGAGGTAACAAAATATTGAACCGTACCTAAAACCATGATTCCGAGTTGCCGGCAACGGCCAAAGCGTCGTAAATACTATTACGTAAGGCTATCTCAATCGCCTGAAACCCGGGGTAGAGGCTCTCTGAAAGGGCGATATTTAGTGCATAGTGGGCTGTAAGTGAAAGTTCACTATCGGCACTGCTCCGTGTTTGATACGCCTCAAGGCGTTCATGGGAAATTGCTTTGCGAAGTTGCGGGAAGAATTCTTGTTGCATAGGAGCATCCTTTCAGATATATTCAACTGCACAGTCCCTGGGCAAGTCCTCTCCCGTCGTCAGACGGTGATGATCCTGGGGTTTTTTTTTGTCCTTAATCACCCGCCAGCCAATGGCGAACAACTCGCTCGTGCTGACCTGCTGCCTCAGTCTTGCTTCAACGCCCCAGAATTTCTGCCAATTTTTGTGCAGTTATCGAATTATCAGCCCTGATCTCGGCTAAAATTTCATCCGAAGTCTTTTCCGCAGCCTTTTCCGAAGTTTTTTCGGGGCAACCCGTATTCCTTGAAGCCCTGCACGATCCTCCTGATGCCGGAACTGTACTTCTCCACCCACTATCACAAACTAGTTTTGTCACTCAAACGTCATTTAGAACCGGCGTACCCCTGTAATTCACCACCGCACGCTCCATTTCGCTGACGACCTTCTCACGCAGCCACTCTGGCTCCTGCACTTCCACCTGTGAGCCGTGCTTCAGTATCTCCATCATGATCTCCGCTTCGTGGCAGACCGGAATGGTCAACACCAGTGAACCGTCCGCCTCGACCACCTCGCCCTGCCCTTCGTGCCAAAGCTCCCCTTTCACCCAGCGCGAACGCTCGGGGGTGAAGCGCAGCACCACGTTGAAACTCTCACGGTTCTGGAAGATGCCGAAGATGTTTTCCAGGTGGGGCCGCCACTCCGCGCCCGGTCGAAACTCGAATGCCGCTCCAGCTACCTGGGTGAGCGTCATCCGTCCCAGCATGAAGTCACGCCAGGCGCCGCGCAGATGACAGTAGGCGATCAGGTGCCAGTTCCCCATGTAGTTCACCATGTGGTGCGGCTCCACGGTGCGCATGGTGCAATCGCTGGCGGTCGGTGAGTAGTAACGAAAGGTGAGTAGTTTCCCCTGCAAAAGCGCCGAGGTGACAACTTTGAAAGCCAGCGGATCGGTGGGGCTGATCCCCTTCCAGCGAAAGGAGAAAGCGTCCTCTGGCTTGGCGCGGCCCGGCAGGTTGGCGGCCAGCAAAGAACCAAGGCGCCGAGAGATATGCTCCAGGTCGTCGGCCAGGGAACCGGCGGAGGCCTCGGTAATCAATTTGCGGGAGATGAGCAGGGCCAGGAGCTCGGCCTCGGTGATGCGGGCCACCGGCAGCTGGTAGCTGGAGTCGGTGTAGACGTATCCCTTGCGGGTGAGCAGATAGGCGAGCGGCGCCTGCAGGCGGTCGCGGAAGTAATCGATGGAACGCTGCGCGGTTTTGGTGCTGATCTCGAACTTGGCTGCCAGCTTGAAGGCGTTGGGATGGTGGCCATGCCTGGTTTCGTTGTCGAACCAGATGAAGCGCTCCAGGAACAGCTGTTCGCCCACACTATCCCCCATTCCATTACTTCATTAAGATTAAAGTCCGCCAAAACATACACCCAAAAATCTGGGACGTCAATGAGGGAATACAGGCGGCTTAAGAATTAAAATTTACCTTGCAAGGCTTTCAACTTGTTGATACTGAGAGATGGCTGGGACTAAATCTATTTACCGCAAAGACGCTAAGAACGCAAAGGAAGCAAAGGCTTTTTCAGGTTCAGGCTACATTCTTCTTTGCCACGGAGGCACGGAGTACCAGGTGAAATGCCGAAAACGGAACAGATACCCCCGTCGGCTAAATGGGTGGCGAGACTGGGACCATCAATCGTAAGCCGGAAAAACATCCCGACTTAGCACATACTTGCATACTGAAATCTAGTGTAAGATATGATATGCTGAACCAAGCGGGGGGCCGCGTGATGCCAACAGTTTTAAGATCTGGACCATACAGGTTTTACTTCCATAGTCATGAGACTACCGAACCGCCCCATATCCACATCGATCGTGACGACCAAACAGCAAAATTCTGGATATCTCCAATTGCCCTGGCATCAAGCATCGGCTTCAGCCCTCGGGAGTTGCACGCTATGCAGCTTTTTGTCATTCAAGAAAGACTAACCTTATTGGAGGCATGGAATGGGTATTTTGGCGCTTAAAGCAGACGAGCGGGTCAAAAACCTGCATATTGATGAGGATGTGATTTCCGTTGACCTTATGGACGGGAGGAGGATATCTGTGCCACTTATCTGGTATCCACGACTTGCCAATGCATCACAGCAGGCTCGTGAGAACTGGCAGACCAGCGGAGGTGGTTACGGCATCTACTGGCCCGACCTTGATGAAGACTTGAGCACCGAAGGGATGTTGCGCGGCGCTCCTGCTCCGAATCGTGCCGGGTAAATTCACTGTCTATGCCCGGAGAGTGCCGCGTTCGCTGGTAATCGGCCTGCCCATGACCACGGCCCGGTACAATGCCGACAATCCTTTTGCCGTGGCTGTCGGGACTCTCCGCGGCAAGAAATCCGATTCGGTAAGCTATGTGCTTTGCCACCAGCCTAAATCTTTCGACTGGCAGAACCGAATGGCCGCACCACACCCGCTCAAGCGGCTAGCTGATGCTCATTTTGCCGATTGCTGTGCCCGCCTGAACCAGATCGTGCAACTGGCGCCGTAGCACATCACCCACCCTTACGATTATCTTCAAACATCTCTACCGGCATTTGGTGACGTAATCTCCAGACCATCTTGATGGGGCGCTCGCCCTCAAAGCTGACACGGTCGGCGGGGCCCAGATACCTGAAGGGTACGGTCGCCTGATTGCGCTTCTTCAGGTCTCTGGCAAATATGAGGATGGTATAGCCGCGCTGATCGTGGTTTATCAGGTTCTGCCCGGAATCGGTCTGCTGCGCCGTGTTGGACTGCGACTCCCAGTGCAGCAGCTCTCTGCTGATCGGATAGTCCGCATACATGGTGCTCGGTGAGAATTCTCGCTCGGTCTTCTGGTAGGTGACCAGCAGCACGTAGGCTTTTAAGGCCGGGAAATGGAGGACTCCGACCCCTCTTTGCCCCGCGGACTCCAGTGTGGCCTGGCCTAATCCAGCCAGTATATCGACACTGCCGTAGCTGGCATGAAGCTCAAAGTAGGAGGTGAAAGGCAACTTGGGAATCTGGCCGCTTACCTCTGTTACATCCTGTGACCAGGACAGAATCTCTTCCAGATCCGATAGTACCGACCGGTTTCTCGAAAGCTTCTGGAACGCATCCGCCAGGGAGCTAATCCCGAGGTTACTCCCTTTGTCTCCCCATATCCGGTAGTAGACTGAGTTGACCGTATCGCCCGCAAGTTTTAGTGCCTCATCAACCGCTCCGACGGACACCTTGCCCAAAATCTTCCTCAAAGCAGCCGCTTCATGCGGTCCATTTATCGACGCTGCCCGAACCAACGCCCTCTTGAGCTTTGCCAGATCCGGGTCAACCGGGATCGGTGCCAGTTGCGCCTTTGACTTCCAACCGGACCAGGTTTCCTTGGCAAGTAGCAGCTCCGGCTCATAATCGTGATAGCGAATGAAATTGCCGAAGGTCAGTTCTTGCCCGGTCTCGCTTTCAAAGGTCTGCAGCCTTTCGGGCATCTGTACGGACAACTTTCCAAGGTTCTCACGGATGTTTTCCAGGACGTATTGCCTGGAGAGTCGATCGAGTTGAATGGAGCAGCCGGCCGGCAAGTGTGGGAAATCGAGTTCGACTTCTTTGTCAATGGAGTAGCGATGCCGCGGCAGCAGTGCCTTGAACTTGGTGTCAATCCGGTAGCGCCGGTGAGTCTGTCCCACAAAGTCGAGCACGGTGAGACAATCCTTTCCCGGAGCGTGTCGCAGTCCTCGCCCTAGTTGCTGCAGGAAAACTGTCAGGCTTTCGGTGGGTCGCAGGAAGAGCACCGTGTTTACTTCCGGGATGTCAACGCCTTCGCTTAACTTGTCGACCGTGAAAAGGAAAGCCAGTCGCCCCTCCCTCAGAACTGACAGCATTTCACGGCAGCGGCCATCATCGACGCTGGAAACAAAGGCGCCCGCGGGGATCCCGTGCTTGCTGAACATTTCTGCCATGAAGGAGGCGTGCTTTATGGTGACGCAAAAGCCTATTCCCTTGAGGGTGCTGACATCTGGCTCGTAACGATGGAGCGCTGCCAGTATGGTGTCGACACGCTGCCGGGCACGCGCGGGATCCAGCACATACACGTTTTCCAGAGCGGCTGCGTCATACTTGCCGCAGCGCCAGAACTGGTCCTGGTTAAGGGCAATCGGGTCGGCAACGCCGAAATACTGGAAGGGACAGAGTAGCTTTTCCTCCAGGGCTTCGGGCAATCTGATTTCCGCGGCGAAACGGTTGCAGAAATCGGCCGCGACGTTTCCGCCGTCCATCCGCTCCGGCGTGGCGGTCAGTCCGAGCAGGATCTGGGGGTCAAAGTTGTCGAAGAGCGGCCGATAGCTTGCCGCAGTCCCGTGATGGGCTTCGTCGACCACGATGTAGTCGTAAAAATCTCTGCCGACTTGCTCCCACAAGCGCCTGGTGGTAAGCATGCCGACGGAACAAAAGAGGTGATCCATTCTATCTGCCTGGAACTGGCCCACCTGCAACTGTCCGAAATTCTGATCGCGCAGTATGTTGCTAAAGGTTGTCTGCGCCTGCTGGAGTATCTCCTGACGGTGAGCTACGAACAAAAGTCGAGCCTGTCGCTTATTGAGCTCAAAGAACCGTTTGAAGTCGAAAGCGGCGACGACGGTCTTCCCTGTTCCGGTGGCCGCTATGACCAGATTGCGCCAGCGCCCGTGCGTGCCGCGTTCCCTTTCCAATGCCTCAAGAATACGCTCCTGAAAGGGGTGCGGACGCAGGTCGAAGAATACCGCGGGACTATTGGGACGAGCATTGCGGGCATGAGCAATGGCTCTGCGAAAGAGAGCCGGCTCCTCGGCATCAAAGGGAACGAACTCGGGGCTGTTCCAGTAGGTCTCAAATTCGACGCTAAACTTCTCCAGAATATGGGACATGTCCTGGGCGGTGACTTTCAGGTTCCATTCCAGACCGCTGGTCATCGCAGCCTGGGACATATTCGCAGAGCCGATGTAGGCCGTGGAAAATCCGGATAAGCGTTTAAAATGGTAGGCCTTGGCGTGGAGCCTGGTGCGCTCGGCATCATACGACACGCAGACCTGAACGTTCGGCATGTGGGCCAACCACTCCACCGCCGGTGCATCGGAGGCGCCCATGTACGAGGTTGTGATCAGGCGCACCGGTATGCGGCGCTCACGCAGGTCCTCAAAAGCGGGCATCAGGAGCCGCAGGCCGGACCACTTTATGAAAGAGACCAGGATATCCACCGCATCGGCGGAACGCATCTCTTCGTTTAATTCATGGGCGAGTTGCGGGTCTTGAGGGGATCCGGTGAAGAGACTGCTTTCTACTATGGAGGTATGGGGACGTGGTAGTACCGCGACACCATAATGCGGAGGGGTGATTTCCAGCAGGAGCGGCTTTGGTTCGGTAACCAGACGGTGCTTGCCGAAATGTGCGCGGCCGGGCTCGTCGGCGACCTGGCCGAGGATTCGGTTGCACAACAGGAGCCGCTTTTCAGGATCCGTTTCTTCTCGAAGGGCCTTTTCCAGGACCTTTGCCACGAAGGAAGCATAGCGGGCCGGTTGTTCCTCCGGGTCGATCTTTCCGAAGACAGCCCGGAGTTCGGGATGCTCTGCCAGGGCATCGCGGAGGTACTGGTCGACGAGGGCTTCATATATGCCATGGGCCACGTGCTTCATGGTTTAGGCTGCAAATGAGAAGAAAAGTGCGGGTTCCAGGTTTCGTTGTCGAACCAGATGAAGCGCTCCAGGAACAACTGCTTGACCACACCACCCCCCATTCCATGCTTCATTAAAATTAAAGGCCGCCAAAACATACACCCAAAAATCTGGGACGTCAATGAGGGAATACAGGCGGCCTGAGTATTGAAATTCACCTAACAATGCTTTCAACTGTTGCTATTGAGACATGGCTACTGTCAGCACCACTTGCCGGAACAATCAGGAATTACGTTAATGATTGAACGAAAAACTATTTACCGCTGAGACGCGGAGTACGCGAAGAAAGTCGAAGGCTTTTTTGTCACGGAGACACGGGAACGCAGAGCACGCAAAGTAAGCAAAGGGTTTTTCAGGTACAGGCTATAATCCGTCTTTGCGACGGAGTCGCGGAGAACAGCTGAAGTCAATTTTTCTTTAAGATGCGGGACGTTAAAGTTTGGACATGCCATGGAACAGTGTTTTTTCGCCACAGGGCCTCGGAGAAGGGAAGAAGCAAAAGCTTGAAAGGATCTTTCATATAGCTTATTTGTTTGCCGAAATGTTATTAAAGGTTATAATTGTCCATATGGACGTCATCTGGCAATCGAAGGCATTGAAGCAGCTCAAAAAAATCGGCGATCGTTCCCTACAGGAACGTCTGCTCTCCGCTGCGCGTGGCCTCTCAGAATTTCCCAACTGCTCCAATCTGAAAGCCCTTAGCAATCACGATTACTCATACCGGCTACGGGTTGGTGATTGGCGACTGCTTTTTAACGCCTATGAAGAAATCAACATCATTAGCATCGAAGAGGTGAAAAAAAGAGATGAGCGTACCTACTGAATACCAAACCATCGAGCACCATGGACAGCCCGCCTTTGTTCTGGTCCCCTGGGAGGATTTCAACCGCATCCGCCCCTTGCTGGAAGCCGAGAAGGCCCGTTCCACTGGTATCCCTCAGGCAGTGGTGGAAGCCCACGTGATGCGCGAGGTACCCCTGATACGGGCCTGGCGCGAGGAACTCGGACTTACCCAGGAGGATCTTGCGGTGCGCCTGGGACTATCCCAGGCGGCCGTAGCGAAATTTGAGCACCCGAATGCCCACCCGCGCGGTTCGACTCTCAAGAAAATCGCCCTGGCCCTTGGCATTTCTGTTGAGCAACTGAATATTTAAGGGACTATTTCTATTCTACTGAACCACGGAGAATACGGAGTAAGCTGAAGACATCAACTAAAAACTATTTACCGCAAAGACGCAAAGCACGCAGAGAAGTCACAAACTTTTCGACACCCCACCGTACTTCAAATAGGATAAGATGGATACCTGCTCAGCTTCTTTGCCATCGAACAAAGACTAACCTTATTGGAGGCATGGAATGGGTATTTTGGCGCTTAAAGCAGACGAGCGGGTCAAAAACCTGCGTATTGATGAAGATGTGATTTCCGTTGATCTTAGGGACGGGAGGAGGATATCTGTGCCACTTATCTGGTATCCACGACTTGCCAATGCATCACAGCAGGCTCGTGAGAACTGGCAGACCAGCGGAGGTGGTTACGGCATTTGCTGCTAAACTGCCCAGTCCAGGATTTCGAGACCGCGCACTCGCTGGAATTCTCGGGTGTTATTGGTTACCAGGGGAATTTTGAGAGCTACGGCTTGTGCCGCTGTCAGCATATCCATGGAACCGATGACCATACCCGCTTTTTCAAGGGTGGCCCGGATCTCACCGTACGCGAGGGCGGCGTCTTCGTCGAAGGGAATAATCTCTAAAGGGGTGGTAAATTCGTCAAGTGCTTTGGCGTTCTTCTCACGATGCTCGCTTTTAACAACGCCGTAGCGCAGCTCGGAGAGGGTTATGGACGAGATGCCGATGTCGCCGATCTCATACTCCAGGAAGCGCTCAAGCACCGCCGCGGGTCGCCGCTTGATAATGTAGATGCAAATGTTGGTGTCGAGCAGCAGCTTCACCTAGAAACTCTCCCTCTTATCGAGGTCCGGCTGAATCCGTTCGGACATGAAATCGTTGGAGAACGTCTCAAGGCTGCCAAAAAGGATTTCCCATGAATCGGTGCGTGGAATCAAGGTCACGATATTGCCGTTCTTTTTGATGTACACTTCGGTATCGTCAAAGCGAAACTCTTTGGGCAGCCTGACGGCCTGGCTCTGACCATTCTGAAAAATCTTCGCGGTTTTCACTGGCGCGCCTCCGGGGTAATATATACTTAAAATATATCTTCAGATCCTGGTTTTGGCAAGGGGAAAAATGGGCATCCCTTGTCGGACTTAAACTCTCTAGATCTCCTCTTTTGGCCTCCCATCTTTTGCCTTAGTCACCACTCGGATGTTCCCTGCCAGTTCGTCGTCTATCAGCATGCCTGCGATGATGTTGGCTTCTGCATCATATCCCAGATAGTACCCTGCCAGTTGCTTATCAATCCTTGGTCCCCACATTTCGGGCACTTCCAAAATATATCCTCCGTCTCGGGGTCTATAAATCCGACAATTCCCTCAGAGCACGGCTTCCGGTTTGGTCTCCGCCTGCAAGACACCCGATACTTCTCGGGACATTCCGGCTCAAACCTCATCCGAGCAGGAGCTCGAAATCTTCACGGGTCAGCCCCCCGCCTCCACGTCCTGTGCCTTCTTCCAGGATTGCCTTATAAAGTTTCGATTTCCTTTCCTTCAGGACCATCATCTTCTCCTCGATGGTATGGCGCATGATCAACCGGGTGATGGTCACCTGTCCGGTCTGGCCGATACGGTGCGCACGGTCCGAAGCCTGATTCTCGACGGCCGGATTCCACCAGGGATCCATGTGGTAGACATAGGAAGCCCTGGTGAGGTTGAGCCCTTTGCCACCGGCCTTAAGGCTGATCAGCAATACGGTCGGTTCAGTCGCATTCTGGAACGCCTCGACCAGTTGCTTGCGACAAGGCACCGGGGTGGAGCCGTCCAGCCGCAGGCAACAAAGTCCGTTGTGCTTCAGCCCCTTTTCGATGACGTCCAGGTAGCCGGTGAACTGGGAGAACACCAGGGCACTGTGCCCTTCGTGCTTCAGCTCCTGAAGCTGCTCGATCAGGAAATCGAGCTTGGGAGAGGCCTCGGATGCGCCGCAAGCCGCCAGTGACGGCGCCAGGCAGATCTGGCGCAGCCTCAGGATGGCGGTCAGGGCAATGATGCGGGCCTGGGCTTGGGCGCGATCGGCATAGGCATCCCTGACCTGTCCGCGCACCTCCTCTACGGTTTTTTGATAGAGTTCCTTTTGTTTCGGCAAGAGCTCCAGGTGGATGTCTATCTCAATCTTGGGGGGCAATTCCGCGGCGATCAACTGTTTGGTGCGACGCAGGATAAAGGGGCGCGTGCGCCGGATGAGACGCTCGAGTGCAGAGCCGCCCCGATTGATCTCTCGGCCGAAGTCTTCCCGGCTTCCCAGAAGTCCCGGCAGGCAGAGATCCATGATCGCATAGTATTCGCCCAGGTGGTTTTCCACCGGAGTGCCGGTCAGTGCCAGACTGAAGGTTCCCCTGAGACGCCGTACGGCATTGGTGGTGGCAGCCTTCAGATTTTTCACCATCTGAGTTTCGTCGAAAATGATTACGTTGAAAAGAAATTCATCAAGCTGATCGATGTCGCGCTGCACGATGCCGTAGCTGGTAATGATGATGTCGTAATCGTGGAATGAATCGGTTGAGCGCCCGGTGCCTGTATAGAGCAGGACCCTGGCCGCGGGAAGGAAGCGGGCGATTTCCGCCTCCCAGTTGAAAAGCAGCGAAGGGGGGGCGACCACCAGGTGCGGCGTGCCGTCTGGAGCCGCGGATGCGATTTCACCCTGTATGATGCCGGCCAAGAGTGCTATCCCCTGGAGCGTCTTGCCAAGGCCCATGTCGTCCGCCAGGCAGGCCCCGAATCGGTGCTCGTAGAGAAAGCCAAGCCAGCGGTAGGCAGCGACCTGATAGTGTCGTAGCGTGGCGTCGAGGCCGGCCGGAAGCGGGCGCTCGGCTATGGCCTCGAAGTTAAAAAGGCTCTCCAGCATGCGGGCGTCGTCAGGCGCAAGTTTGACGGCAACACCGTGGCTTCTCAACTGGAGCCAGTCCAGGATCTGCAGGCGCGGCACGCGGACCGGCTCGGCCTTGGTGTCCCGTTTGCGTTTCCGAGTCGGCAGCGCACCGGCCAAAAGGGCCATGACCTCTGCGCTTGCCTGGTCCAGCAGTATCATCCTGCCGCCGCGGGAGAGCACCCGGCTCCCGGCCAGAAGTCTCTGTATTTCCTCGACGGTAAGCGGTTCTCCGTCGCAGAGGATTTCCGGGTGCAGTTCGAACCAGTCCAGGCTGCTGGCTGTCGCATCCAGCGAAAATTCCCAGCGGGCCTCTTCCAGCGGCTCGCTGCCGACCCGCAATGCGAAGCCTTCCGCCTGAAGGCGGGATAAAAGCCGCGGCAGATCCTTGAGCAGCCGATCTCTGGACAAGCCGAGCCGTCTCGGCGCATTAACATCGCAGGAAAAGGCATCCAGTCCAAACAGCTCGCACAATATTCTCATCAGCCGGGCCTGGCTGCGGCGGTCCTCTGCTAACCGGTGCCAACCGCTATGCGTTGCCAGGAGCAGGTACGTCGTGCGGCTCCACTCCCGGGCAAGATGGTTCAGAAGCTGTTCCACCTCACCTTGCAGGCCGTATTTGGCGAAATCCGGCGCGGCGGCTATGTCGCATGCGAGGGCAGCGGCCCGGGAGATTTCCGTCTCGTCGATCAGCTGGAAAGCGGCGTCCATAACGGCGCGCACCCGTTTCATCGCCCCCATCAAGGGAGAAAGGCGATTGCGGTTTACCGGGTTCAACAGCCAGAAAACCGCGCTGGAGCAGGGGAAGGTCTCCCCGTCGAACACTCCCGTAGGCCTGAGGGATACCCTGGACTGAGTGATGCCGGAAGGCAGGTCCAACAGATAGGAGGGGGTGCCTGGAAGCGGTGCTGCGACAGCTGCGCCGTTCAGGAAAAAGCTGCAGCTTGCGTCGGCAGGGTCGAATTTCTCCCTATCAAAAGGGACGCAGAGATCGTTGAAAAGCGACAGCGATAAAGCGATGCCGTTCGGGACGCGCCTGAATCCCTGTGGCAGGATGAGCGGGTGCGCATCGCAACGGTGCAGGAGTCCATCTTCATCCTCACCTTCATCCGTGCCGCAGCGGCCAAACTCATAAGAGCCGTGGCTCGCGTACATCCGTTTGATCACCTCATCCCGGATGCTCCATGCTTCCAGGTTCGTGATCGGATAGAGAGCGCCGGCTTCTGGCACAAAGAGCAGACGTCCATGCGCGAAAGCGTCGGCGGGTATCGGGTCGCCGTTATTCAAGCACCGGGAGATAATCACCTCATCACCACGGATATCGAAAGTGACGCCCGCCCCGCGGGGTTGGTCGCCGCGATAAACCAGCGTCGTCTCGCGTTCTTGCGCATCTCGATACACAATCGGGTATTTGGCGCCGGTCTGCTTGAGGAAGGTCTCAAAATAGCGGGGTGTCGATTTGTAGCCATGGGTTGACGCGAGGAACAAGGCGAGGTCGGTCGGAATTCCGGTTGCGCTCCAGCCGGACACGGTTTCGCTACCACTCATGACACGGCCGGAGAGTCCCCTCCCTTCGCGAACGGTTTCGATCACCAGACGGTAATGCGAAGCTGCAGCGGCGCTGGCATGCTGAAACGCCAAGCCGTCGAGATTATCGTCAGGCAGTCGCCCGCCCTGCGATTCGCTTCTTTTCAGGGTTTGGCGCTCAGGGCTTTGGTCCGCCGCGACGCTGTTCCCGCAGCAAGGCTCCCTGTCGGTGAACCGCTTCATATCCAGCAGCAGTTGTCGATTGAAGCGCAACTGCAACAAAACAGTCGGTGAGACCATGCGCTTCAGGGTTGCCCATACCATCACGACGTGCGGACAGTTGCGGGCCGGTTGCCACTGTTTGCAGCTGCACTTGGTGAGAAGGCTGAATCCATCCAACAGAAATGTCGTTTGGGCGCCATTGACAAAGCTCACTACCAGCGAGGTCTGGTCAGCGTTCCAGACAGCATCGGTGAGAGTGTTGGCCTTGCATGCTTCAAAGCCGGCAATCAGATGAACCTTTGCAGCAACGTCGTGGATATCGCCTGGGCGGTAGTCATGGAACCTCTTAAGAAGCGGCGGGAGGGGGGCCGGGGTGACATCCATATGCGCTCCTGCTGGATTTTTTTTACAGGCATTGGATGCGACAAGGCATCACCTGCTTCCATTGATCTTTTCCAGATAACAGCCGAACATGAACTCGTTCGAGTTTTTCATCAAGCGCCGCACAGCACCCAGCTCCATGGTGTCCCTGGAGACGGTTCGTACCCTCTCGGCATGGGCCAGCATATCGAACCAGATGCGCGGTGTGAAACGACCCTTTTCGGCGAGTTCGTCTGCAAAGACTGCAGCACTCGGCGTGTCCTCCTCGGGCACAGTGCGCAAGGAAAGAGCGAATACCCCGCTAAGCCATCCCCAGACGGGAATCCAGGCAGGTTCATCCTGCTCCTCAATTTCATCAGCAGCAGCGAAGTGCAGGGAGTCGCGCAGGCCATGAATCGTCCGGCTTTGGACGGACTTCATGTCGATGCTGATCGGGTCATGAAGAAATGCGTCAAAATAGCTTTTCAACGCGGCATCATGGTTTCCCGCCAAAGTCAAGGCGTCGCCATGCCAGGCCAGGAACCTTCCACGATCGACGCGAGCTGAAGAAAGCGCCGCATGAAAGCAGTCCGCCGCTTCGGCAAATCGCCCCGCTTTCATCAGGACCTGTCCCAGGTGGAAGCGGGGAGGCAGGTAGCACTGCTCGGGGGGCGACAAAGAGAACATGGCGTCGATCAGCATATCCAGGGCGACTAAGCTTAGCGAGGGAAGGAATATGGAGTCAAGTCGCAACCAAACGGTCTGGAGAAGCTCGGGATTAACGGGAATCGTGCCGGTTCCGGACAACAGGTCAAGCCACTGACCGACAAGTCCCCTAAGGGCAGGGAATTGCTTGTCGTCGGGGTATTCGGCGACAAGTTGGTCGTACACGGAGAGAGCCTGGGTAAACTCCCTCGACCGGACAAATTCGTCGGCGATGTTGAGGAGGACGGTCGGGCGGTTGTCTTCAAAAAGGCTGAGTTGCATGGCGGGTTGACCTGTAGCTGCAATATTGTTGTGATCAATTCCAACGGCCTATCAACCGGCAAGGGAGTTGTCATTTTCCCTGCGAACAATACCACAAAAGACACCAGCTAAAAAGTGAGAATTCCAGGTGCCGTATGAACCTGCGTCGTATCGTCGTTAGAAAATCAAATCCTAAAGACTGTTCCCTGCGCCCGAAATTCCGGCAAGGTGGCAACACCAAGACCATGAGTTTCCGGACAAGCATTTCTTGTACTTGAGCCCGCTGCCGCAGGGACAGGGGTCGTTTCTTCCGATTTTCCTGGCAGGTCCTTTCCTGGGGTTGTAGGCCCAAAAAACATGTGCTCAGAAAATGTATGACTGTTTACATAACGGCTGGCTTCAGGACGAAAAAAAAGGACTTAGCCTTGAGAGCTAAGTCCTTCATTTAATTGGTCGGTGCGACAAGATTCGAACTTGCGACCACTAGACCCCCAGTCTAGTGCGCTACCAGGCTGCGCTACGCACCGATTAAACCTGTATTTACAACTGATCCCGTAAGCTTTTGAGCTCTTCTCTCACATCCTGGAGGATGGCTGCGAGTGCTTCCTTGGAGTGCTCCGGCTTATGGTACCTTTTCCTAACTTCTAAACGCTTACGAGCCCCTTCTATGGTGAGCTTCTCGGCGTAAAGCAACTTTTGTATCTCTGCTATCTGCTCTATGTCTTTCTTCGTATAGAGTCGCTGACCCGAAGAACTCTTCTTCGGCATCAGAAAACTGAACTCGCTTTCCCAGTAACGCAGCACCGAGGCGGGAAGTCCTGTTACCGCTGACACTTCACCGATTCTCAGGTAGTGCTTGTCCGGAATCACCGGCTCCATACTACTGACTGTTGATGGCGCTCTTCAAAACCTGGCTCGGCTTGAAGGTGAGAATCTTTCTCGCCACGATGGTGATCTCTTCGCCGGTCTGCGGATTCCTGCCGCGACGGTCCGATTTCTCTTTCACCACGAAGTTGCCGAATCCTGCAATCTTGATCTTGTCCCCGTCTTCCAGGGTAGTCTTGATCAAGTCGAAGACAGTTTCAACGAGTTCGGCAGATTCCTTTTTGGAAAATCCAACCTTCTCATAAATTTTCTCTACGATGTCCGCTTTGGTCATAACCCCCTCAACAGGTTCAGCATTTCAATTTTTTGCACTCTTCGTCAGCGGCTTAATCTAATACCATAGGGTTTTCTTTTTCGCAACCCATTTTTATCTAAAGGAAACATTTAATTTTTTCTGCAGCGCAGTAATGACGCGCTGGTGCACCTTGGTTACCTCATCATCGGTAAGAGTTCTCTCGCGCGAGCCGTAGCGTACCCGTACGGCGATGCTCTTCTCTCCCTGGGGGATATTGCCGCCTTTGTAGAGGTCGAACAGTTCTACCCCCTCCAGCTCCGCCGCCTTGACGGATTGAACGCAGGCGATGATCTCGGATGCCGCGGTCTCATCGGGAAGCTGCATGGCGATGTCGCGGAAGGTGGACGGGAAGCGCGACGGCACCTGGGCCGCACCCATCTCCTTCCGGCAGCCGATGAGCTTCTCGAAGTTCAGCTCCAGATAGAGAAGCGGAGCCGCGATGCCGTAGTTTTCCTGAACGCTCGGGTGCAACTCGCCGAAGGAGCCGAGTTCCCGGTTGCCGCAGGTGATGCGGCACGCCTTCCCCGGGTGGTAATAGGGATCGAGGTCCTGCGCGAAGTAGTTCACGCTCGTCAGGTTCAATTCGTTCAGGATGGACTCTACGATCCCCTTCACGTCGAAGAAGTCGAGGTCTCCCTTGGCCTGGCTCCACCCCTCGGGGTTGCGCCGGCCGGTCAGGAGCGCGGAAAGATAGAGCGGCTCGTCGGGCAGGTCGTTCTTGTCGCTCGGGATGTAGATGCGCCGCATCTCGAAGATGCGCAGGTCAAGGGTGCGAAAGTTGATGTTCTTGACCGCCGTCTCCAGGAGTCCCGGTAGCAGCGTGGTGCGCATGACCGAGAGCTCGTCGGAGATCGGGTTGAGAAGCGCCATCCCCTGGCACCTGAAGTCGTCAGGCGGCAGCAGGATCTTTTCGCAGCTGGCCGGCGCCACGAAGCTGTAGTTGATCACCTCGGAAAGCCCCTGGGAAACCATCAGCTCCTTGATCCGGAGCGTGAGTCTCTGGGCGGCCGTGGGGAGCTCGGAAAGCACCGAGGCCTGCGGCAGGGTGAGCGGCACCTTCTCGAAGCCGTTCAGGCGCACGACTTCCTCGACGAGGTCGATCTCGCGCTCCAGGTCGACCCTGAAGAGCGGGACCAGCACCCGGAAGACCCCGGGCTCGGGCTCGGCCACCTGGAACTCGAGGCGCTCGAAGATATCCTTCACCTCGGCCGCGGTAAGCGACAGGCCGGAGACCGCGTTGATGCGGGCAAGGCGCGCGGCTATGGTCCGGGGCTCGATCGGCTCGGGGTAGACGTCGATGATTCCCTTGGCAATTGAGCCGCCGGAAAGCTCGGCGATGAGGAAGGCGGCGCGGTCCAGGGCGCGGGTGAGCCCCGCCACGTCGGTGCCGCGCTCGAAACGGTGCGAGGACTCGGTGTGGATACCCAGGCGCTTGGAGGTTCTCCGGACCGCGGAGGGGTCGAAGTAGGCGCTTTCCAGCAGCACCTCGGTGGTCCCCTCCCCTATTTCCGAATTGCCGCCGCCCATGATGCCGGCGAGCGCGACTCCCTTTTCCGCGTCGCGGATGGTGAGGTCGGCTGCGGTGAGGAGTCGCTCCTGACCGTCCAGGGTGCCGAAGGCCTCCCCTTCGCTCGCCGCGGCGACCACGATCCTGCCGCCGGCGAGCAGCTTGAAGTCGAAGGCGTGCAGCGGGTGGCCGTACTCGAGGAGCACGTAGTTGGTGACGTCGACGATGTTGTTGATGGAGCGGATTCCCGCGGCGCGCAGGCGGTCGGTGAGCCAGACCGGCGAGGGCGCCAGGGTGCAGCCCGAGATGTGGCGCGCGGTGTAGCGCGGGCAGAGCGCGGGCGACTCGATGGTCACCTGGGCGAGCGTTTCGATGGGAGCGCCGGTCTCGGTCACCTCAAGGCCGGGATAATGCACCTTTTTACCGAGCTTGGCGGCGATCTCGCGTGCCACGCCAACGACGCTCAGGCAGTCGGCCCGGTTCGGGGTGAGCCCGATCTCGAAGATGATGTCCTTGGTCCCGAGCGCGTCGAAGAGCGGGGTGCCAAGCGTGTAGCTTTCCGGCAGGATCATGATCCCGGAGGACTCGGTCGAGATGGCGAGTTCCTTTTCCGAGCAGAGCATCCCGAAGGATTCCTCGCCGCGGATCTTGGAGCGCTTGATCTTGAAGTCGCCGGGGAGCACCGCGCCGATCTTGGCGAGCGCGACCTTGTCGCCCTGCTTGAAGTTCTGGGCGCCGCAGACTATGGTGACCGTCTCGGTGCCGTCGCTTACCTGGCAAAGCGAGAGCTTGTCGGCGTTGGGGTGCTGGGCTTTTTCCACCACCTGGGCCACCACCACGTCGTCCATCCCGCCGCCGACGATCTCCATCCGTTCGACCTCGAGGCCGAGCATGGTGAGAAGGTGAGACAGCTCTTCGGCCGGCAGGTCGCAGTCGACGAATTCCTTGATCCAGTTATAGGTAACTATCATTGGGTTTCCCGTTTGAGTCGCTTGTGTCGTTAAGTCGTTGAGTCCTCTAAAACTGCTTCAAGAACCTTAAGTCGTTCTCGAACAGAAGCCTCATGTCGGCGATGCCGTACTTCAGCATGGCTATCCGCTCGATCCCCATCCCGAAGGCGAATCCGGTGTAGATCTCGGAGTCGTAGCCTACGTGACGGTACACCTCGGGGTCGACCATGCCGGCGCCCAGGATCTCCAGCCAGCCGGTGTTCTTGCAGACCCGGCACCCTTTGCCGCGGCAGATGACGCAGGCGATGTCGACTTCGGCGGAGGGCTCGGTGAACGGGAAGAAGGAGGGACGCAGCCGGACGCCGATGTCGGAGCCGAAGAGCTGGTTGATGAAGAGGGTCAGTATCCCCTTCAGGTCGCCAAAGGTGATACCCTTGTCGACCATGAGCCCCTCGATCTGGTGGAACATGGGCGAGTGGGTCGCGTCGGAGTCGCAGCGGTACACGGTGCCGGGAGCGATGATGCGCACCGGCGGCTGCTGCTTCAGCATGGTGCGGATCTGTACCGGCGAGGTGTGGGTTCGCAGCAGTACGTTCTCGGCGACGAAAAAGGTGTCCTGCATGTCGCGCGCCGGGTGGTCCTTGGGGAAGTTGAGCGCTTCGAAGTTGTAGAAGTCGTGCTCGATCTCGGGCCCTTCGGCAACGCCAAAGCCAAGTGCCGCGAAGATGGCGCAGATCTCTTCGGTAACCAGAGTGATCGGGTGCTTGGAGCCGATGACCCGGCCGCGGCCCGGCAGGGTCACGTCGAGCTTTTCTCCGGCCAGACGCGCCGCCTTCACCTGCTCACGGATCTCCAGGGCGCGGGAGTCGAATGACTCCTCGAGGCGCGCCTTCACGGTGTTCACCACCTGGCCGATAGCCGGGCGCTCTTCAGCGCTCAAGGCTCCCAGACCCTTCATGATGGCGGTGAGTGCACCCTTTTTGCCCAGGTACTTGACCCGCAGCTCCTGCAGCCCGTCTTCCGTCGTGGCGCTGCCCAGCTCGGCAACGGCATCGATTAAAAGCCCTTCAAGTTTTTCCTTCATAAGTATGACCCTATAGTCGTAATTGATTAGCAGCCAACCCAGCCTGGGGCGGCGCTTAGTCGAGGAGAAAGTTGCTTTCCCCCTCCCTGACCCTCCCCCTCCGGGAGAGGGGACTTTCGGACTCTAAACTTTCTCAGCATCGACAGCATCCTCATGGCAACAGAGGATTACCTCGAAAATGAAATTAACTGTATAAAAAAAAGAAATGAGACATCGCTATCCCATTTCTTTTTTAATGCCCGCGGTATGTATTAGAAGTTGGCTTTGGCAACGTCGGCAATCGCCGCGAAACCCTTCGGATCGGAAACGGCCAGATCGGCCATGACTTTTCTGTCGATTTCCACCTTGGCCAGCTTCAGGCCGTGAATCAGTTTGCTGTAGGAGAGACCGTTGATCCTCGAAGCAGCGTTGATCCTGGTGATCCAGAGCGACCGGAAGTCCCTCTTTTTCACCCTTCTGTCGCGGAATGCGTAGTTAAGCGCACGGTCAACAGCCTCGGTTGCGCTCCTGAACAGTTTGCTTCTTGCGCCGCGGTAGCCCTTGGCAAGCTTCAATACCTTGTTTCTTCTGTGTCTCGCTTTAAAACCGCGCTTTACTCTTGGCATACGTACTCCTTCTGGTTTTTAATTAGCCGGATCCGCAAGGGGAGACGGTTTCCTCACGGTTCTCGGACTTCGTCAACAGGTTCAAGGAACGGGGCAAATGGTTCGACTCGCAGGAGCGGCAGCCCACGCGCATGCGCAGCAGGTTCCAGCCCCTAGCCCCCAGTCCCTAGCCCCCGATTTATTTGTACGGAATCTGGCAGGCAATGGCCTTGTGGTTGGCAGCAGCGACAATCCCGCCCTTTCTGAGGTTACGCTTGTTCTTCCTCGTCTTGGAGGTAAGGATGTGGCTGGTGAATGCGTGGCTCATCTTGATTTTGCCTGTGCCGGTCTTGCTAAAACGCTTGGCGGCGCCCCTATGGGTCTTCATTTTAGGCATTGGTGACTACTCCTTTGTGGTGGTGTTATTTACCGGCTTTTACCTTGGGGGCGACGATCATAAACATGCTGCGCCCTTCCATTTTCTGCCTTACTTCGACAATCGCTATGTCGGCAAGCTCTGCCGAGAACTTTTCCAGGGCGGCCATGCCAAGCTCCTGGTGGGTGATCTCGCGCCCTCTGAAGACGACGGTGATCTTGGCTTTGTTCCCTTCTTCCAGGAAGCGGCGTACGTGCTTTACCTTGAACTCGAGGTCGTGCACGTCGGTCTTGGGGCGCAGCTTGACTTCCTTAAGCTCCACCTGGACCTGCTTCTTCTTGGCTTCTGCCTGTTTCTTTGCCTGCTGATATTTGAACTTGCCGTAATCCATGATACGGCAAACCGGAGGTACGGCTGTCGGCGAAACCTCTACCAGGTCCAGTTGCTGGCTTTCTGCCAACGCCAGAGCCTCGCGGAGCGGAAGAATCCCGAGCTGTTCGCTTTCGGCACCTACTACCCTTACCTCTTTGGCCCTGATGGTCTGATTAATGTTGACTGTAGGTTTAGCTATGACGCCACCTCCTAATGAAAGCTTTTAGTTTCTGACTCGATAAAGGAAACAAACTGTTCCGGGGTCATCCCTTCGAGGTTCTTGCCATCCCTGAACCTCGGAGCGAGCAGGCCGCTTTCGACCTCTTTGTCACCCACGACCAGCATATACGGTATTTTCTGCAGCTGGGCTTCGCGGATCTTGAAGCCGAGCTTTTCGTTGCGGAAGTCCTTCTGCACCCGGACGCCTGCCGCGCGCAGCGTGTCAAAGGCTGCCTGCGCGTAAGGGATCTGGTTGTCGGTGACCGTGACGATGATCGCCTGAACCGGCGCCAACCAGGTCGGGAAACTTCCTGCGTAATGCTCGATGAGAACACCGATGAAACGTTCGATGGCGCCCAAAATGACCCGGTGCACCATGACGGGTCGCTTCTTCTCACCGTCGGCATCGACATAGGTGAGTTCAAAGCGCTCCGGGAGGGTAAAATCGCACTGGATTGTAGCACACTGCCATCTTCTGTCAAGCGCGTCGCGGAGCTTGATATCTATTTTGGGGCCGTAAAAGGCGCCGTCGCCTTCGTTGATCTCGAAGGGTCTGCCGGAATCCTTCAGCGCGGAGTGCAGCGCGTTGGTTGCCATTTCCCAGGCGTCGTCGCTTCCGATCGACTTCTCGGGACGGGTGGAAAGTTCCATCTCGTACTCGAAGCCGAAGATGCCCATGATGTCGGACACGAAGGAGAGCACGCCCTTGATCTCGGCGTCGAGCTGGTCCGGGGTGCAAAGGATGTGCGCGTCGTCCTGGGTAAAGCCGCGCACGCGCAAAAGGCCGTGCAGCACGCCGGCGCGCTCGTGACGATGCACGGTGCCCAGTTCGAAGTAGCGCAGCGGCAGGTCGCGGTAGGACCTTAACTGCGACTTGTAGATCATCATGTGCGCCAGGCAGTTCATCGGCTTCACGCCGTAGCTCTGCTCGTCGATCGTGGTGAAGTACATGTTCTCGCGGTAGTTCTCGTAGTGACCCGAGCGCTGCCAGAGTTCGGTCTTCAGGATCTGGGGACCCAGAACGATGTCGTAGCCGCGCTTGAAGTGTTCCTTGCGCTCGAAGTCTTCCAGGACCGTGCGGAGCATGGCGCCCTTCGGGTGCCAGATGACCAGACCGGCTCCGACTTCGTCGGAAAAGGAGAAGAGGTCGAGTTCGCGGCCGAGCTTGCGGTGGTCGCGCTTCTTGGCTTCCTCGATCCGGGCCAGATAGGCGTCGAGTTCTTTCTTGTCGGCAAAAGCGGTACCGTACACCCGCTGCAGCATGGGGCGCTTTTCATCGCCGCGCCAGTAAGCGCCCGCGATGGAGGTAAGCTTGAACGCCTTGATGAACGAGGTCTTCGGAAGGTGCGGTCCGCGGCAGAGGTCGCAAAAGTCGCCCTGGGTGTAGAGCGAAACCGTTTCCGCGCCGAGGTCCGTGATCAGCTCGACCTTGTAGGTCTCGCCCATCCCCTGGAAAAGGGCGATGGCGTCAGCGCTGGAGAGCTCGCTTCTCTCGATCTTCAGATCGGCCTTGGCGAGCTCGCGCATCTTTGCTTCTATCTTTTCGAGATCTTCCGGAGTGAAGGGATGATCTACATCAAAGTCGTAATAAAAGCCGGTCTCGATGGCGGGGCCGATGGTGACCTTCGCCTGCGGGAACAGCGCCTTCACCGCCTGCGCCATCAGGTGCGAGGTCGAGTGACGGATGATGGTCAGGGCTTCAGCGCTTTTTTCGGTGACGATTTCCACGCGGTTGCCGTCGGAGAGCTTGGTATTGAGATCCACCAGGTTTCCGTCGACCTTACCGGCGATGGCCGCCTTGGCGAGACCAGTACCGATCGAAGCTGCGAGATCGTAAATTGTTGCCCCTTCCTGCAGGGATCTTTCAGAACCGTCCGGAAGCGAAACTTTTATCTGATTCATCACTCAAGCCCCTTTTGAACTGCGGAACAAACAGAAAGAGGCATCGAAACTCGATGCCTCCGTCGAACCTCGTAACTGAAGGTTTCTTTCTGATGGTAGGCGCGGGCGGTTTCGAACCGCCGACCCCTAGCGTGTCGAGCTAGTGCTCTACCCCTGAGCTACGCGCCTGTTTTGTCGCTGTGTGCAACTCGGACTTTTTACCAATTCGGGGAATTAAAGTCAAGGCTTTTTGTTCGGAGATGAGAATTTTTCTCATTGAGAATGCCGGGTGTGAGGATTTCTAACGCTGCGAGAGCTACTTAAGCCGTGCGATCTCTCCAGGACCATCATCTAGACGGCAAGCTTCAAATGCGACAACCCTTCCCGGAGAGCTTCCTGTATGAGCTCTTTAAGAGGCTTTTCCTCCCGCATACAGGAACGCAGCGCCTGATTGATCATGGCCTGATAGTTCCCTCCGCCCTGATCATTCACACGGGCACGAAACCAGTCGAGAATGTCGTTGTCAATGCGGATGGTGATGCGCGTCTTTGAGGAATCAGGCGGCACGACCGGTCCGCGGACGCCTGCGCTGCAGTCATAGTTGTTTTTCATAGATACTCCTTTCCTCCACTTCAAAGGTAGGATTTTTTGATGACGGGTACCAAGGGAAATTTGCTACATTAGACGCTGACATTTTATCTATGTCCATTCCTATTCACAAAATCAAAGGACTGGAATAATGCGAACTATCATAAATATCCGCGCAAACGATGACTGGACACTTGATATTTCCTTTATGGATGGCGCTGAGCGTCGTTTTGACGTCAAACCTTTGCTTTCCTGTGAGGCGTTCGGGCCGCTGCAGAATCTGCAGACTTTCAAAGCGGTGCGTAACGGAGGGTACTTTGTGGAATGGGAGAACGAGGCAGATCTGAGCGCAGACACACTTTATCTTGAGGGTGTAAATTCAAAAGACTGAACCGCCCAAGCCATTTATGACAACGTTCCCTCCCACATCGCCCCTCCTTCAAGCCTCCTATTTGGACTAAAACCTGAAACCTTGGCCGAGTAAAGGTCAGCGATGCGCCCAGGTGCCTCGCAGCCTAAGCTAGTACCCCGTCCAGCTTAAAACGGCAGTACCCGGCAGGCTTTTTGCGAACCGTAGGTTGCCGGTGAACGGATGCATCGTGAACCGCAACACCGTTGGGGTTCACGATGAGACTGTTAACCGCCAACCTACGGAAACAACCTAGGCCGACAGATTAAGCTGGACTGGGTACTAGCGCCATGGTCGTAGCAATTGTATCGCTTTCCGAATCTCAGTATAATGAAACTAGAGGCTTAATTGCTACCATCACCTGAGGCCTCACCGGTAGAAAGGGAGGTTATATGGTTACCCAAGGATTGTTAGTGCGGTTGGAAGTCAGACCAGGAAAGGATGCCGAGGCGGAGGTCTTTCTCCG
>Ga0209123_1001409_pt1 | contig 23892 bp, 20 predicted proteins | sample BarGraIncu00431A_FD_184500 | JGI IMG/M metagenome (GOLD analysis project Ga0209123, IMG submission 184500) | Arctic peat soil microbial communities from Barrow, Alaska, USA - Barrow Graham LP Incubations 004-31A (SPAdes) (version 2) | ecosystem: Environmental > Terrestrial > Soil > Wetlands >...
GCCTCGTCGACGACGATATGATCGTAATAGTTGAAAGCCCCGGTGACGCTGGATTCGGGGGAGCGGCGCAGCTGGCAAAGCCTCAAAAGGATGCTCAGGTCGGAGAAGGAAACCAGCCGGTCCTTGGTGTCGATCTTTTTGCGGACCGCCCCCTCGAAGGCCTCGCGTTCCCGGGCACCCGGAAAGAGCGCCTCCAGGAGGTAGTCCTGGGTGAAGAACCTCCAGAGGTCGATGACCGGGTCCATCTTCTTACTCTCTGCCACGTATCTGGCGAGGAGTTTCGGAAGCAGGCTGCTCTTCTTTTGGGGACCGAAGGGGTCCTCCAGACAGGTCTTCACCGTCACGCCGAGCGCGCTTAGCGCGGTGAGCGACCAGGCGCTGAAGGTGTCGACCCGGGTGGCGCCGAGGAGTTCGCTGGAGGTCTTTTTCACGTAGTCGCGCAGGGTCCGGTTGAACATGAGGACCAGGCAGCGCTCGATGCGGAAGAGTTCGGGCTGGTCGAACTGCAGATAGGAGAGCCGGTGCAGGGCGACCGTGGTCTTGCCGGTTCCGGCCGAACCGGTGAGGTAGGTGCAGCCGGCGGACTGTTTGGTGATCATACCGAACTGGGTGGCCGAAATGAGCGAGACGATGTCCACCATACGGTGGTCCGACTGCTGGGCTTTGGCTGTGGCGGACGAGGCGGGGATCTCGGCGCAGACACCGTTCTTGGTCCAAAGGCCGGCGTTCAGCTCGTAAATCTCCGACGGGGTCTCGATACGGTGCAGCGCCCCCCGGTCGATGCCGATCTTGGTCTTCAGGGTTATGATACCTTCCCGGTCCACCCCGCGGATGGTCGCCTCGTACTCCTCGTCCTGCTCGAAATCGTAGAAAAGCTGGGAGATCTCCGCACGGCGCCAGTCAACGATGACCACGCGGTTTCCGTCCATAAGCATCTGCTTGCCGATGAGATACACCTTGGCACCGATCCTGGGATTGCTGTCCTTGATGCCGATGGCTCCGAAATAAGGGGACGCCTGCTGGGAGAACTCGATGAGGTACTTGCGCGGGTTGTGGTGGCCGTGATCGACAAGTTTCTCCGTGATGCCGTTCTTCTCCTTCCACCCCAGTGCGTCCAGGCGTTCGCGCTCCAATTCCTTGGTGCGGGCGTCATGTTTTGAGATAGAAAGCGACCGGTCTGTCGCCGCGCGCTCGATGGCGTCGCGGACACAGGAAAGCCTTTTTTGTTCCAGATCGATGAGTTCCATGAATCTCCGAATAGATAACGAGCTTGAACAGTGATGAATAGGCACTCGAGGGTTTGCTGACAGGAAGGGGGCGGTTATTTCCTTTGTTCAGATCCTTTGGCTTACGAGCGCCACTTTACCACCAAAAAGATGACAAGACATCAGTTAATTGGTCAGCGAGCGTGATTCCAGACCGGGGATGCCGGAGCGTCCCGCTGGGCGTCGTGATAATTCCATTTGCGCTTCGACTCCGCTCAGCGAACGCCCGCTCCCTGAGCGGAGTCGAAGGGCAACATAGCCGGAAGTCGCAGAGAAGAATGGGGATGAGGTTTAGACGGGACAGCCGATAAGGTCACTGTTCACTGCCGCTTCTGGCAGGGTGAAATAAAAGCTCGCGCCCTTGCCCAGCTCGCTTTCGGCCCACACCTTGCCGCCGTGCTGCCGGACAATCCGCTCCACCGTTGCCAGCCCGATGCCAAAGCCCCGGCTGGTTTCGGCACCCGGCAGGCGCTGGAACGGGAAAAAGAGCTTCTCCGCGTCGGTCATATCAAAACCGGCTCCATTGTCCCGCACGAAATAGGTCGGCACACGGTCGATCTCTCTGACGCCGAACTCGATGACCGCCTGCTCCCGCACGCTGGTGTATTTCCAGGCGTTTCCGAACAGGTTATCGAGGACCACCTGCAGCAGGCTCCCGTCGCCATTGGCCGCCAGGCCGTCGGCGATACGAAATTCGACCTGGCGCTCCGGACCGGTCTGCTGCAGCGAACCGGCGACCTCGCGGGCCAGCAGGCTCAGATCCACCTTCTCCCGGTGCGGCTCCACGTGGCCCATGCGCGAGAAGTTAAGCAGGGCCTCGATGAGGCGGTTCATGCGCAAGGTGACATTATAGGAATCCTTGAGATACCCCCGGCACTCCTCCGGGAGTTGTTCGCCGCAAAGCGTCGTGATCACCTGGCAATAGCTGTTGAGCAGGTTCAGCGGCTGGCGCAGGTCATGGGCCACCGTGTAATCGAAAGCCTCCAATTCCTTGTTGGCGATTTCCAGTTCTGCGGCCCGGTCCGCGAGGGTGGTGTTGAGCCTGCCAATCTCCTCCTCGGCACTTTTGCGCTCGCTGATGTCGCGCACGATGCTGAGCATGCGCCAGGCGCCATCAATGTCGATGAGCTTCGCCGAAAGGAGGCCGGTTAGGACCGGGCCGTTTTTCACCTTCAATCTCACTTCCAGGTTGCGGACCGCCCCATGCTCCTGCAGGGTTGCCAGCATCCCGGCGTGTTGCAACTCGTCTTCCCAGAGCCCCAGTTCGCGGGCGGACTTGCCGATCATTTCCTCCCGCCGGTATCCTAAGGTTTCCAGGGTCGTCTGGTTGACCTCGAGAAATTCTCCCTCCTTCAGGGTGGAGATATTGATGAGCGATGGTACGGAATGGAAGATGTCGGAGAACTTCTTTTCGGAAATTTGGAGCGCCGCGGCCACCCGCTTGCGCTCGGTGATGTCCTCCATCGCCAGCAGGATGATGCGCGATCCGATATCCTTGCGGAAGATCTGGCGGGCATTGAGGAGCATGGTTTTGCGGCCGACATCGATGAAATCGTGCTCGACCTCGTAACCGTTGAACACGGAATCATGGGGCAGGATTTCCTCCAGGAGCACCCGCAGCTTGGGGATATCCCACTGCCGGTTGCCGAGGTCGTAGATGAACTTGCCGATGGTTTCCTCGGGTCTCACCTGAAAGATGGCGTAGAAGCCTTGGTTGGCCGTGAGAACCTCCAGCGCAGAATCGAGCACCACAAGCGGTTCGCGCACGGTTTCCACTATATTTTCGGCATACTCCCGGGCGTCCTGGATTTCCCCCTCCAGACGCACACTTTCGGCGGCGGTCCGGTCCCGGGTGGCCAAGCGGCTTTGCAGCTGGGCGATCTCAGGGACTGACTCTGCCGCAGGGGTGGCTTTTTCCCGCAGGATGGCGCGGCCCGTCGCGAGTTCCTCACGCAGTTCGATGATGAGCCTGCCGGCACGCAGGCGCGCCTTCAATTCGTTTGGCTGCAGCAGCTTGAACATGCAGTCATCCGCGCCATCAGCTATGCCGGAGCCGGGATCCTGATCGTGCTGCCGTGAAGCCAGCAGCAGGAGGTAGACGGAGCGCGGCGGCGGTTCATACTTGAGCTTGCGGCAGATATCCACCCCATTCATCCCCGGCATTTCCCAGTCAAGCATAGCAAGGCAAGGGGTGTTTTCCGTCCGGAGCATCTCATATGCCTCGGCTCCGTCGCTGGCAAGCGCTACCTGGTAGCCCCACTCAGTCAGCATCCCTTGCAGTTCCTGTCGCAAAGCAGGCTCGGCTACCGCAATCAGTACCCTCATCGATTTGTCTCCCACATTTTGGCAACCGACCACACCTACATTCTGAAGTGGGCTCCGCCGTCCACGTTGCGCATCGTGGATCGGCCCCCATATTTTTCCCTATGCTGGTTTCCGACACAGGTCGAGATCTCAATCGGAGTTCGTCTCTTCATCGGTCACTCGGCTGGTATAACCTGCTGCGGGATCTTTCTGGAGCATTTATCCAACGCCAGGAATAGTTCTTTGAAATCAAGCGGCTTCAGCAGATAGGCGCTGACCCCCAGGTCCTTGAATTTCTGAAAGATGATTTTGTCGCTGTAGGCAGTCAGCACGATGCAGGCTGCGTCGGCTTTGATCGCTCGTATGGCGCGCAGCAGCTCGATGCCGTCCATCACCGGCATGTTGACATCGGTGAGGATGATGTCCGGGAAGTGCTCCTTGAAGAGTTCAATCCCCTGCACGCCGTTTTCGGCCCTGTGTAGGGTGCAATTGGGAAATGTCAGAGTGACCATGCGGGCAATGACATCGCAAGCCGCTCTGTCATCTTCGACAATCAGTAACGAGAACGTGGGCAGTCGCTGATTTGTTGACATTTGGGACCTCTTCTTGCGGCAGCGGATCCGTCACAGGTGGCTTAAAAGCCTGCTCTGGCGGAGCTACTCTGCATAATGCACCAGAGAGGAACCTCCCCGTTACCACTGAAATCTATTTTCTTTTTCATCATACCAACACCGGCTTAGGAAGGCAACCGGCCAGATAAAGGAAGCAAAGAGCAGCCAGCTCCGGGATCGGAAGAGGATCGAACGGGGTCGAACGAGCGGGTCGGGAGCCTGCCCGGCATCGTTTGCCAGGGGTCATGGAGTCGGCAGTGAGGGGCAGTGTGGGGATGGGGGCAGGCTACCGAGTCTAAAGGGTCCTGGTCTGGCCACCATCGGCATCCAGGATCGAGCCCTGGCAAAAGCCTGCCGCGGAGGATGACGCCAGGAAAGCGACCACCCTGGCGATCTCTTCCGGCTCCCCAAAACGCGCGATTCCAAGTTTGGCAGCCATCTGCCCGGCAGCCTCAGCGGCGGCTATCCCCTGCTGCGCGGCGAACGCGGACACGCGGGTTTGCAACCGGTCCGTGGCGATGCCACCGGGGTTGATCGCGTTGACGCGGACGCCATCAAGGACACCGCGGTCTGCCAGGACCTTGGTGAAGTTCAGCAGGGCAGCGTTGACGGAACCTCCGATGGAAAACTCCGCACTGCCGGTGCGTCCCCCGACTCCGACGATATTGACAATGGAGCCCTTGGCAGCTTGCAGGTGAGGCCAGGCGGCGCGGGAGCAGCGAACTGCGCCGAAGAATTTCAGTGCAAATCCGTCCTGCCAGTCGGCTTCAGTCAGTGCGAAAAAATCGCCACGCTTTGTTGCTCCGGCGTTATTCACTAAAACGTTCATGCCACCGAATTTCTCCACGGCAATGTCAATCAACCTTTGTGGTGCGGTCTCATCGCGCAAATCCATCACTGCCGGGATGACTTCCGTTTGGCAAGACTTGGCCACCTCGTCCAACAGATCAGCCGAGCGTGCTGCGATAACCAGACGCATCCCTTCAGCCGAAAGTACCTGTGCGATCGCGCGACCAATACCGCGGCTGGCTCCGGTTATGATGGCGACTTTGTTGTTCAGCTGTAAATCCATGTTGCCCCCTGGTACAAAGATATGATTGGCGATTAAGATCAAGAGCTCTTGGGTGAACGACGGTCACGATAGGTTGCTGAAGGGTCGGAAACCACCATGGCTGGCGGAGGCTCAACCGTTTCAAAGATGACGCGCACCCTTGCATGCAGCGCATCCGCGACCCGGCGCAGCATGCTGAGGGAATGGCCCTCATACCCGGCGGATTCCAGACGGCTGATCTGCTGCTGCGAAGTATTGAGGAGATTTGCCAGCTCTTTTTGCGAGAGTCCGGCAGCCTGGCGCAAAGCGGCTATTTGCAGCGACACGTCCCAAGCCTCACCAGCGTGCGCAAATCGTGCGGCAAAAGCCGGATCACGAAACTGTGCGTCAAGATATTGGTCAAAATTGGTTTTTTTAATCGTGCCATTCTCCTCTGCCAGTCAAGCATACGCTCTCGTGCGGTCTCAAGATCACGGGCAGGGATGGCCTGTCCCTTGTTGCGAATGCCATGTACCGCAACAATGCGGCGAACCTTCATAAAAAACCAGAGCACTCGGACGTTGAGTTTACCCACGTGGCGCATTTCAAACAAACCTTCACCCAATGGCTTGGATAAAGGCTCACGGTGATATTGACTGTTTCGCAGCTTTACCAAACCGGCTAGTACAGCGGCGAAATCATTGGGGTCACTCACCCTTAATTCATCTAAGAATTGCCGAACAGGTGACGCTCCATTCCCTGATTCATATAATTCTACACTGAAATCCATAGCACCTCAACATCAATTTTGATGTAAAAATCGTGCGCCGGCGTAGGAGAGGAATGTTGCGTATCACGATGACCCCGTTCAACGTCAACTTACCTTATTATCGAGCCCCGTGGCACGATAGTTATTGTTCCCGGAGCGTCGCGCATGCCGGTTATCTCGAATTCGATATCGAGAAAGCATCCGGTTACCGCGAGGTTGGTTTCCAGGTGGCTGGTGATGCGTGGGGTGGCGAGAATCGAGGGGAATTTCGCTTGGGCCAGATATAGAACCAACTGGTCGGCCAGGTGGGGATCGACCGGCATGCCGGTGGCGTGATGGGTCAGAAATTCGGCGGCCGCCTCCCGGCCGACGACCTCTGCCGACCTGCCGCGGGCTCCGAGCGCGGTAAAGCCCGAGATTGCTCCTTGGTACTCCCCCTTGATAAAAAGGAAGGTCCCCTGCCCGAAGGCGGCGACCGCTTGGTTGGGCAGCCCCAGGGGAACAGCTGCCCCAGGGGCGCCTTGCAGGGCGCTCGAGGAGGAGCGGGCCTGGCGCTCGGCGATGGAGAGCGGCAGATTCCCAACCGCCGAGACCCCGCTTACGCGCAGCAATTCCCCCCGTGGCCCGGCGCTTAACGGAGAGAAGCCGGCGCAGGGGTGGATCCGGCAGTGCACCGAGCCTCCACCCTTCGGGTAAAAACCGCAGCGCTCCAGGGTAAGCTCGATGCGCGCCCCAAGCCTGAGTAGCACCGGCGCAAAGACCTCGGCGAGATAGTGCCAGGAAGGACTGAAGGGAACGTGGGTGCCGCCGCTCAGGGTGAGCCGGCTGGGCCCGGAGGCGAGGAGCAGCGGAGGAATGAGGGTCTGCAATACGAGCGGGGTGGAGCCGGCCGTCCCGATTGCGAAGCTGTAATCCCCGGGAGTGACCAAGCCGGGAAGGAAGCTTAGCTCAGTCGAGCCGAGGTGATCGCCGACCACGTTGGCGCTCGCAATACGGGCGGCGGCTTGCACCGCGACCAGATGCTGGCGCCTCAGACCCGGCTTGGGCCGACTGGCGCGGATGTTGCGGATGCGAAACGGTTTTCCGGTGACGCAGGAAAGGCTCAGCGCAGTGCGCAGCACCTGCCCTCCCCCTTCGCCCAGGCTGCCGTCGATCTCTATCATGATGGTGCCCCGGAGGTGCTTACACCGGATATCTCCATCCCCATCCCCACAGCCGTAAGGTAAAGGGCTTGGTGGTGTTTGGTCCCCCCTGTGGGAACAGGGGGGAAGGCTCGCATAGCGAGACAGGGGGGTCTTTAGCCCGGGCAAAGCACCCCCCTGCCTCTCTGCGATCGGCTTCCCCCCTACTTCATAGGGGGGACAAGGCACCGCGCCTGCACCGGATATTCCTTCACCTCAATAAAGAAACATCGGCTTGCCAAGCACGTGGCGCACCTTGGGTCGGTACTCGTCGGTGTCGTAGAGTTCGGCCACGTCCACCCGCTTGAGCCCCTGCATGATCGAGCTGATCGGGATGTGCCGGTAGGTCCCCCCCTGCAGACAGACCATCCGCCCCGACATCCCCTCGGCAATGAGATCCATCGCCATGTTGGCGTAGTTAAAGGCAACCATCAGGTCCAGGGAATCGGGGGCGCCGCTGCGCATGAGGTAGGAGAGCTGCTGATAGATGATATGGGAACCGGTCAGGCGCTTCACCGCCTCGCTCACCACGACGCCAATCCCCCCCAGTTTCTTGTGACCGTAGGCGTCCTCCTGCCCGTACTCCTCGATCTGCCCGCCGATCATGGTGGCACCCTCGGAAACGGTGACCATCGCGTAGTTGCTCTTGTTCCCCCGCTTGTCTTCCTGCAACAAAAGCGACAGCTTCTCCACGTCAAAGGGGACCTCCGAGATCAGGGCGCGGTCCACGCCGGAGAGGTAGGCCGAGATCAATGAGGTCTCGCCCGAGTTGCGCCCGAAAAGTTCCACGACCGCGATCCGCTCATGAGAACCGGCGCTGGTCCTCAGGCTGTGGATGAAATTCACGCTGCGGGTGACCGCGGTGGAAAAGCCGATGCAGTAGTCGGTCCCGTAGACGTCGTTGTCCATGGTCTTGGGGATCGCCACCACGGGGAACCCTTCCCGGTGCAACCGCTCGGCATAACTTAAGGTGTCGTCCCCGCCGATGGCGATCAGCGCGTCGATGCCGAGATGTTCGAGGTTCGCGAGCACGTGCCCAGTGAAGTCGTGCGTCCCGGGCGCCGCGGCGTCAAAGTCGGCGCCCCGCAGGAAGTCCGGCGTCTCGGGACTGATCACCTTTCCCGGGTTGGTACGGCTGGTATGGAGAAAGGTGCCGCCGGTGCGGTCGATGGTGCGGACCGCCTGCCGGTCGAGCGGCATGGTGAATTTTTCCGGGGATTCCCGGTCGTCCCGGTCGAAGTTGAGCAGCCCCCCCCAGCCGCGCCGTATGCCGACCACCTGGTACGAATTATCGGCGGCGCGGTTCACCAGCGTCTTCAGGGCCGGGTTGAGGCCGGGCACATCGCCCCCTCCGGTCAAAACAGCTACGGTTTTCTGTCTTGGTGGCATGGGATGCTCCTTTAATGAAAGCTTATTGGAGAGTCCTCACCAGTATAGCCAATTGCTTCATTGAATCAAGTGGATTTGAAGATGCCCGTCCCTACCGGTGGTTCAACTTCTTTATGAAGATGCTCAGCGCCTCTGCGCTCAGGGGGCGCGCAAAGTAATAGCCCTGCATCAACCGGCAATCGATGGAACTGAGAAAATCCTTCTGCGCCTCGGACTCCACGCCCTCGGCTATGGCGTCCATATCGAGACACTTCGCCATGAACATGATGGTCGTGGCAATCGCCGCGTCGTCGGAGGAACTGACCACATCGCTTACGAAGGAGCGGTCGATCTTCAGCGCCTGGAAGTGGTAATGCTTGAGGGAGGAAAGCGAGGAGTAACCGGTTCCGAAGTCGTCGATCTGGACATGGAGACCCATCTGGTGCAGACGCTCCAGGACCTCTAGCGACTCGGCCGCGTAGGTCATGAGGGTCTCTTCGGTGATCTCCAGGGTCAGCCGGTCGGGAGGCAGCCCCCCCTCATGGAGCGCACGCTCGATCACCTGCTCGAAGTCGTCATGAGCGAAGGCCGAGGCCGAGACGTTGACCGCCACGTTGACGTCCAGTCCCTCCTCATGAAACCAGGCGGCCGCCTGGCGGCAGGCAGCCTTCAACACCCACTCGGTCAGAGGCCAGATGAGCCCCGACCGTTCGGCAATGGGGATGAAGCTGCCCGGGCCCAGCACCCCCAGGTGCGGGTGTTTCCAGCGTACCAGCGCCTCCACCCCCACCACCCGCATATTGGTGGTATCGAGCTTGGGCTGGTAGACCAGGAACAGCTCGTCCTGGGCCAGGGCACGGAGCAGCCCCTGCTCCAGCTGCGTCCTTTCGTCGCGCTCCTCCTGCCAGGACCCGCCGTAAAAGCAGATGCCGCCGCGCCCTTGTGCCTTGGCCTGGTTCAGCGCCAGATCGGCCATCTTGTAAAGCTGTTTCGCCTCCTTACCGTCGGAGGGGAAGAGCGCTATGCCGATACTCGCGCTGGTCTTGACCGGTACCCCCTCCAGCAAAAAAACCTGGGCGATCGCTTCGAGCACCCGTTCCGCCACCACGCTCGGCCCGTCGGGGAGCTCGGGCTGGCGCAGCAGCAGGGCGAACTCGTCTCCTCCCACCCGCGCCACCAGGTCCTCGGCGCGCAAGGCGCAGCACTCCGCCAGCCGGCGACCGGTCTCGACCAGCAGCGCGTCCCCGGCCAGATGTCCGTGCTTGTCGTTGATCGCCTTGAAATGGTCAAGATCGAGAAAGAGCAGTGCAATTGATTCCTTGTGGCGCTTGGCATGCTCCAGGGACTGGGTCATCATTTCGTCGAAGGCCTGCCGGTTATAGAGCCTGGTTAGACCGTCATGGGCCGCCTGCTCCCTGATGGCCGCTTCACTGGCGAGATGCCGCGCCTGGATCTTGGCGTTCATCAGGTAGATGATGGCACCCATGCTGAACACTCCCAGGGCGTCGAGCGTGGCAGACGCCCTGGGCCAGAGGTCAGGCTGTCCCGCGAGCAGTTGTTTGAGGACGAAGTTCGCCAGCAGAAGCCAGCAGATGCTGGCAAAGAAGAAGATAGCGGTCAGGGCCGCGGGGGTCAGGCTACCAAGCCAGCCGAAGAAATGAGATACCTTGCCACGGTTCATGCGAGCTCCCGTGTATCAGAAGCAGGACCGGATAACGCCTCCGTCGACGCGCAGGGCCGCGCCGTTGGTGGCGACCGAAAGCGGGCTGCAGACAAAGGCGACCAGGCTCGCCACCTCGTCGGTGCTGGCAAAGCGCTTGAGCAGGGAGCTTGGGCGCACCTTCAGGAAAAACTCTCTTTCAAACTCTTCCAGGGGGCGTCCGCCGCTCAGCTTGGCCGCGAAATCCACGACGCCGGCCGAAAGCGTGGGCCCGGGAAGTATGGCGTTGCTGGTAACCCCGCTCCCCGCGCAGGCCTCGGCGATGCCGCGCGAAACCGCGAGCAGGGCGGTCTTGGTCATGCCGTAATGGATCATCTCCGCGGGGATCTGGATGCCGCTTTCGCTGCTCATGAAGACGATGCGCCCCCACCCCATTTGTCTCATGCCGGGCAGATACTGGCGGGAAAGGCGGACGGCGCTCAGCACGTTCACCTCGAAAAAGCGGCGCCATTCCTCGTCGGGGATCTCCTCGAACGGCTGCGGCTGGAAGATGCCGAGATTGTTCACCAGGATGTCGAGCTCTGGGAAGCGCTCCAGAAGCGCAGCGGCGCCGGAGGCTTCGGCGAGGTCGCCGGCGAACCCCTCCAGCTTGGCGTCGGGAGCCTCCCGGCGGATTTCTGACAAGGCCTGCGTCACGGAGGCTTCGGAGCGGCCGTTCACGATGACCCTGGCCCCCTCCTGCGCCAGGAGTTTTGCGATCGCGTGCCCGATTCCCTTGGTGGAACCGGTGACCAGGGCGAGTTTGTCGGTTAGTTGCAGGTCCATGAGCTTGTTTCCTCCCTTGAATTATAAAACAAATGCTTTTGCGCTGCATAGCGCGTCGCGCGCAGAAGGTGGCGGCATTACTAAGGGCAAAGGGAATAATAAGTCGAGCAATCTCCAGTATACCTCTTCGACGAGCTTTTGACTTATATCAGGTGGCGCGGGCTTCATTCCGCCCATCGACAGGAGGGCGAGGGCGAGCTAGTCAGAGGCGTGCTGGTAGGTTGCCGTCGAACCGATTCATCGCCACGCGACGTTCCCTCCAGATGGCGCCATTGACTGACTCAAGCTGGCCCATTTGGCTTCATAAAAATCAAAAACGAGACGCATGCAATGCGTCTCAGCACCTCCCCGCTTCCACTCACCCCTCCAACTATCCATAGTGACCACCTTGCCGCGACAACAACATCTGCCCCTAAAAGCTAAAAAAAAACCCGGCAGCCATTAACGGCATACCGGGGATCGCTTTTTCTAGTGAACTGCCGGTGCTCTGCCTATTCCCCCCGCACGATGACGTCGTCCACCCAGCAAAGGGCAGCCGCAACGGTCGGAAAACCGACCGTGCTGGTCAGGACGATGACCGCGTGGCGGATCTCTTCGGGTGTGGCTCCTACCTCCAGCGCCCGCACCGTGTGGCTATGGGTTGAGCCGTGCGACTTGATGGCGGCTGCGGCTGCCAGCTGAATCAGGTGAATGGTCTTCTCGTCCAACGGCCCGGCGCTGCGCGCCGCCGCCCCCAGCGCCTCGACCGAGGCGATCAGATCCCCGTGGCGCTCCTTCAGTTGCAGATAATGGTCGTGCGGCTTCCTCGTCATGCGGCTCCCCCTTTTTGCCCGGCGGCATCACAGCCATTTTCTGCTGGCGGCTGCAAGGAGTGTAGCCGGATTACAGCAAAGCGCAATTCTGCCCCGGCGGTTTTTCCTGCTCCGGCGGGGCCGCCGGCCAGGGGGACGCGACGCGGTTGTCGAACCACTCGGTCTCGGCGAGTTTGCCAAGCCTTCTGCCGTGCACTCCGCCCAGGTTTCCGGCCAGGGCATCGGGCAGCATCGGACGGGCGAGGTAGAAGCCCTGCACCTCGTCGCAGCCCAGGGTGGTCAGATGGTGCAGTTGATCGGAGTTTTCCACCCCCTCCGCCAGCACCTTGAGACTCAGGCTCTGCGCCATGGTGATGATCGCCTCGACGATGGCCGTGTCGTCGCGACTGCGGTTCACGTCGGCCACAAAGGAGCGGTCGATCTTGATGCGGTCCACCGGGAAGTGTTTCAGATAGTTGAGCGACGAGTAGCCGGTACCGAAATCGTCGATGCTCAGCAGAATCCCCATCCGCTTCAGCGCGGTGAGCGTCTCGATGGTCCTTTCGGCGTTTTCCATGATGACGCTTTCGGTGAATTCCAGCTCCAGGTTGCAGGGGTCGACGCCGGTCTCCTGGATGATCCCGGTCAGCATGGCGACGAAATCGGCCTGCTTGAGCTGCTTACCGGAAACGTTCACGGCGATCTTGATCTCGGGATGCCCCTCGTCGGCCCAGCGCCTGGCCTGCTGGCAGGCGCTTTTCAGCACCCACTCCCCTATGCTGAAGATGAGACCGGAATCCTCGGTAAGCGAGATGAACTCGGAGGGGGGCATGAGACCGAAGTCCTCGCTCTGCCAGCGCAAAAGCACCTCGGCGCCGACCATCTTGTTGGTCTTCAGGTCCCACTGCGGCTGGTAGTGCAGGAAGAATTCGTTTTTCTCCAGCCCGCGGCGCAGGCTGTTTTCCAGCGCCACCCGGTGCATGATCTTCTGGTTCATCTCGGCCGAGAAAAAGCGGTACTGGGCCCTCCCCTCGTTCTTGGCGTGGTACATCGCCGTGTCGGCCGAGCGAAAGAGGCTGGAGGCGTCGTGGCTGTCCTCGGGATAAAGCGCGATCCCCATGCTGGCGCTCGAATAGACGGTGCGCCCGTCGATCTGGAACGGGGTGGCGAAGATTTCCTGCATGCGCTGCACGGCCGCCGATACGCGGTCCTGGCAGGTAACCGAGGTGAGCAGCACTACGAACTCGTCGCCACCCAGGCGCGCCAGGATGTCCGAGTCCCGGATGCAGCCGGCCAATCGCAGCGCCACGTCGCAAAGGAGCTTGTCCCCGGCCGCGTGCCCCAGCGTGTCGTTGACATCCTTGAAGTTGTCCAGGTCGAGAAAGACCAGGCTGACCATCTCCTTGTCGCGGGAGGCGAGCGCCAGGGATTGGTGCAACCGTTCCAGGAACATGCCGCGGTTGGGAAGGCCGGTCAAATTGTCGAAGTAGGCCAGCCGGTTGATCCGTTCCGCCGCCTCTTTCTGCTCGGAGATGTCCTCGCAGGTGGTGACGATCCCGAGGAAGCGCTGTTCGCGGTCCCGGACCGGAATGGAGGTAAGCAGCACCGGGAATTCCTCGCCGGTCCTCCTCAGGTTGACGCTCTCCCGGCGCCAGACGCCACCCTCCTTGAGATTTCCCGGAGGAGCCTGCCGCCTGGTCTGGATCGAGGCAAAAGAGCGCGCCTCGCGGCCGATCAGTTCCTCCACCTCGTAGCCGTGCATGTGCGCCTCGGAAGGGTTCAGGTAGGCGATCTTGCCGGCCGCGTCGGAGAAGGTGATCCCGATCTGCAGGCTGTCCACCGCTTCCTTCAGCATGCGGCTGCGGTCCTCGGCCCGGCGCACCTCGGTTACGTCCTGCAGGGTGCCGACCAGGTGCGCCGGTCCCGCGAAGTCGGCCGCCTTCAGGCGTCCGTAGACCCAGACCAGGCGCTGACTGCCGTCGCCGCGCACGATGCGGCACTCGAAATCGCAGCCGGACGTGTTCGCCAGCGCCCCCTCCAGGCTGGAGCGCACCATGTCCCGGTCGCGCGGATAAACCATGCGCAGGAAGTCCTGGAGGGTCGCGGGATCGGAGTCCTGCGAGGTGCCGAGGATGCTGAACATCTCCTGCGACTTCCAGAACTTGCCGTTTTCGGGGCTCCATTCCCAATCCCCGAGCCGCGCGATCTGCTGGACGCGGGAGAGGCGGTCCTCGCTCTCCTGCAGGTTTTTCAGGAGCCTGCCGTTACGCAAAAGACAATGCACCCGGTACACCAGGAGCTCGGGGTTGCCCGACTTGGCGACGAAATCGGTCGCCCCGGCCTCGAAGGCGCGGTGAATCAGCGCGCCGTCGTCCAGTCCGGTCACCATCAGCACCGGGGTGTGCTTTCCCTGTGCCAGCGAGCGGATATCGAGGCAGGTGTCAAAGCCGTCGCGTTTGGGCATGATAAGATCGAGCAGCACCAGGTCCGGCTGCAGCTCGATAAATTGAGCCAGCGCCTCGAAACCGTCGCATGCCGAGGCGGTGCGGAATCCGCCCTTTTCCAAAGTATCCTTGAATATCACCCGCATGAACTGGTCGTCGTCAACGATCAGGATGAGCGGTTTAGTATTTGCGATCATTTCCTGCATGCCATCTCTCTCCGCATAGAGGGGGAACTGGACCTGGTACGGTCAACAGTATGTCGGACCGGTGTTCATCACCACAAAGGTGATTGATTCTTACCGTGAGGTAAACTAAATCAATTTACATCTTAAAGCAAACCAATTGTTCACCCGTGAAGTTAGCAAGTATTAATTCATTGGGAGTAACAAATTTACTTGTGCCAGCGTCAATTTTTGCCCACTGTATGGTGAGACGGAGGAGAGCGGGCGAATACCAGATTCGCCCCTACGGGTACGGTTAGTAGGTAGGGGCGAACCTCGTTTTCCTGTCCTACCGGTAAACGCTCGTTGCATCGTTCCCATGCTCCTGCGTGGGAACGGAGTCCCCGGTCGCTCAGCGTCCAGCACCGGAGGTGATGCCGGCGCCTTTTCTAGCGAGTGCCACGCAGATGAACGGGACGCGGGAGCGTCCCCGGCTGCATTCCCACGCTGGAGCGTGGGAACGATAACTGGATACGGGGACACTCATTTCAGGCCCCACTGCAGCTTCTCGTGTTTCTTGACGTGGGTCATAATCTTCCCGGCGATTGGTGCAAGGATGAATTCAGAAGCGGCAGTCTGGCACGGGGAGCATCCCGGGGCCGCTTCTAGCCCAAGCGGACCACGGGCAGTCCCAGGCGCAACACCCCTTAAGGGGAAGGAGACAGGACATGAACGCATCAGTGCAGCAACCGGCAAATATGGCTACGCAGACCATCGGCTTCCTGGTGGCACAGGACTACCGGGCCGCCCAGGTCTTTGAAAAATACGGCATAGACTTTTGCTGCGGCGGGCAGGTGGCGCTCTCCGAAGCATGCCGGCTGCAGGGGATCGAGGTGGCACATCTGCTCCAGGAACTGCATCAGGCGGCAAGCCACCCCATCGACCGGAGCCAGAACTATGCGGCATGGGAGCTTCCCTTCCTTGCCGACTATATCGTCAACACGCACCACGCCTACCTGAAGGAGAACAGCGCTAACATCGCAGCCTACGCGCACAAGATAGCCGAGGTGCATGGTGCCCACCACCCCGAGGTGATCGAGATCGCGGTAATTTTCGACACCATAGCGACCGATCTGACACTGCACCTGCGCGAGGAGGAGGAAGTGCTCTTTCCTGCCATCAGGAAGATAGACGGACTGATCAAGGCGGGTACTGCCCCCGATTCGGAGCAGATAACCGCGCTCAGGGCGACCCTCAAGACGCTCACCCACGAGCATGATGCGATCGGTGCCGCAATCCACGCCATCCGGCGTCTTGCCAATAACTATGCGATCCCGTTTGGTGTCTGCAACACCTTCACCGTGACCTATCGCAAGTTGCAGGAGTTCGAGGACGACCTGCACAAGCATGTGCATCTGGAAAATAACATCCTCTTTCTGAAGGCGGCCGCGCTTTAAAGCTTGGTAGACCAGGTGATTTGCAGGTTGGGGGGCCGGGATTCATCGTGAGCCGCAGCATTGCGACACCTGGGTTCAGCAAAATTGGCAGAAAAAAGGAGGAATAGATGGCTATCGTTGTCTTTGTTGTCGCGCTTTTGTGGGGAATCATTGCAGCAGTATCTCTTTGCCCTTTTCGTTCCATGGTTGGCGAGGAGCACGAAAGGTAGCGAGCGTTTATCAAAGAGACGGGTTTAAAAAGGGACGGGTAAAAACGAATGTCAAAAGGGCACGTAGAGACGCATTGCATGCGTCTCAGCTTTTTCTTGTCCTCGTCCAGCTCAAATATAACCAATGAAACAACCCAGGGGCAAAACCGAGACGCATGCAATGCGTCTCTACCCAAAGGCGGCAAGGCGCGTCACCCTCCCCTGCTCAAGCCAGCTCCACGACCGTCCGCAACTTGGCGGCCTCGTCTGCAGGAGTGCTCCCGAAATAGCGCTTGAACTCCCGGCTGAACTGCGAGGCGCTTTCATATCCCACCCGGCCGGCGGCAGTACTGGCATTGCAACCATCCTGTACCATCAGGTTCCGTGCTTTGTGCAGTCGGATACTCTTCAGATATTGCAGCGGCGAAGCGGCGGTGACTGCCTTGAAGTTGTTGTGAAAGGACGACACACTCATGTTTGCTTCGCTTGCCAAGGTCCCGATGTCGAACTCGGCCTCGAACTCGGTGTGCATCCGCCTCAGCACCTTGGCTATCTGACCGAAGTGGCTGTGACGGGCGGCAAGGGAGCGCAGCGCTCCTCCCTGCTCACCGCAGAGCACCCGGTAAATGATCTCCCTGACAATCTGCGGCCCCAGTATGCGCCCGTCCAGCGGGTCGCCCAGACACTCCAGCAAGCGAATCGTGGCGCAGATGAGATCATCGGTGAGCGGCGTGGAGTAAATCCCCCGCGGCACGGCACCCGACAGTGCAGAGCTGTCATCCATCTCCAGCAAAAGCTCACTCACCGCAGTGGCGTCCACGCTGATAGCGACCCCCAGGAGTGGTTCTTCAGGACTGGCAATCGTTTCGCAGTCAAAGGGGAGCGGCACTGACAGTACCAGATAGTTGTACGGGTCGTAGGTATAGACCTCGTCCCCCAGATAGCCGAGCTTGCGCCCCTGGGCAATAATCACTATGCTCGGTTCATAGGCTATCGGCTTTCTGGGTAAGGACTTGCTGGAGCGGATGAACTTCACCTCCTGCAGCGAGGACTGGGTAAACCACTCCTTTTGCGCCAGCGGCTCCAGCAGATCCACCAACCTTTTTTCCCCTCTGATGTCGTCATCCCTTGTCATAGCTAATCCCCTCAGTCTCTCTTTACCTTGCGGCCCGAATATACCAAGTTGGCCGGCAGGTATGCACCAAAAATATCAGCCACTGTAGGATCAGGCAAGACTTTCGGAGGAACGTGTATTGTTAGCGCCGCCCGGATGCACTACCTTTGAGATGCGACAACTACAGGAGGATTTTCATGTCAGCACCATTTGAGGCTATCACCATCAACGGAATGAATCTGAAGAACCGTTTTGTCCGTTCTGCGACCTGGGAAGGACTTGCCGCAGTGGACGGGAACGTTACTCCCAAACTGTGCGAGCTGATGGCGCGACTGGCGGAGCAGGAGGTCGGTCTCGTCATCAGCGGTTACGCCATCGTATCAGCCGACGGACAATCGAGTTCCCGCCAGTTGGCGGCGCACGAGGACCGCTTCCTGCCGGGCTTGCGCGACATGGCGCAGGCGGTGCACGCGGCAGGAGGCAAGATCGCCCTGCAACTGGTGCACGCCGGTAAATTCTCCACTCCCGGGTTGACCGGCGAGACCCCCATGGGCCCCTCGGCCGAGGAGAACGATCAGCAGCTCACCTGCCGGGCCATGAGCCGCGAGAACATCCAGGCGGTGACCGCCGCTTTCACCGCTGCGGCGCTCAGGGCTAAGCTGGCCGGATACGACGCCATCCAGTTGCACGCGGCCCACGGTTTTTTGCTGAGCCAGTTCCTTTCCCCCGCTTTCAACCGGCGCATCGATGAATATGGCGGTACACTGGTAAATCGGGCACGGTTCCTTCTGGAGGTGGTGCGCAGCATCCGGAACGCGGTAGGCCCGGGATTCCCGATTCTCATCAAGCTCAACTCGGAAGATTTCCTGCCGGAGGGGATGACACGTAACGAGGGGGTCGAGGTCGCGGCCCTGCTGGAGGAGGCTTCGGTAGATGCCATCGAGATTTCGGGCGGAACGGTCGCTTCCCAGGAATTCGTGCCTCCGCGCCCCGGGATACTGAAGAGCCCGGAGGCCGAGGGTTATTATCGTGAGGCAGCGCTGCTGCACCGCCAGAAGATCGGCATTCCCATCATGCTGGTGGGGGGCATCCGCTCCCTGGAGGTCGCCGAAGAGTTGCTGGAGAGCGGAGTCGCCGACCTGATCGCCCTGAGCCGCCCCCTGATCTGCGAGCCCGGACTGCTCAAGCGCTGGCACGAGGGAGACCGCCGCCCGTCTCGGTGCCTTTCCTGCAACGCCTGCTTCGGCCCCGCCTTCGAGGGGAACGGTTTTTACTGCGTCGCGTTCAACAAAGAGAAATAATCGGGAACGATCTTCCGTCCGGGTCGCCGACCTCAGCCAAGAGTCCCCTCTCCCGGAAGGGGAGGGCTAGGGAGGGGGAAGCGCCGAGGCGGCATGTGATGCTGCCAATCAGCACCAAAGTAACATCATCCTAACCAAAGGAGATCAAATTCCATGACCAAAATTCCAGCCTACGCCGCCCTTTCCGCACGCGCGCCGCTCGCGCCGCACACCATCGAGCGCCGGGAAACCGGCCCGCACGACGTACAGATCGACATCCTTTTCTGCGGCATCTGCCACTCCGATATCCACCAGGCCCGCAACGAATGGGGCGGCTCCCTGTTCCCGATGGTCCCCGGCCACGAGATCGTCGGCACCGTCGTCAATGTCGGCGCCCATGTCACCAAATGGAAGGTCGGCGACAGCGTCGGCGTCGGCTGCTTCATTGATTCCTGCCGGGAATGCGAGGCGTGCCAGGAGGGTGAAGAGCAGTTTTGCGAAGCAGGGATGAACGCCACCTACAACAGTTACGAGCGCGACGGCAAGACCCCCACCTACGGCGGCTACTCCACCAACATCACGGTAAATGAGGATTACGTGCTGCGCATTCCGGCGGGGATGCCGCTGGAGCGGGTCGCCCCGCTACTTTGCGCCGGCATCACCACCTACTCGCCGCTGCGCCAGTACGGCATCAAGGCCGGCGACCAGGTTGCCATACTGGGGCTGGGCGGCCTGGGGCACGTCGGGGTGAAGATCGCCAAGGCCATGGGGGCCAAAGTAACCGTTCTCAGCCACTCAGCGAGCAAGCGCGAGGCGGCGCTAGCTCTGGGCGCCGACGATTTCATCGATACCAGCGCCGAGGACGCCTTCAAGACCAACGCAAAACGGTTCGATTTCATCCTCGACACCGTTTCAGCCCAGCACGACTACAACGCCTACCTTGGGTTGTTGAAGCGCGACCGGAACATGGTGCTGGTCGGCATTCCGGACCCCATTCCCCTGTCCGCCGCGCCGCTGGTCATGCAGCGTCGGCACCTTTCCGGCTCCCTCATCGGCGGGATCCGGGAGACCCAGGAGATGCTCGATTTCTGTGCCGAGCACGGAGTAGTTTCCGACGTCGAGGTGATCAACATCCAGCAGGTGAACGAGGCTTACGAGCGCGTTTTAAAAAGCGACGTGCGCTACCGGTTCGTCATCGACCTGGCGAGTCTTAAGTAGCACACCTGCCACTGTTTAAGCGTTCCCACGGTCCCCCGTGGGAACGCAGCCCTGGGCGCTCCCGCTCACAACCCGCTCACAACCCGCTCACAACCCGCTCACAAATTGCTCCCAAATTGCAGCAAACCTTCTTATAAGATGTGATAATTAACCGGGACCAGTGCCGGGGGCAGCTCCACCTCCCCCAAAGCGGCGCGCAGGTCCCTTTCGATGGTCCTGCACATGGAGGAAAGTGCGAGGTCGTTGGGTAGCACGCCGAAAGGTTCCTCGATCTCGTCCCCCAGGGCGTCGAGACCGAAAAAGGTAAAGGATACGATCCCCACCACGAAGGGAGTCATGAAACCGATGGAGTCGACCAGCCCGAAGGGAAGGAGAAAGCAGTAGAGATAGGCGGTGCGATGTAGCAGCAGGTTGTAGGTGAACGGTATCGGCGTATTCTTGATCCGTTCGCAACCGGTGAGCACCGTGGTGAGCGAGGTGACACTCGAGTCAATCCGGGCAGCAAAATACTCGGAAACCAGCTTATTCTGGATGCAGTTTCGCAGATCAAACGCCATGCATTGCAGCAGAAAGAGAGGCTTGCTCCCTGCCAGCGCGAGCTGAGCCGCCTCGACCTCGTTGAGATACTCCCTAAGTCCAGCTAAAGGTTCCGAGTCCCTCAGATGATGCCGCAGGGCATGAGCAAAGGCGATGAGCCGGTACACCATCCGGGTGCGTGGGTCGCCCTGCTGGTAGGGAGGCCAGTTCGGTGCGAGCTCGCTCTCGGAGGAAACGAAGGTGAATATCTGCCGCGTCAGGCTGCGGCACATGATGATGAGTTCTCCCCAGAGCTTTCTCCCTTCCCAGTAGCGGTCGTAGCTTGCGGTATTGCGAAACCCGATGAAGATGGCAAGGGCGAGCCCGATCAGGCTGAAGGGGATCGGGGTCATGGTGATCTTCAGCCGGAAAAGAGTCCCGTGGCTGACCGTAACGAGGCTGGCGAGCAGTACTGTTACCAAAAGCGGCCATTTGATGCGCGGAATTATCGACCCCCGGGTTATGAAAAACAAACGCAACCCGTGGGGGCGCTCCCTGACTATCATGTCACTCCTCCTATAAATGCAGATGGCAGCCGAGGCAGGCGCCGCGGCTAAACCTGGGCGTCGGCGGCTCATAAGAAACAAAACGGGACGAACACAAGGTTCGCCCCTACGAAAAACATGACCAGGCTGGTGTGCTGCACTGGCTTAATTGCCCGTACTAGAGGAGAAAAAGTTGCTTCCCCCCTCCCTGGCCCTCCCCCTCGGGGAGCGGGGACTTTCGGACTCAGACGAACTCGCCTGTTTCACCTTTAGGCATGCAACTTCTCGTATTCCTTGTAAATGGATCCCTCTTCGTTACGCAGCCTTCTCGATATGGTGGAAAAAAGCTTGCCAAACGCCCGGGCAAACTCTATGTCGATAGCCGCATCCGGCGCCGAATACTTGGTGAAGAAACCGATCGCGTCCGCAGTGATGACGTCCATGTCTTTGGCGTAAAAATCGACCGTCCGCTTCAGGTTGGAGTCGCTGTTGGCAGCCTTGTGAAGAACGGGGTACAATTGGGCATCTTCCTTTTTCAGGTGCGCTAAGAGAGTCGCCTGAGCGGAAAGGAGAATCTTGTGAGCTTCTTTGCTGGTAATACTGGTATCCTTCACCTTGGCGAGCATGTTTTCAATCGCAACGTGGTCTCTTTTTAACTCATCGATTAATCTTGCCATCGTCCTTCTCCTTGTTGCCTGCCGGCTTTGCCTCGACAGGCGCGTCCTTTTCGGTAGCCATGAAACGCTCTTTGTCTGCATCAGACTATAAGCACGCCAGCCCCGGGACACCTTGATGCAGGTCAAAAATATCGTGTTGTCATTGATTACGTCTTGCACTGGCAAAGGGTTGACCTGTGCAATCCACGCCGCCGGAAGGCCCTGGCCTGCCTGCAGTCGCTGCCTCTTGTCAGAATTCCACAGCAACAGTCATAGCTTAGGACCAATAAAAGAGGGCGCTAAAGTCGTGACTTTAGCGCCCTCCCTTGCTACCGGTTATACAGCTTTTTTGATTACTGTCCCAGGATAGCCTTCAGGTCGTCGTTGGCGTTGCCTATGCGGGAGACGTTGAAATTGTCCACCAGGAACTGGAGCACGTTCGGTGAGAGATACGCCGGCAGAGCCGGACCAAGCTTGATGTTCTTGATCCCCAGGTGCAGCAGGGAAAGCAGGATGACGTGTGCCTTCTGCTCGTACCAGGAAAGGACGAAGGAGAGTGGCAGGTCGTTCACCCCGCAGTTGAAGGCGCCCGCGAGCGCCACGGCGATCTGGACCGCGGAGTAGGCGTCGTTGCACTGCCCCACGTCCAGAAGCCGCGGGATGCCGCCGATATCGCCGAACTCCTCCTTGTTGAAGCGGTACTTGCCGCAGGCAAGGGTCAGGATGACGCAGTCCTTGGGGACCTTTTCGGCAAACTCGGTGAAGTAGTTGCGTCCCGGCTTGGCGCCGTCGCAGCCGCCGATCAGGAAGAAGTGCTTGAGCGCCCCTCCCTTCACCGCCTCGATGACCTTGTCCGCCACGCCCAGCACGGCGTTGTGGCCAAAGCCGACCAGGATCTCCTTGTCCGGGGCGTCGGGAAGATCCGGGCATTCCAGAGCCTTGTTGATGACCTCGTCGAAATGCCAGCCGGTCAGGTGCTTGATTCCGGGCCAGCCGACCTCGCCCCAGGTGAAGAGGCGGTCCTTGTAGCTGTCGGCCGGGCGCTGGATGCAGTTAGTGTTGAAGATGATGGCGCCGGGGAAGGTCGGGAACTCCTTGTGCTGGTCCTGCCAGGCGCCCCCGAAGTTGGCGTAGAGGTGCTCGAACTTCTTGAGCCCCGGATAGCCGTGGGCCGGAAGCATTTCGCCGTGGGTGTAGATGTCGATCCCTTTCCCCGCGGTCTCCTTCAGCAACTCCTCCAGCATGCGCAGGTCGTGGCCGGAAACCAGGATCCCCTTGTTCTTCCGGGTTCCGAGCTGCACCTTGGTCGGCACCGGATGACCGTAACGGTCCGTGTGCCCCTCGTTCAGCATCCCCATGACCGTAACGTTCATCTTGCCGCATTCCATGGCGAGGCCGACATAGTCCATCAGCCCCTTGGCGGGGTCGCAGGTGGCGGCGAGCGCGCTATGGAAGAAGGCAAAGACATTCTCGTCGGTCTTTCCCAGGATGAAGGCGTGCTCGGCATAAGCGGCCATCCCCTTCAGACCGTAGATGACGATTTCAATGGCGGAGAGGATATCAGGATCGCTGTGCTGGGTCTTCACCCCGTGCTCGCGCCCCTGGGCAATCAGCGACTCCAGGTCGTCGGCGATGACCCAGGCGGCCGGGCCGTCAGCGATCTGCGGCGCGTGCCCGCCCTGTTTTTCGCGGTAGGCGGTCTCGTAAAGCCCCTTCACCTTCTCCTTCATGTCGTAGCATTTTCTCAGTTTCCCGGCGAGCTGGACCGGATCAAAATCGACGTTGGTGACCGTGGTGAAGAGTCCCTCGATGAGGAACATATCGGCAACTTCATAGCGGGTATCCAGCGCCCGGGCCTTATCCGCGTAGATGGCAAGCCCTTTCAGGCCGAACATCATCAGGTCAAGAAGGGCTGCGACCTCGGGACTCTTGCCACAGACACCCATTACCTCGCACCCGGTCTCCTTGGCGGCCTGTTCACACTGACGACAAAACATGGACATAAATTTCCTCCCCTGAAGTTTGATCAATCCCCGTTGATTGAAAAGATTCCGCAACTATAACGCAGTCGCGGGGCTTTTCAAGCGGCGACCGGAAAAGGGCATTTTGAAGGAAGCTAACGGTGGTATACTGACAAACAACCGTAGTTGGTAATAGTTGTTGGAACACTGAGGAGGGACCCCATGGCTAAAGATAGCAAGCCCCTATGCAAGTGGGACAAGGACGAGATCAAGGACAACTTCAAGGAACTGAAGAAGATTGTCTCAGAGCCGCGCTATGTCTGCCGGAAATGCGGTCGTGCGGCAAAGAAGGAGGACAACCTCTGCAAACCTGAAGAGCTGTGAGGAGCCGGTTGCAGATCGGAACAAAAAAAAAGGCCACATCCGAAGATGCGGCCTTTTTCCAACTCAGTTAAGAGTGAATTACTTTGCAGCCGGTGCAGCTTCAGCAGCCGGAGCTGCTTCTTTCTTCTCTGCTTTCTTTGCTGCTTTTTTCGCTTTCTTTGCTT
>Ga0209123_1001410_pt1 | contig 23881 bp, 21 predicted proteins | sample BarGraIncu00431A_FD_184500 | JGI IMG/M metagenome (GOLD analysis project Ga0209123, IMG submission 184500) | Arctic peat soil microbial communities from Barrow, Alaska, USA - Barrow Graham LP Incubations 004-31A (SPAdes) (version 2) | ecosystem: Environmental > Terrestrial > Soil > Wetlands >...
AAATACGTTTCATTTCCCTATAAATACGGGTTACAATCTTTTCATTAGTGCAACTCTTTGAGTTATAATCCTCAATAATATCTGCTAAATTACATAAAATGCAGTTATCTCCCAAATCATTATATAAGATCAACTTTGAAATTTCTTTATACATAAAATCAGCTCCTTCTATTCTTTATAATTATCCTATTTTGTTTTCTAAAAATATTACTGAGATTAATATTAGCAAACAGAACTTGTCCACTTCGTTACCAATTTCTGTAATGGGGTCGGATCCACCTTCTAATAAAAGGAATCAGAGTGTGCCTAAAGTGGAATATTGCTAATATAAAGGCGCACCCTCCATTGCAAATATCAAAAGAGCCATCAACAAATATCTATGTTACTTTGCAATAAACCTACATTTAGGAAAACTGCTACACCCTTTAAATTGACCATACTTACCATTTCTTAATACTAACTTTCCTCCACATTTGGGACAGATACCCTTATTAACTTTCATATCCTTTTCAGCTAATGTCTTGTGAATTGCTTTTACATGAGTTTTTCTAGTTTCTTTACTATCGACATTTAAAGAAATTAATTTTGTATATACATCTTCTTTAACTAAATCAGTTATATTCTCAGTCTTATATTTTTTAATTGTCTTAGGTAAATTTATAGTATACACGACATCCGTTTTTGATGTTACTTTTAACTCTGCCCTTGTTGTAAAAGCTACTATTGAAATATAATTTATATCTCCAAAGTCAGTAATCCACCCCTCGTATAATTCTAAGTTTCTATAACAAAAATACAATAGTTAGATACTATTACATGATCTATCTGTGTTGTTTTATTTCCTTCATGCCCTCTTGTGTAATAACCTTTTTAACTTACTCGATTTATTTATCATTTTAAATATGTCAAGAACCTCATTTCCAATACATTCAACTGACTTTTCCATATAATCTTTATCCAATAACTTATAAATGTAGTTATCTTTAAAATTCAAGTCATATTATAGGTATTTATATTTGATGCTTCCTGAACTGATTAATAGTATTTTTAATATTTTATAATTTCAAATCATCCATATACATGCTCCCTCTAATTACTTAAGTTTCCATACACTATATTTCTACATTAATTTCCAAATACCTTTATATAAGGTAACATTATTGTCAATAATTACTCATTTGTTGTTAAAATAATTAGAAAAAGCCTATCCCATAGAATTCTCTATGAAATAAACTTTTGCTGTAACATTTATTTAATTTTTCAATATAATCATTAGCAGCGCAGATCCGTCGTAGGTGGAGACCTTGGAAGTAAAGTATCAATCTTAGCTACTTTGCTTCGCTCATAAACACCACCGTTGGTCGTGAACAAATTATAAATACATTTTTTTGCTAAAGTTGATAGAATGGACCCCCTAAGAGAAATCTTCCTTTTACTTTACTATATCCCATTTATCAAGGCTTCTTATTATTATCTCATTATCAGTGATAAACTCAATCATTCTTGATGTAGCTTTAGGATATACAGTGGATGTCATAACTCTTTCTCCATCCTGAAGGAAAATCTCTACTGAACATCTGTCAATAAAAATATGTATTTTCAAAACATTATTCTTCAGCTCTATTGGTACTTTCCTTATATCGGCGATACCATTTTCAAAAAGCGACAGATCTTCTCCACTTCTGGAGCGGTTGAAGGTAATCTTCCCCTCATTTTTGTCATAATAAATAACTGTTTCCTGATTTTCACCCTTCAATATTTTCAATCCAAACATATTGGAATTTTGTGAATCAATTTCTATTTCCAGTTCTAAGGATTGTCCTTCAATTCCCTCCAAAGATAGTGTCTTGGTTACTTTCATTTTTCTATACCCAACATGATTTTTTCTGTAATTCTTTATTTCATACACAGGATATTGGAACAGTTTACCGTCTATTATTCTTATTTCCCTTGGCAATGTCATTGCACCTGCCCAATTATGTTCCTGAACATCTGTAGGAAATCTTCTATTCCACATCTGCATCCATGCAATAAGAATCCGCCTGCCCTTGTCATCTATCATAGTCTGTGGTGCATAAAAATCTAGTCCAAAATCAATTTCATCTATCTTATTATAGGTGTATTTCCCTTTTTCAAAATCCATTTTCCCAAGCATGTACAGACTGGCATAAATATTGTTATACCTGTCCCCATCACTTTCTATGTCCTGTGGAGATACAATTAGCACATCGGTTCCATCCAGCAAGAATAAATCAGGACATTCCCACATTTTTCCGATTTTATTGTGACTTCCTGCTATCGCTCCAATATAATCCCAGTTTAAAAGTTCTTTGGATTTATATAACAGTATCTGACCACTGGTGTCTTCACGGCGTGAACCAATAATGGCATAATAGTATTCTCCCCGCTTGATTACCTTGGGATCGCGAAAATCTACAGGCATTGCATTCTCCGGCAAATCACTAGTATCTATAACCGGATTCTGATCTGCTTTCTTGAAATTAATACTATCTTCTGAAAATGCAATACATTGTGTCTGTCGGACAATTTCAGGCTTATCAGTATCAGGATTTACGTGGCCTGTATACATGAGATATAATTTACCATCCTTTTCAATTGCACTTCCAGAGAAACATCCTTCTGAATCATAATCCTTATCCGGCGCCAAAGCTACCGGCAGGAAATCCCATTTTATTAAATCCTTACTTTTTACATGTCCCCAATACATTGGTCCCCATTTACTGCTGTAAGGATGGTATTGAAAGAAAAGATGATATTCTCCATTATAATAGCAAAAACCATTAGGATCATTAATCCACCCTATCTCTCCCATAACATGATATCCAAGACGAAATTCCTGGTTCACTTTATTTTTATTTTTTTCCACATATTCACGCACATTAATAATCTTATCCATAACTACCTCTCTTCCATATTTTTTTGTTTTATTCACTTTGTTTTATTCACTTTGTTAAATCATTAACTTGCATATGCCAGTAACAGGTAAGCCCTGATGATCTTCTGTTCTAATAATTATTCAGTTCATCCAATGTTGGTATTGAAGCTATTGCTCCAAGTTTTGTGCAGACTACAGCACCAACCTTATTGGCAAAAGCAGTTATACTCTCCAGTTTTTCAAAATTCTTTACTGTTAATTTAGGATTGTCTGATTTTCCTAATTGCCAAAGAAAAGCTCCGACGAAAGCATCCCCTGCACCTGTTGAATCTATGGATTTTATTTTTATACTCCGTACTATTTTACATTCTTTTCCATTTGATATTAATGTTCCTTCTTTTCCTAAAGTTACTGCAATTGCTCCAGCACCCAATTCATGTAATATTTCCAGACCTTTATTCAAATCATCTTGTCCTGATATCAGTTTCATTTCTTCATCGCTAACCTTAATAAAATCTGCTGTTTTGATACAAGCCTTTGATATCTCTATAAATTCCTCCAGCCTGCATTTCCATAAATCACTTCTATAGTTAGGGTCAAAAGATATAAATTTTCCTGCATTCTTTGACAATCTCATGACCTTAATGTAAGTTTCTTTTGAAGGCCCCCCTAGCAATGCTGTAGCTGATCCAAAATGAATAATTTTACAATTTTCAACTACCTCTTCATTTATCTCCTCATACCTGTGAAGCTCATCTGCTCCTCTATTAAAGATAAAATCTCTTTCACCATTTGATTTTAAAGATACAAAAGCTAAAGTTGTATTAGAATGTTTATCTTCCATCAACATAGATGTATTGACACCTTCCTCGTCTAGCATATGTTTCAAATATTTACCGAAAAAATCTTCACCAACTTTTCCTGCAATGAAAGACTTACCTCCAAGCTTACTAATTGTTACAGCAACATTTGCAGGCGCACCTCCAGCTTTCTTAACAAAATTTACACCTTCATCCAAGCCAACATTAATATCAGAACAAATAAAATCAATCAACAATTCTCCTATACACAGTACCTGACTTTCCATTTCAACTCCTCCTTGTTATTTAATATAAATTATCAAATAAAAAAAAATTGAGGCATCAAGACTTTCAATAATTTAACGTTTCTGTCACGAATACATTACATTAAAAGGTCGATGCCCCTACCGAAAACCTTATCAAAGTCCGAACAGCAGATTCCCACGGATTCCAGTTTTACAAACACTTCATTATCCTTTTAAACCTGAAGATACAATTCCCTGAACATAGTATTTCTGAAGAAAAAGGAATACTATAATTATAGGTAAAGTTGTAAAGGTAAGTGCAGCCATTATAGCTCCATAATGTATTGGTGGATCTGTAAAGAATAATGCGATACCAACCTGTACTGTACGTAACGAGTCATCTGTTGTAACCATAAGAGGCCACATGAAATCTCCCCAATGAGCTACTATAGTTAATACAGCAGATGTTGCAATTACTGGTTTAGAGTTTGGTAACACAATTTTTAAAAAAGTTTTTAATGGCGAGGCTCCATCTATTTCAGCAGCTTCTTCTAATTCTTTTGGGAATCCCATAAAAAATTGTCTGAACAAAAATATATTGAAACATTCAGCAATAAAAGGCATACTTAATGCTGAATAATGGTTTATCAAACCTAATTTATTTGTAATTAAATATAAAGGTAACAATACTGTTTCAAATGGTATAATATATAACCCAATAATAACTGATAACACTATCTTGCTTCCTGGAAAATCAAGTTTGGCTAAGGCATATCCTGCCAAAGAGTTTACAGTTATACCAATTACAATTATAAAGAATATATAAATAAAACTATTGAAAATATATCCCATAAAAGGAATCCTAACTAACATTTCATGGTAATTTAATAAGGTGAAATTAGTAAGCGAAAATCCTTTAAATGTGCCTACATCTTGGAAAATTTTATTTTCTGGTTTAAATGATGCTTCCACCATCCATAATAATGGAATAATGAAAATAATTGATGTAACTATCTGTAAAATGTATAGTCCTATTTTTACATACTTTCTTTTTGTATTATGGTTCATTAATATCACCTCAAATAATTTATTATTTTTCTTTTAAGAGAAACTTCTGCATTAAGAAAGAAATAGTCAATATTAATAAAAAGAATATCATAGCTATAGCCGAAGAATATCCTACATTTCTATATTGGAAACCTTGTTCAAAGATTGAGAGTACTAACGTTTTCGTTGATTCATTAGGCCCTCCTGAAGTCATTACATATGGCTGTGAGAACAATTTGAATGCTTGGATAGTTGTAATTAAAATAATGAAATTTGTTACATTACGTAAACACGGAAGTGTAATATTCTTAAATTTCTGCCATGCATTTGCACCATCAATGGATGCCGCCTCATACAGTTCTTCCGCTATATCCTGAAGTCCGGCAAGAAAAATCATCATTTGGTAACCTGCCGCCTGCCAAACAGACATAACAATAATTGAGTTCATAGCCTGATGTTCACTAAGCAAAAATGGTTGACGTGGAATTCCGAAAATTTGTAAAATTGCATTAATTAAACCACTATCTTTGTTATAAAGGATTGTCCACAAAATTGAAACTACAACAATTGATGTAATTACCGGACTAAATAATGCAATTCTTGTAAAAGTAGATGTTCTAAGCTTTTTATTAACTAAAACCGCAAGGAGTAATGCAACTCCACTTTGCACTGGTACTACAATTACTGCAAAATAGAATGTATTAAAAAGAGCCTTATAAAAACTTTTATCTGCCAAAATTAATTTATAGTTATTAAGTCCAACAAAAACTTTACTATTAGGTTTTAACATATTATAATTTTGCAAACTATATGTTGCTGCTAAAATAGTAGGCAATATTAAAAATGTAAATATCAGTACAAGAGCCGGAACCATAAAACAGACTCCTAAGATGGCTTTTTTATTTTTATAATTTGATAAATTGGCTAAAAATTTTGAATTCTTTAACTTTAAATGTTTAACACCTGTTTCCATTAGTATTCTCCCTTCATATTAGTGTAAACAGTCATAACAAAATCTTCAGCTATGACTATTTACATATTATCAACTATTTTTTATTGTTTGTTATATCGTCATCTACTTTTTTTGCTACTCTGTCTAATGTTGGCTTTACATCAGCACCCTTAAGGATATCCAGCATTGCATTAGAAAATTCTTTTGACAATACAGGATATGATGTTGAATGAGGTCTTGGATGAGCTGTATTTAAAACTTGATCTTTTATAACTGTCATAAAACCAGTACTATATTCTGTCATTTTATCAAGGGCAACTTTATTAGCCGCTGGCTTGCCTGCACCTTCAGCTAAATCATATGATACATCTGTTGATGTCATATATTTGATAAACTCTGCAGCTTCTTTTGGATGTTTACTGTCTGAAGTTACTCCCCAACACCAATCTCCAGAGGGTGAAACAACTTTCTTTGTTTTTGGACTTGAAGGATAATATGTTATCCCATAATCTAAATTAGGAAATTTTTTTAATGTTTGTATTTCCCAAGTCCCCATTAAAAGCATAGCAGCTTTTCCATTTTCAAATTCATTAGGTACTGCTTGTAGATTAATTAATTTATCATTCGCAAATTTTTGTAAATAAGTAAATGCCTCTATTGATTGATTACTATTTATATATCCATCACATTTCTTTCCGTCCTTGGAAATCAAATCACCACCATTTGACCATATAAATGGTGCAAATGCATAAATTTGTCCTTCTCCAGCATCCCAAGTTAAATTAAGTCCATAAACATCTTTAGTTGTCAATTTCTTTGCAGCAGAATATAAATCATCCCATGTCCATGCATCTACTAATTTTGTTGGTGGCTTAATTCCTGCAGCATCCAGCATCTTTTTATTATAAAAAAGTACTACATCTGATTCAGTTTCTGCTAAAGCATATAATTTCCCATTATAAGTACCTTGATCAATAATAGAAGGTACAAAGCTGTCTTTTTCTTTAGCTGTAAAGTAATCATCTAATGGAATGACTATACCGGCATCCGCATAATTTGTAACATTCGGACCATCCATTTTTATAAGGTCAGGTTCTGTTTGAGAAGTTGCAGCAGCACTTATTTTATTCTCATATTCATATGAATTTCCTCTTGGTATAAATTTTACATCTACTTGTGTTTTTCCCTTATGTGAGTCATTAAAACCCTTTACAGCAGCTTTATATGCATCAAGTTCCTTCCCTGGACCTGGATCAGGTTGCCAAGCAGTGATTTTCACTTCACCTCCATTACTAACAGTTTTTGAGCTTGTACTTCCGCATGCAGTGAAAAAGCTCATACTTACTAATAAACTTAACATAATTGATAGTTTCTTTTTCATAATTTTACCCCCCTGATTATTTTTTACCTTTTGAAAATTACTTTAACTTAAAAAAATAATAAGTTAATAAGTTAATTTTATATATGCAAAACGTTTGCATATGCAAACGTTTTGCATAACCAAATTGTATACTATCTCTTTTAATATGTCAACCTATTTACAATGAAAAATTGGAATTTTATTGATATATTTGTATTTAGTATGTTAATAAAAAAAATGCTAGAATAAGGCCTTGTTTTTAGGCTATTCTAGCATTTTTTTTTACATCAATACAATGCAATTTGAAATTATTTTAATTAATGAACTTGCCGTGACAAAAAAAGATTATTTATGTTGTTTCCCGTTCTATAAGTTCAACAGGTAAAATAGTTTCGCTTTTAACAGGAGTGCCTTCCAACTGATCAATAATTGTTTGAACAACCAGTTCTGCTATTCTTTTTATTGGTTGCCTTACAGAGGTAAGCTTAGGTTTTAACAACGACGAAATTAAAACATCATCATAACCAATTACTTTCAGGTCCGTTGGTATAACTCTTCCCAATTTACTAGCAACATTTATTATAGCAGCTGCTATCATGTCATTGTTTGCAAATACTCCATCAATGTCCGGGTGATCATTAAATAACTCAAATATACTCTTCTCATATTCTTCTATATCCATATCATTAAAGTTGAAGTCTATTTCAGAAATTATGTAACTAATTTTCTTTTCAGAGGCCACATCCTCAAATGCTTGCGAACGATTAGCTACCGGAAAATGTTTTATCAAGATACCTCTTATATGAGCAAGCTTTCTACAGCCTTTTTCAATAAGTAGATTCGTTGCCAGAACTCCACCATTATAATGATCCGATGATATGTTAGGAATATCTTTGGAAATATCCCTGTCAATAGTTACTATAGGACGTTCAAGATTTTCATATTTAAAGGTTTCCATCGTATGTCCTCCCATAATAATACCATCCACCTGGCTTCTTTTTAACATATTAATATAATCATTTTCTTTCATAGCATCTCCGTATGAATTGCAGATCATTACCTTATATCCACTTTTATAAGCATAATATTCAATACTGCTTGTAAGTTGAGCATAAAACGGATAAGCAACATTAGGTAAAATAACTCCTAACAAATTTGATTTCCGCTTAAGTAGAGACCTAGCAACTTCGTTGGGTTGATATCCCAGTTCTTCTATTACCTTATATACAATTGCCCTAGTCTTTTCACTGATATATCCTTTATTATTTATAACCCTGGATACAGTTGAAATATTAATACCAGCTTTTTTAGCTACATCCTTTATAGTTACCATATTAGTTTCCTCTTCCTATATTTATTATATTTTATCAACACATTATATCTTATATTCCGCACAATGTATTAAAAAATCACTATATTTATTTTTAGGCTTTCTTTCGCTTATGTTTTTAATAATTAATGTGTACCCCTTGTTGAACTATACCACCTTAAGTTGACACGAAACTAAAAAGTAGTGCAGACCAAATCAAGGGGGTTTTGTTGTGATGTAGGCCGCATACTTTTCAATATCCGAATCATTCCTTAGCTCTTCCTGCAGTTTATTAAACTCTTGCGAAATCGTATCTGTCTTTCGAAGATCGATTCTCATGTCGCAGCAAACAGAACTTGTCCACTTCGTTACCAATTTCTATAACGGGAGGTCTACAATATACACTCCATTCTTTTTTATATAATTTATTTATGAAGCCCTGGAATATATGCTTGATGCTACTTTTTTTATCTTATTTAAGAAAAAAAGCAAAATTAAAGTAATTAGCACTCGTCTACCACCGTCTTTAGCGGTTTAGTTCTTTGCATCAAATACGAACTTTGTAATAAATTAAAATTTAAATAAAGAAAAAATAAAAAATTATTCTAACAATTTAATAATAGATAATAAATGCTTAAACTTGTTGAGAGTGTATGTAAAACATAAAACATTAAAAAATTAGTAACCTTACAAACCTAAAAAGACTAAATCGATACAGAAAAAGCGATAGGTAATTATACCACTTTTTCTGCATCAATTTAGTCTCATGGTAAGATAAACCCTTGGAACAATTAAATAAGCACTGAAAAACCTTTTACGTATTTTTCTTTACTTAGGGTCTTAAAAACTATGTTTAGTATATTACACTCAATAAACATAGTTATTGTTAATTTTTAAAATTGTAATAATTTTTTCTGCAGTTTTTTCTAGTAAAATACATGCATCTTCTATAACTTCTTCAAGTTGCGGTGGTGGGTTCTTTTCACCAATGATCATCGGAGCTGTACTTGATATAACTGGTAACTAATATTAATTACAATAATAAGGGTATTACCAATTTTGCTTAATTGCCTTACATTTTGAATCAAAAACAAATAATTAGCCAAGCTAGGGTTTTGTCGTTATGATCATGATTGTACCTCCTTTTATCTCTCAATCAACGTGAGGATAAATATAACAATTTCTGTATAGCCATCACCTAATTTGTATTCAATTGTCTCATCATCATGTTCTTACCATCTAAAAATTTAGTATAGCACTATTGAGTTTTTTATTAATATTTCATTAAGTAACTTCATTAACTGTGGTGAAGGTGTATTCAAATTTGCAGCTTTATATTCCATATTTAAGCTTCTATACTTATTGATGGCTAATTTATGAAAAGGCATTAGCTCAACCTTTGTAACATTTTTTAGTTTTTTAACAAATTCTGAAATATTTATAATAGATTCAACATTATCATTTACTCCCGGTATTATCGGAGTTCTGATCCATATCTCATTTGCAAGAGAATCAAGTTTCTTTATATTGTCCAAAATTTGTTCATTATTTCTACCAGTTACTGATTTATGAATATTGCTATCTTTAGTTTTAATATCAATAATAAACAAATCTACCAAACCATTTATGGATTCTATGGTTTCCCAAGGAACATTAAAACTACTTTCTATTGCAGTATTATATCCCTTTTTTTTGCACTTACAAAGAGCCTCTAATAAATATTTTTTTTGTAAAAGAGGTTCCCCACCTGAAAAGGTTACTCCCCCTCCACTCGATTTATAAAAAGGGCTATCTCTATCTATTTTTTCAATTAACTCTTCTACAGTTATTCTTTCACCTGATAGTTGCAAAGCTTTCGAAGGACAAGCGCTTACACATTTTCCACAGGTTATACATTTTTCCTTATGGAATATTCTTGTGCCATTTTCTAAAGAGTGAGCCTCTTTGGGACAGATTTCTATACATTTCTTGCAAGAAATACACTTACTATCGAATATCTGAATTTCTATTTTTCTGCTTATACATTCGGGATTATGACACCAAAAACAATTAAGATTACATCCCTTAAAAAAAACTGTGGTCCTTATGCCAGGACCATCCTTTGTTGAAAATCTCTGTAAATTTGATATTAAGCCATCCAAATTATATCAACCCCTTAATTATTGCTAATTATCCTAGCAATAACATGTTCTTGTAGTTCTTCAGAAAGATCTACAAATCTTGCATTGAACCCCCACACTCTTACTACTATATCCTCATACCTTTCAGGATGGATTTTAGCTTGTTTTAGTATTGTCTCATCATATACCGCTACATTTAATACATTAACTCCCATATTAAGCGAAGAAATCAATAAACTCCTTAATAAAAGTTTTCCTTCTTCATCCATAGGTATACAGCTTCTAGATAGTGAAATATGCAGTGGAGAGGATGCAAACCCTAAATATAATGGAGCTTTTACAGCTGAAAGTATAACAGCTGTTGGTCCACTTTTAGCTCTTCCTGGTGTAGGCGAAAAATGTTCAGCAATTGGATCACCAGCTTTTCTTCCATCAGGGGTAGCTCCAAGAATCTTAGCAAATGTATTAAAATCTATATTATACAATCCCGGCCATATAGATTTTCCATTCGGAGTCTTATACTGGATAACATACTCACAATATTTTTTTGCTATATCTGCTGCAATTAAATCTACAAAATCATCATCATTACCGAATTTAGGAGCGTTGAGCAACCTAAGTCGGAGTGCTTCTTGTCCATCAAAATTATTTCTCAGTGCTTTTAGCAATTCTTTTATTGAACAACATTTTTCTTCAAATACTATTTTTTTTATGCCAGCAAGGCAATCTGCAACAGTAGTTATGGAACCTGAAAGTAGTTGAAAAGACTCTATATTAAAACCGCCTCTAAGAGGATCTACTGCCTTTTCCAAACATATTGGAAATGCACCACTTAAAAAAGGTGAACTAACCCCCTCTTCTTTGAGTTTAATCATTTCTAAGCATATATTTTGAAGCATAATATCAGTTTGATATAGATACTGATCTAAAAAAGCATCATAGACTTGTTCAAAGGAATCCATTATTGTTAAGTCTCCCGATTTATGACCAATTTTTAAATTGGTTTTCACCTTAACTGCTGGCATTTTGTGTGTCCATTTTTTAATAACAGGATCTATTGAAATATGATTTTCTTCCCCGTTGAATAAAGTCAGTTCAAGCGATTTAACCGCTTCCATCTGATAGAAAAAAATACCACTTTCTCCATCTATCACAAGTTCAGTGCAGCCATCATTTGAATAGTTTCTCGCTGAATTTAGAGGAATATAATTGTTAACCAAAGAAGGAATAAGTACATCATCATTATATATGGTAGGCTGTCCTTGACCTATCAATTGCAGCTCAACAATTTTATTTATAAATTCCTTCTTAGAAGCTGAATGGAGTCTAACATTTATGTGAGGTTCTGGTTTTCTTATTTTTATAGAAACTTCGATCATTAAATAGCTAAGTTCATTAGTTGCATCGTTACCTTCCGCATCCACGCCTCCTAGCATAAGGTTTTTTAAAGTATCTCCGGTACCAGCCTCATTAAATACTTCCCATAATTCACATAATATAACAAAGGCTTCGTCTCTACTCAAACATTCATTTTCTATATCCTTCTTGTAAAAAGAATATAGATATTGATCCAATCTACCTATAGATGAAGTAAATATACCTCTTAATCTCCAAGTAAACCAAAACAATTGTACTGCTTGAACAAAACTTTCTGGTGGTTTATTACACAATGTTCTACAATTTTTTATAATAACTAAAAGCCCTTGATTTTCTTTTTTATTTGAAATTTTAATCTTTTCTTCCGCTTCTAAAGCATGTCTTTGTATATATTCTACTGCAGCCTCATACACTTTTCTTATTGATGCTAAAAATTCTCGCTGTTCCAATGTATGCTGAGAATCTTTTCTTGAGGCTTTTTCAATAATGCCGCTATACCCTAATTCAAGAAAGCTACTATTTATAGGAAAATGGCAGTTATCAATACCCCAATCTATTCCTAATAACTTTATTTTTTCCCATAGTTCTGTAGGGTTGTCTTCGTAAAAACGTCTTGGTCCTGCCAAAACCCCATTATCTGGTATATATATTGGTAGTCCTTTTAAAAAGTTAACAAAACTCTTAGTGTATTTATTAATTTTTTCAATCCTCTGATTTACTTGGTCATCATTACTTTTATTGATGTTCATGATAACATCTCCCTGAATTTTATATTACGCTCAAAGAAAGTAGATTAAAATCTGCTTCACCTTCACTGATAAAGACACCCCATTTTCCTTTTTCAATATCATAAATCCTTGTGCTCAAAGCAATTTTATCATTTAAGTAAAATTCGCAGATAGTATCATCAACAAAGATCTTAACTACATATTCTTTATTTGGTACAAGATTAATTGGACGTTCTATTTCTACTTCATAAGGAAGTGTTTTTCCGCCCTCTTCACTTTCCATTATATGTGAGCGAAATACAACTCTATTTCTATCTGGTTCAAGTCTGAAGTAGTATGCTTTATCTACATTAGTATCTGCTCGTAAAACAAACCCTAATGCTTTAGTGTTGGATTTATATTTAAGAGTCCCTTCTAATTTACATACTCTAGGCATCTCTCCAGCAAGAGCACATGAAAAACTATATTTAGATGAAATACTCAAATTATTCTCATTTATAAACCATTCTCCAATAACAGGATCAAAGCTTTCAGTAATATATTTACTGAATTTTTTATCAATTTTGTCAGGAACCTTTACATTTAATGTTCCATCAACCTCTTGAACCAATTGATGAACTACCAAATTTCCACCCCAATCCCATGTATTATAATCATTTCCACTATAAGCTTCTGGATTCCATTTAAATATATTATCTGTCTTTGTTGGATTCCATCCAAATATATAAAAATCATGTCCATCGTTAGCACTTTTAGCTGCATAAAAAGCTCTTCCATCAAAGGTATCTACCTCTGGCGTAATCCATGGTCCATTGGGAGATTTACTTACTCTATAAAAGGTTCCGAATTTATCTGTATATGCAGAATATAACAAATACCACCATTCACCCATTTTAAATATATCAGGACATTCATGAGCGCCTACATTTATATTAGGTGCATATAGAGGTTCTTTTATATCCCAATTTTTAAGATCCTGTGATACACATAATGCTATACATCCTTTTCTATTTGATGGTCCTTTAACCCTGGCTGCAATTAGCATCCAATATTCTTGAGATTCCTCATTCCAAAAAACATGAGGGTCTCTCCAATCTGTTATTTCATATATATTTTCATCAGGACCGAAAGAGTCTTCTGGAATCTTTGTCCATTTTATAAAGTCTTCACTTACAGCATGACATGCAATTTGGCGGTTATTAGGAAATTCGCAGTAAAACATATGATATATTCCATCTCTTTTAATTACGCTACCTGTCCCACCCTGTATTTTACACGCGCCATATTCTTCAAAGTTTACGAAATCCTTTGTGCTTAAAAGAAACCACCCCGTTTCCTTTAGTGTATCATAATTTTCTCTCCAACCATGAAGATAAAAAAGCTTAAATTCCCCTTCTTCATAGTATGGTATAAAATCTCCCACATAAGCATCCTTTGGTTTATAGAAAATACCTGACATATTATTACGCCCTCTCTCAATAACTTTCATTTATATTTATAAACTAATTTGATTATCTAACATATCTACGTTCTTTATTCGTTCTCTAATTTTATTTCCCATTTATGGAGTTCTTTAATTATAATCTCATCAACACAAAAAAATTCTATAGCTATTGCAGTAGACTTAGGATATACAGTAGATGTCATTACCCTTTCACCATCCTGAATAAATATTTCAACAGAACTACGATCAATAAAAATTTTTAACTTCAATTCATTATCTTGAAGTTCTACCGCTATTTTTCTAATATTGCTTTTATCCTTATCTGCTTCTTGGCACTCTAATATTTCTCCATTTTTAGTGCGATCAAAAATAAACTTTCCTTCTTCTTTGTCATAATACATAGAAGTCTCATTTTCTTCATCTTTTAATATCTTAATACCAAATTTTTTGGACTTTAGAGCATCTATTTCTAATTGTATTTCTATATTTTGTCCTTCAATTTCTTTCAAAGTTTGTGAACCACTCACCAATATATCCTTATAATATACATGATTTGTTCTATATTCTTGAATCTCTTCTATGGGAATTTGATATAATTTATCATTGATAATCTTTAATTCCCTAGGAATCGTCATTGCGCCTGCCCAACCATGCTTTTTCTCATTAGTAGGAAAGTTTCTTTCCCACATTTGCATCCAAGAAATCATAATACGTCTACCTTTTTCATCTATCAAAGTTTGAGCTGCATAAAAATCAAAGCCACCATCAATTTCATCCATTATACTATAATCAAAACTACATTCTTTAAAGTCACTTTTCCCTAAAAAATATACACAAGAATGAATGTTATTAAATTTATCGCCATCACTTTCTAAAAATTGTGGTGACAATATAAGTACGCTTGTATCTCCAATATGAAATAGATCAGGGCATTCCCACATCTTACCTAATTTATTCTCACTTCTTAACATCGCACCAACATATATCCAGCTTATCAAGTCTTTTGATTTATACAATAATAGCTGTCCACTACCATCTTTGTTACGTGAAGCAACTACAGAATAAAACTCTTCCCCTAGCTTTAACACCTTGGGATCTCTAAAATCCTGTGGAAGTGCATACTCAGGTAAATCTTTTATCCCTATTACAGGATTTACATCCAATTTAGTAAAATTGATACCATCTTCTGAAACAGCTATATTCTGAATTTGTCTTAAGTTTTCATGATTCCCAGAATCAGCGTCAGTATTACCTGTATACATTAAGTATAATTTCCCATCCTTTTCTATTGCACTTCCCGAAAAGCAACCATTAGCGTCATAGTACATATCTGGGGCCAAAGCTACCGGAAGGTGTTCCCACTTAACTAAATCTTTACTTTTAACATGCCCCCAATGCATAGGTCCCCATTGGCTACTATATGGGTTATACTGATAAAACAAGTGATATTCTCCCTTGTAATAACAGAAACCCGTTGGATCATTAATCCAACCAATCTCAGCCATTACATGATAACTTAGGCGAAAATCTGGATTTACTTTATTTTTATTTTTTGTAATATAATCGCGTGCTTTTGTAAGTTTGTTCATTCCTTTTCTCCTTTTAGCCAATATTTCTAGCAAATAAAATTTAATTTTCATAGTTAATTTCAGCTCTATTCTAATTTAAATCCATAAACAAATATAGTTATGGATTCAGGAAATAACTATAATCCTTTTATTTTTAAAAGGAATATGCTTTTTAAAGCATATTCCTTATTTATTAATTATTTACCATTTTTACTTCTATCATATGCCGTCTGTGTAATTTTAATATACTCGTCAATACCAATTTTCTTTAGATTTGCCATATAGGCATTCCATGTAGAATCAGACATATTTCCATCCATCAACCATTGAGCCTTCATCTTATTTACATAGGAAGTAAGATCTGTTTCGATTTGAGTTCTTCTATCAACTTCGTCCGTTGTATAGAATAATGTTGGTAGGTGTTCATCTTCCATAAATGGTTCAAAAACATCTACAACTCTTTTTATTCTTTCTACTGCTCTTGGTTCCATATCAACTACATTTTTGAAATCATCAGAAGTTACGACACCTACACCACTAGGTGCTATTTTTTGTCTTAATTCTCCCATTGAAACACCCGCTGGCAAAGTTTTATTCACTAATTTTCCATCTTTTAAGTCATACATTTCTCCAATAGGTCCCCAATGAACTTGTGCAGCCATTAATGGCGAATATTGCTCATCTATCCATCTTGCTGTAGTTTCAACATTTTTATTATCTTTTGTTATAACAAAAGCGCCTCTTCCCCATTGTGAACCATTAGACCATGCTACATCCTGTTTTCCGTCAGGTCCTTTTAATGGTCCTACTAAAGCATAATCTTTAGCTCTATCTTCTCCAACAATTTCTGTCTCTTCCCACCATACAAATGAACCTAAAGTTTGAGTGGGAGTTTTACCTTTTGCAAATAATGAATCTGCAGTCTTTGTTTCGGTAAGAGAAGTTTTATCTATTAACCCTTCTTGTACCCATTTACTAAAATACTGAACAGCCTGTTTGTATTCAGCTTGAGCCGCTGTATATATAACTTTCCCATTTCTTACTATTAAGTGATCATTGGGATCAGGCATACCAAATGAACCAAAGAAATTACCAATATCTGCACACCACCAATCCTCTATATACTTCATAGCAGTTTCATCATTTTTACCATTACCATTAGGATCGTTATTTTTAAATGCAAGTAACGCAGTATGCAACTCATCTAAAGTTGTTGGTACTTTCATACCGAGTTTGTCTAACCATTTTTTATTTATGAAATAGAAATATGGATCTGCTCCTATAGTTCCTTTTCCACTTCCCATTTCTTCTCCAACTGGTAGTGAATATATTTTACCATCAGGTGATGTAATAAACGTCTTAAGATCAGGTTCTTTTTCAAGAAGCTTCTTAAGATTAGGCATATATTTATCTATTAAATCATTTAATGGAATTATTGTACCATCTTTACTATATCTATTTAAATCAGAATCTGAAAAACCTGCAGAATAAAATGCATCCGGTAAATCTCCACTAGCTAACAATAAGTTTTTCTTAGTTTGATAATCAGCATCAGGGATGTTATTCCAATCGATATGCACATTAGTCGATTTCTCTAAGTTCTTAAATATAGTCATTTCATTATACCCTGGAGCAAGTGATGCCTTAGGAGAAACTATTTTAAGTGTTTCTTTAGTTTTTACAATAGGCAAACCTGTTGAGTTGAAATTTGTGCTATTTACTGGGGCTACCTCTTTTTTTGCGCATCCACCTAACACAGAAGTAGAGGCCATTAGAAACGATAGAACTAATACTAGTGATCTTTTTTTCATGAATTTTCCCCCTTAATAATAATTTTTATTACCTTAAATTTGCTAATTAACATTTTACAAAAAATCACCTCCTCTACAGTTATTTTTGACCCACTTAATTATTAGTATTAAATTTATATTTTATATTCATACACAAAGTAGGCTCCTATCCCTTTATTGAACCAATCATTACACCTTTTACAAAATTCTTTTGTAAAAAAGGATATATAATGAGCAAAGGTAGCGTTGATACTATAATTACTCCATATTGAATAAGGCCTCTAACCCTTTGTTTTGCTAAAAGGGTTTGTACATCTTGAACCATACCTTGTTGCGGTTGAGATTGTATTAAAATATTTCTCAGAATAAGTTGGAGTGGATATAGTTTATCATTATTTATATAAATTAAAGCATCAAAGAAACCATTCCATTGACCTACTACAGTAAATAAGAAAAGTACCGAAATGATTGGTTTAGATAATGGCAATACTATTCTTACAAAGGTTCCAATATCTGAACATCCATCTATGGCCGCCGCCTCTCTCACTTCCTCAGGTATACTCATTGTGAAAAATGTTCTAGTAATTATTAAATTAAATACTGCTACAGCATTCGGTATTGTTAACGCCCAAACTGTATCTAACATATGAAGATTTTTCACTAGTAAATATGTAGGAATAAGCCCTCCTCCAAAAAACATAGTAATCATAAAAACAACCATAAAGAAATTTTTACCATAAAAATGTTTTATTGACAATGAATATGCTGCTGTAACTGTTAAACTTACTGACACAATTGCACCAACTCCTGCATATATTACTGAATTTTTATAACCAATCATAATTGAACTATCCGCAAATATTCTTTTATAGCCTTCTAATGTGACACCTTTAGGAAAAAGCCAAACTTGACCTGCTGCTACAAGTGTGGGATCACTAAATGAAGCAATAACTATAAAATACAAAGGATATATTACTAAAAATACTACTACTATAAGGATTAGATGATTAATTAAATCAAATATTCTATCTTCTCTAGACTTTCTTTTATTATGTTTCATTAAACTTGCCCCCTACCATAAACTACTTTCACTAACATTCCTAACTATCTTATTTACAGTTACCAATAACACTAGGTTAATCACAGATTGAAATAATCCAACTGCAGTTGCAAACTCATATTGTGCTTGTTGTAACCCTAACTTATATACATATGTCTGAATAATCTCAGATGCATCTAAATTTAGACTAGTTTGCATCAAAAATGCCTTTTCAAATCCAACATTCATTACACCACCAATTGCTAATATAAGTTGGATTATTATTATTGGAGCTATACCTGGCAAATCAATAGCTAAAATTCTTCTGAATTTACTAGCTCCATCTACTATCGCTGCTTCATGAAGTTCTGGACTTATAGCAGATAAACCAGCTATATATATTACAGCTGCGAATCCTGTACCTTGCCATACACTAGACAATACATATAATGGTTTAAACCAACTAGCTGATGAAAAGAAATATATTGGTTTTCCGCCAAAAGCCTTAACAAAAACATTTATAATACCACTATCCGGTGATAAGAATACAAACATAGCACCCACAAGAACCACTGTAGAAATAAAGTATGGTGCATAAACGACTGTCTGTGTAAATTTTTGAATCTTTTCTCCAGTTAATTGATTAAGCATTAGTGCTAATATAATAGGTAATGGAAACGTCACTAATAATTGGACAACACTTAAAGAAAAAGTATTTTTGATAAGTTCCATAAATTGATAAGAATTAAAAAAACGTACAAAGTATTTTAATCCTACCCATGGACTTCCCATTATTCCTTTTGTAGGACTGAATTCTTTAAATGCAATTAAGACTCCATACATTGGAATATACTTAAAAATCACGAAGTATAAAAAAGTTGGTAAAATCAATAAATAAAGTTGGTAATTCTTTTTTAGTTTTTGAAAAGTGCTCAAATTATTCAATTACTGTACCCCCAATATCACATTTTTAGATAATGTTTAATTAATATGGATATGTATATCTAAAACGATTTTGTGAATACAAGAATTCGTATTCACAAATTTTATAGAATAATCACTTACTCTATAAAATTTAATCTAGTATTCAATGGATTTAACACTAGATTCCCTAACTACTAATCTTGGTTCTAATATTACATGCTTCTCTTCTACTTCTTCATTATTGTTTATTTTATCTATTAGCATTTCAACCCCCTTCTTTCCTATAATTTCAACGAGCTGTACAACACTACTAATGCTTGGACTAACTTCTTTTGTTATATAAGTATTATCAAAACCGACCAAAGCTACTTTTTCAGGTATCTTAATCTTCAATTCTTTTAGAACATGCAGTACCATCAATGCTTCAATATCGTTATGTGTAAATATCCCTATACCTTCACCATTTAAATTATCATTAAGAATAAACTCTTTTAAAGCAACCGTAACAGAATTGATCTTTTCCTTATTAAAAAAGGTATATTTATCAATTAAATTAAATCCTTCTTTCTCTATTTCTTCTTTGAATCCCCTTTCTTTTTCATCACAATCATAACCAACAAAAACAAACTTTGAATATCCCATATCTATCAAATGTCTTGCTACTTTTTTCCCACCTATATAATGAGATATGGAAACGCAACTAAAATCCTGAACATCTTGTGTAATTACAACAATTGGAACATTAATATTTTTCAAACTTTTAAAGTATTTATCCTTTGCATTACTTGGCACTATTAGTATTCCATCCACTTTATAGCTTTTCAGTATATTTATATATTTCTTTTCGTTTTCCAAATTTCCATCCGAATTACATAATATAATACTATAACCATAGTTAGCAGTTTCATTTTCTATAGCTTTAATTATATCGGCAAAAAACGGATTTGAGATATCTGTAATTATTACGCCTATAAGTAAAGTCTTATTTCCGACTAAACTTTGAGCAATAATATTGGGTTGATAATCAAGTTTACGTATACATGCCATGACTTTAGCCTTAATTTCAGGATTTACAGCAGTATTTCCGTTAATAACTCTTGAAACTGTAGGTTGAGACACTCCTGACATCTTTGCAACATCTTTCATTGTAACCATATTAACATCATCCTCTATTTCTTAATGAATACGTATTCTTTGTTTCTTACATTAGTCTAGCATTTATTGTATACGTTGTCAATATATTTAAATATAAAATATTTTAATGAAAATGATTAGCAAACAGAAGTTAACGTTCTTCTATTTTTTTAAACACGAACTTTATAAATATGTAAGTATTGAATTTACAAAATAAAAAAGAAGCCAAATTTTTAAGCTCCTTAATCTAACTTATTTTATTAAAATATTTTCGTGGTTTTTACTTGCAAAAAATAAAACTATTACTTTTCTACTAATTCCAACTTGAATTTTGTTTACTTAAATAATAACTATAAATATTCCTATCATTTATATTAAAAACCCCTTCTACTTATTAATTAAATTAATCCAATTGATTTCTTGTCTAATCAATTAATTAATATTTAAAAATCCCACATCAACCATTGATATGGGATTTTGTGATGATATCTAACTATATTGTGAAAATTTGTGATAGTAAAAGAGTGAAAATGAGAATTTAAAATATACCTCCAACCCTGTAAATAAGAATTTTAAAATCGACAGCATCTAACTCAATAATCATGAAAATACTTCTAATAGTATTTTGCATTTTGAAAACCCCTACAGGGCAAATAATCATAAATAAACCGATAATTAACCCTATCGCACAAAGTATTCGAGCAAACATCATAAATATACTCCTCCTTTAAATTTAGTAGTACCATACTTATCTAATCTACCAGGTTGAATTAATGATAAATTATGACTAATTAAGTGCCGCATAAATCGCAGATGCTAGGGCAAACATTGGATATGTGTATACTTTAAAGTCGAGCATCGGATATTTTAGTTTCAATTGACGATAAATTAAAAGAGCTAAGGACACAATTCCAATTATTAATGTGTCGTACACTATTGGTGAATTCCAGCCTATACTTCCGGCTGTACTAAATTTTACATCAAAGTAAGTATTTTGACAATTATTTTGGGGACCTGAATGCTATTCATACCACCTTGAAAAAAAACCATAACGATCATTAGTATTCCAGGCATTATTAATTTCAAAGACAATTTTTATCTATTTTAGAACATATGGCATTGCCAATTAGAATTTCTTCAATTTTTTTCAATTTCTTACTATACTGTTTGTCACTTAGTTCTTCTTTTGAAATAAATGTTAAATCGATATCCTCTGAAAATCTATTTATAGAGTCTGGATAACATTTGCTTAAGGAAGTTCCTCCTTTAAATACACATTCATTTACAAAATCACTATTTTGCAAATTTTCAAGTATCATTACAATATAATAATCTCTTTTCACAGCTCCTAGTGGAATCCCTATTAATTCACTTGTAACTATACATAAATTTAGCTAAATAGACTTTCAATAAAGTTTATATTGGAGGATTTATATGAATAAAGAGGATAGCAAGCAGTTGATTGAAGAATTAAGAAGTGATCGATCAACATTAAACAATTTGGATGATATTGCTAGGAAATACCATAATCAATATATTCCACATGATTTAAACGAGGACGTTTTATTTCAAATTGAATTACTTCATGAAAAGATAGGTACTACTAGTTCATCTATATATGGGTGACTACGAACTAGCTATCTTCTATATTTATATAATATCACTAGCAATATTTTCTTAAAATACAAAACTACTTCCTTTACATTAAAGAAGTTATAGCATACTAATAGTTCCTTATTGATAAGGAACCGTTTACGCATTATTATTTCAGAAATTTATATGCTAATATCTTTTGTAATAACAAAATTCATTCAAGATAATATTTTATTATCCTGAATGAATTTTCTATTCCTGTTTCGTAGTTTGATTTTATAATTCTAATGTTAACTTTACATTTGTTGTATCTATAAATGATTTTATTGTGTTAACCAATTTATTTACATCAAGATTTTCATCACTATTGTCAAATTGTTTAATTTCAACATGCTCCCACAAACATTTCTTAAATTTAAGACTATCTATAAAGACAGTCCAATTGGCAAGTTTGCAATCATCTCTGCGTATATTACGTTCTTTGATTCTTTGGCGTAAGACCTCTGAGTTAACTGTTACTTCTAAAACTAATGGAATGGAATCTCCCCAATTGTATTTCTCTTTAAGTTTTTGTATATACTCTTTATCTGAAAAGTAGCCCAAAAATGGTGCATCTAGCACTACAGACATACCACTTTCTATATTGTCGGCAGCGACGTCTAATATAGTTTCATACTCTATCGACATGATTTCATTTTGATAAAAATCGCAGCCATCCCTTTCATTAGGAGAAATTTGCTGAGTCTCCAACAACTTCCCAGTGAATTTATTGCAGATTACATCTTTATCTAAATAACAATATTTGAAGTGGGATGCAATCATTTTACCAACTGTAGACTTTCCTGATCCTGCCGATCCTACTAAAAATATTACTTTAGGTGTCATATCCATTTTCCTCCTTTTTATTGTTTTGTTACAATTATTCGTGGGCCCATACATTTATTTTTTAAACTAATTATTTTTGAGACTGACTGGCTATTCTCTTTTTTTAGAAATACTCCATATGAGAGAGCTCCAAGTAGCAATAATGCCGCACCAATCAAAAACACATTATTCATGCTTCCAGTCTTGTCTATTATAATACCTGTTGCAATAGGCGCCATTGCAGCCCCTAAAAAGCCACCAAAATTTTGAATCGCACCTAAAGAGGCAACCTGGTTGCTTGGTGCAATATCAGAAGCAAGAGTCCAAATAACACCAGAGGGTAGTTGAGAAGCAAAATAACCTATGGATAACAATATAACGCTTCCCATCGTACTACTTATAAATGGTAATGGAGCTACTGCTACCGTAGCAAGAATTGCCCCTCCAACAATTGAAAATTTACGTGCAGTTATTGTGTTTATGCCTTTACGAATTAATTTATCAGATATAAACCCACCTAAAAGTACACCAATGATTCCAAAGAAGAATGGTATAGAAGCAACTATTCCCATTTGCTTTATACTAAAACCACGTGCAGTTACCAAATAACTTGGGAGCCATGTTAAATATACCTATATAGTAAACATTATACCGAAATTACCAATCATCATAAACCAAGTATTTTTCTTTT
>Ga0209123_1001411_pt1 | contig 23870 bp, 27 predicted proteins | sample BarGraIncu00431A_FD_184500 | JGI IMG/M metagenome (GOLD analysis project Ga0209123, IMG submission 184500) | Arctic peat soil microbial communities from Barrow, Alaska, USA - Barrow Graham LP Incubations 004-31A (SPAdes) (version 2) | ecosystem: Environmental > Terrestrial > Soil > Wetlands >...
GTTACATAATTCCTGAATATATTTATATCATTCACACATTTTCGGATGTGATGCTTTTTAGTTGAAGAATAGCCAGAAGTATTGAACGACTTAGCCGAAATGACAGGTTATGTGGTGACATGTGTACTGCACAATATATAAAGGGAGATGCAGTCAGGACATGATTTTTTATTAAGAAATAGCAAATAGTCCCAACAGTCCAATTAAATAAACGATCATTACCAGGAATGAATCTATGGCGAGCAAAATCAAACCGCCTAATGCTTCACCCAAACCAAAGTGTGTGACAAGAACGTCGGCAGTTTTGGACAATTTAATTCCTGCAAACCATATTGCCACCGCACTCAGGCCAAATATCAGCAAAAGAATTGGCAACGAAAGTGATTCAATCATGAAAAAATATTGAGTGAAGATAAGTATTAATTCTCAAGGTTAATTACCATCACATTTATTCGATGGCAATTAATTTAACTTGGGAAAATCTCATTTTCCGACAAATTTTATCAATTCTGCGTTGAACTTCTTTGTTTCTTCCAGGAACAAACTGTGACCGCTTTTCTCAAAAGCGACAAGTTGTGCATTCGGGATATGTTTCAGGGTCTGTTCGGCCAAATCGAAAGAACATATTTTGTCTTTCTTTCCATGCATGATTAATGTTGGAATTTCGATCTTTAGCAGGTCGCGTCGCAAATCGGTATCACGCAAAGCCATTAAACATTTACCTGTGGCATAGGACGATGCGCTTAGATTGATAGCTGTCAACCAATTGCCAATCCCTTCGTTTAAGGCACTTTCGGTGGCCGAGAATATCTTTGCAAAATTGGACAACAGTTTGGGTCTGTCGGTATTATTCAGTGCGATTAAATCATCCACATCGCTTTTAGGAATATTGTACGGAAAGTCTTCCCTTTGTGTCCAGCTTGGCGCTGCAGCACCGGCTAACACTAACTTAGTAACACGCATTGTACCATACAGCGAAACGTACATAACGGCAATGGCTCCACCCATCGAAAAACCGCAGAGTGTAGCATCATTAATCTCAAGCTGGTCTAATACCCGTTTGATATCCAATGCATGCACATCGTAATTGTAGGCACCGTAAGGCTTATCCGATTTACCGAATCCCCGCAAGGTGATACCGATAACACGAAAACCTGCGTTTATCAAATCATTGTACTGATATTCGTACATCTCGTCGCTCAACGGCCAACCGGGTATAAGCACTATGGCCTGACCTTCACCGGCGTCGGTAACATGAAGTCGCACATTAGGTTCTACTTCTATATATTCAGCTCTTGCTATTTTTGGTTCAATATCTTCTCTTATCTTATCCATGATTTCTAATTTTTTAATTGTTATTATTTCCTTCCGGATACATATATAGTTATCCTGATCGTCAAAAATTCATCTGACAACAACATCAATAAAAAGTGGATTGATAACTCAGCGCTAACACTACTTTCCGATTATTTATCGGGTTCGGAGCCTACGTTATTTAAGTGCTCTTTTGCCGCAGCCATATCAACGTCTTTATCTTTCCTTTTTCTATTCATTATATTCGTAACATTGAGTTTTGAAATAATCTTAGTACTGACTCTTTTACCTTCCAGCAAAAAACTATACATATCTTCACCCAGCGACGAACCATTATTGCCTGAATTATTCATAATGTAGTTATTACTTATTGATTAAATCGATTAGACTTTTTTATCGGGTTGCTCCGAAATATATTTATTGAGCATCGTATTCAGCGAATCATAATATGATCTCAGATTCCTGAGCGTGACTTCCACGTTTTTATCATCCGTTACGGCAATAGGCATTTCGTCCAAAAATGTGGTCAGCTGTGGATAGTGATCTTTTATCCTGTTTGTAACTTCAATAATTTTCAGATTCAAATCCCTCTCCACATCTTCGTACGCCTTGCTTTTTGTTGGATCACTCGTTGAATTTTCCATTAGTTGACTACCTGAACTGAATCCTTAATATCAAATAATTTACAAGCTTCTGCATAGGGCATGTTTAATAATGCACTTTGAGTTGGGTATTTTGTTGCTGCCGATTTTAAGGCTGTCGAGGTGCCCGGTATAACAACAAATCTGAATTTATGCGTAGTTAGCGGTTGACCAATCATATCGCTGTTAAACTCTATACTCCCATACTGGTGAATTAAAAAACTCCAGTTTGCACCTACGGCGTAAGCAGGTAATGGTCGGATAGAAGTTGAAGTATATACATCGCCGGCTAACCACACATACCCCAACACTACTCCATTCTCAACATTATTTTGAGTCAGATCGGGGGCAGTGGCACTAAAATACCAATCGCCGGTACTTCCTGACCAGGTAGTTGGAGTAAACCATTCGGAGTAATACACTGCAGCATTTTCGCCATTCGTTCCCGGTGCTCCATTTTTTCCACATCCTGTGAAAGTAAGCAATGCAAATGCTATTAACAAATAGGATGTTTTCATTTTTGTTTTCATAATTGATTGAATTATTTGTTAGTTTAATATATTGCCAAACTCATATTAAATTGAAAATATGGCAATGACCAATTTCATTTTGTCTCTTAACTGCTCCACAAAAGAATTAATTACTTCAGTGGGTATAGTTCTATGATCTTTATACACCGTTGCAAAAAAGGTTTTCAATTGTTTGTTGAAGTCAGCCGAATTCTCCAGATTGCTTAAATGCCCGGCGTGCTTGATTACATGCAGAGTAGAATCTTTGATGTTTTCGTGCATATACTTTGCAGTAGTTGGTGGTGTAATTTGATCTTCTTCACCAACCAATACAAGTACCGGTACTTGAATGAGTGGTAACAGGGTGCACGTTTCTTTCCGAACACACAAAGCAAGCAATGTTTTGCTGAGTGATTGAATGGAGGTAGTGAGTATCATTTCCTTTACAGCTGCTATCTCTACCTCTTTGGTAGTAAGCGATTGCGGTGCAAAAAGAATTTTTACACTGGTGTCGGCATACCTTACCAGACCGTTATTTTCAATGCTTTCAACTGTTTTCATTCGTTTTTCAATTGTTTCCGGGGTATCGGGGAAGCAACTGGTATCACATAAAACAAGTGATTCGAAACGGTGCGGATAGTTTTCCACAGCATTTAAAGCTATATATCCGCCCATTGATAATCCACAAAGTGATGCTCTGTCAATTTTCAGTGCATCCATAAAGTAAACCAGATCATGCGCAAAATTCTCGATGCTGAACGTACTGGTATCTCCCGATTCGGATTCACCATGACCACGAACATCATAAGCAATTACACGGTACTGTTGTTTTAAAGCCGTAATTTGTTTGTCCCACATAGATTTATTAAGTGGAAAACCATGAATAAAAATGATAACCGGAGCCTCATCGGGTCCATCATCCGTGTAACAAACCATTAAATTGTTTAAAAACAAATTAATGTTTTTTCCGAAGTAACGCATAGAATAGAGTTTTTAGATTGTTTAATTAAATGGGAAATACCTGATTCTATATGAAATATCGGTTAGTATATTCATCAAAAAAACAGCAAGGCAAAGTTATATACCACAGGCATCCAAAAAGTTATATAATAATTGAGAATAGTTACATAATTCACACATCCACTCATTAAGCTTCTTTCTGAAAACAGGTAGAGGTCTGTTATCTGAAATGAAACAATGGGAAAGAAGCTTTTAGATGCGAAGTTCTAATTTTATTGAAGCCTTCTGTTCTTAGCTTCACCCTCCCATTGTTTCATCAGAATAGTGTGCACAAATAAGCAAAGTTTAGTCTATATCTCTCTTTTTTGTTGGTACAATAAACATAGGGATAGTAGTGTGTTTCAACACATCGGCGGTCACGCTTCCAAGCAGAATGTGTTCCAACCACTTGCGACTATGCGAACCCATTACGATGACGTCGATATCCATTTCCTTTATGGTATCTAAAATACAGGTGGCAAAATCACCTTCTCTTACTACGGTTTGAATATAATTGTTACCCAAATGGTGTTTTGTTTTTTGTAAAAACTGCTCGGAAGCATCTCTCAGCTCGGTAACTGTATCTAATTGCATGGGACCTAAATTGAGATAGGTCAATGAATAAGCCACTAAATCAACAACTACGTGGATAAGAACTATTTCAGCATTCATCGCGTTTGCAAATGTGAACCCCACTTCAGCTACCTTTTTTGCCGTTGGATCATAATCCAGTGCAATCAATACTTTATTTATTTTTGGTGTTTTCATAACTATATGTTTTTAGTAGTGTATTTGAAATCATCTGATTTGCAAAATACCTATGCAATCATATTGTGCTTATTCCCTCCGCGTTACTAGCTAACGAAATGAATGTATTGTTGCAATCAGTCTTTCGGGTAGGCACAATAAGAAGTGGTATTTTTGATTGTTGCAACACCTTGTTGGTAACCCTTCCCAATATTACCTCTTCCAACCAACGTGTACTGTTCGATCCCATTACAATGAGGTCAATAGCCATTTCTTTTGCAGCGTCTAATATGGAAACTGCAAAATCACCCTCTTTCACCAGCGTTTTTATCAGGTGTTCACCAAGTTTATATTTTGAGTTTTTTAGAAAGTTCTCTGCTGCCAGTCCCAACTGCTCCACGGTTTCCAATTTCAGCGATCCCATTGTCTTATAAATCAATGAATAGTTTACTACCTGAACTTTTACGTGCAAGAGTACTACTTCAGCTCCTAAGGATTTAGCCATGGCGAATCCTACTTCTGCCACTTTTTCTGAACCCGGATGGAAATCCAATGCTATCAGGATTTTTTCTACTTTATCTTTTTTCATAGTTGTAAAGTTTGATGATGAATCAATTTCTAATAACGCACCTTCAATACAATATCTCCCAGTGTTTTCAGCTCTTCCTGAGTTGTAAACATCGCACGCCCTTTTTTGGAAATTACTTCCCAGGCAATGTCGCTGGTGATATCATCAATCACACCGGGCAAGGTAACATCAGTCTCCAAATCCAATGAGAATTCATCAGTAACCTTCACGGCTTGATGAAAATTGTCATTTACTATCAGTAGATCTCCTCTGCCGTCTTTGGCGGCACGGTAAATCTCCGATAATTCGGTAATGACAAGTCCTTTCCCAACAGCTTCCTGCATTTCTTTAATAGCTTCCGCCCTACCAAGTGCTTGTTGAGCGCTTACTATTTTCCAGGCATCTTTGGCTACCGACGTATTTCCTTTGTTATCCTGCGACAGATTTGTCCACCCAAGATAAATAGAAGGTTTATCGGCCATTTTCAAAAAACGATTGTAATTGTCGCTGGTAGAAATCACCACACATTTCATCTCCGTTTTATTATTCACCCTTACCACCGCTTTGTCTATCTTATTGAAAAACTCGCGGGTTTGACTCTCTGTTTGTTTCGCATCGCTTACGGTTTCGGTATCGGCCAATTCACTCACATCATTCGTAAATGGAAAATCATCATTGTTTATCTCGCCCACAACTGCATCATTCACTGCCATCAGTAAGCGAACATTGGATTGAGTTAGCATCAACATCATATATTCTTCAGTACGGTTAAAGATCTTTACTAAAGGCTTCACTGCAAAACTCTCCGACACATGCACTGCGTCAACGGTAGGCCATGCGGAACGTACAATTTCATCCGTAGAATTCGACAGAAAAATGTGTAAACTCTCTAAGTTGTAGTTGACATCAATCTGCGATTCAACGTGATTGATTTTTCCGATTAATTCAATTACCGGATGTTGACCAAACTCTTTTATCACCCGTTCTTTTGCTTCGTTCAAGAGGGTTTTAAGTACAATAATATCTTTCTGATTGTCCGGGTAATTCTTGTTTGTATTCATCGAAATAGTAACACAAGGACAATTTTTCTCTGTTGCCAGTTTTTCTAATTTTTCTCTTTTCATCTTCTGATTTGGTTCTATAAGTAATGGATCTATATATGCAATCTGACCTCTCCCTAATTATCTCCCTTTGGTTGCTTACCGTTGGTTATTTATTGATATGCTTCGTGAAAACAATATTCAGACAAAACACCTGTTACTATTAACTCGTAACTATTTTTATTCCTTTTCCATTTCCTCACTATATTTACCACGGCGTGCAGATAAGTTGCATGAAGCGCGGTGATACAATGCCTCCTGGGCTTCCTCAATATTTGCTTCTTCGCCATGCCAGATGCCTAAGGCAGGTTGCTGAATGGCACGACCAAACGAGAATGATAATTCCCATGGCAATTTAGACTTATACTGTGCATTCATAGCATTCAACCGGGCAGAGGCTAACTCTGAAGTTTGTCCACCCGATAAAAAGGCTATTCCGGGAACAGCTGCAGGAACTACCCGCAACAAGCATTTTACGGTTGCATCCGCTACTTCTTCCACTGTTTTTTGTTGTAGGCAATCCAAGCCCGGTACAATCATATTCGGTTTTAAAATCATTCCTTCCAGCAATACTCCTTGTGTATATAATTGTTCGAAAACAACGTGTAGTACTTGTTCGGTAACACGGAAACAGCGTTCCAACGAATGATCGCCATCCATCAGTACTTCGGGCTCCACAATCGGAACCAGTCCAGCTTCCTGACACAAAGCTGCATATCGAGCCAATGCTTGTGCATTTGCTTTGATACATGCCCATGTTGGAATGCCTTTGCCAATGGTAATCACAGCACGCCACTTGGCAAAGCGAAGTCCCATTTTAGCATATTCATCCAATCGGTCGCGTAGGTTATCGAGTCCTTCAGTAATCTTCTCGCCGGGATGTCCGGCCATATCCACTGTACCGGCATCTACTTTTATTCCGGGAATAATTCCTTTGTTGGTAAGTGTTTTGATAAATGAAGTTCCATCTTTCAGATGCTGACGAATGGTTTCGTCGAAAAGAATGGCTCCACTGATGCTCTCGTTGAGCCCTTCGGTGGTCACGATCATTTCACGATAATCGCATCGCGACTCAGCAGTTTCGGGAATCCCCAGTTTTGCAAATCGTTTGTTGCAGGTTGGATAACTTTCATCCATTGCCAACAAACCTTTATTGTCGGCAACCATCGCTCTGGCGGTGTCAATCAGTTTTTGTACATCCATTTTGAGTTGTGTTTTTTAGAACGATTATTCTACATGTTTTCGGGTAGGAACAATGTAAAGCGGAATGGTGGTGTCTTTCAACACATCTTGCGCTTCACTTCCCAAAATGATATTTTCCAACCATTTACGACTGTGCGAACCCATAACAATCAGATCCACATTCATTTCTTTGGCGGTTTTTAATATCATGTCGGCAACTTCGCCTTCTTTCAACACCGTTTTGATGGATTCACTTCCCAACTTTGCTTTCGCTTTGTTGAGAAAGTGCTGAGTCGCTACTTTTAAATCGCCCATAACATCTACCTGCAATTCGCGCATAAATGTATAAGATGAGTAATAAACCGGTTGCTCGGAAATAACGTGCAGCAATATCGTTTCGGCATTCATGGTCTGTGCCATCGAGAAACCTACTTCAGCCACTTTAATGGACGTTTCATCATAATCCATTGCAATCAGCACCTTTTCTATTTTATTTGTTTTCATAATCGTAAAGTGTTTTATTATCGAATGATGTCCGGTTTATCCGGAGCAAATAATGTACGCTGTTCTTCAAAAAAAATCTTACTAACAGGAAGCAAAGTTCTATTTTTTAAGCTTGCAATGTGTTACAGAATTTTTGAAGAAAGTTGTATGATTCACACATCCCTTTATGCGTGAAGTAGTAAGGATAGAATTATTCAGAAGATAGAACGGGCATCTAAACAAAACTCACTTTCAGCATATTTGTGCTTCCATGTTCGCTTAGAGGGGTGCTACCAACAAAAACTACACAATCACCTTCTTCCAGCTGTTTTTCAGCTTTAAGAATTTCAACTGATTTGAGAACAGCTGTATTTAATTGGTTGTAGGTATTCAGATGATAGGGGTTTATGCCCCATACTAATGACAATTGTTGTAATAATTTTTTATTATTGGTAAATGCGTAGATATTGGCCTTGGGTCGGTAGCTGGATATTTTAATGGCTGTATATCCTGAATGGGTGAATAAAATAATTGCTTTCGCCTTGACTTGTTCTGCTAACTTTGAAGCGTTATAACAAATGGAATCAGCCAGAAAAGTAGGAGAACTCTCAACCGGAATATGTAGTTCTTCAACCTGATTTATACGGTTCGTATTCTTTTCGGTATAATTAATTATCCGCTGCATACTGTTGATGGTTTCAATAGGATAGTTACCAACGGATGTTTCAGCACTGAGCATCAAAGCATCGGCCCCATCGAGCACAGCATTGGCCACGTCGTTGGCTTCGGCGCGGGTAGGTCTGAAATTTGTAATCATGCTTTCCATCATCTGTGTAGCAATGATCACAGGCTTCGACTGCATGATGCATTTCCCGACAATTGATTTTTGAATCAGTGGCACTTCGTCGAATGGAATCTCTACTCCCATATCGCCACGTGCAATCATAATCCCATCGGCTAATTCGATAATACGGTCTATTTCCAACAGAGCTTCCGGCTTTTCAATTTTGGCTATTATTCCTGCCCGGGCTTTTTGATCTTTAATAATCTTTTTTAGATCCAGCACATCGGAAGCTTTTCGCACAAATGATAATCCGAGCCAGTCAACATCATGCTTCATCGCAAAAACAGCATTCGAAATATCTTCTTCAGAAAGGCTCGGTAATGACACTTTCGTATCCGGAAGATTCACTCCTTTGTTCGAAGATAATGGTCCGCCATATATTACTTTTGCTTTTACCACATCCACTTTATTGGTTTCGGTGACTTCCAGTTTAATCTTTCCATCGTCGATGAGGATTGCTTCGCCAACGTTCACATCCTGAGGAAATTCCTGATAACTCATATAGATATGATCTTTTGTGCCCATGCATTTCTCAGTAACAAAAGTCACCACATCACCCTCGTCCAAATTAATCAGATTATTTTCAATCTTACCTACCCGTAGCTTCGGTCCCTGCAAGTCGGCAAGAATGGAAACGTGGGTATCAAATTCCAGATTCAAGTCCTGAATGATATGAATAAGTTTTAAATGCTCCGCTTGTGTGGAATGCGAAAAATTCAATCGGAATACATCAACGCCTTCAATTATCATTCTACGAATAATTTCTTTGGTGGAGGATGCCGGACCTAAAGTGGCTACTATTTTTGTTTGAGAATTTATTTGTTGCATAATGATAAAGTTGGTTCTAATCTTTTGTCTTTCGTCTTTTATCTTCAATCTAACTCAATCCCTCTAATAAATCCTTTCAGCGTATTTGCCGAATGTTTAAACAATTCCTGTTCCTCATCCGATAGATCAATTCTCACATACTGTTCTACCCCATGAATATTGACAATAGATGGAATACTGATGCAGACATCACTGATACCATAATAATCCGTGATTAATGTAGAAACAGGAAGAATGGAATTTTCATCCCGCAAAATGGAACGGGTTATTTTTACCAATGATAAGGCTATGGAATAGTTGGTAGCACCTTTTCGTTTAATAATCTCGTAAGCCGAATTCTTTACTTTCAGAAATATCTCTTTCAACTCATTTTTAGCGTTGCCTTGTTGTGCATATTCCGAACAATAAGTCTCAATATCCATACCGCCAATGGTTGCATTGCTCCATACCGGAAGTTCCGTATCACCATGTTCGCCAATGATATAAGCATGTATATTACCGGGATCTACTTTAGCATAATCGCTAATCATGTATTTCAGTCTGGCGGTGTCCAGTACCGTTCCTGAACCAATCACTCTGTTTGATGGGAAACCGGATAATTTCAAAGTCACATAGGTCAGTATATCCACCGGATTAGTAACCACTAACAGAATGGCATTCTTTGCATATTTTGCAACGGCAGGCACTATGTCTTTGAATATGGCCACATTTTTATTTACTAAATCTGTTCGAGTTTCATCCGGTTTCTGATTGGCACCGGCTGTAATCACCACAATGTCGGCATCTTCGCAGCCTTCGAATCCTGCTGCATAAATTTTGGTAGGAGGAGCAAAACTCAACCCATGATTTAAGTCCATGCATTCGCCAATAGCCAGCGATTCATTCTTATCAATTAAAACAATCTCTCTGGCTAAACCACTAATCATGAGTGAAAACGCAAACGTACTGCCCACATTACCGGCACCGACGATTGCAATTTTAGGTTTTAATGAGTCCATTATTATTTATATTTTAAAGTGTGTTTGTTGATTTAGTCATAAGATGACTTTAAATCATCTTATGACTAAATACGATTATAGTTGAATCAATGTTCCCATAAAACACAGGAAATCTCAAGTGGAACCGAAACCATTGGAATCGTTGGAATTGCTCTTGCTGTAAAGTCGGATGCCGAACGGGTGGCAAGTACAGAAATATTATATTGATACCCACTATATTCTCCATCCAGTTTTTCCCCTTGTTTCATTATCTGTGTAACCGGAGCTGCACCATTTATTCCATTTGAGAATAGCTCAATTTGCACCATGGCCGGATCTATGTCATTGAAATAAATTTGAACCTCGAACATATGCTGATCATTAATCGTTTTCACCCTGATTTCTCCGAAATGCAGTGAATTCCATTTTTGCTCAAGAGTCCGTATTGTATCAATTATTTGCTTTCCTTTTTCTCCATTATTGGCAGACCGTTCCAAGTATGCTTTGGCAGCCGGCACATAATGTTGTTCGGTATATTCCCGTACCGATCTGTCGGCTGAGAAGCGGGGTGTTAGTTGCGCCATACTTTCGCGTATGCGCGATATCCATGCCGTCGGGATACCTTTTTCATTTCTGTTATAGTATTCCGGCACTACTTTCTGTTCCAGCAAGCTGTACAGTTGTTCGGCTTCTTTTTCATCCCAATTGGTATCGTCCACATGTTCATTACCATCACCCATTGCCCAACCTATTTCGGGTGTATAGGCTTCAGCCCACCATCCGTCCAGTTCCGATAGATTTAATCCTCCATTTACCAACACTTTCATACCACTGGTTCCACTGGCTTCCCAGGGACGGCGTGGCGTATTTATCCAAACATCCACTCCCTGAACCATATTTTCCGAAATCTGCATATCATAATCGCTCAGAAAAATAACACGGGGCTGAAAATTATTTTGTTTTATAAATTGAATCCATTCTTTGATCAGATGCTGACCTTCCACATCGGCCGGATGTGCTTTACCGGCAATGATCAATTGAACCGGAAATTCCGGATTTGTCAATATGCGTAGTAATCGTGCCGGATCGTGAAGTAATAAATTAGGTCGTTTGTAAGGTGCAAAACGTTTTGCAAACCCCAGTGTTAGAATATTGGGATCAAATAACTTCTTTGACAATTCACATATTTCGGGTGTATGCCCCGATCCGAGTAATTGCCTGGATAGATGTTCGCCCGCAAATTTGATAAGTGTTATGTTTGCATTGATACGCATTTCCCAGAGCCTTTCATCTGAAACATGTCGGATATCTTGTTCTAGTGTTTTATTCATTCCTAACCATCGGTCTTTGCCGCAAAACTCTGTCCACACCTCATCCGATTCTTTGGAATCCCAAGTTGGCATATGCACACCATTAGTAATATATCCTACAGGAACTTCATCTGTTGGCCAGTTGGGAAAGAGTGGATCAAATATCTGACGGCTTACTTCACCGTGGAGACGACTTACTCCATTTACGGCACCACTTCCGTGAATTGCCAGATAAGCCATATTAAAGTCTTCCGATTCATTGAAAGCATTGTTACGACCTAAAGCTAACAATTGTTGTGTGCTAATGCCCAGTTTTTGTTTGGCATATTCACCCAGATATTGTTCGATAAGATAAGAGGGAAAACAATCGAAGCCGGCAGCTACAGCTGTATGTGTAGTGAACAGGTTCCCCGACCGTGTTGCTGCCAGTGCCACATCGAAAGCTTGTCCGGTTTCAGTCATAAAGCTATAGGCACGCTCCAAAATAGCAAATGCCGCATGTCCTTCATTGAGATGACAAACCTGTGGTTGAATACCCAGAGTCTGAAGTAATCGCCACCCTCCGATTCCGAGCACCATTTCCTGTTTAAGCCGGAGTTCAGAACCGCCACCGTATAGTTCACTTGTTATACCACGATGAATGGGAAAGTTTGCAGCATCATTGCTGTCTAGCAGATAGAGTTTGATTCTTCCAACCTGAACCTCCCAGGCACGAAGCCAGACAGAATAACCGGGAAGCTGTATTTCTAATCGTAACCATTCGCCATTGGATTTGCGCAAGGGTGTGATGGGTAATTGTCCAGGATCATTGTAGGGATAAAGGGCTTGTTGTGCTCCGTCTTTATCAATTTCCTGACGAAAATATCCCTGTTGATATAAAAGACCTATTCCAATAACCGGCACACCCAAATCACTGGCAGCCTTAAGTTGATCGCCGGCTACGTTACCCAACCCTCCTGAGTAAATAGGTAACGCTTCGCTCAACATGAATTCCATGCTGAAATATGCTATACAAGTAAGTGCTGAGTCGGGATAATTTTGTTGGAACCACGCAGGAACTGAAGCTGTCCGAGTTTTGGATGCTAAAAGCAGATCTACTTTTTTTCGAAATTCAGGGTCGGACATAACATGCTGAAACTGATCCCGTGATACTGTTTGCAATACAATCCATGGATTATGTGTAATATCCCACAAATCCGGATCAAGTTCTCGCCAAACATCATCCTCTGCATGACTCCATGACCAACGTAAATCAAGTGCCAGTTCGGCAAGTGCATCTAATCCTTCAATATCTTTCGGCAAAAAACTATAAACAGGTTTATGGATTGCTATTTTTTCTGACATTATTTTAGTTTTTTATAAGAGCATCACTTCGTATGACAGTCCCACGATACTACTATTCAACTTGTTAAGTTATAAATTTGGTGTAAAATAAAATTCATCAATATACCTTATTTAAGTTTCAAAAGCAGGGTAAAGTTCAATACTTTTATCCTGAAAAATGTTACAGAATTTTTGAAGAAAGTTGTATGATTCACACATTACATTGGACCACAACCTGCCAGTAGTCGGACAAACTCTGAAGGGGGCTGAAAAACCACCCCTAAATCCCCTGAAGGGGACTCAAGAGTGGTTTTCGAGAAGATACATACTTAAAAATGTGTTGATAAAGACAATGGTATTGTAAACACTGCTCAAATATAGAAAGAACTTGTAGGAAACGATACTAACTTCAAAAGTCACCCGCTGGCGCGTATTGGTAAGCCATGCCATTACAAACAGAATAAGCAATATAATAATTAAAAAAATGGCTCAAGTCACAGACCTGAGCCAGCAGAGACATAGAATTGTTTTAATGAATGCTTTACTAAACTTCGAACTTTAAAATGCTTCTATTACAATTGCCTTTTTAGGTATATGCAAGTTTGATAATTGCTTTTGTATTGCGTCCATCATGGGTGGAGGTCCACACACATACACATGTTGTACAGTATCATTCACATAGGCTTTCAGAAAATCTTCAGTGATTTGACCATTGGCATATCCGTCAGTCTTTTCGTCGGACAAAATATTTATAAAATTCTTACCCAATAAGTCTGTAAATTCTTGTTCTAACAGAATGTCCGCTTTGGTTTTATTGGCAAAGATGAGTGTATTATTACCAACTTTATTTTTTGCATGCAAATCTCTGAAAATGGAAATAAACGGAGTTACACCTGCACCTCCGGCTATAAACACGCCTTCGCCTTTGTAGGAAATTGCTCCAAATACTTCCTCCAACATCAACTCATCATCTTCCTTCAATTTCAATAATTCATTGGTTACGCCTTTGTGTTCAGGATATGTTTTAATAGTAAACTGAAGGAAATCATCTTCGGGAAGACAAGTGAATGTAAATGGATTTTTTTTTGCTTTCCAACCGGGCTTGTTGATGGTAATGTGAGTAGCTTGCCCGGGAACGAAGTTGTAGTTTTCCGGTTTTTCAGTAACTAGTTGCAGCACATCGTGTGTAATATGCTTAATTGATTGAATCTTTACAATATACTGTTTCATATTCGTGGTGTGTAATATTGCGATTTTGATAACCCGTTTTATATTTTCAAAACTTTATTTTCTTCTTTAATCCTTACAGATAGCATAATAGCATTAAGCAATGTAAATGTGAATGCTGTAATATACAAATGAAATACCAACGGAATAATTGCAATTTCGGCAATTACTATCAGGTAATTCGGATGCTTAACGTATTTGTACACCCCAGTCTTTATCAAAGGGAAACCCGAGATATGATAAATCTTTGTGTTCCAAAATTTACCCAACGAAGTGATAACCGAGGCTTTAAAAGCCAAAAGCAATAAATAGAGGACAAGGAAAAATAGACTGAAAGTCGCTGTTTGCTTTGTCGAATATTCAGCAATTAATGAGACGACAAACAATATGTGAAGTGCTACAATGTATGAATAATGTTTTTGCCCATATTCAATGGCACCTTGTTGCAACAACCATATTTCATTCCTTTGTGAAAGGATTAATTCTCCTATTCTCAACAGGACAATAAATGATATGAAAAAGATGAAAGCCATTGTATTATTTGTTCATTTGAAGTAAAACCATCTCACACGAAAATCCGGGACCCATGGATACCATTAAGCCGTAACCGTTTTCGAAATGATGCTTAAAAAAACGTTCCAACACATACAAAACTGTAGTACTGGACATGTTGCCATTATCGTTCATCACCTCGCGGGTGCTCTTCAAAAAATCCCCTTTCACTCCCAACGCTTCTTCATAAGCCGTCAGCACTTTCTTGCCGCCCGGATGAAAAATAAAATTCTTAATATCCGATAGCTTCAAATTCTGTTTATCTAAGAATGACGTAACATCGTTTCGTACATTTTTTGCAATAATGGTTGGGATATCTGACGAGAACAACACCTTAAATCCGGTATCCATAAATTGCCAACCCATAACGTCCAATGAATCATAATAGATTTTACTTTCGTTAGCCAAAAATGTAATTTTCTTTCTGGTTTTAGGTACATGATTATCGCCCATAATTAGACAAGCAGCCACTCCGTCGGCAAATAAACTGGAGCCAATGAAATTACTCTTGCTGTAATCGTTTCGTAAAAAAGTCAACGAACACAATTCTACTGCAACCAATAAAACAACCGCATCCGGATTTGCTTTTGCCAAAACGCAGGCTTTTGAATAACCGGATACTCCACCACCACAACCTAAACCAAATATGGACATTCGATTAATATTCTGGCTTAATCTCATTTTATTAATGATGAGCGCGTCTAAACTGGGTGTGGAAAGTCCTGTGGTGGAAACAAAAATGATATCGGTGATTTCTTCTTTCTGAATATGTGCAGAAGAAATGCATTCCTCAATTGCTTTGACAGAATATTCCAATGAAATCCGGATATATTCTAAATTCTGATCTTCAAAAGTGTGGAGTTCGGCATAGTAATCAAGCGGTTTGCAGAAATTACGGGTAAGTATTTCTGTGTTATCAAATGCGCTCAGCATCCGTTCCACTTGAGGATACGAAGGGGCAAATAAATCGTTGGCATATTGCTTCACTTCCTGCTGATCAGTTTTGAAGGGAAATTCAATTGTAGATATGGACGCTAATGTTGGCATAAGTTCTGATTTTAAATTATTATTTTTTCCTGTCAAAATATCTGCAAAAAATGACAAAGCCTTTAAGCAGATATTTCGATTACAAGGCTATTATTAGCTTGCAGATCCTTCAGTTTGATTAACCAAGTAATTCTCTAATCCCATTTGTTGAATCTGTGCACGCTGCATTTCTGCCCAATCCACATGTCCTTCTTCCATTTTGAGAATCTTTGTAAGCAAATCAACAGAACCCTCATCATCCACTTCACGGGCGAGTTTGATGGCATCATTATATTCTCTGACAACATTAAGCTCTACATCATTGTCGTTACTAATTATTTCTGATACTGTTTTACCAATCTTTATTGCATTAAGTTTGGATACAGTTGGAGCTTCATCCAAAAAAATAATTCGCTCAATAAGCCACTTAGCATGTAACATTTCATCCATTGCCTGTTTTCTGATGGCCTGGTGAAGCTTTCCATAACCCCAGTTTGCACACATTTCGGATTGCACCATGTATTGGTTTACAACAGTAAGCTCATCTGCCAAAAGAGCATTCAATACAATAATTAATTTTTCATTCCCTTTCATAATCGGATTTTTTTAAAGATGAATACTTGTTTCTAGTATTCTGTTAAGTTCTAAATGTCGTATCGCATCCGACAAAACAAGCTTAACAGAACACTAGTAAATATGAAAAGCAAAGTTAGAGGACTGTGCCAATAAAAGTATTACATAATAATCGGGAAAAGTTGCAAGATTCACACTATGTATTTACCACCCCTAAATCCCCTGAAGGTGACTTAAGAGTGGTATCCGAGAATATATACATTTAATCAAGTGTGTTGACGAAGGCAAGGAGATTATAAACGCAACTCAACTATAGAAAGAGCATGTAGGAGACGGTTGTAACTTCAAGTCCCTTTAGGGATTTAGGGCGGTTATAGGAAACGGTGGTAATTTTTTCAGAAAACGGCAAAGAACTCTTTTTAAGAACTTATCAACCCACATAAATGTTAGACGGTATGTGCTTATATGAGCTTAAAACTTATCCTGCAAATGGGAAGTGAAGCAATCATTGAGGACTACAACGGATAATCATTAAAAAACAACCGATATGAAATTAGTTTTGATACGTCATGGAGAGAGTCAATGGAATAAAGAAAATCGGTTTACCGGCTGGACCGATGTTGACTTAACAAAGAAAGGAATTGAAGAAGCAAAAAGTGCAGGAAAGCTTCTGAAAAAAGAAGGTTTTACTTTCGACATAGCTTACACTTCGGTATTGAAAAGAGCCATCCATACACTTTGGAATGTAATGGATGAAATGGACCTTTGCTGGATTCCGGTATATCGATCCTGGAGGCTGAACGAAAAAAGTTACGGTGATTTGCAGGGATTGAACAAAGCCGAAACCGCACTGAAGTATGGAGATGATCAAGTGCTGCTTTGGCGGCGAAGTTTTAATGTGCGCCCTCCCCAATTGGCACTTACCGACCAACGACATCCTGTCAACGAATTGAAATACCACACCATCGACACATCATTATTGCCCGCCACCGAATGTCTGAAAGATACTATCGACCGGTTTTTGCCTTATTGGCATGAAACGATTCTACCGTCTATTCAACAGCAACAAAAAGTGTTGATTGTAGCCCACGGTAACAGTTTAAGAGCGTTGGTGAAGTACCTGGATGGTTTGTCGGACGAAGAGATTCTGGACGTAAACATCCCCACCGGAATTCCGCTGGTGTATGATCTCGACGAAAAGCTGAATGTAAAGTCGAAGAAGTACCTGGGAGATGAAGAAACCATTAAACAGTTGATGAATGCAGTAAAAAATCAGGGGAAGGCTTAATGAATATCCCCACTTCGATCAGGGGTGACTTGTTATAGTAGAGTAAGAAACTGTTTAAAAATACATAGACTTGTAATATGTGAGATGGAAGTGTAAAAATAGACATTGCAATGCAACGTTTTCTCAGGTCTTTTCATCTTATTAAAAAACACTGATATGAAAACTTACTGTACCTTGGTTTTATGCGTTTTCTTGATTTCATGTTCCAATGAATCAATAAAAACACCTGTTTTACTAATTGATACAATATCAAGTACTAACTACTATAAAACTGAAATTTTCAGCAATAATAATCTAAGATTATATGGACAATGGAAATTCTTATACATTTACGACGATGCCGGTATTGTAATGGGTCCGGGGAGGATAAATCCAACTTACGATTATCTGGAGATTAAAAAGTATGGAATTTATGGAAAAGTAAAAGATAACAGACTCATTGAAACAGGCAAAATTGAAATTGTAGCGCAAGACAATTCTCAATTTGAAATAAAGCTTAAGCCTAATGATAAAGATAGTATTATAAATAGCACATGGTATTATGTAACATATTCTAATGATTCAATAATAATGAGAGATGCATCAGTTGGATGCGGTGTATTATATAACGCTTACAAAAAACAAAACTAAAATTGTTCACGTACTACAGTTTATTTACAATGATATGAAGTACCACGTATCTATTTTTGACTTACCAGATTAGGATCTTTAATATCAGTCCAAATTTACATCATTCGTTAAGCGAATAATTCAAACCCAAATGAATTATTCGCTTCTTTTTTTTTATAATTTGTTTTATTATTAAAGTTATTTATGTAAATTTGCATGCGAATCAATTAACCGAATGCTAACCGTCTAAAGTTTCTGAGGACATAGACCAAATCAACTATGCGTAACAAAATCTGTAATTTACTTAACCGTCCATTTCCTTTATTTTTATCGTTCCGCAAGGGTCGGTATTATTTTATATGGATGATCTTCATTCTCGTGGTACTGGCTAATCTAATGCAACCGCTTGGACTTTACAACATGTACAACTTCCATAAGCCACTGGTGTTGGCTAATTATATTATCTTGTTTTATGGGGTGTATGCATTGCTTTATATGATTCTTTCGTACTTCCGGAGTGACTATTATAAAGCCAATACATGGACTATTAAAAAGGAATTTCAGACTCTATTGTTTTATATACCCACCACCGTCTGCAGTACTTATCTGTTCGCCGACTTTTCAGTTCCGGAGTTTGAACTTAGTCTGTCCTCATTTTTGGAACTTCAATTGTACAACGGCATACTGGGTGTGATAACTGTCCCTGCATTTGGATATTTTGTGGATAGCAAGCTCAATCCAATCAATGAGGCGCTGCGCAGTCAGCAAAAAGAGAATAAGGAATCAGGGGTGAACCTGAACGAACAACAAGCCCGCGACATTCTCCAAAAGCTAAACAAAGTGATGGAAATTCAACAACTTTATTTGTCGAATAAATGCAGCATAAAACTGGTTGCCAGCTATGCCGGCATTTCTGCACATCATATTTCCACGGCTATCAATAGTTATTCCGAACATAATTTCACAGATTTTGTCAATAAATACCGGGTGGAACATTTCTGCCGGATAGTGCAGGACGGTAAAAACAAAAGGCTTAAGCTCGAAGCTGTAGGGTTAGAGTGCGGCTTCGGGAGCAAAGTAAACTTCTACGTTGCCTTCCGTAAGTTTAAAGGTAAAACACCGGCTGAGTATCTTGCGGGATTATAAATTCTCTTACTACATAAACTTATACTGTTTATTTAAATGCTTTTACGAAAACTGTTGGTGTCGTTAGATATGTTATCTACCTTTGGGTGCGAAAAGGAACTCTCCGTGGATAGCGCAAGTTTAGCGAAGCGTAATCCGCCAGTGGTCGGACAGGCTTTGTGCTGGAAATAGATCAGTCTATTGACTGATAACAGAAGTTGAAAAACTTCCAAATTATGAGTCAATAGACTGTCCGACTACCGGCGGATCTCCGCTACGCTCAGACTTGAACTATGCAGTGTGTCGAAATTTATAAACTTGGACAAAGAAAGAAAAAATACAATTAATTTAATACTAAAATATATAAAACACATTATTATGAATGCAAACTTTACGTCGTATTCTATACTTATTCTAATTTCAATACTTTTATTCTCATGCGACAATAAGCAAACAAAATCAACTGAAGTAAATACAAAAAAAACGATTTCTACTATAAAACAGATTCCTACTATAAAAAGAAAATCTGATCCAACGAAAATAGCATTTGGTGATATTGAGTTTGGTATGACAGAGCAAGAATTACTACAAACTCAAGTATTCATAGATGGTTCAACTCATGTTTCAACTAGAGATAGAATAACATCTTCATATATAATGAATAAAAAAATGGAGGATTGCAAGTTGGACGAGAGAATAATTATAGAAAACAAAATAATCAAAGAGGATGATGTAAAATACCTAAGTTGCACTAATAAAATCGGAATAGATAAATATAAATTAACTGCTTATTTATTTAGAAACTCCTTGTTTTTAATAAAAATCACTGGGGGAGAATTAAGCAATTTAATTAGCGTAATATCAAAAAAATATCATAATCCCGAATCATTCAAGGGAAAAAAAATAATTTTATTTAAGGAAATACAAGAACGTAATAAACGTTTTAGAATACAAGAATGTAATAACCGTAAAAGAGGTAAATGGACTGGAATTCCACAGGAAGATCTTCCTATACCTGTAAAAGACTGTGAAATTATTCCTGAGCCATATTGTAAGTATGAATGGAGACTTAACAATAAAATAATTCAAGTCTTTAATATCTATACTGAGAATTCAAATGGAACAGAAAAAACTATCGGTTATGATTATGTTGTTGAGATTTACAATAATGAAATGTTGGATAACTATTTGGTAAATTTCAAAAATCTATTGAAAAATAATGCAAAGATTATAACTGAACAAGAGAATAAACTACGGGTTAAAGATTCTGGAAAATTTTAGATATAACTAGAACATTGAAATGCTTGTCCCCCTTGTCCTCGCGGATATATAACCATTACTTACTTGCCCTTGAAGCGCAAGTTTAGCGAAGCGTAACTTGTGCCCCTTATTAGTCCAAGTTTACACTCCATGGATGGGTCAAGTCTCCGCTATGCTCAGACTTGAACTATGCAGTAATGAACTTAAATAACCTTTTCAATTTAAGATTATAACGAACTAATGATTGGTAGCTATCTATAAAATGGATATGGGAATACTCGTCAATGAAAAATATAAAAACAAGATATAACCATTAAAATCTATATAATATGAAAAAGCATTTCATTATTTTACTCATATTCTTATTTGCTTTGACAACAAACGCGCAAGTTCATGTTAGTGGTTATACCCGTAGCAACGGAACTTATGTTGCTCCTCATATGCGCTCAAGTCCAAACTCGACACCTACAGATAATTACAGTTATCCGGGTAACACAAACCCCTATACGGGAAAAACCGCTACAGGTAATCCAGACACTTATTTGAAGAATTACGATAGCAGTAATGACACAAAAACTACGATTGGAACATCAGATGCATACTTGAATAATAATTATTATGTAAGTTCAAATAGCTTAAATGTTCGCTCAGGTCCATCAACTAAATATTCAGTAATAACATCTTTAGGTTACGGAGAAAATTTGGAAGTTATAGAATCTATCAATCAAAATTGGAAAAAAGTAAGAGTTAGCTATTATGATTTAGATAGCTATTCAACAAAATCAAAAATAGGATATGTTTATAGTTCACACATTAAATCATTAAATTCAAATGTCAATTTAGACTCATCTATTTCAAAGATTGAATTAGATGAGTCTAAGATACTAGTAAAAGATTTTATAAAAGTTTACAATTCTACATATACAAACAGCTCGAACCCTCCAATTATATCTCGACCAACTAACAAAAGTGGAAAGATATCTCTTTGGACTGACTGCCCTAATGATGGAAAAATATCAGTTTACATAGATGGAATATATAAAGGGCAGATTACTTCATATTTTGAAGAAAATTCAATTCCGAATTGTGGTGATGAAGGTACATTAAATTTGACATTGTCTGAAGGAATTCACAAATTGACAGCTAGTGGAACAGCTAGAAAATGGGATGACTATATTACAATCAAAGCAGATGAATGGAAGATAAATAAACTATCAAAAAAATAGTTATTGTAAACAAACCTAATTCGTTTAAGTTTGCATCTAATTCGTCCAAGTTTGCAGTCCATGGATAGTTCAAGTTTAGCGAAGCGTAATCCGCCAGTATTCAGACTGGCTTTGGACTGGAAATAAATACTGAGTGGTAGCACGGCTTAAAGTCTTGCTACCACTTTCTTTATGTAAACATTTCCTCTACCTGCTAGCGGATTGCCTATATCTACCACCGGTTGTTGAATCCAACTGAAAAAAAACACCCCTCCTGCCCGATTTTGTACCCGTGTAAACAAAAAGTGTTGCCTTCCAAAAAACAGTTGGAAGCGTCATACTGATTTTTGTTGCCCTCCAAAAAATGTTTGGAGCCATCCAAACGAAAAGTGTTGCCTTCCAAAAATGTTTTGGAAGGGTCATAATGAATTTTGTTGCCCTCCAAAAACTTTTTATACCCGTCCAAACAAATTTTGTTGCCATCCAAAAAATGTTTGTTGCCATCCAAACGAAAAGTGTTGCCTTCCAAAAACTTTTTATACCCGTCCAAACAAATTTTGTTGCCATCCAAACCATTAAATATCGGCAACAAAAGTAAGCTATTCGTCAAAAGAGTTCAGTATTACGATACTGAACTCTTTTGATATGCAAAAATTTGCACAGAAACAGTTTGTCTCCTAATTTTGGCAGCGTTAAATACTAAAAAAAATGAATATGAAAATGAACACCGCTGTTTTGCATTTAAAGAGTAGAGACCCTCAGAAAGTCTACAATCTGTCAGGTAAAGTATACACCAGTATATTTGCCAACCAATCAATTTTTCAAGGTGCCGATCCAACTATAGAGGCATTCGGTACGGAAGTAACAAAACTGGATGCTGCTATCAAAGCCAAGGATGGGAGTAAAGTAAAGACACAGCTCATCATCGATCAGACTGATGTAGTTTACGGGATGCTTAAATCTCTAATTCTTTCTGTAAACAGAATAGCCGCGGGCGATACGGCCATTATTTTGCTATCGGGTTTCGATTACAACAATGAGCCTACGCAACATGATATTCCGGCTAAAGCTGTGATTAAACGCCTGGAAGATGGAAGTGTAGCTTGTAGTGTCAAAATTTACATGGATGCATTGCCTAATGCCGACCGCTATAAAGTGGAGACTACCACCAAGCCGGATGATGCTGAAAGTTGGGAAACCCAAATAGATTTTGGCGGGTTGAAGAAACTTGAGATTAGAGGTCTTGTGGCTGCTCAGAAAATATATATCCGCGTATCGGGTGGAAACACACACGGTTGGGGTGCACCGAGTGAGCCAATGGCGTTTATACCGCGGTAATCAACCCCAGAACCACCAATATTCGAACAAACTCAAAAGGGGCTTGAAGTTACAATCACTTCCTATATCCACCCCTAATCCCCTAAAGGGGACTTAAGAGTGGTATCCGAGAAGATATACACTTAATAGGACGTGGTTACGAGACGGTACTAACTCCAAGTCCCCTTTAGGGGATTAGGGGCAGTGGGGCCATTGGCACTCTTAAGTCCGTCAGCAGATGTATTTTGAGTGTCTCACCCGAACGGATTTGAAGTTAGTAGTAGGAGACGAAAGTGGTAGTACGATTTGAAATCGTGCTACCACTTTCTTTTTATAACCCCAAAATTCACTCATTTTAAAGAAATAATATATAGCATTTCAGGTTTGTACTTTGAAATACTACCAAAGCTTGAACGATCCAACGTTAAATCTGGACTAAAAATAGCATTAATTTGAAAATGTGTTGTAAAACATGTTTTAAAAGGCATTTTTTCAATAAATTCATTATAGCTAAAAGCATACACTTAAATATCTTTATATCAATACTTTGATAAGCACCACAAACAAGCCAATAGTTAATGTTTTACTCCGATGCAAATGATTAACACAAAACATGCGATTTTTATGTTGTAAAACATATAATTTTGCATCGTCAATCAAAGATAAATTGATATGACAAATCTAATACAAAGAAAGCCCAGTTAAAAAATCACATGGGAATTCTTTGTTTTTTTTATTAAAAGGTATAAGGTATAAAATTAAAAAGTTTGGTTATGAAAAAGATTTTACTTCTAATTGCGGTTTGTATCGGATATTCGGTATCAACCTTTGCATTTAATCCTAGTGATTACAAGAGCTTTTAC
>Ga0209123_1001412_pt1 | contig 23849 bp, 22 predicted proteins | sample BarGraIncu00431A_FD_184500 | JGI IMG/M metagenome (GOLD analysis project Ga0209123, IMG submission 184500) | Arctic peat soil microbial communities from Barrow, Alaska, USA - Barrow Graham LP Incubations 004-31A (SPAdes) (version 2) | ecosystem: Environmental > Terrestrial > Soil > Wetlands >...
AATCCACCCCGAAAGGCTTCATCGCTCGACTTGCATGTGTTAGGCACGCCGCCAGCGTTCGTCCTGAGCCAGGATCAAACTCTCAATTTAAAAGTTTACACTTTTTCATTTCAAATCATGATCTGCGCCAACTGTTAAGCTGGTTAAGCAACCGATAGGTTGATTCGCATGCTCATTACATACTTTTTAGTCTTACGACTAAAATTACTTTATTACCTAAAGTAATTAACTGGTCTAACGAAATATTATTTCGTTATTTTACCTATTTCTCTGTTTAATTTTCAAAGACCAATTCCATATGTCATCATGCGACGACTTCTACTATTTTATCAGTTTGCTTTGTTTTTGTCAACCTATTTAAAAATGTTTTTTAATGACTTTCACGAAAATTAATAACTTTACTCTTTAATATGTCGTTACTTGTCATCAGCGACATGTAATATCTTATCATAGATTATTTCTCATATGGTTTAGTTTAAAGTAATTAAAATAAAACAGGTTGCGTATTCTTGAATTTTTAAACTTTATCTCCCTATAGCTTATATTGATACACCAGGATAGTTATCTTTCCCTCTTGCTACCCTCTGGTAACTATCTACTAGATATAATTCTTTAAGTACTTATCATATATACTAAGTATTCACCTTAATAGCTTAGAAATATACTACTGTTAAGCCATTTTTTATAGAAAACAAAAAATATAAGGCACCTTAAAATAAATAAACTAGTATACTGCCTAGTTATTTATTTTAAGGTGCTTTGCACTATTGTAAATTAATTATTGCTATAAACAATCTTTGATATAAGGATATTACATTAAATTAATAAAAATTATTAAGAATATTACTCCTGGTACTCCTAAAAATCCTGCAATAAGAGCAGATACAGCATTTATAGGGATAATTATTTGCTCAATTCCCACAGATCCTCCTATAAAATTAACAAGCAGTAAAAGTAAGACACCCAAAGCTCCGTTTAATATTAACTTACCCAATATTTTTAATGGCCAAGAAAATAGCTTAACCAAAATTACCATGGCAACTATTGCAATTAAAAAATATAATACAACTTCCATATCCAACTCCCCCTTTGTTAATCTGAAATCTTAACTTCTATTTATTATGTTTTATTAATAATATATTTCACAGCATTCCAAAATATTATTAATTTTCAAAAAAAACTTTTTTATATATTAATAGCATCTAGCTCTTCTATCATATAACTGGCATCGATTGTAACATTTTTTCTCTTAGCTTCTAGCAAAAAATATATGTATTTAGCTTTACATTGATCTTCTCTGTAAATTGCATAATCTACAAGCTTCGGATCATCTACCATTGCAAAGCATTTTTTTGCAATTTCCCATTGAAGCTTAGCTTCTTCTAATTGCGTAATAATATCCTTCTGCTCCTCGGTATATTTTAGATTTGAAAATAATATTTCGATTATCTTTTTTCTGTTCATAATAAAAAACCTCCTATTTTATATCTTTTCTAAATTCTTGACATAAAATAGGAGTATTATTCTATATTTCTTTTCTTCCTTCCATAGCTTTAGAAAGGGTTACTTCATCTGTATATTCTAAATCTCCACCAACTGGAATTCCATGTGCAATCCTTGTAACTTTTGCGCCCAGCGGTTTTAATATTTTAGATATATACATAGCCGTAGCTTCTCCCTCTATGTTTGGATTAGTTGCTACTATTACTTCGTGAACTTCTCCATTAATCCTTCTTATAAGTTCTCTTAATTTGATATCTTCAGGCCCTCTCCCGGACATTGGGGATATTGTTCCATGAAGAACATGATAAACCCCATTAAATTCTCTTACCCTTTCCATGGTAATAATATCTTTTGGATTTTCAACTACACATATCATACTCTTATCCCTATTTGGATTAGAACAAATTGCGCAGGGGTCTGTATCTGTAAAACATCCACATATAGAGCAGTATTTTAATGTTCCTCTAGCTTTAACCAGTGCACCCGCAAATTCCTCCACTTCTTCCCTTGGAAGATTTAGTACAAATAACGCAAGTCTCTGAGCTGTTTTTCGCCCTATACCAGGAAGCTTTGCAAATTCTTCTATAAGTTTTTCTATTGCCACTGGATAAAAATCCAATCTATTCACCTCATAACAATGTAGCTTTTACTCTACTGTTTATTAAATTTTCACCTGCGGTGCTACTGTTTATTAAAACATTCCTGGCATGTTTAATCCGCCTGTTAATTTACCCATTTCACTACTTGTTTCATCTTCTGCCTTTTTTAGTGCTTCATTACAAGCACTCATAATTAAATCTTCAAGCATTTCAACATCATCTGGATCTACTACTTCTGGTTTTATCTTTACTTCAACAAGTTGCCTCTTTCCATTAGCTATTGCAGTTACTGCTCCACCACCAACAGACGCCTCAAATCTTTTGTTTCCTAAATCCTTTTGCATTTCTTCCATTTGCTGTTGAAATTTTTGAGCTTGTTTCATCAGACTATTCATATTTCCACCCATACCTGGAAATCCACCTTTTGCCATAATAGTTACCTCCTATTTATTAGTTATTCACCTTAATATTATTATATTTATATCCTTTAGATTCATAACAAATATTTAAATTTAATTTAAATATTTATAATCAAAAGGATATATATTGCTACTCTACTATAACTTTTCTATATTATTATATACTAATACCTATAATAATTTCCATTAAAATAGTAAATATTTTTTATAAGTTGTATTAATCTAGTATTATAACTCTATTCATCTACTATCGTAGCTCTATTCATCTAGTATTTCCACAAGATCTTCTCCAAATGTTTCTATTAATATGTCTTCCGGTGATCTAATCTCTTGTTCATCGGATTCTACAGTATATTTTATTTTTACTGGTTCTTTCAGTGATTCAGAAAATATTTCTTCTATTATATTTCTATTTTCTTCTTTATCCAGTCTAATTTTATTAAAGGAATATTGCTTTTCGTAACTTAACTCTATTACTCCTCCATGGCAGGACACAATTTCTCCTGTAAGTAAAGAAGCATAGATAACCATATGTCTTCGAGCCTTAAACATGTCTAAAATATCTTTAAAAGACTTTTTAACAATTTCTACGGTTAAATTAGAATCAGGATTGTGAGTTTGCACTGGTCTTATTTGTGTTTTTTTATTTGGCTTGTTTTCTTTTTTTCCATCATTCTTTTCGGAAACCCTAGGTGTTACACTTTCACAAGCTACAGTTATCTTACCTTGTTTTATTATTTCTTCTAATTTGTTTATTCTAGCTAATAGTACTTCTTTTGAGGTGTCATATTCTATTTTACACATTTTAATAACTGCAAGTTCTAAATAGATTCTATTTTGTTTACTCCATTTAGCCTGTTCTTCCGCATCTTGTAGTATCTTTATATTCCTCATAATTTCTTCTACTCTTATTTTAGCTGCTTGCCCTTTTAAAATATTTATATTTTCACTAGACATATCTAAAATTTCTTCTACATTATCACTTACTTTAGACATAAGCAGATTTCTCATATGAGTAGTCATATCTTTTATAAATACATATATGTCCTTACCACTAAAAACTATTTCATTTATACTCCTTATTGCCCCTTCAATATTTCTATCTATGATACTGTCTGACAATATTATAAGACTCTCAGATGTAACAAGGCCTAACATATCTATAAGACTATCATACTCTACCCTGCCTTCATTCATTGATATGGCTTGATCTAAAATACTTAGGGCGTCTCTCATTGCTCCATCAGAAACTCTTGATATTAATTTCAAACTATTATCCTCCACAAAAACACCTTGCTGCGTAACAATCTTTCTAAGTCTTTCAAATATATCTGAACTTTTTATTCTTTTAAAATCAAATCTTTGACATCTGGATAATATGGTTATTGGCAGTTTTTGAGGATCAGTTGTAGCTAATATAAATATTATGTTACTTGGTGGTTCCTCTAGTGTTTTTAAGAAAGCATTAACTGCCCCTATAGATAACATATGAACCTCATCTATAATATAAACTTTATACTTAGCTTCCTGAGGTGGATACTGAACATCTTCAATTATATCACGAATATTATCTACTCCATTATGTGATGCTGCATCTATTTCAGTAACATCTATTGCTGTTCCAGAATTTATCTTCACACACATTTCACATTCATTGCAAGGCTCTCCATGATTCGAATTTGTGCAATTAACCGCTTTTGCCAGTATCTTAGCTGTTGAGGTTTTTCCCGTTCCTCTTGTACCACATAAAAGGTATGCGTGAGCTATTCTCTGATTATTTATTTGATTTTTTAAGGTTATAGTAACATGCTCCTGGCCTACTACATCTTGAAAAGTTTTCGGTCTCCATTCTCTATATAAAGCCTTATACGCCACAAATTTCACCTCTTTTAAGTAATAGTATTTATCTTTAACAAAAAATTTTATTAATCTTTAAAGACTAATAATAAAATTTGTATTCACTTCACAAATAATTATATCATTTAAATCAAATTATAAGTTTATATTAATAAAATAAACAAAATTAGGTATTACTATAACTGCTTATTTATTTACGGATTAATTGTAATTTAATTCATATTATATAGCTTATCCATTTATTAAAACTTTATAATTCGCGGGTAAATAAAAAAAGACACCTTCACAGGCATCTTATAATTCTTATGTAGACCGTACACCTCGCTTCGATTAATAAACTATGCGCGTTACCTATACAGTTAGCTCAAACCAGGTTGATCCACGGCACATGAAAAGATTCACTTACCGCTGCTTCCTTCCGGACCTGACGGGGTTCATGAGTTTCCATTGCGTGGGGCCCAGCTCTCAACACCACTTATATAGGTCAGACCACACATTTTATAACCTAAGCGAGGAATTCACTCCTGCTGTAGCGGGTTGCAGGTTACAGGGCACCGCTAACTCCCCGGCTAGTACGGAAATGGCGGAAAGAGAGGGATTCGAACCCTCGGTAGAGTTTCCCCTACACACGCTTTCCAGGCGTGCTCCTTAAGCCGCTCGGACATCTCTCCATAAATTACTTTGTTATTTTGTATGCACAAAGTAGTGCAACAAAGACAATTATACTATTAATAAGTTGTAATTTCAATAGTTTTTTATATAAATGTTTTTGTAAGTTCTCCCAACCATTGAAATTATTCTAAGCTCTTCCTTTTAAAATTAATTAAAAGAAATATAATCCATAGTGCAATTCCTGCTAAGCTTATTAATTGAGCTACTCTTATACCTATAAACATTAAACTATCTGTTCGGAGTCCTTCTATAAAGAATCTTCCTATGGAATATAAACCTATATAGCTAAAAAACACAGTTCCCCTTTTAAATGTTTTTGTTAATAAATATATCAGTAGTAAACATACTATCACATTCCAAATTGATTCATAGAGAAAGGTTGGCTGATAATATACTCCGTCTATTAGCATTCCTTTTTGTATGAAATTCGGAAATTTGCTTATAAAAGTTTGAGTAACTGGTCCACCACGAGCCTCACTATTAAAGAAATTTCCCCATCTTCCTATAGCCTGTCCAATAATTATAGAGGGTGCTGCCACATCCGCAAATTGCAGCAGATTCTCTTTTTTATACCTTGTATATATAAATGCGGCTAACATACCAAATATAATTCCTCCATGTATAGCAAGCCCACCTTGACGTATATTGAATACTTGTATTAGATTATCCTTATATTGATTAAATTCAAATATTACATAATAAGCTCTGGCTCCGATAATAGCTATAGGAAAAGATATTAGTACAACATTTAAAAGTTCATCATAATCAACATTTTTTAACTTAGAAGTAAAATTAGCCAATAAAATTCCAACCATCATTCCCGTTGCAATAAAAATACCATACCATCTAATGGGGAGTCCTAATATATTAAAAGCTATTGGATCCATAAATAACCTCTCCTTTTGCATTGCCGTTAGTTCTTAACTTAAAACTATTATTACAAATAGTAAAAAGAATCAAGTTTTTAATTAACTTGATTCTTTTTATTAATCTAATAACAATTGTGTCTTATTATGTTGAAAAAGTAAAGAGAAATGTTAAAATTTATTCCTTTCCTTATATTCAGTATGCAATAATTTATGACTCAAATGACTACCAGGTGCCACTAAAAACTCCTTATATATTTTGGTTATATGAGGATTTTTATGTGATTTTCTAATAGGTAGAGCATTATCTTCATCATATATAGCTTTTGCTCTTTGCTGCCCAACATTAATATTTTCTTTTATCTCTGAAGGGACTATTGGTTGACCTCCACCAGTTACGCATCCACCAGGGCATGCCATAGCTTCAATAAAATCATAATGTTTTTCACCACTTCTAACTAAATTTAATAAGTTTCTAGCATTACCTAGTCCATGAGCTACAGCTGCAATAATATTCCTTCCATCCGGTAATTCTATACTTACTTCTTTTATACCGTCCTGCCCACGAACAGCAGAATATTCTATTTCCTCTAGTTCTTTTCCAGCTAAGAGTTCAAATACAGTTCTTAAGGCCGCTTCTGTAACTCCTCCAGTTGCTCCAAAAATTACTGAAGCTCCAGTGGATTCTCCAAAAGGATTATCAAACTCTTCATCCTTTAGATTAACAAAATCTATACCTGCTTCTTTTATCATTTGAGCAAGTTCTCTTGTAGTTAAAATATAATCTACATCCTGCATACCGTCACTCGCTAGTTCTTCTCTTTCGCCCTCAAACTTTTTACCAACACAAGGCATAATTGAAACAACAACTATATTTTTAGGATCAACACCAATACTTTCTGCAAAATAACTTTTAATTAAAGCCCCTTCCATTTCACTTGGTGATTTACAAGTTGATAAATTAGGAATCATATCAGGGAAATTGTGTTCTACAAATTTTACCCATCCAGGACAACAGGATGTCATTAGCGGAAGATTTTCTCCACTACCTAATCTATTTAATAACTCAGTTCCCTCTTCCATAATAGTAAGGTCTGCCGCAAAATCAGTATCAAACACTTTATCAAAGCCTAATTTTCTTAAGGCTGAGGTCATTTTGCCTGTAACGCGACTACCAATTGGCATACCAAATTCCTCGCCTATTGCTACCCTTACTGCTGGTGCTGTTTGAACTACCACATACTTACTTGGATTTTCTATAGCCTTCCAAACGGGCTTTATACTATCCTTTTCATGCAGCGCACCTACTGGGCATGCTAAAATACACTGACCACAATTTACACATATTGATTCTTTGAGTGGCCTCTCATATATAGTTGTAACCTTTGTTTCAAATCCTCTATCAGAAAAATTTATTGCATGAACAGTTTGAACATTTCCGCAGGTTGAAATACATCTTCCACAAAGAATGCACTTTTCAGGATCCCTAACTACTGAACATGAAGAATCATCAAAACTTCCACGGCTTTTCTCTCCACTATACCTTATATCTCTTATATTTAAATCCTTTGCTACGGTTTGTAAATCGCAATTCTCACTTCTTATACAAGTTGTACATTCTCTTTTATGGTTAGATAATAATAACTCAACTACCATTTTTCTAGCTTCACGCACTTCAGCTGTATTAGTTTTTATATCCATTCCATTTTCAGCTGGAAGTGTACAAGATGCTAGTAATTTTTGTCCTACTTGTACCACACACATTCTGCAACTAGCTACCTCATTGATTTCTTTTAAAAAGCATAATGTAGGTATTTTAGCTCCAACTAATTTTGATGCCTCAAGTACTGTAGTTCCCTTTGGAACTTCTACTTTTATTCCATCTATAATTAACTTTATCATTTCCATTCTATTCACCTCCTAATTAATGTTATATTTTAACAATAGCTTTAAACCTGCATATGTTTATACACATCCCACACTTTAAGCATATATCTTGGTCAATTACATGAGCTTCTTGCAATTTGCCACTAATAGCACCTACATTACAATTACGAGTACATAATCCACAACCTTTGCACTTGTCCTCTAAAATTACATATTGAACCAAAGCCCTACAAACTTTCGCTGGACATTTTTTATCTTTCACATGAGCAATATATTCATCTCTAAAATGATGAATAGTTGATAGTACTGGATTTGGAGCAGTCTGCCCAAGCCCACATAGTGCAACTTTTTTTATTCCCAATGCTAAATGTTCAAGTTTATCTATGTCCTCCATTTCACCCTGTCCCTTTGTAATCTTTTCAAGAATTTCAAGTAATCTTTTAGTTCCAATTCTGCAAGGAGTACATTTACCACAGGATTCATCCTTTGTGAAATCCAGGAAAAATCTAGCTACATCTACCATACAATTATCTTCATCTAAAACTATCATTCCGCCAGAGCCCATCATGGAGCCAAGAGCAACTAAATTATCATATCCAATTGGAGTATCAAGCTCACATTCTGGAATACATCCACCTGAAGGTCCTCCTGTTTGTACCGCTTTAAAGTTTTTCGCATTTGGTATTCCTCCACCTATTTCAAAAATAGTCTCACGAAGTGTTGTTCCCATAGGAATTTCTATAAGGCCAGTATTTGTGATTTTTCCGCCTAGTGCAAATACCTTTGTACCCTTGCTTTTCTCTGTACCTATGCCACTAAACCACTCAGCTCCCTTTAATATAATAGGAACAATATTTGCAAAAGTCTCAACATTATTTATAATTGTAGGCTTACCCCAAAGTCCACTAACAGCTGGAAATGGCGGTTTTGGCATAGGCATGCCTCTTTTACCTTCAATTGACTGCATAAGGGCAGTTTCTTCTCCACATACAAAAGCACCAGCTCCAAGTCTTAATTCTATATCAAAATTAAAGCCTAGTCCTAAAATGTTTTCACCCAGTAGTCCGTATTCTCTAGACTGATTAATAGCTATTTCTAGTCTTTCAACGGCTAGTGGATATTCCGCTCTAACATATATAAACCCTTTATTGGATCCTATAGCGTACCCGCCTATAGTCATAGCTTCTAGCACTGAATGAGGATCTCCTTCAAGAACTGATCTATCCATAAAAGCACCTGGATCACCTTCATCCGCATTACAAATTATATATTTTTCATCTCTTTTTTGCTGAGCTGCAAATTGCCATTTAAGCCCTGTAGGAAAGCCTCCACCACCTCTTCCTCTAAGTCCTGACTTCTTAACTTTTTCAATAACCTCTAAGGGGGACATAGATGTAAGCACCTTTTCTAGTGCCTTGTACCCATCAAGGGCTATATATTCATCAATGTTCTCTGGGTCTATAATTCCGCAATTTCGAAGCGCTATTCTTAACTGTTTTTTAAAGAAATCTAATTTATTAAGATTTCTTACACTTCCTTCTCCCTCGCAAACTTTATACTCGAGACGTTCTAGTACTATATTATGAATAAAATGTGATTCTACAAGCTCTGCAATATCTTCAGTTTTTACCTTGTTATATAAAACTCCTTCCGGATAAACTACTACTACAGGACCCAATTCACAAAGTCCTAAACAACCTGTTTTTAATACTTCAATTTCATGATTTAATTTATGTTTTCTTATCTCTGATTTTAAAGTTCTATAAAGATCTACTGAATCTGGAGAAATGCATCCTTTTCCTCCACAAACAAGTATCTGCGAATGGTAAACCTCCATTAAAATCCCTCCTTCTATTCCTTTGGGTCAGATAATAATTATTAGTCGTTATCTAGGGTATAATCATTAAGAATTTTCCCTTGAATTACATGCATTGTATATTCATTTCTAACTGTTCCAACTAAAACATGACTAGCTACAACTCTTCTAGCTTTATAAGGAGACATCTTAACATAAGTTACTTTTTCTTCTCCTGGTCTTATAATTTCTACAATAGGTTCTAATCTGCACACACCTATACAGCCAGTTTTCGCTACTACTACATTAGATAATCCAAGTTTAGAAACTTCATCTATAATTGCCTCGTAAACATCATCTGCTCCTGCCGCTATTCCACAAGTAGCCATACCAACAACAATTCTTGTACTTTTTCTATTGGTTCCTTGGTTAACTCTATTAAAAGTATTTTTTCTTATCTCTTCAAGGTCTTGTACCGTCTTCATTAACATCCCTCCATAAATGAATTTACTAACCTTATTTTTTTACTTATATTCTTCAATTATCCTTATTACATCATCAGGAATTAATCTTCCATATACTTTATCATCTACCATAAGAACTGGTGCGAGCCCGCAGGCTCCAAGACATCTAGCAGCTTCTAAAGTAAACTTCCCGTCCATTGTTGTCTTACCAACCTCAACTTCTAAAATACCAGATAGTCTTTCTATAATATCCTGTGCACCTTTTACATAACAGGCAGTACCAAGACATACCTTAATTATATGTTCCCCTTTAGGTTCTAAAGAAAATTGTGAGTAAAAGGTTGATACTCCATAAATTTCAGACATAGGAATGTTAAATTCTTCCGATACTATTTGTAACGCTCCCTCGGGCAAGTATCCGAATAATTTTTGTACTTCATGAAGTGCCGGAATTAAAGCACCTTTCATATCTTTGAATTTTTTAGTGACGTCTTTTACTTTTTCATATCTAATGTCAATTTCCCCACAATCTAAGCAGCATTTTTCCTCAGTCATTAAAATCATCTCCTTACATTAAATTCAAAAAATATTTTTCATTTTATTGTGTGACTTAAATGTTAATATAATATCAATTTCTAAATTAATAATACAACTTTTCACCCCCTATGTAAACGATATTTATTAGAATATTAATAATATTCTGTTTTATTTTAAATTAAATTAACTTTCATTGTATAAATAAACCATTTAATTAAAATTAATCAATATATTTCAACAGTTAGCCTAATTAAATTTACTGAATTTGGAGTCTTTATATAATACGTTTGAATATTTTTTTAAAATAATAAATAGGGAACTCCAAAATTATGGAGTTCCCTATTTATTAAAAAAGTCTTTATTTTATTATTTTACATTTATATTTTTTTCTATAAATTTTTCAACATCCTCTGCTGTAGGTAAGTTAATAACTTGCTGTGCTAAACCTCTCATTTTTTCCTGAGATATATTTCTAACAATACATCTTGCTCTTAAGATAGATATAGGACTCATGCTAAATTCGTCCAGTCCCATTCCAATTAAAATTGGAATTAGTTTAGGATCTCCTGCTACTTCTCCACACATACCCACCCATTTATTTTCTTTATGAGCATTATCTATAACCGTTTTTACTAGTCTTAGTAATGCTGGATGAAATGGGTTATACAAATTAGATATTTTTTCATTCATTCTATCTACTGCAGTTGTATATTGAATAAGGTCATTAGTTCCTATGCTGAAAAAATCTACTTCTTTAGCAAACAAATCAGAAATAACAGCTGTAGCAGGTATTTCTACCATAATTCCCACTTCTAGTTTTTCATTAAATGCTATATTTTCTTTATGTAAATCATTTTTCACTTCTTGAAGGATCGCCTTTGATGCTCTTAATTCTTCAATACTAGAAATCATAGGAAACATGATTTTAATATTTCCAAAGGCACTAGCTCTTAGTATAGCTCTTAATTGGGTTTTAAATATATCCACCTTATCTAAACAAACCCTTATAGCTCTATATCCTAAAAAAGGATTCATCTCTTTAGGCAAATTTAAGTAATCTAATTCCTTATCTCCACCAACATCTAAGGTTCTAATAACCACAGGTTTATTTTTCATTTTTTCTGCGACTTCCTTGTATGCTGCATATTGTTCTTCCTCAGTTGGTGCTGATTTCCTATCCATATATAAAAACTCTGATCTAAATAAGCCTATGCCTTCACTATCATTGCTCATAACGCTCTCTAAATCCTTTGGAGTTCCTATATTAGCGGATAATTCTACTCTTATTCCATCTGTAGTGATGCTTTTCTCCCCTATCAATAAGTGTAATTCTTTCTGGGATCTACTATATTCTGCTTTTTTTTCTTCATAAAGCTTTACTATTTTTTCTTCAGGATTAACATATATTAATCCTTCCTCACCATCAAAAACAATTAAATCTCCATTTTTAACAATATTCGTTATATCCTTCACAGCAACTATTGCTGGTATTTCTAAAGTCCTAGCCATTATTGCAGAGTGTGAAGTTCTTCCCCCGATTTCTGTTATAAAACCTAGAACCTTATTCTTATCTATCTGTGATGTGTCAGAAGGAGTTAAATCATGAGCTACAATTATAACTTCATTAGCTAATTGTCCAAAGTTAACCTCTTCAATATTTAATAATTTTTTCATAAGTCTACTTGTTACATCCTTAATGTCTGCTGCTCTTTCTTTCATATATTCATTATCCATATTTTCAAACATAGCTATGAACATTTCTGAAATCTCTTTTAGTGCCCACTCAGCATTAACTTTATTATCTTCTATGTTTTTCTCAATTTGCTGGAGCATTTCTGGATCTTCCAGTATCATTAAATGAGCTTCAAATATGGTGGCTTCATTTTCACCTATGTTTTTCAACACATTATTATATATATGCTGAATTTCAATCTTGCTATTTTCCATAGCCGTTTTAAATCTTTTAATTTCACCTTCATAGTTTATAATGTCTTTTTTTTCTATAACAATTTTCTTTTCTTCTTTTAATAGTACTTTTCCTATTACTATTCCTGGAGAAACTCCAATACCCTTCATTAAATAACCTCCTTAATAAGCGAAATTCACCCCTTATAGTAAATTCAAAAATTTACTAGCCTAGGAGTGAATTTCACTTTATACCTGCTTCTTTATAAACCAGTACTTTTTAAAGCTCTACTATTTCTTTTTCAATAACTATTTTTAATTCTTCTACTGCTTTTGCTTCATCGTCTCCAGACGCTACAATTTTAATTTTATCACCTTTTGAAGCTGCCATACTTAATATATTTATTATACTTTTTGCATTATACTCTTTCCCGTCTTTGATTAAAGTTATATGTGAAGTAAACTTAGATGCTTTTTTTGCTACAATGCTTGCTGGCCTTGCATGCAAACCTTGCTCATTCATCAACACAATTTCTGCTTCGTACATAAACACATCTCCTTTTCATCTTAGATTGCAATTAAAACCAATTTAATTTTTAATAGGTTAATATATATATATATTAACCTATTCTACATTTATAAACAATGATTAAATTTATTAATATTGTGTTGAATTATTTATTAATATCCTACTTTAATATTATTATTCTACTTTAATATTAAAATTATGCTCTAATATTAGCATCCTCTTTAACCGTAACATCCTTTTTCAATAATAAAATCATAAGAGAAGTTACTATTGTACCAGCTACTATAGATACTATATATAGACCTACATTAGTAACTGCATTAGGAATAAATAATACAAATATTCCACCATGAGGAGCTATTATAGCTGCTTTAAATACCATAGAAAGTAATCCAGTAGTTGCTGAACCAACCATTAATGAAGGTATCATTCTAATTGGATCTGCTGCTGCAAATGGTATTGCTCCCTCTGTTATAAACGCAGCACCGAGTGCCCAAGCAGCTTTTCCTGCTTCTCTTTCTTCCAATGTGAATTTTCTTTTTCCTAGTACTGTTGCAAGAGCTATTCCAAGTGGAGGAGTCATTCCTGCTGCCATTACAGCTGCCATTACCATTGAAGTTTGTCCTGCTACTAGAGTTCCCACTCCAAAAGCATATGCTGCCTTATTAATTGGACCACCCATATCAGCGGCCATCATTAAACCAATAATAATTCCAAGTATAGCTGAGTTTGCACCACTTAAATTCTTTAACCAATTAGTCATTCCTACATTTATCATAGTCATAGGTTTTCCTATAACAAATATCATTACAAGTCCTACTACTAATGTCGATAATACAGGTAATATAATAACTGGCATTAACCCTTGTAAGGATTTTGGTAATTTTATGGTTTTCTTTAAAAATTCAACAGTATAACCTGCTAAGAAACCTGCCGCAATTCCGCCTAAAAACCCTGCACCTACTGTTGCAGCAAGCATACCACCAACCATACCTGGTACAAGACCTGGTCTATCAGCTATGGAGAATGCTATAAAACCTGCTAATATTGGAATCATAAGTTTAAAGGCATTATCGCCACCAATGGTCATTAAAGCTGCTGGTATTGTGCCTGGCTCTTTAAACGCTAGTATTCCGAAAGCAAAAGAAATTGCAATTAAAATACCCCCTGCTGCTACAAAAGGAATCATATAAGAAACTCCTGTCATAAGGTGCTTATAAGGACCTTTTTTCTCTACCTTTTTTTCTTCTATATTACTAATAACTTTTGAATTGTTTTTATCTTCTAATTTTACATCTTTTGCTCTTTGTATAAGCCCCTTTGGATCTTTAATTGCATCTTTTACCCCAACTTCAATTATAGTCTTTCCTGCAAAACGTTCTTTTGAAACATTAGTATCAGCTGCAATTATTACTACTCTTGCTTCCCTTATATCTTTCTCTGTCAATTGATTTTCTGCCCCTACAGATCCTTGAGTTTCTACTTTAATCTCTTCGCCCATTTCCTTTGCTGCCATTTCAAGAGCCTCAGCTGCCATATAAGTATGCGCTATTCCTGTTGGACATGAAGTTATTGCTACAAATTTCATAAACCCTTCCCCCTTTTTTTTTATTATTTTAAAAAATTTATGTTAACATATTATGTCTATTGGTCTAATAAAGTAATTATTTCTTCAGCACTGCTAGCTTTCATTAAGCTATCTCTTAATTCTTTGTGCATCAATTTTCTAGAAATTTGACTTAATATTTTTAAATGCTCATTACTTGATTCTTCTGGTACTGCTATTAAAAAGAATATATGAGCTAGCTCATCGTCCATAGATTGATAATCAATTCCATCCACGCTTCTTCCAAATATTAATGCTGGTTCTTTAACTCCACTACTTTTGCCATGAGGAATAGCTATTCCCATACCTATACCTGTTGAAAATTCTTTTTCTCTATCTAATACAGCTTTTAGATATATATCTTTATCTAATAACTTGCCATTCTCATCTAAAATGTTTACCATCTCATTTATTACGTCCTCTTTTGTCTTACTGTTGAGCTCTAGTTTAATTAACTTAACACTTAATAATTCAGTTATATTCATACATTATCATCCTTTCTATAAATAATTTATTATTATTTCCTTTTTAATCCTCTCTATGTCAACGAATCTACCTGTTTGAGTTCCTTCAGTCATTACATTAGCTGTACTTGTTGCACAAGCTAGTTTTATAGCTTCTTCAAAGCTATAGTCTTCCTCAACTGCTACAGCCATTGCTGCAACCATAGAATCTCCAGCCCCTACTGTACTCTTAACTTCTACTTTTATTCCCTTTACTTTTGCTACTTTATCAGGACATATGAATATGGACCCTTCTGAACCTAATGAAATTACTACATATTTTACTCCATACTCCAATATTTTTTTAGCAGTTTCAATAACTTTAACTTCATTATCAATGCTCATACCAAAGGCTTTTTCAAGTTCGTCAATATTTGGCTTTACCATATATGGACCAGCTTTAATTCCTTCCATTAGCAGTTCGCCTTCCGCATCTAAAATAACTTTACCGCCCTTATTTTTTACATCCAAAATTATTTCACCATATATGGACGAGTTTACTCCACTTGGCACACTTCCTGAAAGAACTACTAAAGAATTTTCTTTGCAATATCCCATTATTTTTTCTTTTATATTAATAATGTCTTGCTGTCCTAAACTAGGTCCATTTTCGTTTATGTCTGTATGAGTATTATTAACCTTATCGAAAATTTTTATGTTAGTCCTAGTTTCTCCTTTTATAGTTAAGAAATTATTATCAATATTTAAATCATCTAAATAATTTTTTATTTGACTTCCACTGCTTCCACCTAAAAAACCTAAGGCTATGCTTTTATGCTTTAATTCCTTAATAACTTTAGATACATTAATACCTTTGCCTCCAGCATCAACTCTTGTAGACTCAATTCTATTAACACTGTCAATTTTAAATTCATCTATCTCTATGGTTTTATCTAAAGCTGGATTTAGAGTCACTGTTATTATCAATTTTTTCACCTCTACTTTATTTTGCTGTCATAATTTTCACATCTTTTTCTTCAAACTTTTTTAATAATTTTTCATCTAATAGGTTATCTGTAATAATAATATCAATACTACTTAAGTCAACTATTTTAGCGAAAGAAACTTTGCCAAATTTAGTATGATCACAAACTACTATAATTTTTTTAGCTATTTTTAGCATTTCTCTTTTTGTGTTAGCTTCAATAATATCTGGTGTGGTAAGTCCATTAATAATACATACACCATTAGCGCCTATAAAAGCTTTATCTACCCTAAAATTTTTAAATGTATTATCTGCTACAGGTCCTACCAGTGCTCTAGTTTCCCGTCGCAATGTCCCCCCAGTAACAATCACCTCTACATTTCGTTTTTTAGCAAGCTCAAAAGCTACATCCACAGAATTTGTTAAAACCGTTATGTTTTTAGCTGCTATGTGCCTAGCGATACTAAGAGTAGTGGTTCCTGCATCTAAAACTATTGTATCTCCTTCTACTATCATGGAGGCCGCAAGCTTTCCTACAGATTCTTTCTCATTATAAAACTTATCTATTTTCTCTGAAAAAGTAGGTTCAAATTTAGTATTATCATTTAATATCGCTCCACCATGTACTCTTTTTATCAATTCTTCCTCTTCTAATTCTTGAAGGTCTCGTCTAATGGTTACTTCCGACACTTCATATAGTTGGGATAAATCGCATACTTTTACTTTTCCATTTTTATTTAATCTATCTAATATTTTTGTTTTTCTTTCTGTAGCAAACATAATTTTAATCTTCCTTTTATCTTATTAGGATAATAATGTTCGTTTGTATTTGTATACACTTTGTTTTTGTTTCATTTGCTTTCGCTTATGTTCATTTTAATATATTATGATATCGTTGTCAACAGGTAAAAACTGTTTTTTATAATAATTTTAACTTTTATTTTTTAACTTAATGCAAATGACATTAAATAATCTCAAAAAAACAAAAAAAACGAAACCTTTTGGCTTCGCTTTTATTATATAGACTCCATTTTTAATATATATTTCTTTAACAATTATTATTTTCCAAGTTGACTTTTTAAGAGTTCTTCTATTTTAGGAGTACACCTATTACCTTTGCATCCGCCTGTTCCTGCTCCTGTAATCTTTTGAACCTCCTCTAAAGTTGTTGCACCATTTTTTATGGCCTGTTTTATTGTAGACCTTGGTATAGCTTTGCATAAACATACCTTTGTAAGTTTATCCATTATTTCATTGTTTATATTCTGTTCCATTATATATTTTCTCCTTTCACATTATCTTTTATCTTTAAAAAAGTCAGTCAATAAATTACCACATTCCTCATTGTATAACCAAATTATTTCTGTCCAATGATTTAATGCATCATTCTGAATAAGATTTATAATTGAGCCACAAGACCCTACACTAGGGTCAAAAATCCCTATATATAATTTGTTTATTCTAGACTGTAATATAGCCCCTGCACACATAGGGCATGGTTCTAAGGTTACATACATGTCACAACCAGTTAATCTCCAACTGCCGATTACTTCACAGGCTTTTTTTATAGCTAAAATTTCTGCATGAGCGGTAGCATCTTGAAGAGTTTCTCTAAGGTTATGGGCCCTAGCAATTATTTTATTGTCTTTTACTATAATTGCACCTACTGGTACCTCATGTAATAATAATGATCTTTTTGCTTCTTTTAATGATTCCTGAATAAAATCTTTTTTCATGTTAACCCCTTTACTTGATAAATAATCATTGTTTAATAATTATTATACTTCTTAGCTTTTGTACTTTCAATACATTTTTATTTCCCAGCAAATAAAAAAACTAGCAAAGTATTACTTCGCTAGTTTCTTGGTGCACACGAGAGGAGTCGAACCTCCGGCCTTCCCCTTAGGAGGGGGACGCTCTATCCTACTGAGCTACGGGTGCAAATTTAATTGTACCCTAATATATTATTACATTTTTATAATTATGTCAACCTACGGATGTTTAAAAATTAAAATTAAAATTCATAAACCGAAGAAGCCTATATAATAAATTAACACCCTCAATGTTTAAAATTAAGGGTGTTAATTTATTATTAGTATTTTAATACATAAAATAGTATATAATGTAGATTATATACTATTAATTGGAGGTGTTTTATTTGAATAACGATATAAAGAATTTTTTCCTAGCTGGTCTTGGATCTGCGGCATATACTTATGAAAAAGCTACAAATCTAATAGATGATTTTGTAAAAAAGGGTAAGATAACCTTAGAAGAGGGCAAAGATTTATCTGAAGAACTAAAAAGAACTGTAAAATCAAATAAAGAAGCAGTGCCTTCTTCTTCAAAAGAGAAAAACCCCTTAACAAAAGAGGATATGGTCTTACTCTTAAAAGAGATGAACTTCGCAACTAAAGAGGATATTGAAAAACTAAATAAAAGATTAGCAAATTTAGAGATAACCCTTCCATAAATAAATATTGTAATTCAAATGAAAGTCCTACTATTTACTCTAGGACTTTTCACATTAAGTGAGGTATAAAATGCGACGAAAATCTGTTAACCGATTTAGAGAAATTATTAAGGTTCTTGGCTCTTATGGCTTTGGATATATTGTAGACTCTAAGTTTAACAAACAAAATAAACGCCCTGAAAATTTAAGGAAAGCCTTTGAAGAGCTTGGTCCCACTTTTATAAAAATTGGCCAAATACTTAGTACAAGGCCCGATTTATTGTCCCCAGATTATATAGCAGAGCTTTCAAAGCTCCAGGATAATGTTCCTCCAGAAAATATTTTAACTATAAATAAAGTATTTTTTGATGAGTTTGCAATATCTACAACTGAGTGTTTTGAAAAGTTTAATGAAAAGCCACTAGCCTCGGCATCTATTTCCCAAGTACATAAAGCTATATTAAAAGACGGTAGAGAGGTTGTAGTAAAAATACAAAGACCAGACATTGCAGAAAAGATGAAACTGGATATCTCTATACTGGTTCGCATAATAAAACTTACAAAGGCAAGATTTTCTGATGCACTAATTGACCCGGAAGAAGCCTTACATGAAATCCTTTTAATCACTGAGCTTGAACTTGATTTTAACAATGAAGCTAAAAATATAAATAATTTTAAGGCTTTCAACAAGGATGTTGCTTTTTTGTATGTACCTTATGTGGTTGAAAGTTTATGTAGTACTAAGGTTTTAACAATGGAAAGGGTTTATGGTTTTAAAGTAGATGATATAAAAAAACTCCTAATTGGTCACTATGATCTAGATGATTTAGCCAAAAAATTAGCTTTGTCTTACTTAAAACAAGTGTTAGAAGATGGTTTTTTTCATGGAGATCCACATCCTGGAAATATATTTATATGTGAAGGTAAAATTTGTTTTATAGATTTTGGTATTATGGGAAGCCTCTCAAATTCTATAAAAACCACATTAAACGATATGATAGCAGCGGTTGCACTAAATGACATAAACAAAATGATTTCAGCGCTCTTATCTATAGGAATAAAAAAAGGTTATGTAGATAGAAATAAACTATATGAAGATTTAAATTATCTTATTATGAATTACCTTTCAATATCTTTAAACAATATTCAGATTTCAATTATGCTTTCTGAAATATTTGATATAGCACGACAAAACAATATCCGTTTGCCTCGTGATTTAACACTTCTAATAAGAGGTCTAGTAATTTTAGAAGGAGTAATTGCAAGTATTGCTCCAGATATAAAAATAATAGATATTGCGGTACCTTATGTTAAAGCTAATAATAAATTTTCATTATTAGCCGATTTAGACCTTAACACATTACTTATTCGTTCCTATGCATTTTTAAAAGACTCCTTTAGACTTCCGTCAAAAATCATGGAATTATCTGATAGTCTTATTAGTGGAAGAGCAAAGCTGCAGCTAGAGCATAAAAATTTAAACACTCCTATAAATGAAATAAATAAAGGCATAAATAGATTAGTCTTTGGTCTTATTATTTCGTCTATGATTATAGGTTCTTCTACTATTTTAAATTCTAATATAGGACCTAAAATATATAGTGTATCCATTATTGGTATAACTGGTTTTTTAACTGCAGGCTTTATGGGCTTTTGGCTATTAATTTCTATAATAAGATCTGGAAAACTATAAACTATAAAACGAGGTATTATTTTTATGATCAAATATTACAATAGAAAAGAAGATAAATATGAAATTGAAAAAGTGGCTGGTGAAAAATATTTGAATTGGTCTTATTGCTCTCCTGTAGGAAAAGGACTAGTTGAGTTATTACTTAAGAAAAAACTCTTTTCAAAATTATATGGTTATTATTGTGACACTAAAATTAGTTCTAAAAAAATCCAGGGTTTTATTGAGGATTTCCATATTGATATGTCTTTATACCAAAAGACTGCTGATGAATACTCCTCTTTTAATGAATTTTTTATAAGATCGCTAAATCCAAATGGCCGAATAATCCCGAGTAATACTAATATTTTAATTTCACCTTGTGACGGCAAAATATCAGCTTATGAAAATATCAATCTAAATGGTTTAGTTCAAATAAAGGGATTTACTTATTCCCTTAAAGAACTCCTCCAAAATAACGAAATGTACAATTTGTATAGTGGAGGCACTTGCTTGATTTTTAGATTATGTCCCACTGATTATCATAGATTTCATTTTATTGATGATGGAATATGTAGCGATACCACAAAAATCAAAGGTCATTATTATTCTGTAAATCCCATAGCTTTAAAAAATATAAAAAAACTATTTTGTCAGAATAAAAGAGAATGGAGTATATTTCACTCAGATAATTTTTCGGATGTTATTTATATGGAGGTTGGTGCTACTTGCGTAGGCTCAATTATACAAAATTATATTCCAAATTCAAGAATTACAAAAGGAGAGGAAAAAGGATACTTCAAATTCGGTGGTTCCACCGTAATCCTATTATTCAAAAAAGATTGTGTGAAAATTCATGAAGATTTATTAAACCAAACTCAATTAGGCTTTGAAACTTCTGTATATTTAGGGGAAAAAATAGGACTGAAATAATCTTTCAGCCCTATTTTTTATTATATTTTAAACTTTAAGGTAATATCCTTTAATTTTTCTGCACTAATTTTGTTTCCACTGGTAGTATTTTTTATTTCTTCCATCTTATTTACTATATCAATACTTTTATCTGATATGCTAAATATACCTTCTGATCCTTCATTAACAGTACCTGCTACTTGATCTATCGCAATTGTGATTCCATTTATGGATGAATTCAACTGTTGTGCTGTTTCATCAAATTCTATCATGAACTTATTGAAATTCTCTGCATCATCCATATATTCTTGTCCTGTACCCATAATAATTTCATAATTTAAAGAAACCTCTTCATCCATGAAATCTAACAGTTTAGTAGAACTATTGGATAAATTTTTCACAGAAGCATTTACAACTTTAACCACGTTTTGGATGTTAGCTGCTGTAGCTCCAGACTGCTCTGCAAGCTTCCTAACCTCATCTGCTACTACCGCAAAGCCTCTCCCTGCTTCTCCAGCTCTCGCGGCTTCGATAGCAGCATTTAGTGCTAGTAAATTAGTTTGACTAGTTATATGCAATATTGATGATGCCAATCCATGAATTTCTTCAACAGCTTTTGAACCATCTATTGCAGCTTCTAACTCCTTCTTTATATCATTATAGAGTTTATCAGTATCACTTTTAGATCCAGTGGTGGAAACAGTAATTCCCATTGCTTTTTTAACAATGCCTTCAGCGATATTAGTTCCTTCTGAAGCTTTCTGGGCTATTGTATTTACCATATTTTTCATTTCTCCTGAAGAAGCAGAAATCTCCTCCGCTGTGGCTGCTGTCTCTTCCATTCCAGCTGATAAACTTTCAGTTTCCATAGAACTTTCTTCTGCTTTCACTTTTAATACATCTGTAAGCTCTTCAACCGTTAGCGCATTATTCGTTATATTTTCCGAAGCCTCAATTAAATCAAGTACAACATTTTTCAATGTCTTTCTCATATTAACTATAGCTCTAGATATAGTTCCAATTTCATCATTAGTTTTAATTAAATCGTCTATGCCCTCGTCATCACTTAAATCCAATTCAGAAGTTTTATTGACTAATAAGGTTACCTTAGTTAATGGACTTACTATTAACCTTGATGCACCTACGCCAATTAATATAGAAATTATACTTATTAGCGCTGCTATTATTAAAATCCTCTGTGTCATTTGATCCACCGGTTGTCTAATCTCATTCATATCTCCAGTAACAACCAATGTCCAGTTTGTTATTGGAACAATTCCATAAGAGGAGAATTTTTTAATTCCCCCAAAAGTATATTCTGAAGTTCCAGCTACAACCTTTTCTCCCTTTACAACCTTGTCCACTACTGCCTTTATAGATGCATTTTCAACATCTTTTCCTATCTTCTCTTTAGTTTTATGGTATAGCATTTTGCCTTTTTCATCAATTAAATAAGCATAGCTTGATTTACTATTAGATACACTTACACCTTTCATATACTTTGAAAAGCTCTCTGCGTATACAGATACTGCTACGTACCCTAATGTTTGACCATTCTTATCTTCAGTTATCACAGGACTTGTAAACACCATAGCAGCATTTCCTGTTATTTCAGATTTTATAGTTTCACTTATAGCTAGTCCCCCACTTGCGCTAACAGAATGGTAAGTTTGATCTGCTACACTCTTTCCTATAGTTTCCTTATTACTATCTGATAATATATTTCCATTTATATCAACTAAAAAAACTCTTTCAACATTTGTATTATTAGAAATATATGTAGAAAACTTGTCATTGTTTTCATTTACTACATTTTTATATTGTGAAAGTGAAATTGTATCAGGTTTATCCTTTAATTTCATGATTTCCATTATTTGTTTGGTGTTACATAATGCCTGTACCTGTGCTTGCTGCTTTTCGATCATAACAGAAATGGTTTCTATTGCTCCTTTATTAACAGACATCATTTCACTTTTACTTTGATTAAATATTATAGTTGATGATTTTATATACGTAAAAATTGAAGTTGTCACCATAGATATAATTATTAATACTCCAATAAGAAGTGGTATTTTCTTTCTAATGGAAATACCTTTTTTATTATTGCTTTTATTAGATCCGTTAGCTATTTCACTTTTAAATAATTTTACTGTTTTCTTTTCCTTTTGTTCAATATCTTTACTTACATGCTTTTTTCCAGAATTCCAATATTTAAAACGCATAAAGTCCCCCCTAAATTTGTTTTATTATCAAATTTTAAAATATTTCATAATTTTTAAAATAATCAAAAAATATTTCTTCATATATATTAACATAAAACCTGTAATTTGTAATTAAATAAAACTATATTTTTCACTATTATGACATTAATATATTACAATAGGTTTATTTTTTATAAATTAGTCCTATTTATTATATATTTGAATTAAAAACTGCTATTTATATCTATACCATAAAAATCCCAGTGAATTAAAATTCACTGGGATTTTTATGATATGCTTTACAGTAAAGCATAATTAAATAATATGTTTTAATATTTCTATACAGGAATGAAGGAATGTTCTGCTACTATTAAACAAATCTGCAATTTGATAAGTTATTAGAAAAAATAATGCATAAAAAGGGCTTGGTGCTTTTTCACTCCATTTTAAAATAGGCTTAGAAATTTTATTACATACAATCCTTTGATTTGCTATCCAACCAATAGCTATTCCAATTAACCCACCACAAATGATATCAGTAGGATAAT
>Ga0209123_1001413_pt1 | contig 23838 bp, 17 predicted proteins | sample BarGraIncu00431A_FD_184500 | JGI IMG/M metagenome (GOLD analysis project Ga0209123, IMG submission 184500) | Arctic peat soil microbial communities from Barrow, Alaska, USA - Barrow Graham LP Incubations 004-31A (SPAdes) (version 2) | ecosystem: Environmental > Terrestrial > Soil > Wetlands >...
TACCAACTGAAGCAAAAGCAATTATATTTTCATTTGTTGGAATGAAAGCACAGGAATTTGCCATTACCGGAAAAACATCTTTCAATGTTGTAATGGAGGAAGAAACTGTTGGACTTGAAGAGGTTGTGGCTATTGGTTATGGTACAAAAAAGAAAGTATCATTAACTACAGCTGTTGCAACAATCGAAGGTGAAGAATTGGCTTTAAATAACCGTAGCGATGTCCGTCAAATAATGCAGGGAATGACTCCTGGATTAACAATTCAAGATTTTGGTGGTAGTCCTGGACAAGAAAATTTACGTGTTAGGATTAGAGGTATTTCATCTCTGAATAATACAGATCCTTTAATATTAATTGATGGAGTTGAATCATGGATAAATTCAGTTAATCCCAATGAGATTGAGAGTGTTTCAGTTCTTAAAGATGCTGCATCAACTGCTATATATGGTTCTCGAGGTGCAAATGGTGTAATTCTTATAACGACCAAGAGAGGGAAAGATGGTACATTTAACGTCAAATACGACATGTACTATGGATTACAAAACCAAGCTGTTGTACCGAAATTTGCAACTTCGGAAAATTATATGCGAGCAATAAACACCGCCAACCAAAGTGTAGGTTCTAATCCTGCTTGGACTGAAGAAAATATTCTGGCTTATAAGGAAGGCGAGAAAAATTATCCTGACTTATATCCAACAGCTTATACTCCACCTTCAGAATTAACAGAGTGGTCTCCTATTACAAATCATTCGCTTTTAATTAGTGGGGGGAGTAAAAAAATATCTTCATTATTTTCTGCTTCATACCAGAGCAACGAAGGCTATTATAAAACAAAAAATGATGAAAAGCGCTATTTGGCGAGGTTAAATACGGATTTCCGACCAAATGATAAAATTTCAGCTTCCGCTAATTTTGTTATGCAAAAAATTGATTTACAAACAGCTAATATTGATTATTTTAGAGCCACCTATTTTCCATATGATTTCTTTAGCGGAATTCTTCCTGGCGGTACATATTTACCTGGTTTATCAAACGGATCTGTGATGACAGTACTTGATGTGGATCAAAATGGATATGTAGACAACAATAATTTTAATTATTCAGCAAACATTGGAGGTAAAATTGATATCATTGATGGATTGAGTTTACAATCAAATTTATCTGTTTTAATGAATGATTGGAATTCGGATCGTATGGTTCCGAAATATGAGTTTTACGATTTTTGGAATGAGGATTTATTGCTCGGCAGAAGAAGTAAAAACCAGTTAAGTCGAAGTGCATCAAATGACATTCATACAACCCTAACTAGCATCCTGTCCTATAAACGGACAATAGGAATTCACAATTTTAGTGCACTTCTCGGATATTCTGAAGATGAGTATAAAATGGAAAGTACCTATGCCCAAGGAAGCAATTTATATAATAATGATTTGAGATCACTCAATCAAAGTGAAGTAGAAACTCGATATATTGATAGCAACATACAAGAATGGGGCTTAAGATCATTTTTTAGTAGAATGAGTTATGATTTTAAAGAAAAATATCTGCTTGACATAAGTGCAAGATACGATGGTTCTTCTCGTTTCCCTAAAGGGAATAAATATACATTCTTCCCAGCTGCATCTGCTGCATGGAACATTCATAAAGAAAATTTTTGGGAGCCAGTTTCACATATCGTTAACAGTTTAAAGTTGAGAGCTTCACTTGGAGTCAATGGCAGTCAAAATATTGGCAATTATGAGTATATTGATCAACTCTCACTAGGCAACAATTATATGTTTAATGGTTCTATTGTAAATACTGCCAGATATAACACTTTAGCATCAAAAGAATTATCATGGGAACGAACCAAGCAATATAATTTGGGTCTTGATGCAAGTTTTTTGGAGAATAAGTTAGTGTTTTCATTTGATACATATAACAAACTGACAGATGGAATATTATTACGCCTACCAATAGCGGGAGTAGTTGGATTAGATCCAGCCCGAAGCAATGTCGGTGCTGTATCCAACAAAGGTTGGGAACTTGAACTATCCTGGAAAGGAAATGTTCGTGATTTTAAATATAACATATCGGTTAATGGTTCATTTAATAAAGATATATTAACCGATTTCGGAGGTCTTCCTGATCAAAAATGGGACTGGCAAGGACAGTCATTTAGAGGTAAAGGATTCCCTCTCTTTTCAACACGGGGATTAATACATGAAGGATTTTACAATAGTCAGGAAGAAATAGATAATGGTCCTGAAGTATTTACTAGGAGTAATGATCTTGTTCCTGGAGATCCCAAATTTAAAGATGTTAGCGGTCCTGATGGTAAACCTGATGGTAAAATTACAGATGATGATATGGTATTCCTGGGAAGTGCTGTTCCCAAATATAATTATGGATTGAAATTTAATGCTGACTATAAAAATTTCTTCTTCTCAATGTTTTGGCAAGGAGCAGCTGATTTTAAAAGGATTCTTACCCATCCATTCGGTGCTCCGATGAATTGGAATGATCATGTTATGCTACAAGTCGAAGCAGACAATTATTGGAGACCTGACAATCATGACGCATTGTGGCCGGCACCACATGCTGGAGCTTTTCAAGGTATTTGGCCCTCTTCCAGAACTATCCGGGATGCATCTTTCGTGTGTTTGAAAAATTTAACATTAGGATATTCATTTTCCGATAATTTCATTAACAAAATTGGATTGAATAAATTAGATGTTTTTGTTACTGGAACTAATCCATTGATCATTTCAAAATTTGCCAATTTTTATGGTATGGAACCAGAAGGTAGTTATGAGTCAGACTACAGGTCTACATATTATTTTCAGTCGAAATCTTGGCGAGTTGGACTTAGTTTGGAATTTTAAAATCATAAAATCATAAAATCATGAAATACAAAATTATATCACTATTATTCGCTATAGCGTTGTTTTCAGCATGTAAAAAAGACCTGCTTGAAAAAATTCCTAAAACAACCCTTAATCCAGAAAATTTCTGGCAAAATGAAAAAGATTTACTTGTTGCAGTGAATGGGTTATACCCGATATTGCCTGGAATCTCATGGATAGATAGAGATATGTGGTCCGATTTAGCTATAAGTGGAGAGCCTGTTAATAATAATAGAATTGAAGGAAACTTCCAGGCAAATGATATAACAACGCATGGAGAACCGTCACCTACATGGCTTTGGTTTGAGTATTATAAGGGCATAACAGCTACAAATTATTTTCTCGAGAATTCAGCTAAAACTAAAGACAAAATTGACCCTGCTTTTTATGCCCGAGTTAGAGCAGAGGCAAGATTTATTCGTTCGTTTGTTTATATGCAATTAGTTATGGATTTTGGAGATGTCCCTTTAGTAACTAATGTTTTAACGATGAATGAAGGATTTGAGGTTACAAGAACACCTGCAAATGATGTTTGGGATTTTATTGAGTCTGAATTATCTGCAATTTCAAACGATTTACCGATTAAATATAGCGGTTCAGACATCGGACGCATCACTAAAGGTGCAGTTTTGGCATTAAAAGCGAAAAGTATGTTATATGCTAAAAGATATGAAGAAGCTTATAATGCGGCTAAATCATTAATTGATATGAACATATATTCCTTGCACCCTGATTATAGTAACTTATTTGAATATGATGCACAAAATAATTCTGAGGTCATCCTGGATATTCAATATGCCCAGGATCTTCGACCTTACGGCCTTTTCGCTTCATATGCACCAATAGGAATGAGTAAAGGTTGGACTTGTCTATTCAGTGTCACTTCAGCTTTGGTTGATAAATTTGAAATGCAAGCTACTGGCTTATCTATAGAAAATCCAGTATCAGGATGGAATCCGATGGATCCCTATAAAAACAGAGATCCTCGATTGGCAGCGACTATTCTTATTCCTTATTTTTCTGAAAGCACAGATGCTTTCAAATTGTGGGATAGTGGTAAAAAACTACGGCCTCAACCCGGTTCAGGAACACCAGATGAAATAGGTGTTGCTTTATATGCAAATAAAACAGGATTTTTTTTAAAAAAATACATAAATAAGGAAGATATTGGTTTACCTGGAAACTGTGGAACAAATTTTATCCTAATAAGATATGCCGATGTATTACTAATAGCAGCTGAAGCTTTGATTGAACTAAATCAGAATCTTCCTGAGGCAAAAGAATATATTGATGAAGTACGGGTAAGAGCAGGAATGCCAGAGGTAAATGAAGCTATTGCAAATAATCAGAATGATTTGCGTCAAACACTCCGCCATGAAAGATTAGTAGAACTAGCTCTGGAAGGGTGGCGTTCTTATGATATAATTAGATGGCGAATTGCAGAAGAACTGATTCAAGGTAAAGCCAAGGGCATGTCTTATTTAGCGAAAGATGAAAAAACTATTATTACTATTGAAACGAATATTATTAGAAACTTCACAAGTAAAGATTATTTGCTACCAATTCCACAAAATGAACGAGATCTGAACCCAAATCTTACACAGAACCTTGGATATCAACAATAATCAATGAAATTTTTAAAAAATCGAGTAATGGAAAAAATAATTAGAATTTTTATAATCTTAGTAGTTGTTTCTTTTTCAAGTTGTGAGAAAGAAACAGAATTCACCAATAATCCTCCGAGTATTGATCTTTTAACATCATCTTTATCTGGTGCAGTAGGAGACACAATAAGCATTAAGGCATATTTGAAAGACGATTATGTTTTAAAGTATGCTAAACTTATTTGTCCTGCACTTGCTCTAGATGAGACCATTATGATAACGATCAAGAACAAACCTACCAATGCGTCTCATGATGTAATAAAATCAGAAGACAATTTTAATTATGATTTTGTTATTCCTTCTGTAGCGGTCTCTGGTAATAATTATCAAATTGAATTAAGAGTTAAAAACATTACAAGTCAAACAACTTCTGTATATATCACATTGAATGTTGATTAGATATAATCTATAAAAGTCTTATCATTCAAAAACAGAGAGGGGGTAACATTTATCCCTCTCTCTAAAATATGCTCTATGTTCTTAGAGCTAGATAAAATTTAATTAAAAATTTAATCTGTAAATTTTTAATTAAATAGCAATATGCTTAAAATAAAAACTTTGGAAAACACAAAGACTAATACTTATGTACTATAAAAACGATTGGCCGGAATCAAAAAAACGATTAGAAGCATTTTGGCGGAATGAACCTACGGATCGAGCCTGTGTTGGAGTTTTATCTCCTAGGAAATCATCAAAAATGACGAAATTTCCACAACTTACTCATGGCCCTTGGCTAGGAGGATTAGAGAAATTTAATCATGATGACAAGAAGGAAATAACAAAATGGTGGACAGATCCGGAACAAAACTATAACCGTGCAAAACTGTGGTTTGAGAATACATATTTTGGAGGAGAAGCAGTGCCGACAACTTATATTAACTGGGGGGCATCAGCTGGATGTGCATTCTGGGGAGCAAAGCCGCACTTTAACGCCAAATCGGTTTGGTTCCACAAAGAAATTGAAAACTGGGAAACATGGGAATGGAATTTTGATATGGACAGAAACCCATACTGGAAAAATATACTTTCCATTATGGAATTATTTATTGAGAGAAATAATGAGGAATACTTTATAGGTGTCCCTGAAATTGGGAATGCAACAGACAATTTATCCCTTATTCGAGGGGCATCAGATTTATGTTTAGATTTGATTATGGACCCGGAGGTTGTAAAACATGCCATTGATGTTATGTCTGACGCTTGGGTTAATACACACGAGGTATTGCACAATATGACCAATAATAATAATAATAATAATCAGGGTGGTGACGTTCTGGCATGGTTAAATTTATGGGCACCGGGAAGCCATGACCAGATAGCCAATGATTTTTCCACAATGATATCAACTGATATGTTTAAAGAGTTTTTCTTTCCGGAATTAAAAAAAATGGGGGAATGGCTGGATTATGCAACTTTTCATCTAGATGGCCCTCAATGCATTAACAATCATACAGATGCTCTCATTAAACTAAATTACATTGATTGCATTCAATTTACACCTGGTGCAGGTTCACCACCAACTTCAACACCTGAATACATACCTTTTTTTCAGAAAATGCAAAAGGCTGACAAAAGATTGTATCTACTTGTTGATCCAACGGAAATTGAATTCATGCTTAAGAATCTATCTTCTAAAGGTTTATTTTTAAATACATACGCTAATTCGGAAGAAGAAGCTAATGAGTTAATCCGTAAAGTTGAAAAATGGTCGGTTGTCCGCAATTAATTGGTTTAAGTAAGGCTATGGAAACTAACACAAATGTAACGCAAAAGATTTCCGAATATGAAAGGGAACCAGTGCCAGAAACCAAAACGAAAAATGCTAAATCCTTTTGGGGATTGTTTTGTAGTGAGCATGTGGCTGGTACTGAATTGCTGATTGGTCCCTTGTTTGTTATACATGGAGTAGCTGCCTTCGATCTATTAATAGGGCTTGTAATTGGTAATGTACTCGCGGTTTTAAGTTGGCGTTATTTGACAGTACCTATCGCCGTTAAATATAGGTTGACTTTGTACATGCAGCTTGAAAAAATAGCGGGAAGGAATCTTGTTATCATCTATAACCTGACTAATGGTTTATTGTGGTGTTTTATAGCGGGGGCTATGGTGTCTGTCTCTGCATCTGCAGTGAGTGCTTTGTTCTATATTACCCCTCCTGATCTGAATGCAGTTTTACCCGATAATATTTGGATGGTTTTTATAGTTCTGGCAGTAGGGGGGGTAATATCAATTATTGCTGTAAGAGGATATAATACCATTTCAAAATTTGCAAACAATGCTGCCCCGTGGATGGTGGTAATGTTTATTGCTATGGGTATCTCAACTCTGCCCCATCTTAATATCCATTCCCTGTCTGATTTTTGGGAAAAGGCAGAAACTGTGATTTGGAATGGACATAATCAGGCAGGATTTGTGAAATTCACAATATGGCATGTTATATTCTTTAGTTGGTTTGGAAATATGGCCTGGCACATAGGAATGGGAGATCTAACTATTTTCCGGTATGCAAAAAAGTCAAACTACGGTTTTGCACCAATCTCAGGAATGTTTCTGGGGCATTACGTTGCATGGCTTTGTGCTGGCATGCTTTATGCTGTGCAGCTACAGGCTAATCCTACTAATACCACGGTTTCGCCTGGGCCTATGGCACTAAGTGCAATGGGCATTTCCGGAATTTTACTGGTGTTAATTTCCGGTTGGACTACAGCAAACCCAATCATTTACAGGGCTGGTTTAGCTTTTCAGGGTATAAATAGCAATTGGCCACGAACCCGGCTGACACTCTTTGCAGGTGGGATTGCCTCTGTAATTGGGATCTTTCCAGCTTTGTCAATGAAGTTCCTAAGTGTGTCGGCACTTTATGGATTGTTACTCATGCCCATTGGTTCAGTTATATTTGCCGACCACTATTTGATGAAAAGGTTGGGACTTGAAAGTTTTTATGCAGAAAAGAATAATATAAAATTTTATCTGCCTCCGGCTTTGGCATGGATACTAACACTTGGAATCTGCCTTTGGATGAACCTGTATTATGATGTCCAGATATTCTTTCTAGGACTTCCTGGCTGGTTTATTGCAGCTACTATTTATCTGACATTAAGCATATATTTTCAACGAAAATTTAAAAAAAGATGAAATTATCATGGATTTTAAACACAGTAGGATTCCTCGCACTGGTTTTGATATTAATTGTTAGCGTATTACATGCAGCAGGTGTAGTATCATTTGAATATTACACCACAATGCTACTGATTTGCACTATAATTTGGTTTAGTAGAACCCTTATTTCCAGATTAGAATAGTAATAATTTTCAAGTGCTTTACAAAATTTAAAGGAAGTTGAAATACCCGATAAAGCTTAATTGAATATTTATTTGTTCTAATGGGATATCGCCGTTTATGAATCTAGGCGAAGGAGCAAAAGAAAATGCTGCGTTATCAATCTAAATCCGTAAGGGTAAGTAAAAAGAAACAATATCTAAAACCGATAAATTAATTACTAATATGAAAATCAGATTAATTGTAAAGATTACCACGTTGGGTATTATGTGTATGTTACAAGCATGTACATCAGGTAATAAGGATCATGTTAAAAGGGATAGTGCCAACCGGTGGAGTGTAGAGAAAGCAAAAGAATGGTATGACGAACAGCCCTGGCTGGTGGGGTGTAACTTTATCCCCAGTACTGCTATTAACCAGTTGGAAATGTGGCAGGAAGATACTTTTGACCCGAAAACGATTGAGAAAGAACTGGGATGGGCTTCAGACCTGGGTTTTAATGTTGTTCGTGTTTATCTGCATGACCTGGCATATGAGCAGGACAAGGATGGATTCTTTAAAAGAATAGACCAGTATCTGAAAATAGCAAATTCGCATAGCATCAGGACAATATTTGTTATTTTTGATGATTGCTGGCTTGATGATCCTAAACCAGGCAAACAGCCAGAGCCATGGCCAGGCGTGCACAATTCAGGCTGGCTGGAAAGTCCTGGATTACCACAACTGGAAAAGTATATTTCAGATAAAGCTTTACGTTTGCGCCTGGAAGGATATGTCAAAGCTTTGATTGCCAGATATAGTGACGATGAGCGTGTCCTGATGTGGGATCTATATAACGAACCGGGAGGTTGTTGGTACAGGCGTGGTGATGAACCTGGTAAATTCACCAAAGGACTGACAGATTCACTATGCTTGCCTCTTTTAAATGATGTATATTCATGGGCAAGGCAGATAAATCCATCACAACCTTTAACTAGTTGCTGGTACAGGGGAGCTTATGAGGTTGATGCAGCCCTGAACAAAGCAGATGTGGTTACTTTTCATATTTACGAGGATGCTGCTTCACTTGAAAAACTCACTCAAAAACTACGGGAAGAAGTTTCAGAACGTCCGATGATTTGTACAGAATATCTTTATCGGGGACGCGATTGCCTGTTTGAAAATTATCTGCCATCACTGGCCAAACATGATATAGGAGCCATTAACTGGGGCCTGGTAAGCGGTAAAACAAATACAATGTGGAATTGGTCCTCATGGGAAAACCCCGACCCGAAGGAGCCCGAGGTATGGTATCATGACATTCTACGGGATGATGGTAGTCCTTTCGATGAAGACGAAGTGAGGTTTATCAGATCATTTATAAAGAAACAATACAAATAACGGAGGAATTAGAATAAATGTGGAAAGAGAATATTATCTAAAAAGTAACTATTCATTCCAGTTTGGCAAGGATATAATAATAGTTGTAACGAACTTACTGATGCGAATAATGGCTAGCTTAGTATATGAAGGTAATATCAATAGTCCGATCTGAAGAGGATTATTCCTAATGATAATTTATAGAACTTAAAAATGTAAAATAAAAACAAAAAAAGTGATGTTTATTGCTTATCTTCAAGTCGTTATACAAAAAAAATTGACAAAAAACCATCCGCCAGTTGGCGGATGAAAAATCAATAGTAAATTAACTCAAAATCCCGGATACTAAACGAACGTTTTTCTGGGCTTGAAATAGGTCACTTTTTGCTCTTTTGGATAAGAAGTGGTCTATAATAAGATTTCGGAATAATGAGTATTAATTAATATTGCTTATCTGCTTTAAACAAAGCAGATAAGCAATTTAATAAAATATTTCTTGGTTAATTACAATAATTTATTAACTATAATAATTTATATTTTAATATGAAAAAGATTTTGTTTTTATTTATATTCTATATCATTAGTATTAGTACCTGTTTTGCTAAAAATAATCTGGTTGATAGCCTTATACACATTGTCCCTGAACCAGTTTTCGTACAAATCAATCACGGGTATTTTCATTTAAATCGAGCGACCCGTATCATTTCCACAAAACAAACTGCTGATGTTGCGGCAATGATGAAAGGAATGCTAAATGAACTTACCGGGTTTCATTTTACAGTAGAAAATGAGAATACCAAAAAGTCTGAAAATTCAATTATATTAAAACTAAACACCACACCGAATAAGGAACTTGGCGATGAAGGATATACGCTGGAAGTTTCACCTCACAGGGTGTTAGTTGCTGCCAACGAACCAAATGGACTTTTTTACGGTATGCAAACATTAATGCAGCTTCTTCCTCCTGACATTGAAAGTAAAACAGTTGTCAAAGTAAAATGGGAAATACCATGTGTACATATCTTAGATTATCCCCGTTTCGGCTGGCGAGGCCTCATGCTGGATGTAAGTCGTCATTTCTTTTCCAAGGAATTTGTAAAACTGTATATTGATGAAATGGCTAAATATAAATTCAATGTATTTCACTGGCACCTAACAGATGATCAAGGTTGGCGCATTGAAATAAAAAAACTTCCTAAACTCACCGAAGTTGGTGCGTGGCGTGTACCCCGTACAGGTAGCTCTTGGTGGCAATTTGCTCCGCCAATGACTGGCGAAGAAGTCACTTACGGAGGTTATTATACACAGGAAGATATTAAGGAAATAGTAAAATATGCGCAACAGCGATTTGTGACTATTGTTCCTGAGATAGATGTGCCTGCTCATAGTCTTGCACTAATTGCATCTTATCCGAATTTATCTTGTACAAAACTACAATACTCAGTTAACCCAGGAAGCACCATCGATAGTGATAATGTGCTTTGTATAGCCAATGATTCAACCTGGTTGATCTTAGATGAAATATTTACCCAAATCGCAGCAATGTTTCCAGGGAAATATATTCATGTGGGAGGGGATGAAGCAAATAAAGTATTTTGGGCAAAGGATCCGAAGGATATTGCGCTAATGGAACGAGAACATCTAAAAAATACTGATGAACTGCAAAGTTATTTTGAAAAGAAACTGGAAAAAATAATCATCTCCAAGGGAAAAAAAATGATTGGATGGGATGAGATTTTGGAAGGAGGATTAGCTCCCGAAGCAACCGTGATGAGTTGGCGCGGCATGGAAGGAGGAATCAAGGCGGCCAAGATGGGGCATCACGTGGTAATGACTCCAACCAAATACGGTTATCTGGATTTATACCAAGGCGACCCGATAGTAGAACCGATTGCATATTCTACGTTAATGTTGAGTGAATGTTACAAATTTGAACCTATTCCCGATAGTGTTGATGCGAAATTTATTTTGGGTGGTCAAGGTAACTTGTGGACCGAATCAGTTCCTAATTATCGTCATGCAGAATACATGACTTGGCCCCGTGGTCTTGCTTTATCGGAGGTATTTTGGACACCTAAAAATAAACGAAATTGGCCTGATTTTATTAAACGTATGGAATGGCAATTTAAGTATATGGATGCTTCGCATGTGAAATATGCAACGAGTGCTTATGACCCGATTATCAGTGGTGTAAAAGATTCAACTAGTAATTTAAAAGTAAAAGTGACAACCGAAATATCAGGACTAGATATTTATTACACCTTTGATGGTACCAATCCAGATAATTTTTATTCTAAATACGAAATGAAACCTTTGGACATTCCAAAGGGGGCTTCAGAAATTAGGGTTATCACTTATCGAGATGGGAAGCCTGTTGGCCACCAAATTAATTGCCCATTGTCAATAGTTGCAAAAAGAATACAGGATTAGGAAAGGAAATTAATTAATAAATATTCTTAGTTATTCAGTGATTGACAGAAACTAAAAACCAAGCAGCATAGGATTGTTTAAAATAACTTGACTGGCTTATTTCAAATGTGATAATCATGAATAGTTTTATTTGATCACATAAACATTATGCTTCATTGCTTGCGGAATGCAGATTCTTCAGGAAACAAAATGAAGTATGAAAGTACAGGATGGCAAAATAAGATTTGATAATTACATTTGAAATTGGTGTCTACAATTAACTGCAGAAATGTAGATAGTCTTTCGAGTAAAATATTTTTAGTAACAATAAAATTTTAATCAAAATGAAAAAATATATGAGACTGTTTAAATTTTATTTTTTGATTCTATTAAGCATTAATTTTAGCATTGCAAACTGAATCATTGCTTCACTTGTGTCTGTTAGGTATTCGAAGTCTTTACTCAGCCTTCGGTAACTTTCAAACCAAGCAAACGTTCTTTCGACAACCCATCTTTGGGGTATTACGGTAAATTTATTTGAATGGTCCGTTCTTAAAACGATTTCAAGAACCCAGCCGAATTTGGTTTTGGTTTTCTCAATGAGTTCTCCACGATAACCACCATCGGCAACGATCTTGATTAATCTTTCGAATCGACCTCTCAGTAAGGCAATTACATCACTCGCGCCTTTGCTGTCATGCACATTCGCAGCATGTACAACAACGGCAAGCAGCAAGCCCATTGTATCAGTAATGATATGACGCTTACGCCCTTTGATCATTTTGCCACCATAAAAACCTCGGCATTCACCGCCCAATCTGGTTGTTTTTAACAGACTGGCTATCAATACAAGCCAAACTGGGAGATTCGTTTTTTCCTGCTTTTTTGCGTATTTTATCGCGAAGCAGTTCATGTATTTGTTCAATGACACCGTTGTTCTTCCATTTAGTGAAATAGTAATAAACTAGCTCCCAATTTGGGAAACAACCGGGAATACGCCATTGACAGCCTGTTTTAAGCAAATAAAAGATGGCATTGAAAATGTCTCGCAAAGAATGTTTTCTCTTACGGTTGTCGCTTAAAATGCCACTTAATAGCACCCATTGGCTATCGGTAAGGTTGGTTGAATAGTGTTTCATGTGTTCTTAACAGTTTGGAAATCATTAAGATAGCTAAACAAGTTCAATTAAACAACTGATAGTCAATGTATTATACTAATATATTTTAAATTTAAACAGTCTCTGAATCTAAAAGCTTCAACTCCCATTTTCAAGGTGTAATTTTAAATAATTCTTATTGTTCATAATTATGAAATGCGCAGGATTGGAAATCACCAAAGAGGATGATAAAAGCCTAAGCGCATTCCATGCGGCAATAATAAAACAAATTATATACACATGAAATATCTTCATACACTCATATTATTACTTTTTCTGTCGTTATCCTCTTTCAGTCAACCTGATAATGGGCTTAAAATAGTTAAGTTACTATGCAATCATACTGAAAACCCTACAGTTATTAATAACCCTGTCCCAAATTTTAGTTGGCAGTTGCAGTCAGCATTACGAAATCAGTCTCAGTCTGCTTACCGCATTTTGGTTGCTGATAATATAGCTGATTTAAAAAATTTGCAGGGCAAAATTTGGGACTCTAAAAAGAAAGTTACGGATAAATCAATCCTTGTTCAATATAATGGAAAAAGGCTGAACCCGGCACATAAGTATTTTTGGAAAGTGAAGGTATGGAATCAGGATGGTACAGAATCAGAATGGAGTGATGTAGGTACTTTCCAAACCGGTCTGTTTTCTGTTACTGATTGGGGAAATGCAAAATGGATAGGATATGAAGAAATGCCGGCTGAACTTAAACTTGTTCCGGGGGGTCACGGGAATGGGAATGACCAAGGGCAGAAAGCACTTCAAAGACCTGTAGTTCCTCTGTTTAGGAAATGTTTTGTTGTTAAAAAAAATATTTCTTCAGCAACACTATTTATGAGCGGTTTAGGGCAGTATGAGGCTTTTGTAAATGGAGCGAAAGTTTCAGATAGTTTTCTCGCTCCAGGTTGGACGGATTACGACAAGACCGTTTTTTACAATGTGTATGACGTTACCAAAATGGTAGATACGGGAGAGAATAGCATAGGAGCCATCGTTGGTAATGGCTTTTACAATATCAACCGCGAAAGGTATCGCAAACTTGTGATAGCCTATGGAATGCCCAAAATGTTTTGCAGATTGCAAATCCAATACACCGATGGAACAAATGATAATATTGTATCCGACGATTCATGGAAAACTTCACCATCTCCTGTCACATATACCAGTATTTATGGAGGAGAGGATTATGATGCCCGTCTGGAACAACTCGGTTGGGACAAAGCTAGCTTTAAAGATTCAAAATGGGGAAAAGCTTCCTGCACCGGAGCACCTTCTCAAAATATTATAGCCCAAGCATTACATCCAATCCGAAATGTCGAAGAAATCCCTGCAAAGAAAATGGTTCAGCAGGATGCCCGCACTTTTCTGTTTAATTTCGGAAGGAATATTTCAGGGGTCAGCCAGATAACAGTTTCAGGCGCTACCGATACTACAATCCGGTTAAAACATGGAGAACGATTGGGTAAAGACGGGCGCGTCGACCAATCGAATATCGATGTCCATTACCGCCCAACCGATGATACTGATCCATTCCAGACAGATATTTTTATTCTGAATGGTAAGAGCCAGGAAACCTTCATGCCCCGCTTCAATTATAAAGGGTTCCAGTATGTCGAGGTTATAGCAGATAACCCCATTAAGTTAACAAAAGAAAGCCTTACAGCATATTTTATGCACAGCGATGTTCCTGCTGCCGGAAGTATTCGTTCGTCAAATCCAACTTTAAATAAAATATGGCAGGCAGCCAATGCTTCTTACCTCTCGAACCTGTTCGGTTATCCAACCGATTGTCCGCAGCGTGAAAAAAACGGGTGGACCGGAGATGCCCAGATTAATATTGAAACAGGCTTATACAATTTCGATGCGATTACCATTTACGAAAAATGGATGGCCGATCATCAGGATGAACAGCAGCCTAACGGTGTACTTCCGGCTATTATTCCTACTGACGGATGGGGCTATCAGTGGGCAAACGGTCCCGATTGGACAAGCACCATAGCCATTATTCCATGGAATATTTATCTCTTCTACGGTAATTCACATTTGCTTGAAAGTTGCTATGGCAATATCAAACGATATGTTGATCATATTGATGAAATTAGTCCGTCAGGGCTTACCGACTGGGGATTGGGTGACTGGGTTCCGGTAAAATCAGAAACGCCCAAAGAATTTACCTCATCCACCTATTTTTATATTGATGCAACCATTCTTGCAAAAGCTGCTAAGATTCTCGGAAAGGAAGCCGATTATGAAAAATATTCGGCTTTGACGGGAAAGATAAAAAGTACCATTAACACCAAATACCTGAATACTGAAACCTGAATACTGAAACCTGGATTTACGGAAGTGGATTGCAAACCGAGTTGAGTGTCGCGCTGAAATGGGGTTTGGTTCCTGAAGAGCTAATTGGGAAAGTGACAAAAAATCTTGCTGACCGGGTTATTGCCGATGACAGTCACATTGATGTTGGCTTATTGGGAAGCAAAACTATACTGAATGCCCTGAGTGAAAACGGTTACTCCGATCTGGCTTATAAGGTCGCTTTGCAGGAAACATTCCCTTCCTGGGGATGGTGGATTGTAAACGGGGCTACAACCCTTTATGAAAACTGGCCTATCGATGCAGGTCGGGATATTTCGATGAACCATATCATGTTTGGCGAGATCAGTGCCTGGTTTTATAAAGCGCTTGGCGGTATTTTCCCCGATGAAGCACAGCCCGGGTTTAAAAATGTTGTACTGAAACCGAACTTTGTTACCGGGCTAAATCAGTTTGAAGCAAAATTTGACGGCACTTATGGAACCATTGTTTCCTCGTGGGAAAAATCGGAAGGCAAAGTTTTATACAACGTCACTATTCCGTCAAACAGTACGGCAACGCTCTATCTTATCACTAAAGGGAGTTTCTAAAAATTGATTTTTTTAATAATCTTAAATCAAGGATCTGGATTAATTTTACGAAGATCCCAAGTTCACTACTTTCTTAAAGTAAATTTGGGGCTGTAAAAACGCTCGAAGATCGGTTTCTCCTTTAAAACCGTCTACCTATTTATCATTAATTGAATTTGCATATCCTTAAACTATAGCAATATATAAGATTTACCTTGTTAGTTGTTCATATCTGAAAATATTATAAGTCAAATTTATCAGCCATATAGTGGCTGTAGCTCTTGGCATCCCGACAGACCAGATATACATACTATTCATGCTTTGTTCCATAAAGCCAAAAACGTGCTCCACGCGAGCGCGTATCTTTGATTTAATTGTATTGTTTGATTTTTGTTCTTCTGTCATCGGTTTGTTTTTGTAACCCTTCTCATGAACGTTGTTAATCATTTTGTGTTCGGAAATTACTTCTTCCTGGTTTGGACCTGTATAAGCACTATCCGCATGAAGTGTCTGATCCTTATCTTTTTCAGTAAGCAACAGTTCAAGTGCCTGAGAATCATGCACAGATGCATCTGACACATAGTAAGTTTCTACAATCTTGCTCTTTGCATCAACTTTAACATGATTCTTGTAACCGTAAAAAGTGTCCCCATTCTTCTTTACCCAGCGGGCATCGATGTCCTTATGACGTTTCTTGTTAGGGCGATCGTTCCAAAGATCATCGCCACTTTCGTCCTTTATCATCTTATTTTCTGCACGTGCGTTACGCTGACGAGGAATCTCCATAAAGCTGGCATCTATAATCTGGCCTTCATTGAATATCAACCCTTTTTGTTCCAAATGAGAAACAAATAATTCGAAAAGCTCCTCTACAGATGCGGTCTGGGTAAGCTTTTCCCGGAACGCCCAAATAGTTTTCTCATCAGGAACTTTATCGCCAGTTTCAAGTCCAAGAAACTTTTTGAAACTCATTCTGTCCACTATCTGGTACTCAACCTGTTTGTCACCAAGATTGTAATAACGTTGAAGTATCATAATTTTGAACATCATCACAACATCAAAAGGCTTAGCTCCGGCATTATTTTTCTTTGTGGCATTGAGGAGTCTCGATTCAAGAGTGGTACGAAACATCTCAAAATCAATAACTTTACTTATTGACTCAATCGGATTACCCATCTCTGAAAGGTGAGAGACTGCAAATTGATCATCGAATAATCCTTTTTTCCCTTGTGACTTATATTTATTACTCATAGAATTTAGTAATACCGAATTTACAATACAAATATAGTAATATATATCTGAATATCATACATTTAAATTATAGAACCTCCCTAAAGAAATCCTTGAAAGCGGAAAGGAGTTATCAGAAAACAAACAAATCAAGGTAGAAAAGGGCAAAAATGAATTGCTCTGTATTTACCTTAAAGCAGGGGATTATAAATTTTCATTAAGCAAATAGCACTTTCATGAAATTAGTATACCTTAGTTAAATAAGAACAAACCCCCTTCTGGGAGTGGGGTTAATCATTTTTTTTACGGCATTATTGCTATACGATCTGTCAAATTCCGAAAATACTCGATTCTCAATCGGTTGAGAAAATAGGATTGTCGGACTGGACTCAACTTAGAATCGTCCAAGGCAAAGATTGTATAGAATAAAAATATAAATCGAATCACTAGTGTCCGGTTAAGATTTCCAGAGTGAAAGCTGAGATCCATCGGGCTGGTTATTAAAATTAATATTGTTTTCAAAAAGTTCTTTGACAGGGGTCTTCTCAAACAGAGTAAGACCCAAAGTTTGAGCGAATGTGTAAAGAGTTATTGCCAGATTAAGTTTTTTCTTCGCAATTGCGATCAATAAATAGGTGCAAATTGCGATCCAGATCTGACAATAAACTGCATTTGGGCTTGTACCGTAAAATGACTTGATATGAAGATGTTGTTTGATCCATTTAAAGAATAGTTCGATCTTCCATCTTTCCCGATAAAGTTCAGCAATTGTCAACGCAGGCAGCTCTAAATCGTTGGTCATAAAAGTATAATCGACATTAGTTGCAAAGTCCTCATAAACAATTAGCCGGAACGCTTCCGGATAGGATCGCGAGGACTTGTACCCTGTAAGCCTTACAAGCTGATCACTGATGATGCCAGTAGTTTTATCTACAGGTGATGATGTAATGACTTCATATTGGATGTTATCTTTTGCTCTTGTAACATAAAATGCCCGGCATTGATGGATTAATGTATACAGGCGATGGAAATCGATGTACCCTTTATCCATAATATAGTATGAACCAGGCTCTACTGGCATTATATCCAAGAAATTAACGTCATGAACAGAACCCTCGGTAATGTCAATGAAGATGGGAATAGAACCGCGAAGATCCAGCAATGTATGCATCTTAACAGCCCCTTTTTGGTGATGAAATTTAGCCCATGGGTAGAGACTTAGGCACAGGTCAATAGTAGTGCTGTCAAAGGCATAAACCATGTTATCTATATCAAGACGAAATTCTTTGTCTCCAAAATACAGCGGTCGTGCTTTCTTGATAAGTACCTGGGCAAAATCGGCATATATACGCCAGTTTCTTTTTTCATTGGCATCTGCAAGGGTGGATTTTGAGATCGATTTATTCAGACCATAATGGTAAAGTTTATTGGAAAAGGCAGTAAGGCAATTTTCAATGTCACGCAGACTTTCACGGCCAGTTAATTGAGCAAAACTCATTACAAGGAAATGTTCCCGGCAAGTTAAGTTCCTAACCCGGTAGTCTCCTTTGTAGCGGTCAACACATTTAATAAATTCAAACTCTGGCATAAACATCATAAGTTGTGCAAAAACTGTTGTTCCGGAATACATATCGCTCAAAATAGGTAATTAGCGAAAATATGAATTCAAGTCGTAAAACCGAAAAAGCTTTGTAAATAACTATACATTAATATATTATAACATTTAAAAATTTCTTAACCGGACACTAGTGAAATCGAATACAAAATGAAAATTAAACAATTTAACTTCTTTACGATTATCGATATCTTCGTTTTATTGTAAATGTTAAAACCACCTCCTTTGGTGGTGTTATATGGATAAATTGGCTTAGCCTGAAAATTATTGAGGTTTGTGAAAAGGGAAAATTGAACTTGTTAATGGAGTCTGGTGGATGGACGAAAACTATTAACGGGCTTCGAAATGAAGTCCAAGTATTAATTGTTTAATTTTTACCATGGGAACATTTTGTGAAATTATTCTGGAATTGGAAAATGAACTGTCCAGGATGAAAGAAGTTTCGGAAAATCTTCCGGAACAAATGGAGTATGCCATCGGCCATTGTAAAATAGCATTGGACCGAATGAGAAAACTGGTGATAATAGAAGGGTTTTCTGACTGGAAATCGGAAGTCAACTTTTTCAAAAAGATCAAACCGGCTGTTTACAGCAAGTTGCTTTATTATCAGGCAGTTTTTGACCTGAAAAGTAAACTGCAAAAGGCCGACGTAACCGCAATTAGGAGGTACTTTCAGAGACGACTGTACAAAATCAATGAGTACATGGAAGAACACCAGGTAAAAGTCCAGTACTTTAAATGTGGATTCAAGCATTTGGATGAAAAGTATTTTGTTCGTGACAACTCTGAAATACCATTAGAACTTCGAAGCAGCTATCAGCTGTTGGACGAGGAGTTCTTCACCTGGCATGACCATACTTTTTCGATGATCATGGCCAACGAAATGTTGATTGACTATATCTGTAAGGAGATGGAAAAACTCGATCATCCTGATGAAAATGATCAAAGTCATTTTAAATCGCCACTCAAATGGACTGGGCATAAAATTGATTTGGGTGAGATCATTTATGCTCTTCAATATTCTGATTCAGTTAACAATGGTAATGCCACAATTAAGGATTTGGCAGAAGCCTTTGAAAAAGTATTCAATGTTGAGTTAAAGAAAGATATTTATCATTTCCGTACAGAAATCCAGCAGAGGAAGATTGAACAGGCTAAGTTTTTGAATCATCTGATAGCCATCTTGCGACGAAGGCTCGATGATGAAAATAAATAAAAATTAAAAAGATGAAGATAAGTAAGAACCATTTTGAAAAATCAATCATTATAGGATGTTTTACATCTTTGCTTTGTTGATAAAATAATTGATCATTGTATCCGGATTGAAAATTCGGATATAGCAAAATAAACGATATTGACTTTTATTCGAGAATCCTAAAACCGCCAGTTTTATAGATTAAAGTCTCAGTAATAAAAGTTCGATGTCTACGTCTTTGGCGTGGATCGGACTTAACTGAGACTAGGGTTCCTGGCGGTACCTTGGAAGCTATAAGTTTTGGTTCACGCCTCTTTTAGAATAAGTTAACAACTAAAAACAATTAGTATGTCAAGCATTAACACAGAAAAAATCCGCCAAAATGCCGATCTGATCAATCCTATCTCCGCCTGTCCGTTTGGGGAACCTATTGCCGAATGTCCCTTCATCCAGTATTACGGAATAAAAGATGAACGCAAGCAAATTGAACAAATTGAAGTTATACCACAGGAAGAACTGGATGAACTTCGTATGTTTCACCGTGCCTGTATGGAAAGATACAGAAAAGGTGAATGGAAAATGTAAGTCACAGATGTAAATACACGTTAAAAACTTTCCTGAAGAAAAATCTACCCTTTTTCCCAAATATTTTCAATTTACTGTTGATTACAGTTAGCGGAGAAAAGAGTATTGCGATTGCTTCCTTTATGCTTTTTGCATTTCAGTTTTACTCAGTTTAGTAAGTAGCAAGTCCATATCCTCTGAAATTTTCTTGTCAAGAACCTTTGCATAAATTTGAGTCGTTTTCAATGACGTATGTCCCAATATTTTAGAAACAGTTTCAATCGGAACTCCATTTCCCAATGTAACTGAGGTCGCAAACGTAAGCCGGCACGCTCTTTACTTCATTCTTCTTCTTTGCCATAGCCCTGTTATTTGATTCGTTCGAGAATTTCACAGGTGAGTACATCGAGGTTGCTGCCCTTAACCAGCGATTTATCGGCAGGAATGAGCGTAGAGCGGAACAGTGCTTTGTGTGGGGAAGCCTGTTCGCGGCGGAACCGTTTGCTGTCGGGAAGAAAAGTTTTCAGCACCTGCAATTGCAGGTCTTCGATTACCTGTTCATACACCTGGTAGAGTTCGGTCTTTTCACGACCATCCACCATGTTCCATAGCAGGTACAGCCCTTTGATCCTCGCCTTTCCGGTGGTAATAAGCTGTTGGTTCAACACTACGGCAAAGCGCAGGGTACTTTCCAGTACCACCCGGTCGGCAGTGACGGGTGAAAAGATATAGTCCATCTGCGAAAGGGTTCGGATGACATTGGCATTGTTCACCGTTCCGGGCAGGTCGAAGAAAATAAAATCGAACTCGCCGGTTTCCGCCAGTTGCGAAGCCACCTGAACGGCATCTTCCGGCGTACTGCTTACCACAGGATAGGCTTTCTTTCCCAAGATGATAAACTGCTGGTATGCCATGAGCTTGTAATGTTCATCTTCCATGACTGTTTTCAGGTCTCGCTCCCGCATTTCCACGATGCTGTATTGCGGGTAGTCGCAATCGACCACAGCCACGCTGTACCCTTTCACATAGTGCAGGTAACTTGCCACCAACACGGTCAGCGTTGTCTTTCCGACACCTCCCTTTTGCGTGGAGAATGCCACGTACACACTTTCTTTTTTCATTGCTTGATTTTTTTAAATGGTTATACATCCGTATTTGCGTATTTATTTACCCGTATATACTCTTATTTGCCTGAATACCTGCGTATCTGTTTGTGTACGGTTGTCCGCAGGGATGTGTGTTGGTGCGTAGTTACATCCTTACGTTTGTCCGTTTTTACTTATTCCCGTACATCGGTTTATCCGTATCGTTCTGCCTGTGTACATGGGCAGGTATTTCCGTTTGTCTGTCCCTGTATATGTGCGTAAATAAGACCGTATTGTCGTACCTGCAAACATCCCTACGTGTGTACCGACGTTGCAAATAAACGGCTTTCAGACGGCCCGTTTTTACATTTCAAGGGCTTGACGATAAGTGGCACCGATTTGATCAGTTGTGGTATAATACGCTACTGCATGAGTGTTTGGCCGGTCATCTACCTTTGAGCCGGGAAGCATCCTGAGCATTGAAAATGCCATTATCCGTTCAGGCATCTTTTATGATCTGCCAGTAAAAGGCAGATTTTATTTGCTTCGGGCAAATAGCAAGCTGTGTTTCGGGTTACCCGAAACCATTCCGGTAACCCGGAACTGCTTGCACCACCGGGGGTAAAGCAACCTCCGAAGTCGGTTGCTTTCAGGAAGATTAAAGGCAGGTTTCAATCCTGCGCCGGATGCTTTGCCGTAAATACTTTAAATGATATGGAAAAGGAAAAGAAGACATCCGGTAAGCGGGGAAAAGGCGGGCGCCCGCAGGAGGACGACCCGGCTACACATTGCATAATGGTGCGTTTAAACAATACGGAGAACGCGCGGTTCCTGGCACTGTTCGAGCAATCGGGTATGCACGCCAAGGCGCTTTTTATCAAAGCTCGGGTGTTCGATCAAACATTCCGTGTGGTGAAAACAGACCGTGCCGCTCTTGAATATGTGACCAAACTGACATCATTTTACGCACAATACCGTGCGCTGGGTGTCAATTATAACCAGGTGGTAAAAGAACTTCATTCGCATTTTTCGGAGAAAAAAACGCTGGCTTTACTGTATAGATTGGAAAGTATTACAAGGGAACTGGTGGTACTGAGCGAACAAATTGTGCAGTTGTCACAGGATTTTAAAGAGAAGTTTATGATGAAATAAATCAGGGAACAATCATCCATAATCAACAAAAATTGAAAAATGATTGCCAAAATAAACACCGGGAATAGCCTTTACGGTGCGCTGGCTTACAACCAGGAGAAAGTGGACGAAGGATTGGGAAAAGTCCTTGCCACGAACCTTGTTTGTGAGCCGATGGATGGATGCTTCAGCGTGCAGGCCTGTGCCTTGGATTTTGCGCGCTGGTTGCCCTCAACCGAACATTTGCCGACTAAAAAGCCCGTGATACACATTTCGCTCAACCCGCATCCCGACGATAAACTGGCAGACAATCAACTGGCGGACATCGGGCGTGAGTACATGGAGCGGTTGGGCTACGGGGGTCAACCATACCTCATTTTCAAGCATGAGGACATCGGGCGCGATCATATCCACATCGTATCCTTGCGGGTGGATTGTGAAGGCAAATTAATAAAAGACAGTTTCGAGCATAAACGCAGTAAGGAGATTACCGAACTGCTGGAACAGAAATACGGGTTGATTCCTGCACAGGCACAGAAGCAGCCGGAACTGTGGCAACTCACACCGGTAGATCCGGCGAAAGGCAACCTAAAAAAACAGATTTCCGCTGTAATAAAACCGTTGGGGAATACCTATAAGTTTCAGACCCTAGGCGAGTACCGGGCTTTACTTTCGCTGTATAATATCGGTTTGGAAGAAGTAAAAGGAGAAGTAAAGGGAAAACCATACCGGGGATTGGTGTATTCAGCACTGGATAAGGATGGAAATAAAGTCGGCACACCGCTAAAATCTTCCTTGTTTGGTAAATCGGTTGGTTACGACGGGTTGGAAAAACAGATGGGAAAATCCAGAGAACAGATAAAACAGCAAGGTTTCAGGGAACGCACGCGGGCGGTAGTTATAGGTGCTGTGAATACCGCCGCTAGTGAAAGTGAGTTACGGGCAAAATTACAGGCAAAAAATATTGACATGGTATTGCGCCGTAATGATCAGAGGCGTATTTATGGGGTTACCTTTATCGACCACAATGACCGCTGTGTATTTAACGGTTCCCGACTAGGGAAAGAGTTTTCGGCCAATGTATTTAATGATCGTTTTGGCGGACAGCAACATGATCTTGCGGATTTGCAGAAAACGATACAACCGGATGATACCACTCCAACTGAAAAAGCAATCGCCCCCGGCATCAGCGATGTGGAGGGCGGCCTGTTTGCTTTCCTGTCCACTGAATCTGTGGAAAGATCCGATGATAAGTAATGGTTAAAATATAATGTCGTATTTGTTGCCAAAATTATTCAACACATACGATAAGCGTTCTTTGAGATTCTGAAAACAGAGGTAGGCATCAAAACTCAGCCATTGATATTTGATTCTACG
>Ga0209123_1001414_pt1 | contig 23835 bp, 17 predicted proteins | sample BarGraIncu00431A_FD_184500 | JGI IMG/M metagenome (GOLD analysis project Ga0209123, IMG submission 184500) | Arctic peat soil microbial communities from Barrow, Alaska, USA - Barrow Graham LP Incubations 004-31A (SPAdes) (version 2) | ecosystem: Environmental > Terrestrial > Soil > Wetlands >...
TCTGTAGCCGAGGCACATCACCCCCCTGCCTCTCTGCGTTCGGCTTCCCCCCTATTTCATAGGGGGGACAAGGCACCGCCCCTCCAGAGACATTTCTTAACTAAACGGCAGTGACCCTGTTCCTCCTTCGCCAAGGCTACGGCGGACAGGCCCTCCTTCGCCAAGGCTTCGTCGGCCAAGCCCTCCCCTTGAAGGGGAGGGGACATATCATCGTATGCGCCTCCCTTTTCTGGTTCCCGGTCGCCGGTCTGCAACACCCCACCCTCCCTCGCAGTCCCGCGCTATGCCCGAGTCCGAAAAAAACTGCCTGCCGAGCGTTGCGGCGCAACCTGCGCGCCATTGGCGGCGCTTCCTATAAAGAATTTTAGATTCCTTCATTAATCATTCTGACAGTTCGGTTATTTGACCGGATAATTGTATACAAATTACGCCAAATAACCGGACAAAATGCTGTATCTACCTTATTAGTTTGCACTTTTTCTGTTGATTTAAATTACGTTGCGTTATACATTAGGCGCCGCTACCGGCCCGCCCCATCGAATACGGCGTCGCAAAACGATGTTTTTTTAATTACAGGAGACTATCTATGGTTCGCATCTTCACCCGCTTCATCCCGCTACTGCTGCTCATTGTGCTTGCCCGGCCCGTAGCCGCCGAGCAGGGACTCGCCATCGACCCGGCGACCTGCCTCGGCTGCCACGGCGACAAGATCTCCGCGCCGCTGATGGCGAACTCGGTGCACGGCAAGAACGGCTGCACCAGCTGCCACATCGAGATCACCGAACTCGCCAAGCACATGAAGGGCGAGATCAAGGTCGGAAAGGTGCAGTGCATCCGCTGCCACAAGAAAGAGGCCGCGGAGCACGCCGGCTCCATCCACACCCTGAAGGGCGTGGGGTGCGCCAACTGCCACACCGACATCCACAGCCACGTGTCCTGGAACAAGGACAAGCGCCGGGTACTCGCGATCTGCATCAAGTGCCACAAGGACGAGCGCGGCTTCACCCAGTCGGTACACGGCAAGGGAGTTCTCGCCGGGAACCAGGATTCGGCGGCCTGCAACGACTGCCACAACCTGCACGCGATCAAGCCGGTGGGGGATGCCACCTCGCACACCAATCGCGAATTCCACACCAAGGTTTGCCTGCGCTGCCACGGTGACGAAAAGCTGGTAGAGCGTAACCACATCTCCAAGGTTGCCGTCGAGAGCTACATGGCGAGCTACCACGGCAAGAACTACCGTCTCGGCTATCCGGAGAAGGTCGCAGGTTGCGCCGACTGCCACACGGCACACTCCATCCTGCCGTCCAAGGATCCCAACTCGTCGGTCAACCCGAACAACCTGGTACAGACCTGCGGAAAATGCCACAAGAAAGACTCCGTGCTGTTCACCAAGTTCTACGCCCACGGTGAGCATAACGACCGCGAGCGTTACCCGATCCTTTTTTACACCTTCATTGCCATGACCGGCCTGCTGGTCTCCACCTTCGCAGTTTTCTGGCTGCACACCCTGCTCTGGATGATCCGCGGCTTCGTGGAGAACAGAGAGATCGCTGCTGCTCTGGAAGACGGTCACATCCTGCACGTGGTACCCGAAGGGCACAAACAGTACAAGCGCTTCAAGAAAGTTCACGTCTTCATGCATCTGCTGGTTATCATCAGCTTCCTGGGACTCTCACTGACCGGACTTCCGCTCAAGTTCAGCGACCAGGGTTGGGCGAAGATCCTGATGGGCTTCTACGGTGGAGCACCCAACGCGGCGCTGATCCACAGGACCTGCGCAGGAATCACCTTCATTTACTTCGCCATGGCGATCTCGATGAGCATCCACTTCCTCTTCATCCGGAAGGATCTCAAGGGCAACCCGCTGCAGAGACTGTTCGGACCTGAGTCACTCTGCCCGAACCTGCGCGATATCACAGACGTTGTCGGCATGGTACGCTGGTTCTTCTTCAAGGGGACCAAGCCGACCTTCGAGAGATGGACCTACTGGGAGAAATTCGACTTCATCGCCGTCTTCTGGGGTATGTTCGCCATCGGCGGATCCGGCCTGATGCTCTGGTTCCCGGAATTCTTCGGCAGCTTCCTGCCGGGTTGGGCCTTCAACGTGGCGACCATCATCCACTCCGATGAGGCGCTGCTTGCCACCGGCTTCATCTTCTCCGTCCACTTCTTCAACACCCACGGACGTCCGGAGAAGTTCCCGATGGACTTCGTCATCTTCAACGGCCAGATGTCCAAGCACGAGTTCATCGAAGAGCGTGGCGATCAGTGGGCACGTTACGAGAGAGAAGGGATCACCGACCAGTACAAGGCTAAGAAGACGAGCGGCATTGTTTATGACTTCTGCCTGAAGAGCTTCGGTTTCACCGCCCTCTTCATCGGGATCACGCTGCTTTGCCTGATGGTCTACGCCTTCCTGTTCCCGAACTAGTCTTTGGGGTTAGGCAGCAGTTACACAAAAAGGGGCTCCCGCGAGGGGGCCCCTTTTTTGTTTGGCGTTTTGGCTTTGGCAAGCTTTAAGTTTGGCGCGGCGTCCGACCAGTCGGACCTGTCGGACCAGTCGGACAGGTCAGACTCCTGCTAGAGCATCTCCACCGGGTCAACGTCGACGATCAGGCGCACGGGAGCCGGGTGGCTATACCCGGCCCGAAAGTGGAACAGCATCCGGTGCAACTCGCTGCGCTCTCTCCCCTTCAACAGGATCTGCCAGCGAAAGCGCCCGCGCACCTTGCCGAGCGGCGCGGTCACCGGTCCGAGGATCTCCACCCGCAAACGGCAGTCCCCCTTGATCTTCCGAAGCAGGCTGGCCGCCTCCTGGGCCGATTTCTCAGCCTGGGCCGTCACGATTCCCGAAACCGTCAGTGCAGCCAGGTGGGCAAACGGAGGATACCCGACATCCTCGCGAAAGGCGATTTCCTGCGCGTAGAACCCCTCGTAGTCGTGGTCAACCGCATGGGTCAGGGCATAGTGCTCCGGCGCCAGGGTCTGCACCAGCACCCGCCCGGGCTTGTCACCCCGCCCCGCGCGCCCCATCACCTGGGTCACCAGCTGAAAGGTCCGCTCGGAGGAGCGAAAATCGGGAAGGTTCAGCGAGGCGTCTGCGGAGACCACGCCGACCAGGGTCACCCCTGGGAAGTCATGCCCTTTGGCGATCATCTGGGTACCGATCAGTATGTCGACCGAACCGTCCTCGAGCGCCTTCAGCACCCGCGCGTGCCCACCCTTTCCCTTGGTGGAGTCCCGGTCCATCCGGGCGACGCGCGCCAGCGGGAAAAGTTCCTTAACCTCCTCCTCCACCCGCTCGGTGCCGCGTCCCAAAAGGGTAATCTCGGTCCCCTGGCAGGAGGGGCAGACCGAAGGGGCACGCAGGGAATAGTCGCAGTAGTGGCAAACGTAGCGCCCCTTGCCGCGGTGGTAGGTAAGGGTCACCTCGCAGTTGGGACAGCGCAGCACATGCCCGCACGCCTGGCACACCAGGTAGGTGGCGAAGCCGCGCCGGTTCAAAAAGAGCAGGGTCTGCCCGCGAGCGTCGAGGTTGGCCTCGATGGCATCAACGAGCGGCTGCAGGAAGGTCTTGCCCCGCTGCCCCCTGGCGTCCAGCATGAGGGTCTCGGGCATCGGTAGTTCCCGCACCCGGTTGGGAAGGTGCAGGTAGCCAAGCCTCCCCTGCTGCGCCGCATAATAACTGGTGACCAGCGGCGTCGCCGAGCCGAGCACGACAACGGCCCCCGCCATCTTGCCGCGCACCAGGGCGAGGTCGCGGCTGTTGTAGCGCACCCCCTCGGACTGCTTGTAGGAGCTCTCATGCTCCTCGTCGACGACGATGACGCCGAGATCGGTCAGCGGGGCGAAGAGCGCGGAGCGGGCCCCGATGACGATGACCGCCTCGCCGCGCCTGATGCGACGCCACTCGTCGTAGCGCTCCCCGTCGGAGAGCCCCGAGTGCAGGACGGCGATGCCGCAGCTAAAGCGCCTTTTGAAGCGCCCCACCAACTGGGGGGTGAGGGCGATTTCGGGGACCAGCACCAGCGCGGAGCGGCCGGCCGCCAGGGCGAGCGCAATGGCCTGCAGGTAGACCTCGGTCTTGCCGGATCCGGTCACCCCGTGCAGCAGAAAGGGGGCGAAGCTCTTTTCCGCGATCGCGGCGCCGATGCGGTTGAAGGCGTCGGCCTGGTCCGCGTTCAACTCCAATTCCGTGTCCTTGCCGAAGCTCTCGGACTGGAACGGGTCACGGTAGACCTCGCGCTCGACGCAGCGCGCGGCGCGCAGCTCGACCAGGCGGTTGAGCTGCGGCGTGCAGTGGCCGAAGCGCGCCCGAAGCGCGGCGCCGGACATTTCACCATCCTCCCCGCCTTCCCCGTTTTCCCGCTGAAACTGCAGGAATTCCAGGATCTCCACACCCTTGCCCCGCGGCTTCGCCGGCGGGTCCGGAATGGCCGAGTAAAACCTCTCGGTGCGCACATTCTTGCCGCCGCTGAGAAATTCCCTCAAAACCGGGGTGCCGTCCTCGGCGGTTTCGCAGCGGAAGCGGCTCACCACGTTGATCCCGGCCGGCAGCGCCATCTTGATCACCTCGCCTAGCGGATGCAGGTAGTAACTGGAGATCCAGCGGTAGAATTCGAGCTCCCGGGGAGTGAAAAGTGGCGCCTCGTCGAGGACCTCAAGGATCTCCTTCAGTTCGCCCCCGGTGGGTACGGCTTCGCCCAAAAGGTAACCGGTGACCTTGCGCCTGCCGAAAGGGACCAGCACCCGGGTGCCGGGAAGCGCGGCAGACGAGAGACGGCTCGGCACCAGGTAATGGAAGTGACCTTCCAGCGGAAGCGGGATGGCAACCTCTACAATGTGGGGGGGGATCGTCGGCATAGGGTGGCTTCGCGTTGCAGGTGGCGCGGAAAAGAAAGTGAGCCAGAGCTCCTTCTCGTTTCGCGTTGCGCGGATACAGCAAGACGCGCTAAGAATAGCGCGTCTTGAGGGTGATTCGTCAAGGGGAGATACCGTTCAATTGAGGCACAAAGTGTGTTCCCCCTCCCTAACCCTCCCCCTCCGGGAGAGGGGACTCTGGTTCCCTCCCACTTCAAGGGGAGGGCTTGGCCACCGTAGCCTCGGCGCAGGCGGTTCGGGTGGGGGGATTTACCCTACTTTTTCAGGACCTCTTCGGCGATGACGCGTCCCAGCGCCTCGCAGTCGGCCATCGCCTCGGGCTTGGGCATGAAGGGGGCGCGTACGAAGGGAACCGGCAGCTTGAAGTTCATTCCCTTGAGCCGCTCCTCCATCATCCGGCAAGCCTCGCCGCTCCAGCCGAAGGAGCCGAAGATGCCGCCGAGGTTCCCCTTCAGGCTCACCGTGGAAAGATAGGCCAGCACGTCCCACATCGGCTTCGGGATGTCCCGGTTGATGGTCGGGGAACCAAATACCAGGGCGTCCGACTCCTCCATCAGGTCGCGGATGTCGGAGACCGAGGCGTGGTTGATGTGGCAGAGCGTCACGGAGATTCCCGGCAGGCTCGCCCCTTTGGCGACGGCCTCCGCCATTTTCTCGGTGTTGCCGTGCGGGGATAAGTAGAAGATCGAGACCCTTTTGCCGCCGGCCTTGGGCTGGGACCAGGTGCGGTAAGCCTCCACCGGCAGGCGCGGATTTTCACGGTAGATCGGTCCGTGGCTCGGGCAGAGGAGCTTCAGGTCGATCCCGTCGAGTTTTCCGACGGCGGTGCGCACGCGCTCCTTGAAGGCGCGCATCAGGCAATCGAAATAGAAGCGGGTCTCACCGTGAAGGCTGTCCGGCATCTCGTCCGCGTAGATCCCGTCCCCCGCGTAGTGGGCGCCGAAGGCGTCACAGGGGAAGAGCACGCCCTCCCCCTCGATCAGGGTGAACATGGTGTCGGGCCAGTGCAGGTGCGGCGCCGCGATGAAACGCAGGGTGCGCCCGCCCAGCTCCAACAGGTCATTGTCCTTCACGATGCGGGATTCAAAGGGGGTGTGTATCTGGTTGCCGAGAAAGGTGCGCGCGGCCTGGCTGGAAACGACGACCGCCTTGGGGCAGACCTGCAGCAGCTGGGAAAGGGATCCGGAGTGGTCCGGTTCGGAATGGTTCACGATGATGTAGTCGACCTGGGCCGGGTCCACCACGGAAGTCAGGTTGGCAAGGAACTCGTCAAAGCGCTTCGCCTTCACCGTGTCGATGATCGCGATGTGGGTGTCGCCCTTCACCAGGTAAGCGTTGTAGGTGGTGCCGTACTGCGTCGGGAAGAGATCGTCGAACACGGTGAGGGTCGGATCCTTCACCCCGATCAGATACAATCCCTTTCCTATCTCGACTGCTCCACTCATATGCGTTACCCCCCGGGGAAATTGGTTTTCCTGCCGCCAGAAGCACCTCGCGGCGTATTCCTGTAGTAAAAGCGGCACCCCTTGGCTTTTGATGCCGTGGGATGCCGCTTTTCATTTTGCAGAAGATACCAAAAAGACCGGGTTATAGCAACCCCGAAAAGGGATTACTTCGCCGCGCCGCCTCTGCCGCGACGGTACTCGACGACGACCTGCTGCTCACGGCGTGCTGCACTTGCCGGTGCGCCGACGCGCCCCTTGGATGCCGTAAACGGCTTTTTCCTCGGGTCGCCGGAAGGACGTCCCTTCCTGGCTCCGGGTGCGCCGCCGGCCCTTCTCAGGGGACGGGTGGGCTCCAGGCCCGGGATGACGCTCTGCGGCAGGGTCTTGCCGGTGTAGCGCTCGATGCGGTCCAGATAGGCAACCTCGTTCATGGAGCAAAACGAGATGGCGATGCCCGTGGCGCCGGCACGGCCGGTTCTGCCGATACGGTGCACATAGTCTTCGGCGAACTTGGGAAGGTCGAAGTTGATGACGTGGCTGATGCCGTTCACGTCCAGGCCGCGGGCCGCGACGTCGGTTGCCACCAGGAAGCGGACCTTGCCGCGACGCATGTTGACGATGGTCTTGTTGCGGGCACCCTGGGACATGTCACCGTGCAGCGCTGCGGCCGCGTGACCCTGGGCAAACAGCTCGGCTGCCAACTGGTCGGCGTCCCTTTTGGTGGCCGAGAAGATGATCGCCTTGGTGACGCTGGCGTCAGCCACCAGGTGCTGCAGCAGGCGGTTTTTGTGTCTCATGTCGTCGGTTACGTGGAGGCGCTGCTCGATCTTCAGTTCGGCGGCGGCCTGCGCCTCGACGGCGATGCGGACCGGGTTCTGCAGCAGGCGCTTGGCGAGCGAAGCCATGGCGTCGTCCATGGTGGCGGTGAAGAGGAGCGTCTGGCGGTCGCTAGGAGCGGCGGCGGCGATCCGGTCCACGTCTTCGGAAAAGCCCATGTCCAGCATGCGGTCGGCCTCGTCCAGGATCAGGAGTTCCAGACGGGAGAAGTTGATGGAGCGACGGTCCAGGTGGTCGATCAAACGCCCCGGCGTTGCCACGATGATGTCGACCGGCTGCGAGAGCAGGGCCATCTGTTCGCGGTAGGGCATGCCGCCCAGGATTGCGCCGCATCTTACCCTCATGAACTTGCCGTAGCTGCGGACCGCGTCCAGTACCTGGTTGGCGAGCTCGCGGGTCGGGGTGAGCACCAGGATGCGGGGCCCTTTGCCATTCTTGGTTGACGGCACCAGCAGGCGCTCCAGTGCGGGAAGCACGAAGGAAGCGGTCTTGCCGGTTCCGGTCTGAGCACTTCCGATCAGGTCCTTGCCAGCGATGGCGAGCGGTATCGACTGTGCCTGGATCGGGGTCGGTTCGGTGTAACCGCAGGCAGTGATGGCTTTCAGGATCGGTTCGGAGAGGTTCAGTGTTTCAAAAGACATGGAGATTCCTTTTTTTCCCGCTTGAGACAACAGTCCGCATCAGAGCCCGAAAATCCCCAAAGGATAGGCGCGAGAGTGCGTTCAAAAGTGGGTGTTGCAAAGTGTGTGAGCGTGAAAAACCGCAGCGGCAACATTTGCCGCATTAATCGGAACAGCAACACGCATATGACCGGCAAACCATACATCGTTTCGCCAACCATAGCTGCTGCCGCATTTCTCGTGGGGATTAACCTGAATGCGAGGGGTTGGATCGATGGGAAGGGAAAACTACTCCCAGATGGAACTGATGTCAGTCAGACGGATACCTCTACTACAGTCGTTTCGGGAAAGCAAGCTTTTTCGTGCACGCCCTGCATTTCCTTCCCGCTCCCAGGGCCAGTGCCTTCCCGGAAAAATCGGCACCCGAAACGAAGGAAACCCCGCATCTCGCGGGGTTTCCTTGACTATTGCCTGGCCAGACGCGGAGCGCGTCGTGGAAGGGGCACGCCGGTCGCGAGACCGGGCAGGTTACTTCTTGGCCGCTACCGCATCCTTCAGAGCCTTGCCCGGGCGAAACTTCGGCACCTTGGCTTCGGCAATGTTGATTTCTTTGCCGGTCTGCGGATTTCTTCCGGTGCGGGCCTGACGGCTCGCCACTTCAAAGCTGCCAAAGCCGACCAGCGTAACCCTGTCACCCTGCTTCAGAGCGTCGCTCACACTGTCGATGAACGCACTGACAGCCTTCTCGGCCGCGCCCTTCTGGAGATTAGCGGATTTTGCCACTGCTTCGACGAGTTCTGCTTTAGTCATGTCAAACCCTCCTTGGATGTATTAAATTAATGTCACTATAATCATAAATTTATAGTTTGCAAGGCTTTTCTTGGCCGAAACAGCATTTCCTCCAGCATAGGAGCGGTTCTAGCTCCCCTCACCCCCTCCTGACGGGGAGCGGAAAAGTTCGGGCGTTCCTTCTCTTTTGGGGAGCAGACAATCCGGTAGCCCGAACGAAAACAGCGCAATTTAAGGTAGTTGCGGAGTGGCTACCGGTTCCTCCGGGGTTTCGGGGTCATAGCTGGTCGGTTCCGTACCGCTAATGAAGCATTCCTGTACCGCACCGGGACTTCCCTCGCGGGCGAGGTGCCCGGTGCGCGGGTCGATCAGGGCGTAGGTGACGTTGCCCGGGGCGTGGAAGCTCTTGATCGGGACCGAGGCCAGGGCGCGCTGCATGAACTCGGTCCAGATCGGCGCGGCCGCCGTCCCGCCGGAGCCGCCCGAACCGAGGCTGCGCTCCTGGTCGTAGCCCACCCAGACGCCGGTGACCAGCTGCGGCACGTATCCCACGAACCAGGCGTCCTTCATGTCGCTGGTAGTACCGGTCTTGCCCGCCACCGGGCGACCCAGGGCCCGCGCCCGCCCGCCGGTTCCGCTGGAAACGACACTCTCCATGAGGCTCGTCATGATGAAGGCTGTCTCGGGCGAAATGACCGGGATCGCGCTCAGGACCTGGGCACCGAGCGGCGGCGCAGCCGGGGTCGGCTGCGGAGTCTTCGGGAGCTCCGGCTGGTTCAGGACCAGCGGTTTTGAGTCGTCGTCCCCGTCAGCGGCATCCACCTGCGCGGAGACGCTGGAAATCTTGTTGAAGACCGGGATGGCGGGAGGCGCCACCTCTTCCAGCACCCGTCCGTCGCGGTCCAGCACCCGGGTGATGAAATAAGGTGTCGTGCGGTAGCCGCCCGAGGCGAAAACGGCGTAGGCGTTGGTGAGCTCCAGCGGCGTCAGGCTGGAGGAGCCGAGCGCCAGGGTGAGGTTCGCCGCCAGGGGCGAGGTTATGCCGAGCTTCTTGGCGTATTCTATTGCCGCGCCCACCCCGATGCGCTCGAGGATCTTCACGCTGACCACGTTGATCGATTCGGTCAGCGCCTCGCGCATGGTGACCGGACCGCGGTAGATGTTGTCGTAGTTCTTCGGTTTCCAGGCCTTTTCCTGGCCGCTTTCGTACTCCACCTGGGAATCGTCGATGATGCTTGCCGGGGTCATCCCCTTGTCCAGCGCCGCGGCGTAGATGATCGGCTTGAAGGCGGAGCCCGGGTTTCTCTTGGCCTGCATGGCGCGGTTGAACTGGCTCTTCTTGAAGTCGTATCCCCCCACCATGGCGCGCACCCCGCCGGTCTGCGGGTCGATGGCGATCAGGGCCGCCTGCGTTTCGGGCACCTGATCCAGCAGGAAGACGGCGCCCGCGCGGTTCAGGTCGGGCTCCTTCACCTGCACCTCCAGCACCGCGCCAAGGCCGATCGCCCGCTTTGCCGCAGGCTGGCCGTAACCGTTCACCAGCTCCAGCTTGCCGGCCCAATCCAGGTACTTCTTCGGGATGCTTCCGGTCCGGTCCCCGACGCGCACGGTGATCTCGCGCTTCGCCGTGTCGACGGCCGTCACCACCCCCTGGTAGGTCGAACCCTGCTTCAGTGCGAGGTAATCGATGCCGTCCTCAACCTTTTTGCAAAACGGATCGACCTCACCCTCGGCGAGATATTTGGACGCGCCCCGGAAACCCTGCCTCTTGTCCAGAGCCTTCAGGCCGTTCACCACGGCGTCGTAGGCACCCTTCTGCATCTCGGCGTTCATCGTGGTGTAGATCTTGAGGCCGTCCTTATAGAGCCGCTCCTCGCCGTACTTCTCCTCCAGCTGCTGCCTGACCTGCTCCAGGAAGTAGGCGGACTGGTCGGCGTTCACCTTCTTCAGGGCATGGATCACGATCGGGGTCGCCTTGGCGTGGTCCGCCTCGGCTTGCGTTACGTACCCCTCCTTCACCATGCGCTCCAGCACGTACCCCTGGCGCTCCTTCGCCTTGTCAAGGTGCTTGATCGGCGAGTAGGAGTTGGGCGCCTTGGGGAGCCCCGCCATCATCGCCATCTCGGCCAGGTTCAGCTGGTCCACTTCCTTGCCGAAGTAGGTCTCCGCGGCAAGCTGCACCCCGTAGGCGCCGGCGCCCAGGTAGATCTGGTTCAGGTAGATGTACAGGATTTCGTCCTTGGAGAGCCGCTCCTCCATTCTGGTGGCGAGGATCGCCTCCTTGATCTTGCGGGAGAACTTCTTTTCCGGGGTGAGCAGCATCGACTTGGCGACCTGCTGCGTGATGGTGGAGGCCCCCTCCTTCTTGCGCATGGAGACGACGTTCTTGAAGGCCGCCCGCAGCACGCCCAGGTAATCGATCCCCTTGTGCTGGTAGAAGTTGGAATCCTCCGCGGAAACGAAGGCCTGAATCAGCCGCTTCGGGATCTTGTCCACCGCGACGACGGTGCGCCGCTCCAGGTAGAACTCGCCTACCAGGCTGCCGTCCTCACCGAACACCTGGGAAAGGATCGGCGGGCGGTAGTCGGCCAGGCGGTCCACCTTGGGAAGGGCGCCCAGCAGGTAAAAGAAGTATCCGATGCAGCCAAGCAGTGCCAGCGCCGCGCACCCGCCGAAAACGGAGAAAAAGATCTTGCGGCCTGAGCTTCGCGGCAACTTGCGCGGCTGTGCCTTGTATATTTCCATGGGCGCTGTTTCTCCAATTGCCTTCAAGTAGCGTAACCCTCACGCATTACACCAGAAAGCAGATTATCGCAGATTACCGCGCGAATTCAAGGTTAATGTGCGCCGCGGCGCCGCGGACGCGACGCACGGCCCCGACAGCCAAGGAAAACCGGTATATAACCAAAAAGCCTAAAGTATTTCTGGCGCCACCCGATAATCAGGGGGAGCGCTTTTCCAATTAAATACCGGCGGCTTATTTATTAATTTGGCAGATTGGTCACCGGCAGGCCCGGGGGCCCGGGAAAAAAACCTTTCAAGGAGTGTCACATGATCAAGCATGCTGCAGCAGTAGCGGTACTCGTCCTCGGCCTCGCTTCGGCCTCCCAAGCACTCGAATTCCAATCGCTCGGCACCGGGTCGCTCGGTGTCGGAGGAGCCGGCGTGGCGCGGAACTACGGCGCCATGGCCCCTTATTGGAACCCGGCAGGGCTCGCCTTCGCGCCGAAGACCGTGACGGTTTCGCTCAGCGTCGGGGCGGGCATCAAGCCCGAAGGGATGCTGGCTCAGGACCTCGACTCCCTCTCGACGACACACAGTGCCTGGAACAGCGACCAGAGTAACCCCACCAAGGCCCAATCGCTCGCCAACGCCCTCAACTCACTCATCGACACGACCGCGAAGGACAACCTCCGGCTGACCGCCGGCGCGGCTCTCGGCGCACAGGTGCAGCATTTCGGCTTCGGCGTCTACGGGACCTTCGAGAGTGGCGCGATTCCGAACCCGGGCGGCAGCCACCTGCCGACTGACCTTGCGACGCTTGCCAGCCTCACCAGCGCCCAGATCGAGACCGCCCTCGGTTCCAAGACCATTTCGGTGCGGGGCATCGCCCTCGTGGAAGTGCCGCTCTCCTACGGGTACTCCTTCGACCTCGGCCCCGCCGGCAAGCTCGGGATCGGAGGAAGCGCCAAGTACCTTTACGGCGAGACCACCGCCAAGGAGAACGAGCCGGTCTTCAACTCGGGCTCCGATTCGACCACCTCGTCGTCGGACCTGACCCACGACCTGTCGAAAAACATGAAGGGCTCCTCGAACTTCGGCGTCGACCTCGGCGTACTCTGGAAACCGTTCGCCTCGACCTCCTTCGGGGTCGTCGCCAAGAACCTCAACGCCCCCTCCTTCTCCACCACAACCGGGGAGAAGATCGTCGTCGGCAGGCAGGTGCGCGCCGGCTTCTCGCTGGAGCCGCTTTCCTGGCTGGAACTTACCGGGGACGTGGATGTGTTGTCGAACAAGACCATCGTGCCGGGAATCAACAGCCAGCACCTCGGGGGTGGGGCCGAATTCCACCCCTTCAGTTGCCTGAAGCTGCGCGCCGGCGGCTACACCGATCTGGCAACCTCGACGAGCGGCGCCGTCACCGCCGGGCTCAGCCTCGGGATCCCCTGGATCTTTTTCGACATCGACGGAGCCTATGGCCTGGGCACCGTGAGGTACGACAACAAGTCCTATCCGACCGAGGCGAAAGTCCAGTTCAGCACGAACCTCGCCTTCTAGAAAAGCCGCCACAACTCGCGGCTCACCCTAAGCTGCCAGACCATACCGGTCTGGCAGCTTTTTTGTTTCCGGCCCGGTTTTTGGCGGGGCGCCAAGGCCTGCCGGGGGTAAAAAAAGCAGATCGGTCCGATCCGGCGGATCGGTCTGATCCTGGATCGGTCGGATCGGTCGGATAGGACCGATTTTAAAGCTACCACCTCCCCATGAGTACCGTATACACAGTTACCAATTAGATAGGTTGGTGATACGATTATTAGCATGGTGACCTCCCTTCTCTCAACTGACGACCTGAAGCAGGCGCGCGCCCTGATCGAGGCAAGCGGGCTTACTTTCGAGCCCCGCTTCGACGACCTGGTAGGGATCGTGGAAGCGGGACGCATGGTTGCAGTCGGCGCGAGGGACGGACGGATACTGAAGATGCTCGCCGTGGCGCGGGAGCACCAGGGGGGCGCCTTGCTGGACCAGATCGTCACCGCTCTGGTCGGCCTCGGCTTCCAGGAGGGGTTCGATTCCTTCTTCGTCTTCACCGCTCCCTCACAGGCGACCAGCTTCGAGGCACTCAACTTCACCCTGCTGGCCTCCTCCGGCAGGAGCGCACTGCTGGAATACGGCGACGGGCTGAAACGCTACCTGGCCCGGCACGGGCGACTGGTCCGACCGGGAGTAAACGGGGCGATCGTCGCGAACTGCAACCCCTTCACCTTCGGGCACCGCTATCTGATCGAGCAGGCGGCAAGCCTGGTGCAGCAGCTCTACCTCTTCGTGGTGCGCGAGGAGCGCTCACTTTTCTCCTTCGAGTCCCGCTTCCGGATGGTGCGCGAGGGGACCTGCGACCTCCCCAACGTGACGCTGCTCGACACCTCCTGCTACGCGGTATCCTCGGTCACCTTCCCGACCTACTTCCTGAAGGACGGCGACCCCGGCGGCGCGATACAGATGGAACTCGACCTGCTGCTCTTCGCCGGCCGCATAGCACCCTACTTCAACATCGGGACGCGTTTCGTCGGAAGCGAGCCGCTTTCCAGGACAACCGCCTGCTACAACGCGGCCATGCATAAAATCCTGCCGGCTTACGGCATCAAGGTGACGGAACTGGAACGGATGAGTACCCGGGACGCCGCCATCAGCGCCTCAAGAGTGCGGGAGCAGCTGGCCCGCGGCGACTCCGACGAGCTCGCGACACTGGTGCCCGAGAGCACCCGGCAATTCCTGCTCTCGCGCGAGGGGAGACGGGTTTGGGAAACCAGGGGGAACACAGTATGAAGATAGTCAAAAAGGTACAGGCAGGGACCATGCAGTCGAGCGACCTGATGGTGGTCCTGGAACCCGCCGAGACCCTGACGGTCAGCATTGAGTCGACCGTGCTGAAGCAGTTCGGCGCGCTCATCCGCGCCCGGGTCGACCTGGTACTGGCACGCCACGGCATCGAGGCGGGCGAGGTGAGGATCACCGACCGGGGTGCCCTCGATTACGCCATTGAGGCAAGGCTGGAAACGGCTATTTTCCGGGCAGCGGGGGAATAGATGCAAGGGCTTTGGTACAAGGAGTGCTCCCAGGGGAGACGCTTCATCATCAAGATCACGCCGGGCGAGAGCCTCACCACGCGGCTTTTGCAGTTCGCCTACTTAGCCGACCTGCGCTACGGCGCGATCGTCTCGGCCCTGGGGAGCGTCAAGAACGTCAAGCTGCGCGGCATCAAGACCGGGGCCAAGCTCCCCATCACCCCGCCGCGGGTGACCATCCACCAAATCGAAGGGCCGCTGGAACTCCTTGGCCTCCAGGGTAACATCGTTCCCGGAGAAGACGACCTTCTGGACTGCCACTTCCACATCATGATGTCCAAGGCCTCCGGCGAGGTGGTCGGCGGACACCTGTACGAGGCCGAGGTGTTCGCCACCTGCGAGATCGTCCTTACCGAGCTGACCGTGGAAGGGGTCGAGCGCCACGTCTCCAAGGTGGGCGGCATCCCGACCATCTACATCAACGAGTCAAACGAAGCTCACGAAGGAAACCCCTGATGGCCGACTTCACCCTGCGGCGCTCGCTGCTGTACGTTCCCGGTAACATGCCCTCCATGCTGCAAAACATCCACATCTTCAACTGCGACGCGGTCATCATCGACCTCGAGGACGCGGTCCCGATGAGCGAGAAGGACGCCGCGCGCCACCTGGTGAAGCACTTCCTTTTGAACTACACCGAGCGCAACAAGGAAATCCTGGTGCGCATCAACCCGCTCGACACCCGCTGGGGCTACGAGGACCTGAAGGTCGTGCTCCCCGCGCTTCCCGACGGCATCAGGCTTCCCAAAGCGGACACCCCGGAGATCGTGGAGCGGCTCGACACGCTTTTGACCGAGTTCGAGGAGGAGCTGGACCTTCCCATCGGCCGCTTCCGGGTGCTCCCCTCCCTGGAGAGCGCTCTGGGGGTCATCAACGCGGTCGGGATTGCCAACTCCTCGCAGCGCATCTTCGCGCTGGCCTTCGGCGCCGAGGACTACACGGCCAGCATGGAGATCGAGCGCACCAAGGGGGGCGAGGAGCTCTTCAACGCCCGCACCCGCGTGCTCTGGGCGGCGAAGGCCGCGGGGATCCAGGCGATCGACACCATCTTCGCCGACGTGGGGGACATGGAGGGGCTGCGGGCCGAGACCGAGCTCGCCAAGCGCCTGGGATACACCGGCAAGTGCCTGGTGAACCCGCGCCAGATCGAGGTGGTGCACGAGGTGTTCGCCCCCAAAAAGGCCGAAGTCGACTACGCCCTGCAGGTTATCGAGGCGATCCAGCGGGCGCGCCTTTTGGGAACCGGCGTCATTTCACTCGGGGGGAAGATGGTGGACGCACCGGTGGTAAAAAGGGCGGCCCGGGTGCTGAGAACCGCCTACGCGCACGGCATGGTGGATACCCTGATCGACGAGGAGGTCATCCATGGCGCTCAATAGTCTGGGCCGGGAGATCCCGGAAAGCTACGCCGGCAGGAAAGTTACCGGCTACCAGGACCCTTTCTCGCTCGCGCCTTCCGGCCTCGCCGCCACGCGTCCCCTGAAGCGGGTGAATCCCGGCCAGGGGAAGCTCCTTGGCTCGCTTCGGGAAGCGATCGAGGCCAGCGGCCTTTCCGACGGCATGACCATTTCCACCCACCACGCCCTGCGTAACGGCGACTTCCTCTTAAACGCGGTCGTCGCCGAGATCGCGGCCATGGGGCTGCGGGGAATCTGGATCGCATCATCCTCGGTGCACCCGGTGCACGCCGAGATCATCCCCCACATCAGAAGCGGCGTGGTCGCCGGCTTCCAGTGCGGGGTGAACGGCCTGATCGGGGAACTCGCCAGCCGGGGCGAATTGGAGTGCCCGATCGTGGTACGCTCCCACGGCGGGCGGGCGCGCGCCATCATGGAGGGGTCGGTCCACATCGACGCCGCCTTCATCGCGGCGCCCTGCTGCGACGCCTACGGGAACCTGAACGGCTTCTTCGGCCCCTCGGCCTGCGGCAGCCTGGGCTACGCCCAAAGCGACGCCCTCTACGCCTCCTGCGTGATCGCCGTCACCGACAACCTGGTCCCCTACCCCGCGATCCCGATCAGCATCCCGCAGGCGCTCGTCGACTACGTGGTCCAGGTGGAACGGCTCGGGGACCCGTCCAAGATCGTCTCCACCACCACGAGGATCACCACCGACCCGGTGGGGCTGCAGATCGCCGCCTACGCCTCCCAGGTGATCGAGGCTTCAGGGTTATTAAAGGACGGCTTCTCCTTCCAGACCGGCAGCGGCGGCATCTCGCTCGCGGTCGCCGACAAGATGCGCCAGGCGATGCGCCGGGGCGGGATCAAGGGGAGCTTTGGCTGCGGCGGGATCACCGGCTACTTCGTCGGCATGCTGGAGGAGGGGCTCTTCGCCTCCCTCATGGACGTGCAGTGCTTCGACCAGGAAGCAGTCGAGTCCATCGGTCGCAACCAGGCGCACCAGGAGATGAGCGCCGACCTCTACGCGAACCCCTTCAACTCGGGGGCCGTGGTGAACCGGCTCGACTGTGTCATTCTCGGCGCGACCGAGGTGGACTGCGCCTTCAACGTGAACGTGAACACCGAATCAAACGGGTTCCTGTTGCACAATACCGGCGGCCACTCCGACACCGCGGCCGGCGCAAAGCTCTCCATCATCGTGGCGCCCTCCATCCGGGGCCGGCTCCCGATCGTCCGGGACCAGGTGACCACCATCACGACGCCCGGAGAGACCATCGGCGTCGTCGTCACCGAGCGCGGCATCGCGGTTAACGAGCGGCACGCCGAGTTAAAGGAAGAGCTGATCCGCAGAAAGCTGCCGGTGAAGGAGATCGGCGACCTGCAGCGCGAGATTTGCAAGATCACCGGGACGCCGCGCCCGCTTCAGTTCAGCGAGGAAATCGTGGCACTGATCGAATACCGGGACGGGAGCATTATTGATGTCGTACGCCGCGTTAAGGATTAGCCTACTGGCGGCGCGCGACCAGCGCCAGGCGCTTTTGGAGCGCCTGTTTCCCGCCAGCTTCCCGACGACCCTCATGTTGAGCCTGAACCTTCCCGGGGACGCCAAAACCGGAGCGCGCGCCGAGCAGCTCTTCGTCTGGGGGGAGGGGGAACTGGCCGGGGCACTTCCCGTGCACTGCGTCCTGCAAGGCTCGGACGCGCTGGGTCCCTTCGCGCTCTACCACAGCTCCCTCCCGGCGCGGGAGGCGAAGCTCGCCGCCATGGAGGTGGAAACTGGCCATCCTGCCGGCCGGCTCCTCGACCTTGACATCTATGACTCCTCCGGCCGGCAGCTGGGGCGGGCCGGACTGGGATTTCCCCCCAGAAGCTGCCTGCTCTGCGGGGAGGCCGCGGTTGCCTGCATCCGCGCGGGGCGCCACACCAGCAAAGCACTAAAGGCACAGGCACACATGGTGATTGATGCAATCTGACAGGAAATACCGCATAGCGGATCCGGCGCGGCCGGATCTGGAAAAGCTGGGCCTCGACCTTTTGCGGGGCGCCTTTCTGGAGCTCTACCTGACCCCGAAGCCCGGGCTCGTCGACCTTTCCGACAGCGGGTCGCACCCGGACCTGAGCATTCCCCGCATGGAGGCGAGCCTGCAGATCGTTTCCTGCTACCTGCTCGACTTAAGCGACGCACTGGTAAACGGCGAAAGCCTGGCGGCGCAGGTGCGACTCGGTAACGCCGCCGAGCGGGCCATGCTGAGAAACCTCGGCACCAACTGCCACAAGGGCTACATCTTTCTGAGCGGGCTATTTCTGGCGGCGAGCGCTCAGACCCCGGAAGATGACGAGGCTGCGCTGCGAGAGGCAATTGCTGGAATCGCGGCGCGCTTCTTTGCACGGGGCGAATATGAGGGGAGTAACGGCAGCCGGGCGCGCGCCCGCTTCAAGGCCGGCGGCATCCGGGCCGAAGTGCTCTCCGGGCTCCCGAGCCTTTTCGACCAAGCGCTTCCCGCCTTTCGGGACGAGATCGCGGCCGGCGGCAACCGTGGCAGCGCCGTCTACGCCATGCTGGGCCGCCTGATGCAGACCGTCGAGGATACCACGGCCCTGCACCGCTGCGGGCGGGAGGGGCTCAGGACACTGCGGGAGGACGGCAAGAAGCTGGAGCGGCTGGTTGCCGAGCGCGGCGACTTCATCAGCTTTCTTTCCGACCGGAACGCCCATTACGTGGAGCGTAACCTCACCATGGGAGGGGTTGCCGACCTGCTCGGCCTCGCCTTGGCCTGGCTAAGCCACACCGGCGAGCTTGCCGGGGAGTCCGCAGCCTGAAGCATGTGCCGGCTGGTGGCAGAGGTTTTTTTATTCACTGAGCAAAAGAATTTTTCAAACAAAATGAAGGCCATGCCCCACGGGCCTGGCCTATTTGTCGATCGGTGCGGAGTTGAGGCGGATAAACTTTAAATCACCATCAAGCTGACTATTTCGGATGAGGGTCAGCCAATTCACCTGTGATTACAGTTTACTTCGCCCGTACCGCATGCTAAAATTCCAGCGCTGTTGCCTCTTGGCAGCAATCGTCGGCTTTGCCCTGAGTAAAAGGCTGTCTCCCGAAGGGAGCGCTCCCCTCCAATCGGGTAGAACGGGAACAGATCCCCTTTCATAAGCTCGCTCTTCGCAGCACACGCTCAAATTAAAGGTATCCTCCATGTCTTTTGACGGCGATCTAGAGCACCTGCCCATTGTCGATGTCATCCAGCTGCTGCACGCCACCGGCAAATCCGGCACGCTGACTCTCAGGAGCGTCAAGGGCGAAAGCCAGATCGTTTTCCATGCCGGATTCATCGTCAGCGCGAACCACGTCAATAACTCCGTGCGCATCGGGCAGGTGCTGATCGACATGGGGATGATCTCTCCCGAGGAGCTGGAAAGCGCCCTTCACGAGCAGGAGCGAGCCGGCGCGGCCAGGAAGCCGATCATCCAGACCATGATCGAGGCGGGCCGCATCCGGACCGAGGACGCCTACCAGGGCCTGGAGGTCCTGATCGAGATGACCATCGTCGAGGTCCTGACCTGGACCCGGGGGAGCTTTTCCCTCGATGTCGACAAAATCTTCGTCTCCGACGAATACCGCTATTTCCCCGAACAGCTCCAAAAAACCATCCAGCTCAATACCCAGAGCATCCTGATGGACGCCCTGCGCATCTATGACGAGAGAAAACGCGACGGCACCCTGACGCCCGAGGCGATGTTCGGCGTTCCGCCGGCTCCGGCAGCGAAACCGTCCAGCCCGCCAGGACCCGACATCTCCGCAGCCGATCTCGGCCTCGACGATCTCGACCTTCTGGAGCGCAAGATTCCGGTTCCTTTTTGCGGGCTCGCCGACAGCGAGCCCGACACACCCCGCGCCAGGCTCTCGCGCCTGCTCTCGGGGATTGCGCCCGAGGAACAGCAGCTCCTGTACAGCTATCTGGAAGGACTCGCCGAAGCGTCGGGGCTGCCGGCAGACGGCACCGGGGTGATTCTTTTCACCGCGGACAAGTTGGTGCGCGAATGCGTTGCCACCGCCTGCGGTCCCCATTTCCGCTGCTCCACCGATGACGCAGCGGGACTCGACCCCATCATCGACCAGTCGCTCTCCAAAGGGGTCGTCCCGCTTTTGCTGCTCGACGCCGGCGAGCCCGGCACCAGGAAGGGCACCCGGGAGGGGATGGTCGAAATCGTACGGCAAAAAAGGGGAAAGTACCCGGAGCTCGCGATCATCCTGCTCGCCTGCCCGGGAGACTACCGGCTCACGGCCTTGGCGCTGCAGACCGGTATCAGGGCTGTCCTCCCCAGGTCGAGCCGGGAGGAGCATCCCGAGAGCTTCATTGCGGACACCATCGACTGCACCGAGGCGCTCAGCCGTCAGTTGCAGGGCGCCAGCAGCCTGCCGGCTGCCGGCCTGCTGCAGCAGTTCAGGGAGCAATTTCTCCTGCTTTCCGAGCAGCGCGAGCCGTCCGAGATCACTTTCCGCCTGTTGCAGGCAGTTGGCACCTTTTTCGATCGTGCGCTCACCCTGGTAGTGGTGCGCTCCGAGCTGGTCGCGGAACGGGGCATCGGAATGGACGGGTCCGGCACGCCGGCTTCGCTCAAGTTGCGCCTGCCGCTCAGCGGGCAGTCTCTTTTCCAGCAGGTGCTCAAGGACGGAGAGCTTTATTACGGCGAATCAGATCTCGTTATGCGGGAAACCCTGTTGGCGACGATCGGCGCGCCGGTGAGCCCCAAGGTCCTGCTGCTGCCGGTGCGAAGTTTTGGCAGAGTCATCGCGCTGATCTACGCCGACTTCGGCGCACGGGCGGGCGGAGCTCCTCAGCCGGAACTCCTGGAGATGCTGGCACTGCACGCGAGCCTGGTCATCGATAACGCGCTGTACCGCAAGAGGTGCGCGCAGCAGGCGGTGGCGTAAGGGGAACATTTGTACAAGGTGGGGCAGAAACAGTTCTGTAGGGGCGAACCTCGTGTTCGCCCGTTTCTCAGACCAAGGTCCCGGGTCGGAGAACAAAATCGGGGCGAACACAAGGTTCGTCCCTACGATACAACGGGTCAGTTTTGTTGTTATCGTTCCCACGCTCCCGCCTGGGAATGCAGCCAGGGACGCTCCCGCGTCCCGCCTTGGTCGTGCCTTGGTCGTGGGTTGGGCACCCTGGAGGGCACCGAAGTCGCCTCCGGTGTTGGACGCCGGAGCGTCCGGAGAGTCGCGTTCCCACGCTGGAGCGTGGGAACGATGCTGAAAAGCGGGTCTTTGTAGGGATACCCCTTGCGGGTATCCTTGGCGATACCCTCTTAACTTAATAGCAGTACCCCTGAAGGGGAGGCAGTTCTTGCTGGCGATGATGAGCAGTAATCAGGTTGGGCATTAAACCGACAACGAGGGGCAGACATGGATGCGAAGATTTTTGTCCAGATTCTTGAAATAGCCTTTAATAAAAAAGTCTCCGACGTGCATTTCGAGACGGACAATCCCCCCTTTTTCCGGGGCAAGGGGCAGATCATCCGCTCCAAGCTCCCCAACCTGACCGCCAATGACACCGAGTTCATCGCCTCCCAGATCATGGACCACAACAACCGCCGCTGGGAGAGCGACCAGAAGGAGTTCGACACCTCGTTTTCGCTCCCGAGCGGCGCGCGCTTCCGGGTCAGCATCTTTCGCCAGCGCGGCAGCTTCGGCATCATCATGCGGGTCATCCCCGCCAATATCGGCACCTTCGAGGAGCTGCGCCTCCCCCCGGTGCTGGGCGAGATCGCGAAAGCCCCCAACGGGCTGATCCTGGTCACCGGCCCCACCGGCAACGGCAAGTCGACCACGCTGGCGTCCATGCTGCGCCACATCAATGAGAACTTCAGTTACAACTGCATCACCATTGAGGATCCCATCGAGTTCCTGTTCACCTCGCAAAAAAGCTGCATCATCCAGCGCGAGGTCGGCATCGACACCGATAGCTTCAGCACCGCGCTCAAAGCGGCCCTGCGCATGGACCCGGATCTGATCATGGTGGGCGAGATGCGGGACAAGGCGACCATCGATGCCTGTTTGATGGCGGCGGAGACCGGCCACCTGGTACTTTCCACCCTGCACACCCAGGGTGCGGTTTCCACCATCAACCGGATCGTCGGGCACTTCCCGCCCGATGCCCAGGAGATCGTCCGGCACCGGCTGGCAGACATCCTGGTCGCGACAATTTCCATCCGGCTCATTAAGGACAGAACCGGCGAATTCATCCTCCCCGCCGTGGAGATCATGCGCGCCACCACGACCATTCAAAGCTGCATCAGGGATGGGCGGCTCGATGAGATTGAGGGGCACATGGAAAAAAGCAACAGCCAGTACCAGATGCAAACGCTGGATCAGCACCTGATCCAGTTGCACGAGCAGGAGCTGATCTCCATGGAGGACGCCAAGCGCCTCTCCCACTCGATGGACCTGGAACGAAAGCTGATGTTTACCAATTAAGGGCTGAGATTGGCCTGGATGAAATGCAGACGCAAAAAGAGCCCTAGAAACTTAGGGCTCTTTTTGCGTCTGCAAATTCTGTAAGTTGGCGGTGAACGGTTGTACCGTGAACCCCAACATCGCACCGTTGGGGTTCACGATGAGACTGTTCACCGCCAACCTACGAGAACAGTACATTGCGTTTGGACAGGGCCGAATGCTCTTCTTCCTCCCCATCCCTACCCTGTCCCGCCTTCGCCAAGGCTACGGCGGACAGGCCCTCCCCTTGAAGGGGAGGGGACGCGAAACGCGGATTAAGGCCGGGAGAAAGTTGATTTCCCCCTCCCTAACCCTCCCCCTCCGGGAGAGGGGAGGTGAAAAGAGACGGCTACTACCATATTGGAGCCCCCCCGTCCCAGGCGGATGAAGGGAGGGAGAGTTTAAGAGAGACCGAATAGTTAACAGTGGGGGGAGGGCGGGTAGAGACGCATTGCATGCGTCTCAGCGCTGCCGCACTCTAGTTTGATATAAGCTTGATAAGGTGAAGGAGACGCATGCAATGCGTCTCTACCTGATTTGATGCATGATGGGCCATCTCCCCTGCGCTAACGAAACTCTCCCTCCCCTTCAAGGGGAGGGTCGGGGTGGGGATGGGGACTTGGTATCTCAGGCAAACTGCCCCACCATCTCCTCGACCTCCTGACGTAATGCGGCGGCTTCTCCGCGCAAGACACCTATCTCAGACTCAAGCCGCTGGATGCGCACGGTGCAGTCACCGCCGGGAATCCGCTCCACACGCTCGGCGCGCTCCCTTGCCGGCGCCCGACGCTCGACTGTTTCATCGGACGCCATCGCATCGTCCAACTCCTCCGGGGTGTACTCCGGCAGCCCCGCGAAGACCTGGGCGTAGCGCAGCTCTTTGCGCCCTAGCTGCCGCGGCAGCCGGATGATGAAGGGCGGAGCTGCCTGCTGCAACTCGGCAAGCACGCCCTCCACCGCGGCAAGATCGCTGAACTCTGCCATCCGCTCCCCCCTGGTGCGCAATTCCCCGACGCTCTGGGGTCCGCGCAGCATCAACTCGGCAAGTATGGCTCGCGACGGGGTGGCAAGATGCAGCTTGTCGGTGGCGGAATGGCAATATTTGGCGACACGCCCGCCGGTCGTGGTTAGCCGGGCCAACCCGCGGGATCCCAGGGTTTCCAGGCCGCGCAGCACCTCGGCCTCGCTGAGGCTGGTGACCGGATCACGGTTGGATTTCTGGTTGCAGGCGCTTACCAGGGTATTGAGGGTCAGGGGATAATTCTCCGGCGTGGTGAGCTCTTTTTCCATGAGACAGCCAAGTATTCTGATTTCCAGGTCGTTCAGGTTCATCTTCATGCGCTGCTCCTTCTGTTACGCTACCCTACGAGGGTGCTGCCATTATGTTCATGATCCGTCTGGCGCAAACGCTCCCCCCCCTGGCACCCCCATCCCCACCCCTACCCTCCCCTTGAAGGGGAGGGAGAGTTCGGTTAATAGCTGCGAGAAGTTGGAAAACAAAACTGCACCTGACTACTCCCACCC
>Ga0209123_1001415_pt1 | contig 23818 bp, 20 predicted proteins | sample BarGraIncu00431A_FD_184500 | JGI IMG/M metagenome (GOLD analysis project Ga0209123, IMG submission 184500) | Arctic peat soil microbial communities from Barrow, Alaska, USA - Barrow Graham LP Incubations 004-31A (SPAdes) (version 2) | ecosystem: Environmental > Terrestrial > Soil > Wetlands >...
TTAGCCTGAAAAAACTCCACAACTGAGGTCCATATTTTATTCCAATATAAAACTATAATTGCAAGAATAGCACCTAATTGAATGACTACCTCAAAACTAGTTGCAAAACCACCTTTAAAATTTATAATATCTCCAACAATGATCATATGTCCAGTAGAGGAAATAGGAATAAATTCTGTTACCCCTTCTACTATAGCTATTATTATAGCTTTTAACACCAATATAATGTTTAAATCCATGTAATGTTTGCTCCCTTCTAACCACAATTTATTATAATATATCCAAGCTTCGAATATATTATAAATCATATTTATATAATGAAATATTTATTTTTCTATTACTACTTCCCTCTCTAAAATTTTACCGTCTTGCGATAATTTAATAGAGGTTGTTCCTTTGATTATTTTTAAATCATAGTAAGTATCTACTTTTATATAATCAGAACCATTGACGCTTATAAAATAATTTTCAACCATATAACTGTTCATAAATGCTCCAATGGTAAAATTCTGTACATCCTTAGTATCATTTTTCAAATCTCTTTTTGCAAATATTAAAGTAGGGATTTTCTCATTGTTTACATCCACATACTTAACGGTTGGAGATTCACTAAAAACCTTTGGATCATTAACAAAAATAGTAGGTTGAATGAATCCCTCTTTCGTTTCTATCTTAGGAAGCTGTTTGTCTTTTAAATAGGTAATTTTAGAATTACTTTTGAGATCTCCATATTTATTATTATCAATAGATATACTATAACTCTGATAATAATCCGCCATATTTTTTATATATTTGCTAGTATTTTTTATAACGGCAATTTTAACCTTTCCTATTGCCTTGTCTACTATTTCGGTAGCTCCAAGCGGAATTCCCTTTTGCGACATATAACATCCATTGACGCCATCTATCATTATCCACTTTTGATATTTATCACTCCATATTTCACATACATTAAAATATGATTTTCCTTTAACTTTACTATCAGTGCTTCTAAGTACTCCTCGCCGTGCACTAATGCCAACAGAAGCTAAACACTCTTCAAATATAGTTGTATAATCATTATCTGATATTTTACCTCCATTAAAAGCCTCCTCCATTATTTTCAAAGCGGTTTTATCACTTGTCATTGAGGTACTCTCAGCTTTTACTTTCTGATTGATGAAATTCATGATTTTTAAAGAGTTATCAAGTTGGTCAGCCTTGTTATCTATAATTTTATCTAATTCATATTTAGTTTTAAGTTTTAATAAGTTTTCATTTTGAGGATCCAAATAATAAAAATGAATATTATCTCCACCATAAAAATTTTCCCATTTAGTTACACTTAAACCTATGTTCTTATTACTCAAATCATTTCTAACTTTAAAATTCCAAATAAATATAACAGCCGTTATAATAACAAAGATTAAAACTCTATAAAAGATATTATTCTTTCGCATACTCCCTCCTTGTTTAAACTCCTTTTTATTTATTGAGTATATCATAAATACAGTAGAATTCACATAAAAATGGCAACGATTTATAAAGCCTTATAAATGTAAGTTAATGCTTTGCCCTGCAATAGGCGAGGTCCTTATCATGTATATTGCACATATTACAAGGCCAGTACCAATTATTTGCATGCTTGCAATTTGCTCATGTAATATGAAAAATGATACGAACATAGCTGTTGGTATTTCAAGGTTTCCTATTATAGATACTTTGAGTGAACCTATATGTTTTATCGCTGCATACAATAAAGTTAATGGTATAATTTCGCAAAATATAGCAAGTATAGCTGTATAAAGTAGTAGTTCTTTGGTTATATTACCACTAAAAACAAACATAGGAAATTTATATATCATAAGACTTATTAGCGAAAACAAGGTAGAATAAGCATTAATAGATAATGGCGATAAGTCTTGTAATTTTTCTTCACTATAAATATTCATAAATGCATAAAACATTGCACATATTAATGCAAAACTTACTCCTTTTAGCGAATACTTAAATCCTGAAGGTAAAATATCCAAAGTTAAAATGCAACCAAAAAACGCCAGAAACACTGCGAAAATCTTAGTAACATTAAGTGAGTGTTTTTTTAAAATAGTTGAATATATAAATACCATTATTGGGTAAGTGTATAATAATATAGCTACCATTTGAATAGGTAAATAGTTAAAAGATATATAATAAAATACCGTCATAAAAGTATTCCCCACAATGCCAAGTACGGCTAACCTTAATAATTGTTTTTTAGTTACCCTAAACGATTTTTTGTTATATATGTACATAATTAGAAACATTAATGGTACTGCTATAATATATTGCATGGTTAACAAACTTATTGAATCAATTCCACCTACATATGCGAGTTTTACGAGAAGACCTGCACTTCCAAATAATATAGCAGAAACAATTGAATAGATATATCCTTTACTCAAAGCAACACGTCCTTTACATTATAAAAAATCTTTAACACTAATACTTAATTTACTTAAATCCGACGTTTTGTGTGTTATAGTTGTATTTTAACAAATACATAGCTAAAAAGCCACAATATTTAATCTAAGTTACATTAATATGTTAGACATTTATGCAACTATGTTATAAAATTATATTGACTTAAAAATATAATTTTTGATTCGATAATACAGGGGGCGTATTTTTGAAAAAATCACATATAAAGTTAGTTAATAAAAAAAAGTTATTAAGAAATTTGATTTTACTACTACTATTCGTTTCAGCAATAAGCTTATTTCTTGCAAAAGCAATTCCTTATGCAATAAATCACTTAAATGATAATTATGTTGTCTCTACTAACGAAAAAGAGGAAACCAGGGGGACTAATAGCTCTAATAATATCAGTGCCCCTAAGCCTTCGCCTGAAGTAAAGGATACAAATACGCAGGTACTACTATCTGCTGTAGGAGACTGTACTATAGGTACTGACAGTAAATTTGCTTACTCGACTAGTCTTCCCGCTATGGCAGTTAATAATAATAATGATTTTTCTTATTATTTTAAGAATGTGTATAGTATTTTTAGCAAAGACGATGTTACTATTGCAAATTTAGAAACAACTTTTACGGATTCAACTGATAAAGAAGAAAAGCAGTTTAATTTCAAAGCCAGCAGCGATTATGCTAAAAGTTTAACTTTAGGTTCTATTGAAGGTGTGAATCTTTCTAACAACCATATTTATGATTATAAACAAAAGGGATTTATTGATACAAAACTTGCCCTTAAAAAAGAAAAGATCAACTACTTTGGAGAAGGCTCAAAATGGGAACTTAAAATAAAGGAGCACAACTTTGGATTTTTAGGATATAGAGGTTGGTCTTTAGATCAAGCTTTTCTTAATAAACTAAAATCTGATATTATAGAATTAAAAAAGACTAACTCTGTAGTAGTTATTAACTTTCATTGGGGAAATGAAAGACAGTATTACCCAATTGATGCTCAAAAGGAACTTGCGCGCTTTGCTATTGATAATGGTGCAGATATAATACTGGGTCACCATCCCCATGTTATTCAAGGCATTGAACAATACAAGGGTAGGATTATCGCCTATAGTTTAGGAAATTTCTGTTTTGGTGGCAACACTAATCCTACTGATAAAACTACTTTTATTTTTCAAAGTGATTTTAAGTTCGTAAATAACGATTTAACATCCATCGGAGTACGGGTTATCCCTTGCAGTATATCTTCAGTTAGTTATAAAAATGATTATTGCCCAACACCTCTTACGAGCGATGCCAAGGCAAACTTACTAAATAATTTAAATAATCTCTCTAAAGATTCAGGTTTTAAAATAAGTGATAAGTTTTTCTATATAGATGTCAATAATAATAAATAATTACATAGTACAATTAAAGGATGTGTTCAAAATTAAAATTCAGTCATTACTCAGTATCTTAGTTTCAAAGTTCATTATGAAATTATCAAAACTTTTGTTTCAAGGTGGCACAAATTTTCCAGGCAAAATCGCCTTAAAACTAGATAAAAATATTTTAAAAACAATCGCAAGTAATTATGAAGTTATCCTCATAACTGGTACAAATGGTAAAACTACGACCACAAGCATGATTTATGGAATAGTAAAAGATAGTGGAAAACCAGTAATTACTAACAATACTGGTGCAAATATGTATACAGGAATAATCGCGTGTTTTATCTCAAATTATTCTTTCAAAAAAACATTATTGAAAAAAATTGCTGTTATAGAGGTAGATGAGGCCAATCTCAAATTTGTAACGCAATATATAACACCTAAAATAATTACTATTACCAATTTGTTTAGAGATCAAATGGACAGATATGGAGAGGTATATACAACTCTCAAAAAGATCCTTGAGGGCGTGGAGAAAGTTCCGTCGTCAACCCTTATTCTTAATGGAGATGAATCTTTATTCGGAAACTTAGGCATTAAAAATGATATGAAATTTTATGGTTTTAGTGCGAAGGTTAATGAAAACAAAATTGTAGATATCAATGCTGATGCTAAATTTTGTACAATCTGCAAATCTCCTTATGAATATAATTTTATTACCTACAACCATCTAGGGGATTTCTATTGCACTGGTTGTGGATACAAACGTCCAGCACTTACATACTCTGTTGATAAAATTATTGAATTAAATACCAGTGGTTCCACTGTTAATATCAACAATAAGGAGTATTATATAAACCAACCAGGCACCTATAATATTTACAATGCCCTATGTGCATATTCCGTAGCTAAGGAGCTTGGCATTGAAGATGACGTTATGCAGCAATCTCTTAAAACCGTAGCTAGTAGCTTTGGACGACAAGAAACTTTAAATATAGATGGCATTGAGGTCAAAATAATATTAGTTAAAAATCCAGCTGGTTATGATGAAGCTGTAAATACTATTAACCTGGACACTCGCAAAATAAATTTATCCCTAATGCTTAATGATAACTACGCAGATGGAAAAGATGTTTCATGGATTTGGGATGTAAATTTTGAACGTTTAACTAACCTTAATATTGATAAAATTATGATATCTGGGATACGTCTGTATGATATGGCTATAAGGCTTAAAGTGGCAGGTTTTTCATCAGATTCCTTCCTCTTATGTAGTGATGAGGAAAAATTGCTTAATGAAATTAAAGCTTGTAATGGAGAGATAGTATATATACTTGCTACCTATACTGCCATGATAAATTTAAGAAAGTTTTTACATACTAAAGGTTACATTGATAAAATTTGGTAATACAATATAGTTTAAATTAAAAAGTGAGGTATAAAAATAATATGGAAATTAATATTTGTCATTTATATCCTGATTTACTGAATGTATATGGGGATGTAGGAAACATTTTAATATTGAAACACAGAGCTGAACTCCGCGGCATAGAAGTAAACATCGTTAACGTGTCTATGGGTGATGATTTTAAAGGGGATGACTATGATATTGTATTTTTCGGTGGAGGACAAGATTATGAGCAGGCCATAGTATCCCCCGACCTAATAAAACTAAAAAAATCAGCAATGGAAGAATACATACAAGCTGGCAAAGTATTTTTAGCTATTTGTGGTGGATATCAATTGCTTGGCAAATATTACACTACGCCCGAAGGGGAAAAACTTGAAGGTCTTGATATTTTAGATATATATACTGAAAGCGGAGATAAACGTTTTATAGGAAATACAGTTATTCATAATGAAGTTTTTGATGAAACTTACGTAGGTTTTGAAAACCATTCTGGAAGAACTTACATTAACGACCTAACCCCACTTGGCACCGTTAAAGTTGGATTTGGAAACAATGGAGAAGATGGTTATGAGGGTTGTGTTTATAAAAACACCTTTTGCACCTACTTTCATGGTTCTCTTTTGTCTAAAAATCCTGAGCTAGCAGACAGAATACTAACACTTGCATTAAATAATAAATATAATGAAGTAGCTTTAACTTCATTAGATGATAGTCTAGAAATTAAAGCTAAACAGTTTATAATAAACAGAGAAACTTCTAAATAATTATTTATAATACACAAAAAGAAGATGTGCGTTTGGTAAAATTCCAAACCTACATCTTCTTTTCAAGTTGCATTGCTAAACTGAAGTACTTTAAAGAATCGGGTACACTATTTAATTTATGGTACATACTCCCCATTTCCATATAACGTTTATATATATCTTGTTTTTCTCCAAATTTAAGTAAGGAATCCAAAGATAAATTCATATACATCTCTGCGCTAGATGAACTTCCTTGTTTCTCAAGAATAATAGCTTTATAATGATAACTTTTTTCAATGAATTTAATATCATCTAAATTAATAGCATAATTCAATACTTCATCTGAAATAGACTGTGCAAGCTCTATTACATCGTTTTTAATAAGTTCCTTAACGCAATCTAACATAAATGCAACTAGACCTATCTTATCGCCTCTAGGATACACACTTAAACCGTTTTTTATATATTTAACTGCTCTATCTTTCATATTACAGTCAAGCATTGTAGATCCATAATTAAAAATGGCCATTGCTTTACTAGAAGTATTTTCTTCATATAGTTCATAGGACTTTTTTTCATATTCCGCAAACTTGCCATTGTTCATTCGTATAGATAACATTGCCAACATGTGATATATTTCAGCTGCTTTTAACTGAGTATCTACATACTCTACCAAATCTAATAATTTTATTCCTATATCAAAAGCTTTTTCATAATTTTTAAGCATAATGTTACAGGCAGCCTCATTATAAGTGGCTATTATTAATTTTTTATAGTTTGGAACGGCTGAATCTCTTAACCCTTTTCTCACATTAGAATAATAGCTAGATGCTTGAAGATAATCTTCTTTTATGTATAAATGTCTTGCCATATCTATGTAGTAATTTAACTTATTATCTTCTATAGATGTTTTTAAATGCAGATCATAATACTTTGAAGTAATTGTTTGAGTTTTTTCAAAATCTTTTTTATCTAAGTAAAAATTAAACAACATATGCATTAGTTCAATAGCTAAATCATAGTAATTATATTTTTGAGCAAATTGTAAATTATAGATTATATTGGCCTCATAAGGTTCTTCCTTATCATCAATGGCATACTTGCCTTTAAAGGCATACTCGCCGTTAAAAGCGTCCTTGCCATTAATGGCGTAGCCTTTTAATTCTTTGATATTCGCCTTAACTTGCTCAAATATATTTTCATTTAGATATTCAATATCTATGTCTAACTTTTTACTAATAAACTCCAGTATCCAAGGTTCTGCTATGACTTTGTTATTTTCTATACAGCTCATTTTGGATACTGAGATTTTGTCATCACAAATAGCTCTCAATGTATACCCCTTATATATCCTGCTCCTTTTTATTTTTTCTCCCGTTGATAATATTTTCATTCTCATCACCTATCCACAAAATAGTTTCACTTAAATTACTTTATTATTCCAATATTCTTAAATAGTTCTACACCTTCGTTTAGGTATTTAGCTGCATCCATACTTCTGCCACCATCGATATAGAATTTCCCAATCATTATAGATATCTCAGCTGCTTTTTTTATTTGATTTTGCTCCTTTGCAAAATTTAGCGCTTGAAGCAAGGTCTTTTCTGCTTCATTTTTATTGTCTTCTAATAAATCGACTCTATATTTTAATAAATAATAATGGCTTAATGCTTTATAATTTCCATCTTCAATATATTCTAATATCTGCCTTAAAACTTCTTTAGCTTTATCTACTGCTTTAAGCTTAATATGATTTTCGCAAATGTTTGCTAATGTCTCTATTAGCTTTATATCATTAGTCTTTTGCCTTATTTCCTTAGCTTTATTCAAATGTATAAATGATTCTTCAATGTTCTCAAATTCATAAAATAGTCTTCCTAAATTGTTTTCAATCTCAGACACATAATTTAAATTATTAATCCCACTAAACACTTCTAAAGTAATGTTTGAATATTTTATAGCATTCTTAATATCGCCTTTTTTATTATATTCATATGCTAATAATAAAAGTGAATTGGCATATTCTTTTTTATTATCTATTTGCTTAAACTTTTCTTGAGCTAAATACGAATATTTTATCGCATTTTCTATATTTTCAAGTTTAAAATAAGTGTACCCTATGTAATAATATATTTTACCTAATAAAAAATCATTTCCCATTTGATTATCCATAAAAACTTTCTCGGCTTGCTTAAAATAACTTGAAGCTGACTGATATCCCCTAAGTTCAAGTGTTATCACACCAAGTTTTAGAAAAGTTTTAATAATCTCTTCATAAGAGTTACTTTTGATAAAAATAGCATTTGATGAAAGAAAAACCTCTTGAGCCGCAGCTATTTCTTTCCTATCCATGTAAATATCTCCTCTTAAGGATAAGTTTCTCGCTCTCCTATATTCCAATTTGTATTTTTCAGAATAAAATATAGATTTTTCAATATTTTGCTCAGCCTGCACAAGCTCGCTATTTAATATATGTGCTTCAGCAATATTCTGATAAAACAAACAAATTTTTTCTGCTTGAGCTTCCTCTGACTCCATTAAATATTCAACAGCTGTATTTAGGGTATTTGCCAAATATTCTAATAAATCCATGCTCGGATTAGATTTCCCAGATTCAACCAGACTAATTTGTCCTGGAGTTATTCTATTCCCTGCAAGGTCTTTTAATGTCATATTAAGCTCTTTTCTTTTCCGCTTTATCTTTTCTCCTAAAGACAATATCTCCATAATCACTCTTCCTTTACAATATGGTAGTCTCTTAATCATCACCTGCGGTGCTGCAATATTAACGACTTCAGAAGGATATCTAGACTCCTTCTAAGGTTTTCTATTTGTTTCTGTATGTAACTCCCACTTATAGAAGTAGGAGACTTTCCTTCTGAAATGTCATTAAATATTATTAATTTAGTCAATCTTAGACAATTTTAATTCAATTATAACATAGTTTACCTATATAATTCAAAATCTGTGAACAAATTTTGAATTTTCAGCAATTAAATTAAAGACTCCAGGCTATATTTACAAACATAGCCTGGAGTCTTTAATTGTTTTTTATAAAATATGATCTTTCATACTCTCATACATGCCTTCTGCCATTTCACCAGTTTTTTTAGCTCTTTCTTTTATGCTTTTATCCATGTTAGGAATCAACATTAGACTTGCAACTACTCCAATTACAGCGCCTGCTGCAATTGTTGATATAAATTTATTATGCATAAGCTACACATCCTTTTTTTATTTATTTATCTATTCTATAATAGGATGTTCATTTTTAAACTATTTAACCTGTTTTTTTTAAATTTAGTAATATATTCTTTAAAGTAAATTTTCATTCCCTATTTTTCTACTTGATGTCTTAAAGTTTCTATGAACTTTATGAACTATTATCAAGTTAATAAAATTTTCAAGAAAGTTTGAAATTTTCAGAATAACTTCTTGAATACTTTAAAGAAAATCAAGAATAAACATCCGAAAGTTCTACTTGTATATTTTCATCCTTACTTCTCACGTTGCTATTATAAATCATATTTTCATGAAGTACCCTTCTTGCGCTAAGTCTAACTGTAAATTTGCTTCCTATGCCATATTCACTTTCAACATAAATAGTACCACCATGTAACTCTACAATCGACTTAACTAAACTTAAGCCAATACCTGTACCTTCAGTATTTCTTGATAACGATTTGTCTACTTGTTTAAATCTATCAAATATCATATCCAAATTTTTTTCTTCAATGCCGATACCATTGTCACGAACTGATATTTCAACAAATTCATTTTTATCTTTAACCTCTACAACTATTTCATCACCTATGTCTGAGAATTTTATCGCATTTGAAATAAGGTTTAGTACTATTCTCTCTATCTTTTCTGTATCACAAGCGATGTTTTTTTCTTCTACATTGGTATCAAAAATAATATTTAAGCCTTTACTCTCAGTTAGATTAGTTACAGACATCACTATTTCTTCTACAACTTCAACTATGTTATTATTCGATAAATTCAATTTAAAAAAACCTGCTTCAATTTTCGATAAATCAACTATGTTATTAATAATTTTGGATAATCTATAGGAATTTTGTTTTATAGAGTCTATGTATTTGAGCATAGAATCCTTCTTCTCGTCTAAAGATCCACTATTACAATACATATTAAATAACTGTGCTGTTGCAAATATAACATTTAGTGGTGTTTTAAGTTCATGAGACACGTTAACAAGAAATTCGCCTTGTAATTTCAAAGCCTTTTCCATAACCATATTTGACTTTATTTCTGAAGTAACATCTATAATTAAAATCAATATTTCCTCGATTTCTCCATTTGCGCAAAGCATAGGTTCAAATATAAGATTCCAATATACTTCATTCCCATTTACAATATATTTTTTCTTATTTAAATACTTAGTTTTCTTCTCATTTATTGCTTCATAAATGCACTTGTAATAATCACCAATTTGAGAGGTTTTAAATAAATCTTCTATTCTATTCTTTTTTATTTCTTTAATTGATTCAACATTAGGTCTAAACAATTTAATAATATTGAACGCCTTTTTATTAATATCTACAACGGATAAATCTGGGCATGATAATCTAACAACTGGTAAATCAAAAGTATTTACCATTCTGTTTAAAAATTCATACCGATTTTTTGTGGCTTCTTCATGTTTAAAATATTCTGTCATATCTTTGCTACAAAGCACACCTAAAGAGAATTTCCCTTCATCATCATAAATTGGCGTTCCACTAACATCTACTTGTAATGTTTTATGAGGAGACTTTACTAAGATCCTCATATTTTTAAATTCCTCGCCCCTCATAACTCTACTAGAAGGGCTATTTCCCGGGTCAATCTTATCCCCATTTATATCATAAAAATCAGATTGTCTATACCCCTCATTTATATCATCCATACTATTATAAGATGAGAAAAACATCTCCCTTGATGTTTTGTTAATTAATGTATACCTTTCTTTATTATCAAAAATGGCAATAGAATCAGATATATTTTCTAAAACAGCTTCCAATTCTTTTTTTTGTTCTTCAATTTTTCTAGATTGCTTTATTGTTTGCGTAATATCATGAAAACATGATACTATCATAGTTATATTTCCACAAGCATCATAAATTGGCATTGAACTGATTTCTGCAAAATACTCTTTACTAGGATGCCGCACAAATATTTTAATATTATTAGATCTTTCACCTCTTAAAGCCCGAACTGACGGAAAATTTTCATAGGGCAGCTCACTTCCCACCATATCAAATACTTTAGTGTTTTTAAGCGCATCCTTTAAATTAATTCCTATCCCTGATTGATAAATTAACCTCTTTGCCTCTGAATTAACCATTATAAATTGCCCTTTATTATCCGCAAACATTACTCCCTCAGATAAATTTTCAATTATATTAATTAACTGCAAGTTATGTTGCTCTATTCGGTTATTCTCCCTATCTATTCGAGCATTCATCTCCCGTAACTTCTCATTTTCTTTCATTAGTTTTTTATTCACTGTATTTGCTTTATTTAAATTAGTTCTTTTACTTAAAGTATTTCTTTTATTCAGAGTACTTATATTTCTAAAAATCTTCCTCAATATATTACCTCCATTTTTTACAATTTATTTATCTGTTTTGTTGTAATAAATAAATTATAAAATTTGTTTTACCTACGCTACTAAGATTATCTATTTCGCCACGAGTTTCTTCTGGATTCAACGTATATTGATTAAGAATATAATTAAATTCTGTCTTATTATCTAAATTAACCACAGCACTAGAATTTACAACAATAATATTTTTACCACGAAGAGGTGCTATTTTTAGAATTTCCTCTTTTACATCATCACTTGCTACATTTATAATATTTTCCCTCAGCCATTTTTCTACAACCTTATCTGATTTTATGCCTAGTTTTTCTTTGCACTTTTCATCAACAAGTTCATTAAATAAATCTCCCGTGTGGCTATCCACCTTAACAAACAAAACTTCTATTCCACTATTCATTAATTTTTGCATTTTCTTGTAATATTCCTTTGATGATTCCTCTTTCCTCTCCCAAAAACCTGTAGCATGGTAACAAATTCCTACATAATCATGGATTATTACTACTTTTTTCTCACCGCAGCGCTCAGCATACTCGCATCCTTTTACAGCGCCCTCCAGTTCTCCTGCTATTTGCCTTATATTCTTAGCTGAAGCACTTTTCCCTGCACCACTTTCTATATATAGAACTATATCATTTTTTACAGCTACCATCCCATAAGAATATTCCTCCGTCGTCGAATTATAACTTCCATCAACATAAACGTGAAGACAGTCTTTGGGATAATTATCATCAGTTTTTTTAAAAACATTTCCATCACCTATTAAAAACTTTTCAGCTTCTTTTACATCCTCAAAGGACTTATATTTAGCGCCTTTTACACCTTTTACATATTTTAAGCACTCAGCCCAAGTAGCAACTATTTTATTTTCTATTTTTTCATTACTAGTAGAATTAAATCCTTCTTTTATTGCATAAACTTTCTTACCCATTTTAGACCTTCTCCTTTTTTAAAGATACCCCGCAAGCTTCGCAATAGAGGTTACATGGTATCCCCTTATAACTATCATAAATAAATTATACAACAAATGATGAATATAGCAATTACATTTTTTACATTATTTACATTACCAAATTCTATTAGGTTCGGTGGACAAGACCTCAGAAAGATATTATAATTACCCATATAAGTTGCTATTACAGCAATGAGCTTCGCAATTCAAGCAAAATTTGTAAACTATTTTAATAAATATATAACTAAACAATCTTATTTTCAGAAATAAGAAAAAATATATTAACCCAATGGAAGGATGGTGAACAAGCGATTCCACAACTTTTCTAAAAGTATAGTGGTTTTATCGCTTCTATCATATGAATAAAATTAAAAATAAGTATATTTTGATTCCTGTAATCACTGCGATCTTTTCATTAGTATGCCTGATTTTTGTGAGTAATACCTTTAAACCATCTAAAAATGTACCATACACTGATTTTCTTAAAGATTCATCGTCGAAGACTATCTCAACTGTGTACGTAACAACCTCTCCTAAAATTCAAGTAAAACTTAAAGATGGTACTGTTTATGAAACTGATAATCCAAGAACCAATAATTTCAAAGAAGGATTGCTCAAAAATGGCATAAATGTTTCTGAGCAAACTTTAACTAATCCTACTCAAATAGCATCAATAGCTGGATTTGTTATTTCACTAATAGTACTTGGAATTATGGCCCTTAAATCTACAAAAATAAAGACAAAAAGTATGTTTTCAGCAACAAACCTCGATGTTGATGCCGTGGAAGATATAGGTTTTAACTTTGATAATGTTGCTGGTAATGAAGAAGCTAAAGATAGTGTACAAGATGTTGTAGATTTTCTGAAAAATCCTGAAAAATATTCTGCTTATGGTGCTAGAATGCCAAAAGGAGTTATTTTATATGGAGATCCAGGAACAGGTAAAACCTTACTTGCAAAAGCCGTTGCAGGCGAAGCAAATGTACCTTTCTACGCAGTATCCGGCTCAGATTTTGTTCAGATATATGTAGGGGTTGGTGCTGGCAGGATTAGAAGTTTATTTAAGAAAGCAAGAAGTCATGGTAGAGCCGTTATATTTATTGATGAGATTGATGCTATTGGTAAGAAAAGAGATAATGGTAGTGGTGGCGGTTCTGATGAAAAGGATCAAACACTCAACGCTCTTTTAACTGAAATGTCTGGATTTAATGAAACCGAAGGCATAATTATCATTGCCGCAACAAACAGACTTGATATGCTAGATGAGGCTCTACTAAGACCCGGTCGTTTTGATAGGCATATTGAAGTTACGTTACCTGATGTATCTGCTAGAGAGAAAATTTTAAAACTTCATTTAAAAAATAAGCCTATTAAAGATATAGATTATTCTGAGTGGGCACATAAAACTACATCTTTTTCTGGTGCAAAGCTTGAAAATTTAACAAATGAGGCAGCTATTATTGCATGTAAGGAAAATGCCGTGTTTATCGACAACACTCATTTAGATAAAGCTTATTCAATAATGCTAGCTGGTTACGAAAAAGTTGATAGAGATTATATTAAAGCTGAAGATAGAAAAATAACCGCCTTCCACGAAGCAGGACATGCTTTAATTTCACTTAAGATGTTGCCAAATGATAAAGTATCCAAAGTGACTATAATTCCAACTACAAAAGGCGCAGGTGGTTATACATTAAGTATTCCTGAGGATACTCTATATCAGAACAAGGAACATTTAAGAAAGAAAATAATGGTGCTTTTAGGCGGCAGGGCTGCAGAAGAAATTATTTTTGGAGCAGGGAATGTAACTACTGGCGCTTATAATGATTTGCAAAGAAGCACTCAGCTAGTAGCAAACATGGTAACAGAATATGGGATGGGTGACTCTTTAGGTCTACTTACTATGGGTAAACTGAGAGAATCAGGATTCACAAATCAAGAAGCAGTCTTCTCGGAATGTAAAAAGCTAATTTCAGAATTATATGAAGAAGTTAAAATAATTTTACAAAACAAAAAAGATACCTTAGAGGCAATGACGGCTTTATTAATTGAAAAAGAAACTATATATCATGAAGATTTAATTAAAGTTCTTAATGATAAAAAAAGCATCATTGCATAAATTAAAATAATTAAGCATAAATTTTTAGCACATTCAAATAAATAACAAAGCTAGTATATAAGCTTATTATTTATTTAAATGTGCTTTTTTAAACTTCCGCTCTAAAACTCACGAAATATGCTATGATCATTCCCCCAAGAAGTCCACCTAAATGCGCAAAATTATCAATATTAGGTAGTGTTGCCCCGATAAATATATTAATAAATATAACAGATAATATACTTCTTATAAAGGAATTCCCAGTTTTACCTTTAGATTTAATTGCAAAAATAAGTACTGCTCCAAGTAGTCCAAAAATTGCACCGGATGCTCCAATAGAAACACTTGTTGAAAAAACATAACTAAATATAGATGCGCATATTCCAGCAATAAAATAAATAGCAATATATTTAGCCTTACCATAAACCTTCTCAACCATTGGCCCTATAGCATAAAGTGAGTACATATTGACACCTAAATGCACAATTCCGCCATGTAAAAACATACAAGTCGCGAGCCTGTAATACTGTCCCTGTGAAATTAGGGTATTAACCTTAGCACCTAGCAAAATCAGAACATTGGTATCACTATTAAATATACTCCCCCCGGCACTACTATAACTCATATAAGCTGTAACTAAATACATCATAATGTTCATAGCTATAATTCCAATTGTAATCCAAGGTCTATCCTTAATATCTATTTTCTCATTACTACTTTTTAAGTTATTATTGCTCATCACAGAGGCTAGATCTTGAACCACTTGTAAATTAACATTTTCTGAATAGTTTACTTTTTTCTCTGATATATTAACTCTAATAAGTGGCTTATCAAATATTCTATTTGTTGCAAGAGATTCTTTAATTTGATCCTTATTACCTTCATCCTCAGAAAATAATATATATATGTTAGTTTTGTCATCTGGAATATTATATTTCACCAATTGATTTATGCTACTCAACGTCATAAATATTAACCGATGATTTGTCCCACCTATAACTTTGCTTACTGTCCAAAGCTGCGAATTATTATCTTTACTTTTTATATTCTCTAATAAATACCCATGTTGCCTTGTTATCATATTTATAATAGAATTTATATTTTTTTCTTCCATATTTTGCTCCTAATCTAATTTACATTTTTTATATTATTGACTTCACTACAATATTATGACACTTTAGCAAATCTATTTCATAAAATTTAATAGGTTCTCTAGTTTCATTTTCATAAAGCACTCTTATTATAGGTCTATCAGGAAAATTTTTGTTTTGCTTAATTACATATCCTTCAATTCCATTGGATAACTTTAAGCAAATACCTAATGGAAAAACCGAAAAGGTTTTTTTGAAGTGATTTACTACTTCCTCATCAAAATCATTTCCGCATCCTGCTAAAATTAACTCATAAGCATCACTGGGATTAAATCGTTCTCTATAACATCTATCATTGCTTACAGCATTATAAACATCGCAAACACCAATTATTTTTGCAAACTTAGAAATTTCATTATTAATAAGTCCATAAGGATACCCACTACCATCAACTCTTTCATGGTGATATTCTACGGCTTTTAAAACTTCACTTGACATAAAAAAATTCTTTTCCAGAATTTCTTTTCCATATATAGGATGCATTTTAATTTCTTTAAACTCTTCTTGTGTTAATTTTCCTGTTTTAGTTATGATATTTTTATCTATTTTAGTTTTACCTACATCATGAAGAATTGCAGAAATTCCGAGTTTTTTTAATTCATTTTCGCAGAGATTCATTGAACTGCCTAGAAAAATCGCCATAATTCCAGTGTCTATAGAGTGAAGATAGGAATAGTTGTCATAGGTTTGAATGTCATATAAACTTTTATTTACATCTCCCATCTCAATAATATAATTAACTAAATCTGTAACAACCGATAAGGATTCCTCTGTCGCTTTTTTATTCCCACCAGTAACGTTCTTCATTATCTTAGCCATATTTTTCATGGTTATTGCTTTCAAATCACTTAGTTTTTCATCCTCTACTGATATATCACAAAGTCTAGCGTCTTCTACATAAACATAGAAAACGCCTAACTCTTTTAGTTTTTTAATATACTGTTTGTTTAATTTAACTCCTGTTCTTAATAATACACTTCCGCTATTTGTAAATATATTTCTACCTAAAATTTCGCCAACCTTTACTTTGTTAATAAATTCAAGTCTCATGGCCACCTCTAATATTTCCTCTTTAATTTAAGTGATTTTATACATTTAAAATACAAATAAATATATTTATTTGTATTCTTCTTCTTTATCTTTAATCTTTATAAAAACTTCTTTAAGTTCTTGTTTTATTAATTCACATATTTCAATTATGGCTTCGCGGACAACCATATGGTCATCAGAATATTTGAACTTAACGAGCCAAGTTGGATTATACTCATCATCTATAGCTTCAATACTATACCCTTTAGCTCTAAAAACCTCTTCATTAAAATAATCATAAATTGCTGTAAATTGCCACTCCTGTACATCATCATGAGTATCAAACGTCAAGTTAATTAGTTCTCCATAATAATTTAACTTTGTAACAAATTCTGCACCCTCAGAAGTTTCATAACTACCAAGTTCTTTAACAAATTTATTAGTTTCTTTATCTATTTCCATTAATACTAGTGAAGAAAATTGCATAAAACTCACCCTCTCTTATTTTTTAAATTCTTTACACTCCTTACAGACGCCCTTTAAAAAAACATGACTTTCTGTAAGAGTTATTCCTGTCTTTGCTTTTATCTGTTCTTCTATTTGAGGTATTGGACAATCTATAACCATTTTTTTATGACATAAATCACACTCAATTGTATGTTTATGAGCATTATTATTTATAGTATAGTTATACATATTGTTCCCCAAATCAAACTTATTTAAAATCTTTTTACTCTCAAGCAAATCCAGGGTTCGATATACCGTTGACAAATCTATTTTTATATCTTCTTTTTTTAAAAGTACAAATATAAGATTTGCATTTATAGCCTCACTACTAGAAAATATGATTTCTAGTATACTTTTTCTTGCATTTGTAACCCTAATATTATTCTCTTTTAAATATAAAATTATATCCATATACATCACCTTACTACATTATTATAACAATTATAACAATTATAATATACCTCAATCTGACCATGAATACAAGTTATGCTTATAAAAAATGCCTCTACAAAAGTAGAAGCATTTTGAAAATCCACTATAGTGGTCTATGTCGCATTATAACAATTAAATCATCTCCTGCGGAGCTGCAATATTAACGACTTCAGACGGAGTTTTATATTCCCACTAAAGTTTTCTATTTGTTAGAGTATGTAACTTCCACATATAAAAATAGGAGGCTTTCCTTCTGGAATGTCGTTAAAAATTCACTTATTCTGCTCTTTTAGAAGTATATTTATTTTATTTCCTTTAATACTGCTACTAAATAATCCCACATTCTATCTGTTGATGAGATGCTTAGATGTTCACCTGGTGTGTGTACATCATAAATATTAGGTCCAAAAGATATTTGGTCAATATCACCATTAAACTTTTCACTAAATAACCCACACTCAAGGCCTGCATGTATAGCTGATATTTCAGGACTTGCTCCATATAAATCATTATACACTTTCTCAAATACTGGTTTTATCTTAGAACTAGTATTATATTCCCATTCTGGGTAGTCAGATTCAAATTCAATTGTAGCTCCTACCATTTCAGCAAGTACTATTGTTTCATCACAAATTGCTTTCTTTAAACTTTTTACAGAACTTCTAATTGCTGAGTCAAATTCTATATTCGTATCACTTGTAGTAAGAACACCTATATTTGTTGAACTTTGAACAAGTCCAGGGATTGCCATACTCATACTTTTAATTCCATTTGGAATTAAAAAAAGTATTTGAAGCGCTTTTGTAGTTGTATCATCAGAGAAAATTCTAGAAACTTTATTTTCTAGCACTTCAATATCTAGCTTAATACTCGGATCAATAGTGTTTAATTCATTTTGAAAAGTAGCATTCCATTGTGATAATTTTTGAAGCACTATTTCTTTATCATTTTCTCTAAATAATATAATAGCATCAGCATCACGTGGAATTGCGTTGTTTTTAGCTCCTCCGCTTATAGAATTCATTTTAAAATCTATAACTGATCGTAAATCCATTAAAAAACGTCCCATAAGTTTGTTAGCATTTCCTCTTTCTTTGTTAATTTCCATTCCAGAGTGGCCGCCTTTTAATCCTCTTAACTTAAGGTTGCAAGATATAAAGCTTTTATCTGCCTCTTCCCAAGTTATCTTAAGTCTTATTTTTTCGCGAACACCACCTGCGCAACTTACTAAAAGTTTTCCTTCTTCTTCTGAATCTATATTTATAAGTATTCTTCCCTCTAAATTTTCAGGGTCCAGCGCCTCGGCACCAATCATACCTACCTCTTCACCAGTAGTTACAAGTAACTCCATTGGTGGATGGGAAATATCATTTGATGCAAGAACTGCAAGGCTCATCGCTACAGCAATTCCATCATCCGCTCCAAGTGTAGTTCCATTTGCCCTTAAAAGATCACCCTCCACTATAAATTCAATAGGATCTTTTAAAAAATCATGTTTTGATTCTATGTTTTTCTCACAAACCATATCCATGTGACCTTGAATAATTATCTTTGGTGCATTTTCACGGCCTTTAGTACCCGGTTTTTTAATAATAACATTTAAAGCTTTATCTTGAATGAATTTTAAATTATGCTGATTTGCAAAGTTAACTAGCCAATCACTAATTGCTTTTTCATTTCCAGAACCTCTTGGAATCTCGTTCATCTCTTTAAAATATTTAAACGCATTAAATGAATTTAAACCCTTTAATTTTTCTAACATGTTTATCATCCTTTCTTTTAAAAGCCATTATTTTAAGACCAAAATTATTAACATTAATCCTTTTGTTAAAAGAACATCATTTTAAGTCCAAATAGTATTAAGATTATTCCTCCGATATAGTCGGCATATTTCCCAACAATTTCTATTTTCTTTAAATATTTAGAAATTATGAAAGCCATTATTACCATTACTAGAGTTACTGCTCCAATAAACAATGTATCTTTTAATAATATAACCTTCGTTATATCATTTAATACCGTAAATCCTATCACCATAGCATCTATGCTTACAGATATTCCTAAAATAAAATACATTTTAGGTTTAAGTAGCGGGCACTTACCTTGATTTTCTAAACCTTCCTTAATCATAATCACTCCAACCAATGATATAATTATACCACCAATTATGGTTGGCATTGAAGCTACATATGTATTAAAAAGAAATCCCGCATAAGCGCCTATATATGATAACAAAAATTGAAAAAAGGCAAAAGAAATAATAAATCCTACCTTGTTTATAAATACAGTTTGACTGTTTAATCCTATACATAAAGCTACTCCAAAAGCATCTAAAGACAATGCTAATGCTATTATAAATAACGGATAAATATCCATGTATTATTCGCCCCCTATAAAAATCGTTAAAATATATTGAATCTACTTACTTTATCATTATTCAACTTTTCCTAATTTATGTGTACAACTTTCCACATACTATTATCGATTATACACACTTCATTGTCAACTATGGTTTGTCCCTCTAAAAGATATTGCTAAAAATACCTCAAATAATTATCACTTGTATATATTGTGTTTTCTAGACTATAATATAAAGGATATTATACTAGGAGGTGTTGTAATGCTTTCAATATATAGCAGTACAGAAAATAAACAGTTAACAAAGCTCGAAAATATAGAGCCAGGTTGTTGGATTAACCTGATAGACCCATCAGAAGAAGAATTAATATTCATTTCAAAAAACACTAATGTTCCTATGGATTTTTTAAGGGCTGCTTTAGATGAAGAAGAAACATCCCGTATTGACGTAGAAGAAGATTGTACATTAATTATCCTGGATATACCTTTTACAGATATGGATGATAACTCTTTAACCTATGACACTTACCCTATAGCTATGATTCATACTGACAAAGTAATAATTACAGTTTGTTTAAAAAACAGTAAGATATTATCCGATTTTGGCGAAGGAAAAATTAGCTCCTTCTTTACTTTTAAACGCTCAAGATTCATGCTTCAAATTTTATATAGAATTGCCAACTATTATCTACTATATCTAAGACAAATTGATAAGAAAAGCTATATAGTAGAAAAACAACTACATAAAACCTTAAGAAATAAAGAACTTATTCAGTTATTAGCCCTAGAAAAATCTCTCGTATATTTTTCTACTTCCTTAAGAGGAAATGAAATCACCTTAGAGAAAATGCTCAAACTAGACATTCTTCAAAAGTATGAAGATGATAAAGACGTATTAGATGATGTTATTATTGAAAATAGACAGGCTATAGAGATGTGTACTATTTATACTAATATTTTAAATGGCACTATGGATGCCTACTCTTCAGTTATTTCAAATAAACTTAATGTAGTAATGAAATTTCTTGCAGCCATTACTATAGTTATGGCTATACCCAATATGATTTCTGGACTATTTGGTATGAATGTAACTGGAATTCCCTTCGGCGTTAGTGGTATAGGCCTAGGATTTTGGTATGTTGTTGCATTAATTGGCCTTATAGTTGTAGCTGTTATTTATTTTCTTAATAAGAAAGATATGTTTTGAATGATTTTAAAAGGAATTTTAATAGCTTAAACTATTAAAACTAATTAAGGAACGTTTTAGGATAACTCTTCATATATTAATATAATAGAAATGTTTGAAGGGAGCCTTTTATGTTCTATTGTCCAGAAAACTACACTGATCCATACCCTCTATATAGAGTGAGCCCTATGTGTAGGGTAACCCCTATGTTTTCATATTTAAGAGTTCTTCATTCTTCACCTAAATCCCCCGCTGTTGACGTGTATATAAATGACATGTTAAAATTTAAAAACCTTACTTATGGTACTTTTACGGATTATATAAAGGTTATGACTGGTAATTACAATGTAAAATTATATGCTGCTGGCACTAAAATTTCTCCTGTACTTAATAAAAACATCTTTGTTCCACCTGGAAAAATTTACACAGTTGCCGCTATTGGAATATTGCCAAATATCGATATATTACTTGTTAATGAGCCTAAAATTATAGTTCCTAGCAATATGGTCTATATTAAGTTCGCTCATTTATCACCTAACGCTGGCGCTGTAGATATTGCATTACCAGACGGCACAATTCTATTTAAAAATATTAATTACAAACAGCTTACTGATTATATAGAGGTTCCCGCTGGAACCTACACATTAGAGGTTAGACCTACTGGAACTAAAACCATCGCTTTATACGTACCTAATATAAATCTAAAATCCGAACGTTTTTACACTGTTTATGCTATAGGTCTCGCTGGTGATCGCCCAGGTCTTCAAGCTTTAATTCCGCTAGATGGTAGTTCTTATTTAGATTTACGCGAAGACTAATTATAACGAGATTTATTATTAATTTAAATTAACTCTTTATATAGTCTGATTTAAATTTTAATTGTATAAAGGTTTATTTTAATATCATAAGTGCTGGGATATTTTCTAAAAATATATAATGTAATTTTTATCATATAAATTAGCCTATGTCTTATTTTACATTGTAATTTAAGATATAGGCTGATTTTATTTCTAGTTATTTATAATTTATTTATAAAATTTTTATTTAACTTTAATTTATTGCAAGGTAATGATGTAAATGATAGAATATAAGAACAGTTTCTCTAGCAGTTACTAAATTAATCTCAAATAAATATGAATAGGATTTGATTTGACATGAAATATAGGGATATATTTATATAGTTAAATTTAATATAAAGGAGCATAAGCCTGTGACTGACTTTTTAATAGATTTTGGTTTGAAATTTCAAACCGTAAGTGTTTTTATAAAAATCATTATAACCCTAATTATAATAGTTATATTCCAATTAATAAAAAAAAGTATCTGTTCATTTGTTAATAAATCTAATCTTGACTCAAATAATATAATAAAATATAAGAAAACAACCTCGCTATCTATTAATATTTTATCGGTTATAGTAGTTATACCAATATGGATGTACGAGTCTAAGGACATACTGACCTTTTTAGGTATATTTTCAGCTGGACTAGCCTTTGCATTTCGTGATGTTGTAGCAAGTTTTTTAGGCTGGTTAATAATTAACACTCAAAAACCATTTCAACCTGGCGATAGAATAAAAATTGGTGAAAGTATTGGTGATGTTGTAGCTGTAGATTGGTTTTATACTACTATAATTGAAGTTATGGAGAACGAGAACAAAACTCACGGGCAAAGTACTGGAAGGATTACGCATATACCAAACATAAAATTTCTCACTGAGGATCTCATAAATGAAACTAATGCATTCCCTTTTACTTGGAATGAGCTTGAAATAAATCTTACACTTAAAAGTAATTGGCAAAAAGCTAAAAAAATATTAATGTCTATTGCTGATGATAGGGTAGGAGATATAGAGAATGAAGCAAAAGACTCACTGAGTATAGCCTCAAAAACTCTTCCAATTTATTATGAAAATCTTTCTCATACAGTATATACTTCTATGGAACTAGGCCGAGTGTGTTTAAATTTAAGGCTTATTTGCAAGGCAAGAAATTTCAGAAATTTAAAACATGTCCTAGTAGAAGATATTTTAGCTGAGTTTTCTAAGCATGAAGATATAGAGTTATTATAGTATTAAAAACAAATCCATTCTTACTAAAATCATTTTTCTTTCTACTAAAATCAAACTCCATCTTTCTTTAATACTTCTCTCTTCACCATTCTCCAGCCCCTTATGAATAACTAGTATAATTTACTAGTTATTTGTTTTATTTTCCTTATTGATGTGTTTATAATAAAATGTTATAATATTGTCAGCTATGATTGTATATACACCAGAGTATACATGTGTAATTGTATTAAATAACAATTAATGTGTTTACTCTAAAAAACATCTATATCTATAAATAAAAAAGTATATTGAGTAGTCACGGAAACTAATATGTAAAACTTGATTTTGTATAGAATCATTATAGCGCTATAAATTTTATGTTCAGAGAGCAATTAGGAATAAAAATAGGCATAGCAAACAAGCCTACACGATGCAGGAATTTTTTAAAAAAACATTTAATTGTTAAACGGCTACTCTAATAAATTTAA
>Ga0209123_1001416_pt1 | contig 23809 bp, 20 predicted proteins | sample BarGraIncu00431A_FD_184500 | JGI IMG/M metagenome (GOLD analysis project Ga0209123, IMG submission 184500) | Arctic peat soil microbial communities from Barrow, Alaska, USA - Barrow Graham LP Incubations 004-31A (SPAdes) (version 2) | ecosystem: Environmental > Terrestrial > Soil > Wetlands >...
AGGGGGGTCTTGAGCCCAGGTAAATCCCCCCCCTGCCTCTCTACGTTCGGCTTCCCCCCTATTTCATAGGGGGGATAAAGCACCGCCCCCTTGCATCGGGTATTCCTTAACTTAACGGCAGTGCCCCCTACTCTCCCTTTGAAGTGTGAAGTTTATTTATTCATCTTCCATCCTTTTCACAATCATGCTGTAATACCTCAACATCACATAGTTAGCCATAAACACCAAATACTACTTATCGGACGATACGCTTACCCGCAGTTGATACTTACCACTGCTAATTACTTACTCTTGCATATGCTTACCCGTGTCATGGGGTTTGTTTTTTGTATTACCTATCATAGATGCACCCATTTAAACTTATTATTCCGTAGCCCACGCAACTCCCGGCGGCGCTTAACCAGCGGTTAATTTCTGTCTATTTGCGCTTCGACTCCGCTCAGCGAACGCCCGCTCCCATCCAACCACTCCCGGCTATTTGCCAAGACCTAAAAGGAAATCCGCTGTCTCGCACGCCAATCGATGCCTCTTCTAAGAGATAAACATCATGATTCACACTCTAAATACCGCATATTCCAGCTGGCAATAGTCAAAGGAACGGGTACTATGTAATGATAAAAAACTTGAAAGTATTGCCTGACTGTTTATTCTGACCCCTATGCCCAGGGAGGCTTCCATGAAGTTTCGGCTCACCGTAATTTCTTCACTGCTGGTTCTTTGCTCATCAGTCAGTGTCTTTGCAGATACACAGGCAATCTCTGCGGCGTCCCGCATCAGCGCGGTCACGGTGTACGCCGACCGGGCGCAGGTGACGCGCAACTGCCAGCTTTCGCTTAAGGCCGGCACCAATCTGGTGAGCTTCGACGCCCTGCCGCTGGCCATGGCCGAGGACTCGATCCGGGCGGAAGGAACCGGTTCCGGACGGGCGCGCATCGCCGGCATCACGGTGAAGACGGTCTTTTTGGAGCGGCTCCAGGAAAAGCGCATCCACGAACTGGAGCAGGAGATCCAGGCACTCAACCGCAAACTGGAGAGTATCGAGGCGCGGCGCAAGGCCCTCGCCGCCCAAAGGGCTTTCATCGATTCCATCCGGGTCGGCTGGGGCGAGCGCATCTCCAAGGAGCTCACGGTCGGCAAGCCGAGCACTGCCGAACTGGGCGAGGCGGCGAAATTCGTGGGCGACGGGATCGGCAAGGTGGAGGAAGCTCTCTATGATGCCGAGGCCGCCAAGAAACCGCTCCAAGACCAGATGGGAGCGCTGCAAAAGGAGCTGGAACAGGCGCGCGGCAACCTGAACAAGGAGGTGCGCTCGGTCGAGGTGGCAATCGAGGCCGACCGTGCCATGGCGTTCACCCTGACCCTCTCTTACCTGGTGGCAGATGCCCACTGGGAGCCTACCTACGATGTACGACTGGCGGCCGACGGTACCAGCGCCGAGCTCGCCTACCGGGCCCAGATCTGGCAAAGAAGCGGCGAGGACTGGCCGGGGGTGAAGCTTTCCCTTTCCAGCGCCAGGCCCGAGGCGGGCGGTGCGCCGCCCGAGCTCACCCCCTGGCAGGTCTCCCTCTACGAGCCCCCGCGCCCGATACCTCTGGGTGCGCGCGCCAAGGGCGCCCGGGCGGCTTCCCCGGCGCCGATCATGACTCTGGAGGCGCAGCCCTACGCGGCGGCAGATCAGGAAGAAAAAGCGCTTCCGCTGTCGGCGCAGGTTGATGAGGGGCAAACCTCGGTGCTTTTCAACGTGGTCCAGCCAGTGGACATCCCGGCGGACGGCACGCGGGCAGGAAGCGTTATTGCCATCACCAAGGTGCCGGTCACGGCTGAATTCCTGGCGGTACCGAAGCTCTCGCCGCGGGTTTACCTCAAGTCCGAGGTCAAGAACAGTACCGACTACCCCCTGCTTGCCGGGCAAGTGAACGTCTTTAACGACGCCATATTCACCGGCAAGAGCTACCTGAAGACGGTCGCCGCAGGCGAGACGTTCGACCTCTTTTTCGGCGCCGACGACCAGCTGAAGGTCAAGCGCGAGGTAGCCAAGGTCCGCAAGAAGGCGGGGCTTCTCGGCAGCAACACTCTGAGCTACCGCTGCACGGTGGAACTGGTGAATTTCAAGAAGCGCGCGGTGACCGTCACCCTGCTGGACCAGCTACCCCTGGCGGGAAACGCGGAGATCAAGGTGAGCCTCGACGAGGCGCGGCCCAAGCCTGACGAAACGAGGCCCGACGGTAGATTGCTCTGGAAGGTGCAGCTAGTCCCCGGGGAAAAGAAGACCGTCGGCTACGACATAGTCATCGAGTACCCCAAAGGGCGCGACCTGGCTGGCGCGGAGTGATGGGGCAAGGCTCCCTCACCCCGACCCCACTGCCGTTAAGTTAAGGACTGTGACTGAATCCGGCAGTATCCCCCCTGTGGAACAGGGGGGATAAGCTACGCCACCCTGTAACAGCGCTATATCGCAGGAAACTGCTCCGGCGCGGTCTACCAGCAACTGAAATCATCAAACACTTAAGTGAAGGGACCACATGAAATCGACTCTACTTGCCGTTATCCTGATGCTTTGCCTTACTTCCCTTTCCCATGCAGCCAAGCTCGACACCTCGTTTGCCTTCTCCAGCATCGAGACCCCCAACTTCTCCATCCATTTTCACCAGGGGCTGGAGTCGGTCGCCCGGAAGGCGGCACTCTTCGCCGAGCAGGCGCACAATAAGCTGACCAAGGAATTTCTCTGGCAGCCCGGGGAGAAAACCCAGCTCGTGCTGATTGACAATTCCGATTTCACCAACGGGTTCGCCACGGCACTCCCCTATAACACCATCTTCATCCAGGTGGTCCCGCCCTCTTTGGACTCGACCATCGGCGAGTACGACGACTGGCTGAGGGTGCTGATCACCCATGAATACGCCCATATCGTCACCCTGGACCCCTCGCGCGGTTACTGGAAGGTGGTACGGCACATCTTCGGCAAACCGATCCCCGGGGCGGACATTTTCACCGAACTGCTCTTCCTCGTCACTGCCCCCCCGAACTCGTTTATGCCGCGCTGGTGGCACGAAGGAAACGCCACCTGGGCGGAAACAGAGTTCACCGGACAGGGACGCGGCAAAAGCAGCTTCTTCGACATGGTCTTTCGCATGGCGGTCGCCCAGAATAATCTCCCCTCCGTCGACCAGGCAAACGGCGACCTGCCCAACTGGCCTGCCGGCGACATCCCCTATATCTACGGTTACCGGCTGCAGAAGTACCTCGCCGACAGCTACGGAGCCGATGCCCTCGGCAAACTAAGCCGCGCCCAGTCCGGGCGCTTCCCCTACCTGATCAATGCGCCGCCCCAAGAGCTCTTCAACGGCAAGGGCTACAGCGAACTCTATGCCGACATGCTTGCCGCGCTGAAACGCGAGGAGACCCAAAAAATCGCCATCCTTTCCCGGGTCCCCTTCACCCCCACCCAAACCCTGGCGGACCGGGGCGAGCGGCTGACCAACCCTCGGTTCTCCCCGGACGCGAACCGCATCGCCTACACCAGGCGCGACCCTCGCGACCACACGACGACCGTCATCACGGACCAGACCGGGCGCTCGGTCCTGGCGCAGTTTCGGCGCCAGAGTTCGGACGGCAACAACAGCTGGTCTCCGGAGGGAGGAATCCTCTATTTCACCCAGGCCGAGATCAACAACGGCTTCAACGTTTACCAGGACCTGTACGCCTATGACCTGGCGCAAGACTCGATCACCCGACTCACCCGCGGCGCGCGCCTGGAAGCGGCTGATCTCTCCCCCGACGGAAGTTTCTTCGCCGCGGTCGTCAGCGAGCGCGGCAGCCAGAACCTCGCCCTGGTTCAAAGGCGCGGCCCGACCGAAGCGGCGCCGCCACGGCTGGTAACCGATTATCAGCGGCAGCGGGTCTCCGCGCCGCGCTGGTCCCCGGACTCCACGACCATCTGTTACGCGCTCAGGGACAACACCGGCCACAGCTCCCTCAGGCTCCACGAGGCCGCTTCGGGAAAGGACCGCACACTCTTCAGCGCCGACCACACTGTGGATTACCCGATCTGGTCCAGGGACGGCTCCGCTATTATCTACGTCTCGGACGAGACCGGAGTCTTCAACCTCTTCGCCTATGACCTTAAATCGGGGCAAAGCTATCAGGTAAGCCACCTGCTCGGCGGCGCCCTGCAGCCGGACCTCTCGCCCGACGGCAGGTCGCTGGTCTTTGCCAGCTATGACTCGCACGGTTTCAGCATCGCACAGATGGCGCTGGACCGGGAGAAGTGGTCCACCAACCGGGGTCCCTCGCTGCCGCTTACCCGCGCTCTGCCGCAACCGCTTCCCTCTGACACTGGATTGCCGTCCGCAGAAGCCTTGCCGGGTGCCGGCGCAGCAGCGGTTGCCAAGGGGACGGTCCCCGGACGGGGGCTGTCCCCCTCGACCGCCGCCCTGCCGGCGTCCCCACCCGCAGTCGGCATCGCGAAACGTGCCGATGCACCGGACGAGGGTGCGGCGCCGCCCTTGATGATCTCCCCTTACCGTCCCCTGGACACGCTACTCCCCCATTTCTGGCTTCCGAGGATCTCCGGGGACGGCTCGGGCGCGCCAGTATACGGGTTCTATACCGCGGGCGCCGACGTGCTCGGCTATCAGTCTTACGCGCTAAGCGCCGACTACGGACGGGTCAGGAAGCGCCCCTATTTCGACCTCATCTACCAAAACGATTATTGCTATCCGACCCTGTCCCTGCTGGCGCACTCCGAGCCGTTTCTCTACGCGGACCTGCAGCGCCGGGGCGACTATTACGAACTTAACCAGGGGTTCACTCTGGAGGCCTCCTTCCCGATCAACTTCCTGGAATCGCGCTACCTTTTCAGCGCAGGATATCAGTTTCAGGACCAAAGTGCGCTCAGCTCCCTGGACGCCAGCGGCAGGTTCAACGGGCTGACCGTTTTCCAGGGTCGAAGGGACAACCTCTTCGCAGGCCTGAGCTATGACAGTGTCCTCAGATACCCCTACTCCATCAGCTCCGAGGAGGGACGCAGGATTTCGCTGCAGTACCGCCGCTTCGACCGCTCCATCGGCAGCGACCAGGACTTTGCGGAATACAGCGCACGATACGAAGAGTTCCTGCGCCTGCCCCTCTCGAGTCCCCAGCATCAGATCATCTATCTCCGGCTCTCCGGTGCCGCTTCCGACGGCAACCTGAGGTTCGGCCAGCAGGCTTTCCAGATCGGCGGGGTCCCTTCGGATCTGAACCCTTACCCGCTACGCGGCTACCCGGACCGCTCGGTGACCGGCAAATACGTGGCAACCGGAACTCTCGAGTACCGGGCGCCGCTCTTCTATCCGCTACGCGGCTTCGGCACCCTCCCCGCCTTCGCGGAAAAGGTGCACGGCGCCCTGTTCATCGACGCAGGAGAAGTTTGGGACGACGCCAACGCCTTCAGTGCAAGCAGGGCAAAGGTCGGCGCAGGGATCGAGGCGCGCTTGGACCTGACTCTGGGGTACTGGCTCAAGATCACCCCGGCCCTCGGTTTTGCTCACGGATTTGGCTCTGGAGGAGAGAATCAGGTATACTTAACTGTGTACCTTGGCCTGTGATTTGCCCGGCGGAAGTCGTTGAGTCGTTGAGTCGTAGAGTCGTTGAGTCGTAGAGTCGTTGAGTCGTAGAGTCGTTGAGTCGTTGAGTAGTCGAGTCGTTAAGTCGTCGGGTCGCCGGGCACTCGGTCTTTAGGTCGTTAGGTCGTCACCTGCATGAGAGGAGGTCTAACCCATGAGAGTCATCGTCGTCGGAGCATCCGGTACCATCGGGAAATCAGTGGCAAAATTATTACTAACAGAGCACAAGGTCGTTAAAGTAGGTTCTAATAGCGGCGACTTCCGGGCCGATATCACCAACAGGGATTCCCTGGAGCAGCTCTTCAAGGAGATCGGCCCCTTCGACGCGCTGGTCTGTGCCGCCGGAGTTGCCAGGTTCGCGCCGCTTGACGAACTGAGCGATGCGGACTTCCAACTCGGTCTTACCAGCAAGTTAATGGGGCAGGTGAACCTGGTTCGCGCCGGGCTCAGTAAGATAAACGACAACGGGTCGTTCACCCTGACTAGCGGAGTGTTGAGCCAGCAGCCGATGCCAGGAAGCAGCTCGATCAGCATGGTCAACGCCGGAATCGAGGGTTTCGTACGCGCAGCCGCGCTGGAGATGCCACGCGGCATCCGCATCAACGCGGTGAGCCCCCCCTGGGTGAAGGAAACCCTGGAGGCACTCGGCATGGACACCTCCATCGGCATGCCCGCGGAACGGGTGGCACAGGCGTATCGCTCCAGTGTCTCGGGATCGCGCAGCGGCCTCATTATCAATGCCAGGGATTTCGCCTGATTGGCTCAACAGTGTCAGATCCACGCATGGCATGCGTCTCGTCGACCCTGGTAGAGATGCATGCCATGCGTCTGCTACACCTAAAAATACTAGGAGCAACGAGTAGAGACGCATTGCCTGCGTCTCTTTTTCCCATACTACCTGGACCAACTTGAGGGGGGCAGCGCTGAGTCGCATGCAATGCGTCTCTAGCTGTCGGCGTTGAGGGTTTGCGCAGGCGCTGACGCGAATTAAAGGATCACGCAAAGAACCACGCAGAGAAACGGGACGCGGGAGCGTCCCAGGAGGCATTCCCACGCGGGAGCGTGGGAACGATACGCGCATGAAAACGCCAAGACCAAAACCCACGGAGAACACATTGTGACTATTTACGATTTTGAAGTGACCACCATCGACGGAGTGCCCCAAACCCTCGCAAGCTACCGCGGCAAGGTGCTGCTTATCGTGAACGTCGCCAGCAAATGCGGCTTCACGCCGCAGTACGCCGGCCTCGAAGCGCTGCAGCGGCGCCATCAGGATGCGGGTTTTGCCGTGCTCGGCTTTCCCTGCGACCAGTTCGGCCACCAGGAACCGGGCACTGAGGAGGAAATCCTGGACTTCTGCTCGCTCACCTATCAGGTCAGTTTCCCGATGTTTGCTAAGATCCAGGTCAACGGCGACCAGACCCACCCGCTTTATAAGTTCCTGAAGTCGGCCCAAAAGGGACTTTTGGGGAGCGAGGCGATCAAATGGAACTTCACCAAGTTCCTGGTGAACCGGGAAGGAACCGTGGTGCAGCGCTACGCGCCGACCGCTACTCCGGAAGATATCGATAAGGATCTGGCGGCACTTTTGCGTTAACTGCCCTGAAGCGGACAGAGAGCCAGCAAGAATTACTTTATTCCTTGCATTAAACCTACAACAGGCATAGATTACCGACTGCTAAGAATAACTGTCATAGTGAGACACTTTTCTGTCAGGAGAAATTCCAGCATAGTCAGTGAATGTCAATAAAACGCTACCTAACCATCATAACCAACGCACACTAAAGGGTGCAGCAATCTCGCCGACATCTTTGGATTAGCGGCGCACCAGCGAGGTTTAATTACTATGATTCAGATTTGCGCCTGGTGCGGTAAGGAATTAAGCAAATGCGAGTCACCCGTAAATGAGAGCGTCTCGTACGGTATATGTCTGCCGTGTGCCAATAACGTGATCATCAATGTTCCCAACGACCTGAACGATTTCCTGGACCAGATTTCCGTGCCGGTGGTCCTTATGAGTTACGAGGGAGTGGTTAAGACTGCCAACCAGAAGGCGTGTGCTATGCTGGGCAAAGACCTCTCGCGCATCGAAGAGAATTTTGGTGGTGAGGTCTTCGAGTGTGCCTACGGACTTTTGCCCGGCGGGTGCGGCAACACCTACCACTGCTCCGGCTGCGTGATCCGCAACACGGTGATGGACACCCACCTGACCGGCAACGCGGCGCGCCGGGTACCCGCCTCGCTCAAGCAGAGCACCCCTGACAACCCACAGGAGATAAAGTTCCTCATCTCCACCGAAAAATTCCGCGATTACGTTATTTTGAAGATCTACGGCGAAGAATTCGGAGCCTAATTCCTGCTGTTTTACTGGATTAATCACCTCCCCCATCCGCAAGAACCTGGCACACCCTTATTCGCCCCCCCCTTTTAGCCTCACTGTGCCATTGCGTTACCTGATTGGTACTCGTCTTCCACAGTTCACCTAGCTCTCCCTGACTCCCTGACTCCCTCACCCCTGCCTCTCCTAAAAGGTGAAGGTCTTTGAATGTGATATGAGTTGGGAAACAGATCCACCAACCATTTTAGCGCTTTGTCCAGAGTGAATTGACAACCGCCAACCATTAGGCCGAGCTCAAAAATCACAATTTATTCAAGAAATGCGCAATCACTGTCGATAGATAGTGTAATGGACGGTCGTCAAGTATTAGACGGCCGATTCCAGGCTATCCTGCACTCTATTTCACACGCAGGAAGCGGCGCGGTGCCCCGGAGTATAGTAATGAAGCTCACCTCCCGACTCGTCATAACCTGCCTCGTGTCGCTTTTGCTGGCGCTCTACGCTGCGACGGTGTATTTCGCCATCAGCACGGACTACCACCTGACGGTGACGAGCGCGGAGCGCCAGGCGGCGGCTCTCAGTAGCGCCCTGGGACAACACGCCTCGCGCACCATGGGCGAGGCCGAAAGTGTCCTCGACACCACTTCACATTACCTGCTAGAGCATGACCTCTTCGCTCCCGACGCCGAAATCCGGCACTTCATGGAGCATGGCAAGTCCATCTTGCAAAATTCGCCACAGGTAAAGGCCGTGTTTCTGGTCACCCCTCAGGGAATGATGGTCGCCAATTCGGTGCGCTCCCCTTTCACGCCGATGTACGTCGGCGACCGGGAATACTACCGCTACCACACAACACAAAAGGACCAGACCAGCCACATAAGTGCACCGGTGCTAAGCCGGTTCGATGGCAGCAGGCTCTTCACCATTACCCGACGGGTAAATCATCCCGACGGCACCCTGAAGATGATCGCCGGGCTTGCCATCGACCCGGACTATTTCAGCCGTTTCTATCGGGGGCTTGACCTGGGAAGCGTCAAGGGGAAAATCTCCCTGGCAAGGAGCGACGGCGTCGTTCTCGCCAGTTACCCAGTCTGTGCACGCAATACCGCGCACTCCTTGGTGAACGCCACCCTGTTCAGGGTTAATCAGCCCAAAGAACGGCAGGGAAATTTTCAGTCGGAGGAGCAGGGCGCCCGGCAGCTGAGCTCCTTCTGGAAAAGCGATCACTACCCGCTGGTGTCGTTGATCTCGCTGGACCGTGACGGGGTTCTGGCACCCTGGCGCGCACGCACGCTCAGGCACGGCATGGGCGCGCTCGCCTCTATCCTGCTCATCTTCATGCTCACCTATACGCTGGTCAGACGTCTCAAGCACCTGGCCGGAGCCAATGAAGCGCTGCTCGCCCAGAAGCTGGAGCTGGAACTGGCCGCGCAGGTCTTCGAGCAGAGCCAGCAGAGCATCGTCATCACGGACCGGGCGGGCGTTATTCTGCGGGTGAACCGCTACTTCACCGAGCTTACCGGCTTTCTCCCCGAGGAAGCGATCGGTAACACCTCGAGGGTCCTCAAATCGCTGCGCCACGACGGCGAATTTTATCAGGATCTCTGGAGCTGCCTTATCGCGGAGGGGAAGTGGCGCGGCGAAATCTGGAACCGCAAGAAAAACGGTGACGGCTTCGCGGCGCAGCTCAGCATCTCGTCGGTGCGCGACGGGGTCGGCGAGGTCATTTATTACATCGGCGTGCTGGAGGACATCACCGAGCAAAAGCTCTCCACGGAGCGCATCTACCACCTGGCGCACTTCGACGTGTTGACCAACCTCCCCAACCGCCGGTTCTTCAACGATCGCCTGGTCCTCTCCGTACAACAGGCAGAGCGCTACGGTACCCGTTTCGCCGTGCTGTTTTTGGACCTGGACAACTTCAAGAGAATCAACGACACCCTCGGGCACCATTGCGGCGATCTGCTGCTGCAGGCGGTTGCCGGGCGACTTTTGGAAAATCTCAGAAAGGTCGACGCCGTCGCGCGTTTTGGCGGCGACGAATTCGCCGTCATGCTGGAAGAGATCAAGGACCCCAGTGATGTGGAGCGGATTGCGCAGAAGATCATCGAGGCGGTATCGACCCCCGTGGAACTTGAGGGGGTCGAGGTGCAGGTCGGGGTGAGTATTGGGGTAAGCATCTTCCCCGACGACGCCTCCGATGTTCAGGAGCTTTTTAAGAATGCCGATACGGCGATGTACCGGGCCAAGTCCCTCGGCAAGAACCGCTGCCAGTTTTTCGACGCCGAGATGGCCGCCCAGGCAACCCGTCGGCTCGGCATGGAGAACGAGTTACGCCATGCCATCCCGGGCGAGCTGTTTTTGCTGTATCAGCCCCAGTCGTCACTCTCGGCAAGCGGAATTCTCGGGGTCGAGGCACTGGTGCGCTGGCAGCACCCCGAGCGCGGCCTGATGCTCCCCGATGAATTTCTGCGTGTGGCTGAGGAGTCCGGACATTTGGGACACCTGGGGAACTGGGTTTTAGAGACGGCCTGCCGCCAGGCCGGGCTCTGGCTCGCCGAGACAGGGATTCCCCTGCGTATGGCGGTCAACATCTCGGTCACTCAGCTAAACGAGCCGGGCTTCCCCGACACCGTGGCGAGGCTACTTCGGGAGTGCCGTCTGGACCCGGCGTCCCTGGAACTGGAACTCTCCGAAGCCGCCATTATGTGCCGTGCTCAGGAATCGACCCGTGCCTTGGCCCGCCTCAAGGAGATGGGGGTGAGTCTTGCCCTGGACAACTTCGGGACCGGCTGCGCCTCTCTTTTGAGCCTGAAAAAGCTCCCGCTCGACCGTCTCAAGATCGACAGCACCTTCATCTGCGACCTCCAGCACAGCAGGGAGAACCTCGGCATCGTCAGGATGATCATCGCCATGGCTCGCAGCCTGAAGCTTCGGGTGATTGCGGTCGGGGTGGAGCAAGAAAGCCAGCGGGAAATACTGCAAAGCGAGGGATGCGACGACTTCCAGGGTTACCTGCTCGCCAGACCCCTGGCGGCGCAGGAGCTGGAAGGGATGTTGCGCCGGAAGTAGTCACCAGAAGCAGCGCGGGACAGCAGGTGGGATGGAAAACAAAGGCGGCGCAACCTCTCGGTGGCGCCGCCTTTGTTACTGCTGCCTTAAGCTTAAGCAGCGAAGGTCCGTCAGCTTTACCTCAGGAACCGCTGGTAATTTCTTCCAGGTTTCCGGCGATGGTGCAGGCGGTTGCCGCCTGCTGCTCGGAGGCGGTCGCGATCTGCGCTATGACCCTCTCGATCCTCTCGATGGACGCCACGATTTGACTCAGGGATTCGTCCGCCTGGTGCGAGAGTCTCTCGCTCACCTCTGCCTCGGTCTTCCCCTTTTCGATGGACTCCACCGCGAGCGCCGTCTCCTTCTGGATCTCGTTCACCATGAGGCGGATCTCCTTGGTAGATGCGACGGTCCGGTCGGCAAGCCGGCGCACTTCATCGGCCACGACCGCGAAGCCGCGCCCCTGCTCGCCGGCGCGCGCCGCCTCGATGGCTGCATTCAGAGCAAGCAGGTTGGTCTGGTCCGCGATGTCATTGATGACGGAGACGATTCCCCTCAGCACCTGCGCAGGCACGGCAACCCTCGACAAGACAGAGCGAAGTTTAAATCAGACCGAAAATGTGCTATCGTTCCCATCCACTAACAGTGGCAGGCGGAGGTGACAGTGCCCGGCACCTGGTGGCAGAGAAAAGGGGGAGAGGCAGTTTCCTTTTGTCATACGGCCGGAGCCTGCTCGCCGCGCGACCGGATCACCCGGACTACACGGCATGGCGTGCGTCCTTCGGGACCTGAAAGCGGGGGCGAGCAACGCCGGCTCGCAGAGCAGCAGCAAAAGTACCATGAGTACCGTAAGCTCTTAGGCAAGCTGAATCCCATTTATCTAGTGACACCAGGAAAAGGAGAGCAAAACTATGAGTAAAGACAAGCTGTTCCTGCTGAAAGCAGACTTTATGGACGCGGAGGAAGGCCCCTTCTACTGCCCGGAATCGGCGCCGATCGAAGGGGTGCTAAGCTACTACCCGCAGCTTCGCGAGCAATTGGAGGTGTGCTATCTCGATTTTGCGCGTCCCCGTCAGGCGATCATCGACGAGATCGGCGCTGAAAACCAGGGGATGCCGGTGATCGTTTTGTCAGGGACGCGCAGAGTTCCCGCAGGCGATTTTGTGGCACGCGAGGCGGACGGCAAGCACTTTATTACCGGGGATAGGGAAATCTGCGCATATCTGAGCCTGGCGTACCGCATCGGCGTACCCCACCCCTAAAGAAGCCGTTGCCAAAGTGCCACCCCGTTTTCAGCAAGCCTGGGCTTCCTGGTCCTGATCCAGGAGAGAATTACCGGCGGCGTAAGGTGCGCTGCGCGTCAGGCGTGGGAAGGCCGGCGCGCCCTGTGCACTTACCTGCGGTGCGCCTGCGTGTTGTGCACCTGAGTGCTGTGCGCCGGCGCCCTCGGCGCTGTAGAACTGAAAGGCGCTGCGTCCGAACTTTTTGCAGCGGTACCGGGCGGTATCCGCCTTCACCAACTGCATATCCTCAGTTTCGCCGTCCTCCGGGAACAGACTGATGCCGATGCTGGCAACCAGCGAGCATTGGCGGTCCTGGAGGGTAAACGGTTGGCCGATGGACTCGGCGATCCTATCGGCCACGCAGGCGACGTCGTCCCTGGCACTAATTCTGGCCAGGATCACGACAAATTCCGCTCCCCCCATGCGGGCGACGGTATCCGACTCCTTCAGGCACGAAGTGATGCGCAGCGCGACCTCCTTAAGGAGCAGGTCGGCGAAATAATCCCCCAGCCGGCTGTTCACTTCCTTGAAGCGGTCCAGGTCTACGATGAGCAGGGCGAACCGGGCGGCGTCGCGCCTGGCGTGCAGCATCAGTTGGCTGAGCCGGTCGTGGAAGAGGCTCCGGCTCGGGAGCGCGGTCAACAGATCGTAGTTCGCCATCCGCTCCAGCCGTGACTCGGCAGCCTTGCGCGTGGTTATGTCGCGAAAGATGGTCTGGAAGGCGGCTTTGCCATTCAGAACAAAAGGGAGCGCCGTCACCTCGACCTGTACCTCACCCCCGTCGCGGCGCAGAAACTTTTCCTCCATCCAGGGAAGCTGCCTGCGGCACCCCTCCAAGAGCACCAATCGCTCGGAGAAAACCTGATGGAAGTCAGGATGTACGAACTCCAGCACCGGTTGCCCCAGCAACTCCGCGCTGGACCGCGCACCGAGAATCTGCGCCCCGGCAGGGTTGATGAAGGCAAAGCGTCCCTCGCAGTGGACCGAAATCCCGTCGGGTAAGAGTTCCACGAGCGTGCGGTAGCGCTCCTCACAGCCTGCGGTATCGTTGACCGAATTATCCTGCCCCGGAAAAAGCCGCTGCCGCTGCAGCGCGCGCCCTATCACCAGCGGCAAGAGTTCCAGGTACCCCATGCCGGCATCCCTGATCAGGTAGTCGGCGGCGCCCAGTTGCAGCGCCAGGGCGGCGACCTTTTCCTGACCTTGCCCCGTTATCATGATTGCCGGGGTGGCCGCTCCCGACTGCGCCAGCCTGCGCACGACCTCCAGGCCGTCCAGAAGCGGCAACTCGTAGGCAACCAAAACGACGGCGTAACAGCCTCCAGCCAGGAGCGCCAGCCCCTCCTCCCCATTGCAGGCGAGGTCAACGCGGTAGGATAAGCGCTCTAGATGTTTTTTCAGCTGACGAGCCAGCTCTGCGTTGCTCTCGAGGTAGAGAATGCGGGATACCGTCGTCTCACACCTGATTTTTTTTTGAAAATGTCCGTTAAACACGTGATTCCCCCGTCTGTAATACTGGTGATAGGAACAAGGAAACTGTTTGTGGCGCTCCGTAACCGGACGCGAAACTCCCTTGGGGTTGCTTTCCTATCGGCGTTTCCGCCCTTGTTCTTAAGCAGATAATTGGTCTAACAGGAAGTTTTAGGTTTCAGCAGAGGAGGAAGCGTGGAGCTACTGTTTGCAGAGGGCATAGGGCTGAAAACAAAATGGTTATCAACTGTTCAGTCTTAATCTGCTGAGGAAGCGGAAAGGATTTAAGGCAGCCATATGACTGATAAATTCACTGATTCGTAGCGAATGATACAGCACCTGAGGTAATACTTCCCCCCTTCAAGGGGCCACTGCCGTTAAGTTGACGATTCCATCTGGATTAAACTCCCCCTCCCCCCTGGCGAAGGGAGGGCCGGGATGAGGGGGAAGGTGCATCCAGAGAGGGAAGCCTTAACTTTAGCAGCAATGCCTTGGCGCGCACTTTTACTCATCCGTACACTTGGCGAACCGCGGTACTGTTTGTCCTTCAACAGTAACCGTTTCCGCGAACATCGCCTCCGGCCTCACCCAGAGACCGCGCTCTCCGTAAAGCGGGCGATACACCACCAGCATCTCATCGGTCTCGCTGTGCCGGGCGGTGCCGATCACCTCATAGTAATTCCCCTTATAGTGGCGGTAACGTCCGGGCTCAACTGTCATAGTAACTCTCCTTTTTGCTTCGAGCCGGTCAGCTGCGAAATCGTTGTCATTCCTTTGCTTGGCAAAACAGGCTATCGGTTAGCGGATCCCGTCAGATTTTGCGCCAGTGAGCGTATGTGCCGGTCGTCGGTCCCGCAGCAGCCGCCCAGAAGCTTCATTCCCAACTCCTCCCGCAAGGTCGCGACGGATTTCCCAAAGACGCCGGGATCCTCCTCGACCAGGCTTTCGCTGTTGTCGAGTTCCTCGGGGGAAAGCGCGGAGGTATTGGCCAGCAGCCCAACGACGCGGGAGCGGACCAGCGCGGAGGAGTTCGTGCCGTGGGTGAGGGCACGCCGGAATACGCTGGCGTGGGTGCAGTTGATGAGATACCCAAAAGGCGCAGGATTAGCCGCGGCATCGATCGCCGCAATAGCGTCTCGAAGCGGGGTGCCGTCCAAGAGTGTCCCCTCGGGACGGGCGACGAAGCTGATCAGATAGGGAATCCCAGAGTCGGCAAGGGCCTGCGCGATGCCGGTCGCCTCGCTCAGTGCGGGGAGCGTGGAGGCGAGGATGAAATCGACCCCGGAAGCGGCCAGGCGCTCCACCTGCCAGGCATGGAAGCGCCGGGCGTCCTTTACGGAAAGTGCAGAGTTGGGATGGTAAGCGTCTCCGCTGCAGCTCATCAGGCCGCAGATGAAGACCTTGGCCGCATAAGCGCCGTAGCCTTCTCTGAGCTCGGCGAGAAAACGATAATTGTCCCCGTTCAGGTCCCTTCCCTCCAACCCGGCGGCGGCGATCCGCTCGCGGGAGGCGCGCCAGGTTGGCGTGGAGAGCAGCAGGGGGAGGTCGAAGCTGCGACCGATCTCCAGATATCCGCGGCAGATCGTCTCCAGCGCTCCCCTTCCCGTTTCCGAATAAATGAGACCCGAGTTCACGACGTGGGGGTCGAGTTCAATGCCTGGGTCGCGGCGCAAGCGCTCAATCACGGCACCTTCACCAAGTACGCAGGGCGCCTGGCGCAAAACGTCCTGAAAAGAAACTTTGTTCATAAGAACCTCTCGATGCCGTTTCCCTTCCCTACAGCGAGGTATGCTCGGTCCTCTCGATGATCTCCTCCTGCAACTCGGCGCTCAGATCGCAGAAGTAGTCGCTGTAGCCAGCGACCCTGACAATCAGATCGCGGTGCTCGGAGGGATTTCTCTGGGCAGCCCTCAGCGTCTCCGCGTTCACCACGTTAAACTGAAGGTGATGCCCATCCATCCTGAAGTAGCTGCGCACCAATCCCGCCAATCCGTCCAAGCCGCCCTCCCCTGACAGCAGCGTCGGGGAAAACTTCATATTGAGAAGCGTTCCGCCGCTACGGATGTGGTCCATCTTTCCGGCGGAGCGGATAACCGCGGTCGGACCGTTGCGATCAGCCCCCTGCACCGGTGAGATCCCCTCGGAAAGCGGAGCGCCGCGCCGCCTGCCGTCGGGGGTGGCACCGGTGACGGCGCCGAAGTAAACATGACAGGTGGTGGGAAGCATTTCGATCCGGTACACGCCCCCTTTGGTGTTCGGCTTGCCGTCCACTTCCTCGAAGAAGGCATCGAAGACGCTGCGCATGATCTGGTCCGGGTAGTCGTCGTCGTTGCCGTACTTGCGGGTCTTGTTGAGGAGCCTTTGCCGGAGTGGCTCGTTCGCCTGGAAGTCCGCGTCCAGCTGCGCCACCAGGTCACGAAGGGTAAGCCTCCCCTCGTCGTAGACCAGCTCCTTGATCGCCGACAGGGAGTCCGTGATGCTGCCAATGCCGACTCCCTGGATGAAGCTGTTGTTATACCGGGCGCCGCCCGCGTTGTAGTCGAGGCCGCGGCTCACGCAGTCGTCAGTCAGTACGGAAAGCAGGGGGGCCGGCATCAGTCCCGAGTACATCATCTCGATGAGCCGGTTGCCCCGGATCTTGATGCCGAGGAAATGAGAGAGTTGTGCCCTGAACGCCGCAAAGAGCTCCTCGAAGCTGGCAAAGCTCTCCGGCTCGCCGCTTTCCGGGCCGAGCCGCTCGCCGCTTCTCGGATCGATGCCGTTATGAAGTGCCAGTTCCAGTATTTTCACCAGGTTGAAATACCCGGTAAGAATGTAGGCCTCCTTGCCGAAGGCGCCCACCTCGACGCAGCCGCTGCACCCGCCGGCGCGCGCGTCCGCGAGGGTCTTCCCCTGGCGCAACTGCTCCTCGACAACGCTGTCCGCGTTGAAGATGGAGGGAAAGCCGTAGCCGTTACGCACCACGCGCAGGGTGTGCCTCAAGAAGGCGTCGGGGGATTTACGGGAAAGCTGGATGTTACTGGAAGGCTGCAGCAGGTGCATCTCGTCGATGATGTCCAGTAGGAGGTGCGAGACCTCGTTGCTGCCGTCCGAGCCGTCGGGGAGCAGACCGCCCAGGTTGATGTTGGCGAAGTCCGTGTAGGTGCCGCTCTCCGCTGCGGTGACGCCGACCTTGGGCGGCGCGGGGTGGTTGTTGAACTTGACGAAAAAACACTCCAGGAGTTCGCGCGCTCCCTCCTTACTGAGGGTTTCCTCCAGGAGGCCGCGGTCGAAAAACGGCAGCAGGTGCTGGTCCAGGTGCCCCGGGCTGAAGGCGTCCCAGCCGTTTAGTTCGGTGATGACCGCGAGGTGGCAAAACCAGTAGGACTGCAGCGCCTCCCAGAAATCGGTGGGCGCCTGCGCCGGCACCCAGCGGCAGTTCGCGGCGATCTTTAAGAGTTCCCGTTTCCTGACCGGCTCGGCGCAGGCGGCGGCCATGCTTTCGGCGAGCTTCGCGTGCCGCTCGGCGAAAAGGATCACCGCGTCGCAGGAGATATCCATCGCCTTCAGCTCCTCGCGCCGCTGGTAGGCAGCGGGATCGCTTCCGAAGTCGAGAGCGTCCAGGGCGCGGGCGATATCCTTTTTGAAGTCGAGCATCCCCTTGCGGTAGATCTTGTCGTCCAGCACCGTGTGCCCGGGGGCGCGCTGCTCCATGAACTCGGTGTAGATGCCGAGGCGGTAGGCCTGGTGCCACTCGGGGGGAAGGGCGTCGAAGATCTTGTCCCGCAGCGAGCGCCCTTCCCAGTAGGGGATGACGGTCTCGCCGTAGCTTTTGAGGCAGGCGTCGTCCACGCGGTAGCTCGTGAGAGGGCGCGAGTGCAGGATGCGCAGGTCATCCAGGGAGTGGCAGGTGAGTTCGGGATAGGTGGGGATCAGCTTGGGAGCGGGTCCCCTTTCGCCGACGATCAGTTCCCCCTCGCCGAGGTAAATGCTCTTCTTTTCGCACAGGTAGTAAAAGGATTTGGCGCGCAGCACGGGGATCGACCAGCGCCCCTCGTTTTCCCGATAGAACTCCGTCAGGAGCAGCGCCCGCTCGGCAGAGATTGCCGGCTGAGCGGCCAGGCTCTCCGCGCGCAACCGTTTGGTTCTTCCCGTCATCGCGTCACCCTCCAATGGTGGTTTCCAGTCCCTGCGCCCGGAAGAGCCGGGCAAAACTTTCCATGGTTTCCTGCGCAGGCGGCTCCAGGCCGGCCGCGCCCGGGGCATCCTTGCCAAAGCGCTCCGGCTTGGCGGCCCAACTACCGTGGTAGGGAAGCAGCCATACCTGGCGCACCGCGGTGAAGCGCGCGGCGAACCTTGCTATGGCGTTCATCTCCTCCAGGGTGTCGTTGAAGCCCGGCACCACCGGGACCCTGATCCAGATGTTGTCGTGCACGCCCGAGAGCCGTTCCAGGTTCTCCAGCACCCCGCAGTTGTCGACCCCGGTCCCCTTCAGGTGTTTTTCGCGGTCGATGCATTTGAGATCGAAGAGGAAGAGATCAACGAGCGGAGCCACTTCGAGGAGCGCCTTTGTCGGGCACAGGCCGGCGGTGTCCAGCGCGCTGCGGATCTCCAGGGCGCGAAAGGAGCTCAGGAGCGACTTGAGGAATTTCGGCTGGGCGAGCGGCTCCCCTCCGGAGAAGGTGACGCCGCCCCAGGAGTCCTCGAAGAACATCCGGTCCCGCATGACGCTCGCCACCACTTCGCGCACTGTCATCTCGGCTCCCACCAGGCTTCTGGCGCCGGTCGGGCAGGCCTTGGCGCAGTCACCGCAGAGGATGCAGTGGTCCCGGGGCTGCAGCCCCTCGTGGCAGGCCAAAAGACAGGCGTCGCAGGCGATGCAGCGCGCTTCGGAGCGTGCTATTTCCGGCGCCTCCAGCTGGCTTTCCGGGTTGTGGCACCACCAGCAGCGGGCCGGGCAGCCCTTCAGGAACACGGTCGTCCTGATTCCCGGTCCGTCGTGCAGGGAGTAGCGCTGAATATTGAAGATGCATCCTTCGTCTGCGTTGATCATAGTTCCGTCGCCTGTTGGTGGAGACTCTCAGTAATGGGGCGGGGGTTCCTCTTCGGAGGCGAGCTTATTGTCAGAAGCATTCAAACCCCGGAGGTGTTCCTTGATAAGCTTCAACTCCTTAATCAGGCGATCGATGCTATTTTGTTGAGCCGTGACCACCTCATTGAGTTGCTCAATGACATGCCCCTGATGCATGATGAGCATCTCCATATCCGTCAAACGTTGCTCCATGGTATCTCCTTAGTACATGTGTCCGGGTTGGTACCAGACGGCATGATTCATGTTAAATGGTGGGTAACGGCTTTGGTGTCGGACGGCTTTTAGCATGAGGATTATTCCTCCTCAGAGAGCCCTCGCCAGCTAATAGCAAATTCTAACCCGAATCGAAGCGATATCCAAGACAAAAAACTTCTAAAACCCGTCACATTCTGCTAATTTCCTGGTACAGGGAAGCGTTGTCACAGCGCACCGGACAGGGAGAGAAAGAGTATGTCAGAGACACCAAAGAGCAGCAGCGAGCGTCACATAGAAACCATCATGGAGCAGTTGGAACCGGGCTCGGACCGTTATGTCGTTTTGGACAAGGCGAAGCTGTTCAAGTCGTCCTGGGTCGAACTAGGGGAAAAGCTACTTCAGGTAAGTTCCAAGGGGCGTTTTCGCGAGTGGGGATACGGAAGCTTCGAGGAGTACTGCGTGCAGGAGATCAGGATCAAGCGCGGCACCGCCGAGAAGTTGACCATGGCCTACCGGTTCATGGAGAAAGAGGAGCCCCAGATTCTGAGTGCGCGCGAAGAGTTGAAGCCGCTGCCGGATTACCGGTCCGTGGATCTGTTGAGAAAGGCGAAGGAAGAGAAGGGGTTTTCCGAGGAAGAGTACGGCAAGTTGAGGAAGAGTGTTGTCGAAGAGGAGAAGAGCCATCCGACCGTATTGAAGCAGTACAAGGAAGTAGCCGCCCTGCGTGAAGAAGTGAATCCCCAGGCGCCGGTTAAGGCGAGTCTTTCCGCGGCCAAGCGATTGGATTCGGCGCTGCGCGGTTTAAGCAATCCGCCGGCGGTATATCTGGCGCAGGTAGGCGAGATGATAGCACATCTCGAGGAAGAGCTTGAGGCGCTCGGGTTAGATAGCCAGGGCGAAGCAGGGAGCATGCGGGAGATTTAGCAAAGGGAGCGCCAGGTGTGGCAGCGTCCTGCGGGCAGCGCCGGGGAGAGCCGGCAGTGGGCGGGCAGCCCCACAGCCCCGCTAGGGCGCCAGCCCGCCGCTAGCGCAAGGCAGTGCCCGCTGGCGCCCGCAGCAAAGCATCAGCACTCCGGTTTACATCGGTCCGATCCGACCGATCGGTCCGATCGCCTTCTGTCCGATGACCCAGGCCGGTTCGCCCAGCGCTGACCAACCCGCGGTCACCGGCCTGCACCGGCCTGCACCGGCCTGCACCGGCCTTCTTCGCCGGCCTGCACCGGCGGTCACCAAGCCTGCCCTCACCGGTAGTTGTCCCAAAAAAGCTTAGCCGTGACCGCCAGCACCGACCCGATAAACACCGGCCTAACGAACCCGGTCCCCTTTTTGATCACCAGGCGCGCTCCTACCCGGGCACCGAACGCCTGCCCCACCCCCATGACCAGTCCCGCCCAGAGCAGCACATGACCACCCGCCACAAATACCGCCAAAGACACGATGTTGCTGACGAAATTGAAGACCTTGGTATAGCCGGTCCCCTTGCGCATGTCGAAGCCGAGCCCGAGCATGAGTGCGATCACCCAGAAAGAGCCGGTTCCGGGCCCGAGGAAACCGTCATAGAAGCCGAGCAGCAGACCGAAGCAGCAGTAAAAGAGTCCGCGCGGCAAGCGGGGCCGGACTTCCTCGGCGCCGAGCTTTGGCGTGAAGATCGTGTAGCAGAGAATAGCCAGTAGCAGAAAGGGGATGAAACGCCTTAAAAAGCCCGGGTCGATCTGCTGCACGGTGTAGGAACCGAGCACAGCGCCGAGCGCGGTCCAGAGCACCCCGGCCCGGGCCTCCCTGAGGTCGACCGTACCGGCCCGCACGAAATGGGCCATGGCGCTTGCCGAGCCGAAGGTGGCCTGGAGCTTGTTGGTGCCCAGGGCGAACTGCGGCGGCAGGCCGATGCCGAGCAGCACCGGTATGGTGATCAGCCCGCCCCCGCCGGCAATGGCGTCGATGAGCCCGGCAACCGCGCCGGTGAGAAAGAGAATCGGAAAGAGTACGGGAGAAATAGAGGGTGGAGGAGCGATGATCATGATTCCTTTACAGCGTCGATAGTATTCTCCCGCGCCAGGATCGCCTCGGCAGCTGAGAGCAGGTCCGGGTAGGCACGCACCTCGGCCGGAAGCTGCGCCACCTGGCCGGAGCCGTAACCGGTCAGAACCAGCAAGGAGGTGCATCCGGCAGCAAGCCCTGCCTCCACGTCCGCGAGTTTGTCACCGATCATAAAAGAAGCGCTGAGATCGATGTCGAGATCGAGCGCCGCCTGCTGCAGCATGCCCGGGAGCGGCTTTCTGCAGCCGCACTCCTGACGGTAAGCGCCGGTTCCGTGTTCGGGGTGGTGCGGGCAGAAATAGCAGGCGTCGATGGACGCGCCGAACTTAGCGAGGTCCGCGTGCATGTGGCTGTGTATCGAATCAAGAGCCGCCTCGTCGTAGAGGCCGCGCCCGATGCCGGACTGGTTGGTCACCACGACCAGAAGAAACCCGGCTTCCTTCAGGCGTTTCAAGGCCCAAGGTACCCCGGGGATGAACTGAAAATCCTTCACCTGACTTAGGTACTGCACCTCGACGTTAATGGTGCCGTCCCGATCCAGAAAAACCGCTTTATGCTTGCCCATCGGCGTCCTCATGACTCATTCAATCAGTATGATCAGATCGATCCGACCGATCCGACCGATCGGACCGATGTACGTCAGCGCGCTTAGCCAAACAGGGCTTTTTCCACCAGATCACAGAGGATGTGAATGATGGTGATGTGCCCTTCCTGCACCCGCGGTGTATCATAGCTGGGAATGATCAGGGAGAGTTCCGCGACGTCTTTAATGGTCCCGCCGTCCTTGCCGAGCAGCGCAATGGTCCGGCAACCGGACTCACCCGCGAGCTGCAGCGCAGCCTGCACGTTGGGCGAGTTGCCGCTGGTGGAGATGCCGACCACCACGTCTCCTGCCACGGCATGCGCCTCGACCTGGCGCACGAAGACGCGATCGAACCCGTAATCGTTCCCGATCGCGGTCAGTATGGAGGTGTCGGTGCAAAGCGCCAGGGCGGGGAGCGCGCGGCGCTCCAGCTTGAAACGCCCGACGATCTCGGCGGCAAAGTGCTGGGCGTCGGCCGCCGAACCTCCGTTACCCATGACGAGCAGCTTGTTCCCGCTTTCCAGAGCGGCTGTCAAAAGCCGGGCGGCGCTCTCGATGGCCGGCGTAAGTTCCCTCTCGACCGCCGCGATGGTCTCGCAGTGGTTCTTCAGCTGCAAACGGATTTCTTCTTTCACCTGTCCTCCAGCATGTCTTGGGTGTGCATCGCACTTGCGCTTGCGGCGCAAGATTTGCGGTTACAGATAGCCGAGCCTGATCCTCTCGGAAAGCTCGGTAAAGGGGAGAGAGGACGTGCTCCAGGGGAAGTCAATGCCGTCGACCGCTGCCACGGGGACGCTCCCGGGGTTTTCGGCGCTGACCCGTTCGAAGATGCGACGCTTGCCGGCGCTCGTCGACCAATGCGGCAGCGCCACCAGCTTGACGTTTTCGTGCAAAAAGGCGAAGCCGCCCAATTCCGCCGTCCGGTAGAGAGCCGCGGGGAGCAGCACGCAGTAACTGTTGCCGTGCCGGGCGCCCTTTACCAGCCAGTCGAGCTTCTGACGCAGCAAACCGGCATCCACTCCCTTGGGCACATGGACCAGGTAGCTGGCCCCCTCGCCCCAGCGCTCCTGGAACAGAGCGATCGAGTGATGCAAGGTCTCCTCGCGACGGCGCTCTGAGCCGAGTCGAATCTCTGCTCGACAGGAAACCGCGGGTCCCGGCACCCGAAAGGTTAAATAACCCTTGGAGCAAGCGCGCCGGGTGAAATCCCTCAGACACCAAAGGTCTCCATCCAATTCCTCGTCAAAGCCGCCGACTGCCTGAAACAACTCTCTGCTAATCAGCACGGCGGCGAAGGAGGCAGCCTCCACCTCGACGGCCTCCCGGCAGGCGGGCTCCCCCGGCGTCTGGCGCGGCACCAAAATGCCGGCCTCCGGATGCCCTGCGGCAAAGGCCAAAAGGGGCTCCAGCCAGCCGGAGCTGACCTGGGTGGAACTCCGGACCAGAGCGATGTAGGGCGCCTCCGACCTCTCGAAACCGCGGTTGGCCGCACGTACGAACCCGATGTTGCTGTCGTCGCGCATCAGTAGCGCCCGCTCATCAAGCCCGTCGGCGAACTCCTGCAGCAGCCGCTCGGTTTCCCGGTCGCTGCCGCAATCCATCATGATGAAGCGCGCGTCAGGGGTGTAGTTGATCAGGTTGACCAGGCAGTTGCGGGTCTCGGCCGGATTGTTCCAGACCGGAAGTACTATATCTATCATGGCAACGGGCATAAGGTACCTCGGGCTGCCAAACCGGGTTCGGGCAAAGAAAAGACACTGGCACCGCAAAGCTCACGGGGAGAGTGTCCGATAGCTGCGGCCAGGGGTTTTAGCATCCCCCGGCCCGCGGCAGGTGGCTCGTCAGGATGGGCCGGAGGAGGGGCGCCAACCTCCCCCCTCGTCCGGACCACTCACTTCTTTTAGGTACTTACTGCGACGTTGCGCAGCAGGGTCAGCTCATCGAGGACCTTGCCGGAACCCAGCACGACGCAGGAGAGGGGATCCTCGGCGGTGACGACCGGCAGCCCGGTCTCCTCGCGCAGCAGCACGTCGAGGTTACGTAGCAGCGCTCCGCCGCCGGCAAGGACGATGCCCTTGTCCACCAGGTCGGCAGCGAGCTCGGGGGGGGTGCGCTCCAGACAGTTGCGCACCGCGTCGACGATCGCCGTGACCGGCTCGGAGAGCGCTTCCCGGA
>Ga0209123_1001417_pt1 | contig 23795 bp, 20 predicted proteins | sample BarGraIncu00431A_FD_184500 | JGI IMG/M metagenome (GOLD analysis project Ga0209123, IMG submission 184500) | Arctic peat soil microbial communities from Barrow, Alaska, USA - Barrow Graham LP Incubations 004-31A (SPAdes) (version 2) | ecosystem: Environmental > Terrestrial > Soil > Wetlands >...
AAGACGATGAACATAAACCTTCCGACCTGCTTCAACTTTCATTTGCTGGCCGGCAATCTCTACAATTGCGTACATTTCACTATTCTTTAATATTTCTTCCGGCAGGCGGGTATCAATTGAATGGCCGCTTATAGAGCCTGCACGAAAACTTTCGGAGGGCAAAAGTAGATAATTTTAGGTGATCACCAAAGGTTTACAATGTTTTTTTTGTTTTATTTATGGTGCATCACTATTTATATTTCTGATTCTTAAAATACCTCTAATTTTGTTTCTAAAAGTTAAATGACAAAAAATACTTTCTGAATGCAAAACTATTCTTATATTTGTTACGCTTAGTGATGCTATTTCTATTGATAAATGGTAAAAGTAAAACTCAATATATTAGGACTGTCTGTCAGTCAGTCCCAATCAGGGGCCTACGCATTGGTGTTGGCCGAAGAAGTTGGTGATCGTAGAATTCCTATCATTATAGGACCGATTGAAGCGCAGTCAATCGCCATTCAACTGGAAGGACTAAAGCCTCCCCGGCCTCTTACGCACGATCTTTTTAAGAATATGGCGTCGGCTTTTGATATTTATATATCGGAAATCATCATCTATAAGCTGGAGGAAGGCATCTTTTATTCCGAATTGGTGTGTATGAAAGACGGCAAGCAGATCATTATTGATTCCCGTACATCAGATGCTGTTGCGCTTGCTTTGCGTTTTAATTGTCCGATCTATACTACCGAAGATATTCTTCAGCGTGCAGGAATCGTCATTGAATTTGAAAGTGAACACAATCAGGAGGAATGGCAAAATCCAATACGTGAGGAATCCAACAAAGGAAAATACGAATATGGAAAATACACCGCATCTGAACTCTCTGATTTGCTGACCAACGCAGTCAAAGATGAAGATTACGAAAAAGCATCAGCCATACGTGATGAAATAAGCCGCCGCCGAAAAGAATAGTGAACAGTTAATTTTAAACTTTTTTTTTATAATATAAAAAGGGTTTTTAACTAACATTTTGATATTCTGCGTAATGTTCGTTAAAGTATTAGGTAAAATTACCTTTTGAATCTGATATCATTACAGGTTTGCTAGATTTTTGACTTGGAAAAGAAAATAGGGTAACCCATTTTACTTCCTTAATGAGCATAAATTACATATATATTTGGAATTTTAACTTAATAATCGTACCTTTGGTAAAACCAAAGGGCAGACAAACAGTATAATTAGAATTCCATTACATTTCCGACATCCGATTAGAAAGAATTCAAATTACTTGCAACTATTATTGGTTCACCTTGTGTCTGAGCGATTGGAATCCTTCACCCAGGATTTCATGGGTATCCATCACGGTAATAAATGCGTCAGGATCAATAGTGCTGATATATTCTTCAAGGATAGCCACTTCACGCCGGCTGACGATGGTGTAAATGATGTGTTTGTCTTCTCCGGTATACATTCCAGATCCTTTGAGGTAAGTGCCCCCACGTTCAAGGTCAAAGATTATTTTGTGCCTGATGTCTTCATGTTTTTCCGAAATGATCATCAATGCTTTATTATAGTCAATACCTTCCAGCACAAGGTCGATGGCTCGGCCTGTAATGTAGATTACAACCCATGAATAAAGGGGGATTTGCCAGTCCTTAAAGGCTACCAGACTGAGCAAAACGATGGTCGAATCGACGTAAATCATTAACTGCCCCAGTTGCATTCGGGTATGTTTGGCAATCATCATTGCAATGATATCCGATCCTCCAGAGGTAGCACGTGATTTGAAAATCAATCCAAGACCGAACCCAACGAGCACTCCACCAAAGACACAGGAGAGTAAAATGTCTGGGACCAAAGGGGCATCACCATCCACACGGAGGTAGGTTATCAAATCCATAAATACGGATGAAAGTATAAACCCGACGACTGTTTTTATTCCAAAACGAGGCCCTAGTACCTTTATACCAATAATAGTGAGCGGAATGTTCAACACCAAACCGAACAATCCAATGGGGATTCCTTCAGGCCAAAACGAAAACGTTCCCTGGGTCATGTAATGCACCACGATGGCAATTCCGTAAACACCACCTGGAACAATACGGTGTGGTGAAATAAAGTACACAAAACCGACTGCAAGGATAAATGATCCGATGATAATCAGGATGTAATCTCTAAACCATTTGAGGCTGAAAACTTTATCGTTTGGAACAAAGGTCATGTTGAAGATTTTGGATGAAGGTACAAAGAAACTATTGAAATAGGATAAATCCAGTGATAATTATCAATCATGATAGATATTTCGATAGAGAATCGAATATTTATTCATTACGATTGACAAAATTGCATAAACCAATTTGTTTGTCAATCGTAAAATGCATTTTATTGATTCTGTTTTTCAAATGGATAGATAATTATAAACATTAAACCAAAGATGACATGGCTAATTATCAATTCTTTGTGATGATATTATGATATCTCAATACCACAATTCACCGAGGCGATTGCTACAATTGGAAGAGAAAACTAATTTTCTAATTGCTGTATTGAATGGATTTTCTGGAGAACTATTGAAGAATCTATTCAGCTAGTCCGTCATTCCTTACATTGCTTCTTTTGAAATCCTGGCTCAGATTAAGGGCCACAGAGATAATATTATTTGATCCTCCCAAATGGAAACGTGTCGATCCGTAATTAAAGTGAAAACGCGAAATCTTGAACCCAAAACCCCAGGCAAAGCCCACAGTCGACATTCTATCCTTGAATCCTAATTCTTGTCTGACCTGGTAGTTGTATCCTCCTCGAATCGTAAAATTGGGAGAGGGTAGTAGTTCAACCCCTAAAACCAGGTGGCGCATAAATTTCTTGGTGAAATTGTCTTCTGTATAAACAACGGCAGCACCTGTATTATCGGCGGCAGGCTTGGCCAGATTCCATTTTTGCAGATGCTGCATGGTGGCTGCAAACCGAATAGGAGCATGTTGAAGCTTTTGTGAAACACCGAACTGAAGGTCAAAAGGTATGGATTCCTTTTGAGCGCCATCATAATAAGTAATGATTTGAGTTCCAATGTTACGGGCTACAATGGAGGTGACGGTTAATTGGTTTTTGCTGAAATAACTGATGCCCAGATCGGCTGCAATTCCCATGGATTGGTAATTTTCCAGTGCGCTATAAAGTGGTTTCAGGTTGATGCCATAAGTCAGCCTACGCAGGTTTAAAACCCGCACTGAATTGTTGGATGTATCCTGAATTGAATCTTTTGAATGGGATTTCCATATGTATTCGTTTGACCAGATTATATTCAAAGCATATTCGCCACCAGTAAAATCGCCGGTTTTTTGTCCATTTTCATCTACTCCTATAAAATTACCATAGTTGATGTAATGCATTCCCACAGCAAAATTACCGGGTAAGGGCGTCCCAAATGAATAAGCAGCATACCCGTAATTGACTCCTGTAAAATAATTTATATAGTTGATAGCCAGCATATTCTTCATGCCAGGCATCAGCAGCGATGGATTGTTGTACGAAACGTTTATATCAGTTGAATCGTAGAGGGCTACCTGATTACCACCTAAAGATGCCATTCGTGCCGAATTGGTCAGATTCAGAAACTCATAAGTATTTTCTCCACCGATCTGGCCAAAAGCCATTGGATAAATAGAAACTAAAAGTGCAATGAGAATGATTAATTTGCGCATAATTCTTTTGACTCGGCTCTTATCCGAACGTTAAAATCAGGTTTTTATTATAATTAAAGTTCAAGTTCACTCTCTATATTTTCAGGTTTGGGAATATCATTGAAATGATATTTCTTCACAATGGTACCTTTTTTCACAACAATCAATCCCGGATTGGAACGTACAATGGTTTTTAAGGTTATTTCATCTGTATTGAAAAAGTCAAAATCAGCACCCGTTTCTCTTTTAAATGCTTCAAAATTATCGGGCGATGTAGCAGTCAAACAAATAAAATTATATCCTTTACTCTTTACCGCTTTAGCCAATAGAGCCATTTTTTTCATTCCTTCACGGTTGGTCTTTTGGAGGTTCGAAGCTACAACAATAAAAGTATATTTTTCGTCGTAAAGGAAAAAGTCCCTGATATCTTCCCCTTCAGGAGTTTCAATTCTAAAATCATGAATGGGAGGAGTATATCCTTTTTGAATTAGTTTTTGTTCACCCATTTTCACAAATTTCCAGTTGAGCGTATCTTTCCAAGGGTAGTTGACATCAGTAAATTTCTTTTCCTCTCCTGTTTTTATATTCTTATAAATTAAATCATTCTCATAAATGGCCTTTGGTGCACTTGCCGGAATTTTCATGGCATCAGGAATATTGACCCCTACTTTATAAGGACTAAAATCAATGATAGGCAAATGGTTGTACGAATAATCGACCAGGTAGAAATAGAAGACGATCGTCATGCCAGTCAGGGCGATAGAAAGAATGGGGCCGTCCTTGCTTTTGAATTTTTTGCGTTGAATGAATACAAATAAGGCCAAAGCCAGCAAAATGATGTTCTTGTAAAATGTCTGCCAGTTGGTTATGATCAGTGCATCGCCAAAACAGCCACAGTCGGTTACAGGATTGGTAAGGGCAAGCACCAAAGTCAGGCCGGTAAAAAATACCATAAATGCCAGGGTGAACCAACTTGTGATCCGTAGAAAAAAGTTAAATATTAAGGCCACACCCAATGCAAATTCGGCAGCAGCAAGTAGTATTCCCAAGGCAAAAGCCAGATCGGTAAGCCATGACATGTGAAAAGCATTGAAATAATCGGTAAATTTGTAAGCCGAACCCCATGGATCAATGCCTTTTACGAATCCCGAAAAGACAAATGTTAATCCCAGCAGAATTCGTGCGATGTGTTTAAACATGTTAGTTAATTTAAAATTCTATCTTGATTAACGCAAAAACTGCATAATTGATCATGTCAAAATAATTGGCATCAATTCCTTCTGAGATCAGGGTCTTACCCAAATTGTCTTCTATTTGTTTGGTGCGGTTCAGCTTCATCAGAATCAAATCTGTAAACGAACTCATCCTCATATTGCGCCATGCCTCGTCGTAATCATGGTTTTTGGCCATCATCAATTCCTTGGCCTGAGCGAAATAGCTGGTGTAAAGCCGCAAGGTTTCCTCCTCTGTTAAATCAGCACTTTCAGAAGTTCCCTTTTCAAGCTGTATCAGGGCCATGATACAATAGTTGACTATACCGATGTATTCAGACCTGATTCCTTCATCAATTTTGCTGATTCCTTTTTGTTCAATGCTCCTGATTCTCTGTGCTTTAATATATATTTGGTCAGTTACAGAACTCGGACGAAGGATGCGCCAAGCAGTGCCGTAATCTTTCATCTTATTGGTAAAAATGTCCTGACAGACTGTAATTACATGGTTATATTGTTGCGAAGTTTTATCCATAATTAGCGTAATTTTTCGTGCTATAAAAGTATTAAATTAAAGTGTATTTTTATTCCATTTTATTTTACTTTTGTGTAACACATTAATTTAAGGGAATAATTTTAATCGTATGTTAATTACTTCTACTGCAACCCAATTTTTGAAACGCAAGAACTCGATTAACTTGAACGGACGTTTGATTGATCTTTCGACCCCAATTGTGATGGGGATACTGAATGTGACTCCTGATTCGTTTTTTGATGGCGGCAGATACGAAACCGAAAAGAATATCATACAACGGGCAGAGGAGATTTTGGAACAAGGAGCCACCATCATCGATATCGGGGCTTTTTCGACCAGGCCAGGTACAGAAGCTGTTTCGACTAAAGAGGAGATTGACCGTCTGCTACCGGCTGTAAAAGCGGTGAGAAAAGCATTTCCAACGGCCAATATCTCCATCGATACCTTTCGCTCAGGGGTGGCATTGAAAGTGATTGAAGACTGTGGCCCCTGCATTGTAAATGATGTGTCGGGTGGTAATTTTGATGATCAAATGTTTGAAACTATGGGAAAACTCGGCGTTCCATATATATTGATGCACATGTTGGGTACACCTTTTCTAATGGAGAAGAAACCAGTATATGAAGATATTATCCGAACTATTTCCATGTTTTTTACTGACAAGGTTAAAAAACTGATTAAGGCAGGAGTAAAAGATGTAATTTTAGATCCTGGTTTTGGTTTTGGAAAAACACTTGCACACAATTATGAACTCCTCAACCGGCTCGATTCGTTTAAAGTATTTCAGTTGCCGCTATTGGTAGGTATTTCACGTAAATCAATGATATATAAGTTGCTCGGTTCAAAACCTGAGGATGCCCTCAACGGAACATCTGTTGTCAATACGTTGGCCTTGATGGGTGGCGCCGATATTTTGAGGGTTCACGATGTTCGCGAAGCCGTTGAGGCAGTTCGTATTTTGAATAGGTTGAGTTCAACACAAATATAAAATTACCAATAAATCAATTAATTTCAGTATCTTTTAGTTTTAGTTTGAAAAATTATTCCTGAATATGACATTGTTTATTACTATACGGGTTCTGGATGTGGTAGATATTCTGCTGGTTGCCTTTCTGATGTATCAAATATACAGAATTATCAAGGGGACTGTGGCTTTCAGCATATTCATCGGATTCTTTTTTGTGTATATATTTTGGCTTGTGGTCAAGGCTATGAATATGGAATTGCTGGGTACATTGATGGGTCAATTTATTGGAATCGGAGTTTTGGCTATGGTAGTGGTATTTCAGCCGGAGATAAGACGATTTTTACTTCTGATTGGCACCAACTACCAAACAAGCCATAGTTTTGGACTCGAAAAGCTATTCAATATGGAAAAGACCAAACAGGCTACCGATCAGCAGATAAAGGAAATAATAAGGGCTTGCGATAACCTGGCCCGTTCACAAACAGGCGCATTGATAGTCATTGCACATAAAAATGAGTTGAAAGAAATTATACGATCAGGCGAAAAAATAAACTCCCGCATTTCGTCCTTCCTGCTCGAAACTATCTTCTTCAAAAATACTCCTTTACATGATGGAGCGGTGGTGGTCGTTGGTACTCGTATTGCTGCTGCACGTTGCATCCTTCCAATTACTGAAAGAATTGACCTGGATCCCAGTTTTGGGCTCAGACACCGCGCTGCAATTGGAGTTTCTGAGGTAACTGATGCCTTGGCCATCGTGGTTTCTGAGGAGTCAGGTTTTATTTCTCTTGCAATGAATGGTGAATTGGTGCACAAAATATCACTGATTCAACTGGCCACCGAACTCGAAAAGGTGATGGTTGTAGAAGTTTCTCAGGTAACTTAGGTCCTGTTAAATTGTTCATATTGAATGTAAAACAGAAAATTAATTTTTTGTTCAGAAATATTACTTTCGGTGCCAAAATGAAACCAGGATAATAGCAAAGTTGAATTTGTTAATCATATAGATTCAATTTAATTAGGATCTGCTGAAAAACTCATCCCGAGCACTCGGGATCAATTTGACCATAGGGCATCCCGAGTACTCGGGATCAATATAAAAGAGGTATTCAATAGACCCTGAATATCTTTAGGAGTATATTTTTACACCATCCAATCTACTTTTCAAAATAAGCAATCGAACCTGGATTTCTCCCAATGTTTCCATGGAATTGGTTGGTGTTTGTGTGCCATCATCTGTAACCCATCTGTAACCCATCTGTAACCTTTCTGTAACTTAAGGTTACAGAAAGGTATCAGATAAGTATCAGAAAGGTATCAGATGATGGCATGTTATCCCTGGCACAATTGCATTTGTACATCCCTGTAATTTATTTTGATCTCCGGTTCCCCCGAGTACTCGGGGTGGGGGACTTAGTAAACAGGGTCCAACCACTTCCAGTGTGCAGGCATTTTGGACACTGCTTCTTTTTTTTCCTGCACTTATTACAATGTATATTCCTATAAACAGCTATTATTCAGAACAATTAAAGTTTTTCAGCAGACCCTAATTAAGAAACTTTAAAAATAAGGAAATAAGTTATTCATTCCACTCTTCATTCCACTTCCTCCATCCTGTCAAACAAACGTTCCATTATTCATAGTTTAATTTTCTACCTTTGACCCTCATTTCAGAATAAAATTCATTTATGGAAAACCGTATTTGTAAACTTTTCGGGATCAAATACCCTATCATTCAGGCAGGTATGGTTTGGTGCAGCGGCTGGCGACTGGCTTCAGCAGTCAGCAACAACGGAGGTTTGGGATTAATCGGAGCAGGTTCCATGCACCCAGATGTGCTACGCGAACACATTCAGAAAGCCAAATTGGCTACTGCTAAACCTTTCGGGGTGAATGTTCCATTGTTTTATCCTGATTTGGAAACAATCATGAACATTATTGTTGAAGAAAAGGTTCCAATAGTATTTACCTCTGCCGGTAGTCCGAAGAAATATACTTCATGGCTAAAGGAAAGAGGAATCATCGTTGCTCATGTGATTGCCAGCTCTTCATTTGCCTTGAAATGTGAAGAAGCAGGTGTGGATGCCATTGTGGCAGAAGGTTTTGAAGCCGGTGGACACAACGGTCGCGAAGAAACTACTACTTTGACTTTGATACCGGCGGTAAGAAAGGTTACTGCTATGCCTTTATTGGCGGCAGGTGGTATAGCTACAGGGGAGTCTATATTAGCAGCCATTTCATTGGGTGCTGACGGCGTACAAATTGGTTCACGTTTTGCTATTTCAGAAGAATCATCCGCTCATCCTGATTTTAAAAAGTTGGTCATCGGAATAAATGAAGGCGATACCATCGTATCGCTTAAAAAAGTGTCACCGGTCAGACTGATTAAAAATGATTTTTACCAGGCAGTCAACAAACTAGAACTGGAAGGTGCTGATGGTTCTGAATTAAGAGATTTGCTTGGTCACGGACGTGCCAAAAAAGGAATGTTCGAAGGAGATCTGTCAGAAGGTGAACTGGAAATAGGACAGGTATCCTCACTTATTAATGAAATATTGCCAGTTAAAACAATTATTGGAAACCTTCTTTTGGAATACAATAAGGCTAAGGATCGGTTGAATACTGATCAATTTGACTTTGATTGAATTGAATGATTTACTAAATAAGAAATAAGAAATAAGAAATAAGGAATAAGAAATAAGGAATGAAGATTAACGATTAACGATTAACGATTAACGATTAAGGATTAACGATTTAACCAATAACCATTCAACATTGGAAATTGAAATTTTAAACTTGGAACACTTTATATGATACACTTTGAACGAACTAAATTACCAAACGGGTTGACCGTTATAGTCCACCATGATAAGACTACCCCAATGGTGGCGGTAAATATATGTTACAACGTTGGCTCGCGTGATGAACATCCCGATCGTACCGGGTTTGCACACCTGTTTGAGCATCTCATGTTTGGCGGTTCAATAAATATTCCTTCTTATGATGAGCCTCTGCAAAAGGCAGGTGGCGACAACAATGCCTTTACATCCAACGATCTAACTAATTATTATCTGACTCTTCCCAAAAACAATATTGAAACAGGGTTCTGGCTTGAATCTGACCGCATGTTGGAACTTGCTTTTTCTGAATCAAGTCTGGAAGTTCAGCGCAATGTGGTGATCGAGGAATTCAAGCAACGCTATCTCAACCAACCTTACGGTGATGTGTGGCCATTAATCAGGCAAATGGCTTATAAGGTTCATTCATATCAATGGCCTACAATAGGGCGCGAAATTAGCCATATTGAAAAGGCGACCATGCAACAGGTGAAAGATTTTTTCTTCACTCATTATGCACCCGACAATGCAGTGATGGTGGTGGCCGGTGATGTAGATTTTGATCAGGTGGTAAACCTAGCCAACAAGTGGTTTGGTCCAATTTCCAACCGATCGGTGAAACCCAGGAACCTCCCGCAAGAGCCTGAGCAAACTGAATTGCGCGTACAAACTGTTGAACGCGATGTTCCAAACAATGCAATTTCCCTGGCCTATCACATGTCTGATCACCTTTCTCCGAACTATTATGCTACTGATTTAATATCGGATGTTCTCTCAAGCGGAAATTCATCGCGCCTATACCTTAACTTGGTTCAGAAAGAGAAATTGTTTACTGAGTTGGACGCTTATCTTTCAGGTGATTACGAGCCAGGTTTGTTCCTCATATCAGGAAAAACAAGTAAAGGTGTGTCCCTAGAAACTGCACGTAAAGCCATTGAAAGGGAATTGGATCTGATGAAACAGGAACGGGTATCGGATTATGAACTCGAAAAAGTGAAGAACAAAGTGGAAGCCAACATCGAGTACAGCGAAATGAATTACCTGACCAAAGCGATGAACCTGGCAACCAATGAAATATTGCAGGATGCCAACCTAATCAATTCACAGATTGATCTTTACAGGTCTGTAACTACAGGCCAAATACAGGAGGTGTCGCAGCAAATTTTCCGTACTGAAAATTGCTCCGTTTTAAATTATATTTCTAAAAAGTAAAGTTATGCTGAACCGCACCATTCAACCAATGGTCAATCCCATTGAACACATAGATATTATTCAAGCCAAAAAACGAATTCTTTCAAATGGCATTCCTGTTTATTATGTTGATGCCGGATCGCAGGATGTAGTTAAAATAGACTTTATTTTTGAAGCCGGAGCATGGTTTCAGCCAGCCAATTTAGTCGCCAACCTATGCAGTTCAATGCTTGAAGAGGGAAGTTCCGCTTATTCGGGAGCCGAAATTGCCGAAAGGTTTGATTTTTATGGTTCATACATCCAGATGATGGTTGATCAGAATTATGGCTATGTAAATATTGTAAGCCTTGGTAAACATTTGCCTTCTATTCTGGAAATGACAGAGAACATGATCAAGCAACCTGTTTTCCCACAATATGAACTTGAAGTGATGATCGACAAGAGTAAGCAGAAATTCTTACTCGAAAACGAAAAGGTACGTACCCTTTGTCAGAAGAAATTTACACAGGTGATGTTTGGAAATGATCATCCTTATGCCATTAAAAATCAACTGGAAGATTTTGATCACATCAACCGTGAGCAATTACTGCAATTTTATCAATCATATTATCACTCAGGAAATTGTCGTATTATTCTGGCAGGGAAAGTGGACGAAAATGTATTAAATATGCTCGAAGCACATTTTGGAGGTACCGACTGGTCCCGAGGACTCGGGATTAAAGAACCTGAGTTTGCCATTTGTCCTGATCAGCAGAAATATCACTTTGTCGAAAAAGCCAATGGGTCGCAATCGGCTATCAGGATGGGAAAGATGTGGGTAGGTAAAAGTCATCCCGATTTTCATGCCCTGTCTGTTCTAGTTACTATTTTGGGAGGCTATTTTGGGTCGAGGTTAATGGCCAACATCCGCGAGGAGAAAGGATATACCTATGGCATTGGCAGTTTTGTACTTTCATTAAAACATGCCAGCTACCTGATAATCTCAACCGAAGTGGGCAACGAATATGTGGAACCTACCTTGAAAGAAATTTCCATAGAGATGAAAAAGCTACAAACTGAACTTGTTTCAGAAGACGAGTTGGAAACAGTGAAAAGTTACCTTTTGGGCGAATTCCTACGCGATTTCGATGGTCCATTTGCTCTGGCTGTAAGTTTCAAAGCCATCAATGATTTCAACCTGGATTATTCATTTTATGACAATTATCTGATCATTCTACGAAGCCTTACCTCTAAGGAACTGATGCGCCTGGCTCAGCAATATCTCATTCCTGAAGAATGTTATACGGTGGTAGCGGGAAATAAAGACTAGTAATTCTGTTCGAATTGACCTTGGAGTTGATTATGCGTTTCATGGAAGAGTGGTATTGAAATGTGAAATGTGGAACCTTTTCCCTTTTCCGAGTTCATCCATATTTTTCCGCCTAATAATTCAGTCAGGCCTTTTGCAATCGAAAGTCCAAGGCCAGTTCCTTGAAATTTGCGTGTTGTTTCACTATCTAATTGATTGAAGTCACCGAAGATTCGCAATTTGTTTTCTTCAGATATTCCTATTCCTGAATCTTTTACAAAAAAATCGAATTTGTCATCTTTCTTTTCAAAACCTATAGAAATTTGTCCATGTGAAGTGAATTTTACTGCATTATCAATTAATTGATTCAATATCTTACTTAATAACTCACCGTCAGTATATATTTTAAAATCATATGGTTGTTTGGGCGTTTTTATGATTAAAGTTAATTTTTTTCCATTGCATGCTTCATTAAATCTCCCACAGATATCCCTGATTAGGTTTTCAACTTCAATTTCTTTTTTATAAATCTTTTGATTTCCTGAGGTGAGTAACGATATGTCCATAAAATTAGTGATTGTATTTAGAAGACGTTCGCTGCTATTATTTAACATCAGGCAATACTTTTCTTTTTCTTCAGTAGGAAAGTCAGGATCTGCTAATATTTGACTAAAACCCAGAATTCCGTTTAATGGAGTCCTGATTTCATGAGAAATATTATTCATAAATGCAGTTTTAAGTCTGTTGCTGGCTTCTGCATTCTCTTTCGCTTTAATGAGTTCCTGCTCTGCTATTTTTTTTTCAGTTATATTAATGGTAACTCCATGTAATTCTTTTAGTTGGTCATCATAAAAAACAGGCATGATATTATTTTGAACCCACATTATTTGACCGTTGGATAAGATGTAACGAAAATCAAAACTCACTTTTCTTTTTGTTTCTATTATTTTCTGAAGGTTCAAGTCGATCAGGTATTTATCATCAGGGTGTACCAAATGAAAAAAATCATCATAAGTAAGTTCTGTTTCAAAAGGCTCATATCCTTGAATTTTATACATGTTTTTTGACCAGTATATTTTATTGGTTTCAAAATAATAATCCCAATTGCCCATATGGGCAATTTCCTGGGCGTAATTCAATTTCGATTCACTATCCCTGAGGGCTTCCTGTGCTTTTTTGAGTGTGTTTTTTTCCTTTGTTTCATCGAGTGCCCTTTGCACTGCAGAGGGCAGTCTTTCAAGCCGATCTTTCAGCACATAATCAGTCGCTCCATGTTTGAGAAGTTCTATCGCTTTTATTTCACCAATTGAGCCTGATACGCAAATAAAGGGAATATCAGGACAATACTCCTGGCTAAGCTTCAAAGCTTCGAAAGCATCAAACTGGGGCAGGTTGTAGTCTGCTAAGATTATGTCGAATTCATTGATTCTGATCAAAGATGTGAATTCATTCTCTGTCACGGCCCTTGATATATTTAAGTTATATCCGGCATGAATCAGTTGTTCGCTGATTATCTCAAAGTCTAAGTCAGAATCTTCAAGAGATAAAACATTAAATAATGCACTATCATTCATCTTATTGTCCATTTTAAGTCCTCCTTTCCTGGGGAAGTTCATTGAGCAATGCCCAAAATATCCCAAGGTGCTTAACTGTTTCAAGAAAATCTTTAAAATTTACAGGCTTTACTACATATGCATTCACTCCAAGTTCATAACACTTTATCAAATCAGGTTCTTCCCTGGAGGAGGTAAGCATTACTACAGGAACGTTTTTTAGTTCCTTTTTATTCTTAATTAAATGCAGAACTTCTATGCCGTCCATACAGGGCATTCTAATATCCAGAAGTATAACTGCAGGATTTTCTTTTTCCCGGTTGTTGTATTTCTCTTCGTATAACAAATATTGCATGGCCTCAATACCATTATTGAATACTATAACCCTATTAACCAGATTTTGTTCGGACAATGCCTCCAGTGTCAATTCTACATCGTTCAGATTGTCTTCTACCAGCAATATTTTTTTTAATCTGATCATTTTATTTTCCCTTTTTTGAGTGGAATTGTGAAATAAAACGTAGCTCCATTGTTTGGCTGTGATTCGGCCCATGTCCGACCTCCATGTTTAACGATGATACGGCGAACATTGGCTAGCCCAATACCTGTTCCTTCGAATTCTTCTTTGGAATGAAGACGCTGAAAGACTCCAAACAATTTCTGGGCATATCGCATATCAAAGCCCGCACCATTATCACGGACAAAAAATAAATGTTCTTTTTTTTCATGAAGAAATCCTATCTGAATGACAGCTGGATCTTTGGCTTTTGTGAATTTAACTGCATTGCTAAGCAGATTGTACCACACAATTCGTAACAAGGAATAATCGCCTGTTATGAGTGGCAATTCAGCAATCTCCCATTCGATATTCCGATCCTGAATATCTTCTGTTATTAAATTCAATACCTCCTGCAGAACCTGATTCATATCCAGATTGGTTTGTTGCTTTTCCTGTCTTCCAGTTCGGGAAAATTGTAATAAATCGTCAATGAGAGTGCCCATTTGAGTTGAAGATTTGACAATGACATCCAAATAATGTTTCCCTTGTTCGGGTAACAAATCATGGTACTTTTCAGTTAACAAATCAACAAATCCATTGATATGTCGGAGAGGTGCACGCAAGTCGTGGGAGACAGAATAAGAGAATGCTTCAAGTTCCTCATTCGCTTCTTTCAACTGTGCGGTACGGTCCAATATGCGTTGTTCGAGCATGAGGTTAAGATTTTGAATTTCTTCTTCAACCATTTTCTTGGCTGTCAAGTCGCGAATCACCATACTTGTTCGTTCATTACCCTCTGAATCTTTAAAAATAACCGAAGAAATCTCTCCAGGGAATCTTGTGCTATCTTTTTTTATAAAAGTTAATTCACCTTTAACACTTCCGGTTCTCTTTCTTTCATCCAAAATATCTGTAAATCGGGAGTCGTTTGTATCAATAATACGGTCTCTGCCAGCTTTGCGCATTTCTTCTTTTGACCTGTCAAACAACTTACAGGCAAATTCATTGGCAGATAAAATTTCGCCATCAGGAGTGGTCAGTAAAATACCAACACTACTGTTTTCAAATATAGAACGGTAACGTTCCTCACTTTCTCGCAGTGCATCTTCTGCAAGTTTTCGTTCGGTAATGTCTCTGATAGTAGTTAATATATAGGTAACACCTTCAAGTTCAATTAATGCTGCGGAAATCAGGGAATTCTTTATTTTTCCGCTTTTTGTTGTAAGTCTTGCTTCATAGTTTTCAACAATTCCTTCATTTTCCAATCGACTTACGTATTGTTTTCTATCTTCAGGATTGTGCCAGATATTTAACTCCAGAGATGTCTTACCTAAGGCTTCTTCTTCCGTAAATTCATAAATCTGGGTAAAGCCATTGTTGACAGAAATAAACCTTCCATTATCGAGACTATTAATTGAGATTGAATCAGGATTGGTTAAGAATGCTTTACGGAATTTTTCTTCACTCTCACGCAAGGTTCTTTCCATGGTTTTGCGTTCAGTGATGTCTTCAATGGTGCCTTCATAATAAATTACTTGACCATTGTTGTCGTAAAAAACTTTGGCATTTTCATTAACAATGACTGATTTTCCATCTTTTGTCTTCCAGACAGCCTCAAGTCCTGTAACACGTCCATCTTTTTCCATATTTTCCCGAAAAGCCTGTCGCTGTCCTTCATTTTCAAATCCTTCTTTTTCAAGGTTTCGTTGGGCTAACTCTTCAAATGAGTCAAATCCAAGCATTTTAATCAATGTCGAGTTGGCAAGTAGGATATTTCCCTCAGGAGTGGTACGGTAAAGTCCAATGACAGCGCTTTCAAAAATGTTGCGATACCTTTCTTTACTTAACTTCAATGCTTCATCGGCTTTTTTGCTCTCGGTAATGTCGCGACCTGCAACAACCGATCCAACAATTGCACCGTTCCTGTCGAGTATTGGAGCGAAACTGTAACTTCCCATCCAGGTATCGCCGGTATCTTTGCGCCGCAGAAGGACTTCAGTATTTTTCGCAGTATCTCCACGCAATGCTCTTGGAACCGCCCATTGTTCTTCAGGTAAAGGTTCTCCCTCGTCTGTAAATGCATCAAGGAAACCGGGATGTTCAGCGAAAGTCTTTGAACATTCTTCCTTGTTCTTAAATTTGTGGAATGTTGCAAAAGCTTCATTAAACTCGATGAACTTACCTTCAGCGTCAGTAATGACCACTGCATCAGTCATGCTGGCCAGGGCCGTTTCCAATGTGGTCTTGCTGGCGAATATTTCTTCTTCCACCTTTTTGCGCTCTGTGATATCGCGGTTAGATACACGACGGCCCTTGTATTCTCCTTCATCGGTGAACAGCGGGCTACTGTTGTGATTGATCCACCGCATTTGGCCATTTTTGGTAATGATGCGAAATTCCATTTGATCTGGTGGATCTGGCTTGTTGGATATTAGATTATGGAGGTTGAATTTTTCCTGATCCTCAGGGTAAACAATCTCTTGAATAAGGTCGGGATGGTTTGTAAATTCCTGGGGTGAATGACCTGTTATCATTTCAACAGTGGGCGATATGTATTTTATATTTCCGTCAGGTGCAATCCAGTAAAGCCAATCCACAGAATTATCAGAAATCAACCTGTATTTTTCTTCACTTTCGCGCAATGCTTCTTCGGACTGTTTCCGTTCAGTGATATCAATTGATAAAATTAATACACCCTCAGGAACTGGCAGAACGCTCAGATCGAACCAACCCATGCCTCCATCGGGATATATAAATTTATTTTCGAAGTAATGTGGAATTCTTTGTTCCAGCGCTTGCTTTATAATCTCAAATACATTGGTTTCTTCTACCCCAGGCCACATGTCCATATAGCGATTTCCCAGCAGTTCACTGCTTTGTCGTCGGTTATGGATTTCAGCAACGTGATTCACATATAGATACCGCCAATCGAATCCTATAATCTGGCAACCTTCCAGCATATGATCCAGCGTAATTCGGGAACGCTCTTCATCTTTGTTCAATACTTCCTTTTCCAACATTTGTTCGGTCACATTGCGCAAAGTGGCCTGTAGACGTCCGTCCGAAAGCCTTGTGGCAGTCACTTCTCCCACGAAAATCGTATGGTCTTTGCGTTTGAATTTCCAATGGCTTTTTAATATTTTCTTCCTTAAAAGCGCTTCAAAATCCAGACCCAATCTTTCAATTTCATCTGAGGTAATAATATCGGTAATGGATAGTTTGGTTATTTCGGAATTGCTATACCCTAGCATTTTACAACCAGCTGGGTTAACATCTATATAATTACCCTGACTGTCAGCAACAAATATTCCATCGGTTGCCTGGTCAAACAATATCTTGAATTGTTCATTTCCCGTTTCCATGCATCGTTTGATTTAAATGTCTTCCAACTATGTACCACTAATTCCTTCTGAGAGGTTTTTGATTTATAACCTTCTGAAGTTATTCCGAAAAATAATCAATAATTCTTTAATATTGGCATATTCCACCCATAAATTGAAGACTCATCTTCTTATAATCGGAACAATCATACCCTAAATACCTTTCATATAAACCGTTTGATTTAAAAATAAGCCTGTGTAGATCTCTTAATTTGGAATGAATCGTGAATTAAAGCCTGGAGTTCATCCGTTTTATTTGTTTTGTAAATGAATTTGTTTTTTGAAGAAAATAGAGTTCTTTTGTTGAAAACAATAAACCTATTTTAACCATGAAAAACCTTTCATTATCAATGCTCTTCTGTTTGTTTTTAATTTCTCTTCACGTCAATGCACAAGATGAAATTTTGCTTCCACGAACCATTGATGCAACTTCATTTGGTATTGGCGCTGGGTTTGATTATGGCGGAATTGGTGGAAACGTATTGATCTATCCGCACAAAAACATAGGGTTATTTGGAGGTTTTGGATATGCAATTGCTGGATTTGGTTACAATGTTGGGACAAAAATAAGGATTATTTCAAAAAAGCATTTCAATGATCCTTTTGCACTAGTCATGTATGGATACAATGCAGCAATTGCAGTGACGAATGGGAGTGATTATGACAAATTATTTTATGGCCCTACTCTTGGCATTGGGATGGATTTTCATTCAACAAGGAGAAGTTCTTTTTGGACATTGGCATTGATGGTGCCCATCTGAAGTTCGTCGGTCAATAGTTATATGGATGACCTAAAAAAGCAACATGGGGTAACATTTAACAATGATTTGCTTCCCTTCGGCATTTCCATTGGATACCGGTTTCCATCCAGACAATTTTGATTCATCAGTGGACAACTTAATTCTCTCTTTCGACCTATTCAACTCTATGATAAGTTAGTATTCTATTCACAATTTAAAAAACGAGAACCTATCTCAACAGGGTTCTCGTTTCATTGAGTTTAAATGATGCTGTTTATTTCTTCGGAAGCTCGTAACTCACCATCCAGCCTATTCCAAACTTATCGAAGAACGAACCGTAGTAGGCTCCTCAGAACATATCGGCCAGCGGCATCTGAATTTTTTCACCTTCTGAGAGTCCGGCGAATATACGATCAGCTTCTTCCCTGCTATCAACATTTACTGAGATATAGAAATTATTTCCCTCAGTAACCGTGAATCCCATCGAGGAGGGCGCATCGGAGGCCATGAGTACATTTCCCTTGCCGATGGGCAAAACGATGTGCAAAATTTTGTTCTTTGCCTCTGCCGGTAGTTTATCACCTTCAGGGCTATCGCCTAAACGGTTGACTCCCAGGAACTCTCCCCCAAAGACTGATTTGTATAAGGTGAAAGCTTTTTCAGCAGTACCTGGAAAATTCAAATAAGGATTAATTGTTGTCATTTTGTAAGTTTAATTGAATTTACATTGATAATTTCTATGCCATAATCAATTATTATATTTCCATTCCAGGGACTCTTTGTTTTCCAACTGCTTTTTAAGATTGGCAAGTCCGGTGGACAGGTCATTACCGATGGTCTTTTCCATATTAAACAGGAGCATTAGGTTCATTGGATAGTTCATTTTGCTGTCGAATCCCCAATTGACGATGGTTTCATTTCTGGACATTGAATCGGTAGTCATATAAGCATTGGCCACTCCGACAAACGGTTTAATAAAACGCAATTCGAAGTCAATCCGTTTGCCGTCGGTAATCTTTCTGATTTCCTGTTCGCCTTTGCCAACGTTCTTATTCTGACTTTCCCAGGCAGAAACAAAGCCAACTGATGCATCAATTCCACGGTATTCTTTTTTCATATTGGGGTCCATAGTGGCCCACTTGCTGAATTTATCCTGATTCTTTAAGAATTTAAGATAATCGAAAACAACTTGTTTTGGCTTGCTGATCATTATTTCACGTTCAACCGAATAAGTTTTCTTCACAAACAAAGCAACTACAAAGGGTATGGCCACAATAATCAACACAATGAATACAATTAGCATGAGAGTATAATTTAATTTGTTCTATGTTCCAAAATTATGAAACTTATTTAGCTTTTAACATTGGCAGGTACCTTTCACGATAATAATAGGCCAAAAAAAGGTCACCAGCCAATAGTAGGATGGCTATGGGCAATCCTGAGGGTTCCATAAACAAGTGAAACAAAAAGATGTTAACAATATTGGGGAAGATCACTACTGCGGCAAGTGGAACGAAATAACCTGAGATAAAGGCGAGTGCGCAGACCAATTCGGTCACTTTTATCAAGGTCATTAAATAGCCTGTAGCGATCATTCCATCCATAAATACTTTGACCTGACCAGTCGGTTCGGGTTGTTTCATGAGTTTGAATAGCACCACTACGGATGCAAAAAGGAACATGAATCCTAATAAAAAACGGACTATTGTTGCTGCGATTTTCATATTATTTATAATTATTAGTATGATTTGGTAGTGCGGTTAACTGCTTTTTCAATATACATTTTCAGTGCCGTTCCAATAATCCATGTCCATCCTTCGGCAAAACTGTCTTTTGAAAAATCAGGTTGTGTGACTGGAAATGACTCAAGCCCTTCATGGGTCAATTGCAGCCTTGTCAACTCACCTTGCGGCCATAATTCGAATGTTACCAGCGATTTTCCTTCATAACCTTCAAATTGCCAGGAGTAGGCGAGCTTTTGCATTGGGATCACCTCAGTAACTTTACACAGGTGTCGGTATTGTCTTTTTTCATCAGGACCGGCCACAAACTGAAACTCAAAGCCTGGTTCAGGTATGAATTCAGTAATATCAAAATACCACTGCTTCATTTCTTCACTGCTGGTAATGGCATTCCAAACTCGTTCAACAGATGCCATATAAGTCTGTTCAATTACAAATGGTTCATTTTTCATTTTATGATATATTTTTAATGATCAGATAGTGCTTTTATCATGGCACGTTTCTGAAGATTTCGACTGTGGTTATAATTAAATGATAATTAAACCAATCAGCGGATGAAATGTTTTTGAATAAGCCACTATTTTTCTAATTTCGATCAATTGTAACAAGTTGGATTGAAACAACCTGAATAATCATGAAACGTCTCTTTATAGGTATTCCCATTCAATCAGAAAATGCTTTACAGGCTGCAACCCGCTGGAATAATGACAGTTTGCTGAACCTTAACCGAATCAGTTGGACCAAGCCCTCCTACTGGCACATCACTTTGTTCTTTCTGGGAGCCACTTCTGAAACGCAGGTTATTTTGCTTGATCAACTCATTGATGAAGCATTTCAGGAAGTTCAGCCATACTCAACTCAGTTAAAAGGGGTAGGGGTCTTTCCTGATAAGGGTAACCCTAAGGTATTGTGGATGGGGCTCGAAAATCTGCAACCTCTCAATTCTTCCTATGCTCATTTAGGCGAATTACTCCTTAAAAACAGCTTCCTCTTCGATCCAAAACCACTAAAGCCACACCTCACATTGGCACGGATAAAAAGCCTGACTGATCACACTTCTCTTGAATTATTGATGAATGAAAACAAATTCATGAACTTCGGAACCATTGATATCAACCGGATTACCCTGTTCGAAAGTGTTTCAACAGCCCACGGAGTCATCTATGAACCCTTGTTTGAAAAATGGCTGTTGAAAGATTATTGAAGGATTTCCAACAATGAAAGTGAAGGGTGTGTCTGAGAAATTCCATTCGTTTTAAAGTGTGATTTCCATAGGTAAAATGATGAGTCCATTTCTCCAAAAAGTCAATAAAATAAGAAATGTTATAAAGACATCAGGCCCCAGAGGCGAATCAAGAAGTAATCTATAATTATATGCTATATATTCTTAGTGTCCCGAAATCGGAACTGGATAGCGTGCCAAAGTACCCTCTCACTAACCACTCCCATTGGGCACCCTATATTAAAAGATAAGCATCCGAACTTTTACTGTACAAAGATGTACATTTTAGTACAGATAGAGATCATATACAGATCTTATACTAATGGGAGCGCAATGGGAGTTCAATGGGAATTTTTACTCCAGTCACGTTTTTATGCGTGACCGGAGGAATTGTCAATCAACATACTCAATAGTCTGAGATTACAAAATCATCAGACGGGTACAAACTGTTTCGTGGGTGGTTGTAATTTCGAGCAGATACGTTCCTGATGATTGGTGAATAGAGAATGTATGGGTGAGGGTGGGTTGTTCCAATTTATATTCTTTCACAACACTTCCTGATAAATTCAAAATTCGTATCTTAGAATAAGGCTCTTTGCTATTGACAGTGACCTCATTGGTGGCAGGGTTGGGAAATACCAGCAACCCAGCAGCCTGAGGAAGCTTGATTTGGTCGGCAGTTAACGGTTTGAGCTTACCCACAAATCGAAATGATTTAAGCTGAAAGAGCTTGTCAGTACCTGTGCCTTTGAACCTGAGATAGACATCGTGGTTGCCTGTTACTTCTGGGATGTCGACTGAAAAGTTTTTATAGACTGTCAGACTGCCTGTGGTTGTGATAGGACATTCAGCTATTTTACGGCCAGTTTGAAGCGAATCGAGCCATACTTCTATCACTCCGTTAGCGAGTACCGAAGAAGCTGCTGCTTCAAATGAAACTGCTTGAACGGGGTAATCGGCGTCGCCGAATTCAACTCCCGCATATAGGGCCCAGTCGTTGGTATGAATCTGATCGAGTATTGTGGCGTTGGTGACTGTTCCGAATTGATTGGCGGAACAGGTAGCAAGGTTGGAGGAGTAGGCATCTCGGTAAATGTAAAGGTCAAAATCAGCGGCAGTTCCCTTGACATACAAGCCCTGGCGGTTACCCGTCCATGCATTGGCATCGGTTTGCTGAACATCCATGCTTTTTACGTCAATGGCTTTGCCAACAGGTAGCCAGTTGAAGCCGTTTGTACTGAAGAAGGCTGTTAGGATATGGTTGTATCGGGCCAGTTTCAGCCATACCACGTTTCCAGCTGTATTGGGCGTTTCGTACATAGTGGTTGAGAAACTAAATTTGATCACTTTCTCACCCAGGCTGTTTGCTGAACTAAACAAGCAGGCTGATAAGTTTTGAAGGCCAGTCATGATCCTGATTCCCGCTTCATCGGTGGTAGAGTTGGGTGCGAAATCAAGGCGGGTAATGAGGGAGTAGTTGTGCTCTGCATCAGTTTTAATGAGTGTATTCTGTTGGTTTTTGGGTGACAGGCGTACCCATCCCGGACGAACTGACAGGTTATAAGGCAGTTGGCTGCCATACCCCAATAACGACCATTCGGGGTTTAAAGTAGTAGAGTTGAAAAAGTCGGAATGGGGAACCATCCATGGAATGCCTTTCGAAGATAGTTTTGGCGCTGTCAATGGTTCATTGATTGGATAGCTGGCAGTTGGTTTCCCTGCTGCATTGTAGGTCACCTGGCTCAACAAGCCCTGACGGCCAATGCCTTCCCATTCGGCGTTCATGGTAAGGTACGAATGATAAACCACCCAGGAGGTACTGTCAGCAAGCATAATAACTGGAGAGCAGTGATTGGAACCACGAAATAGTGACTGCGCTTTTTTGGGATCAGCCTCGTTGAACAAGTCTCCCAGGTTTTCCCAGGAAGCCTGATCGGCAACAAGTTCCTTACTTCTGAATACTTTCTGTCCTCCGGCTGCATTGATGGCGAATGAGTAATAATAAAATCCCTTAAACTTCCACATCACAGGACCTTCAGCCCAGCCAAAAGGATAGGAGGGAGCGGGATTGATCCAACGTAAATCCAGAATCTTGCCTTTGGGTTGACCATCAGCGCCCAATTGAAGAATCCAGTTGTTTTCCTGACCATTTTTCACCATCAGGTAAATCAATCCGTCATCGTCAATAAAGATCGAATTGTCCATTCCAAGGCCAGGGACAGCGGCAGGGCACTTCATGGCAACAGGTGTACTCCAGGGACCTTCAGGTTGGGTGGCAGTAGTGAGATACATGGTGCCCCAGTGACCGAAGAAATCCCAGTATTTATTGTTGAATTTCACCAGATGACCACCCCAGCAGCCATCAAGTTTACCGGTTCCATAGGATGACCAGGTGGAACTTACGGGTTGCGCAATGGCCTCCCAATGCACCAAATCGGTTGAGTGGTAGATGACAGGTGTAGGACTTAAGGATGATCCTGTAGTATAAAAATCATTGCCTATTTTAGTCAGTGTGGGGTCAGGATGGTCCCCTGGAATCACTGGGTTCATATAGGTTGTTAGTGCAGGATACTGCGCATACAAGTTTGCTGTAGAACTAGTTAGCAGGATGACTATGGCAATGTATTTTAACTTTATCATTTTATATTTTTATAAAATAAACACATAGGAACATAGCAAACATAGCTATTTTATTTCCAAGTGAACTAGGTGTTTATTTTATAGCAGTAATGAAAATTAAGCAAATAGGAACATAGCAAACATAGTTATTGTATTTCTATGTGAACTATGTTTCTATGTGTTTTTTCTTCATTATTACCTTGTTTATTTCATTTCAAAGCAGATGGTTGGGTCAATAGGGTAGCGGCCAAAATTTTCACCATAGATGGCCAATCCACCTGGGAGGGCAGCATCGACTTCAAAGCGGATCAGTAAATCTTTACCTTCACTCTGCCTTATGATGGAA
>Ga0209123_1001418_pt1 | contig 23791 bp, 20 predicted proteins | sample BarGraIncu00431A_FD_184500 | JGI IMG/M metagenome (GOLD analysis project Ga0209123, IMG submission 184500) | Arctic peat soil microbial communities from Barrow, Alaska, USA - Barrow Graham LP Incubations 004-31A (SPAdes) (version 2) | ecosystem: Environmental > Terrestrial > Soil > Wetlands >...
CCCTGCAATGGCTGTTAATCCTGAGATGCGTAAAAAATTGCGACGAGTCTCCATAAATTACTAATTACACAAATTTAAAACGAATTTCACGAATTGCCTACCACAATAGTGCATCGCAACTCGATTTCTTATTCCTTATTCCTTAATTCTAATTCCTTATTTTCAAATTTTCTAAGTTCTCACCTTCTCATTTTCTCACCTTCTCCCCTTCTCTCCTTTTCACTTCCCTTGGTACCAAGGATGCTCTTTCACAGAAACAATTCCTTCAGTATTCATGGAATTCAGTATTCTTGTTGCAACTACCAAACTTTTACGCTCTGTGAGATTGTATAAAGGATCATTGGGGTCGATGCTGCTAATGCGAACCAACCCGGAGGCATGAATGTATAGCCCCTTTCCAAGATACATTCCCACGTGCGTAATTCGATCAGAAGTTCTTCCGAAGAAGAGCAAATCGCCCTTTTTGAGATTATCCAACTTGCTAAAATCAATCCGTTCACCATACCTGGCTTGCTGTGAAGCATCGCGTGCCAAAATGACACCCTGAGATAGCCATGCCACCTTAACAAATCCAGAGCAATCAACCGCCTTGGACGAGGTGCCACCCCATATATACGGATCACCCAACATCTGTTTGGCAATAGATAAAACAGCTGCTACGTCAGGCTTTTGATCAATCCAATCTTCATATGCAAGGCAATCTTCTTTCTTAACAAAGGCTGATCTTCCATCGGGAAAGTTAATATGAAGATATTTCCTTTTCACTGATACAGTTTCAAACAAATCACCCAAAACAAGATCTGAAACATGTTGGGCTCCTTTTTTGTATGAAGAAACCGCATAACCGACTATCTTATTGTACACGAATCGCTTGCTGTGCTTCCAGATGGTCATTTCAGCATCAGTTTTAAGGGCGATCCCCTTTTCATCCACCCAGCCAATGTATTGATCAGGGGTTTGAATATGACACCAACCATCCGTTACTTCAAGTACTTTTACGGGAGTGCCCAACAAAACCTGTGAAACCAATTCAGTTGCGTGATCGGGTCCTGAACGGATATTGGCCACCGAAATGGTAGCAATTGCCCAGGTCTTTTCTCCCATAGACTTCTCTGGCAGCACCTTGACCGAATCGATATATATTATTTTTAACAATGAAAGGGAATCCAGCATCATCCTTTTGGCTTCAGGAAGATTGGTAGCGCCTTTCAGAATAACTTCGTCAGAATTTTCTATATAACTGACATTAAATAAGGCAGTTCGTTTATCGGGTGCATATTTCTTAGTCACAGAATTCAGAACCCTGTTTGTGGTTTTAATCTCCTTATTGTCAGCCATTGCGCTGGAACAGAGTGCTAAGGTAAGAAATATAATTGTAATTTTCAACATATTGTCTATCTATTTATATAACAAATATTTACTGCGAATCTGTTTAAATTCAGATAACCCCGGTTCCCAAGTGTCACGAATCTGTTTTTCTGATTTCCCGGCAATGATCTGCTCTCTCAAATGGGAATTACCAGCCAGCCTGTCAAAGTTACCAATCTCTCTGCTTTGCTTGCTATCAAAGAATTTTTCTTTGTGGGGATAGGCTTTGTAAAATTCGATTAACCATGAAATATTGATCTTCCCACTTCGTCGCAAGTCTGTGATATCATAATTACGAAGATCAATTCCATAACATATCCGGTTCTGAAAAAGAGGAGTTTCACTCATTCCTTTGATACTGACGGGTGTAAATGTAAAACTGTATTTATTCTTCAATTCAGGATTACCCAATACTGTAAAAGGGAAATGAGTACCGCGGCCCTGGCTGATAATGGTTCCTTCGAATAAACACAGAGATGGATACAGCAGGACAGATTGTTGTGTATTCAGATTGGGCGATGGAGCGACAGGCAACACATAATCCATGTCGTGTGAATAATTGGCAATTGGGATGACCGTTATTTTACATTGTATTTTGTTGACCAGCCATCCTTGCCCATTGTACATCAGGGCCAATTCGCCAATGGTCATTCCATGGGTAATTGGGAGGGGGAACATTTCTATTCCCTGTTTCAATTTCACTTGCAGAATAGGTCCATCTATGCAATATCCATTGGGATTTGGGCGGTCAAGGATAATTAACTCCTTGCCATTTTGGGCACATGCTTCCATCACGTAAGCAAGCAAGTCGATATAAGTATAAAACCTTGCACCCACATCCTGAATATCAAAAATCAACAGGTCCACATTGGCAAGATCTTGCTTTGAAGGCTTGCTTTTTTTTCCGTAGAGAGATATTTCCATTATGCCGGTTTTGGCATCCAGGCTGTCTGCCACATAAGTTCCAGCGCTTGCTGTTCCACGAAAGCCATGCTCTGGTCCGAATATCTTAACAATATTCACCCCCAAAGATTTAAGGCTGTCGACTAACAAAGTTTTGCCAATCACAGACGTTTGATTGGCCACAATGGCAATTCGTTTCCCTTTGAGTTTGGGAAGATATTTACTTGTTTGCTCTGCTCCAGTTATAATTCTTCCGGCAGGGACTGCAACTGAATCAAGAGTGGCAAATGCAACTGCAAAAGTCAGAAGAAAAATATATAAAGATTTAATCATTATTTTTTATTTTTAATCCAGTAACAAATTCCATTTCAAATCATTAAATATCTCCTTGGTTAATTCGGTAAATGGTTCATGATTTAAGCTTACCTGCGCTAATATATCAATAATATCTGATGTTGTAATCTTTTTAAAATCCTCTTTACGAGGTATGACAAAAACCCCGCCAAGATCTACCGAACCGGGACTAATCAGTAATTGCTCAGCGCCTTTTGCAAAAAACTGAGTGGGTCGATGAGCCTTACGCGGGAACAAATGAATCGACCATTTTCCTTTTGTCCAGGAACATAGCACGTTCATCATGGGTTCAATTTTCTCAGGTTGCAATATACTAAATTTTTGGCAGAACACTTCCATTACCTCAAGTCCTTCAGATAAATCACCGGTCTCTACTGAAATCATTTTCCGAAGATAATTATCAAAAGCCCAGACCTGAGTATTCACACCTGAATACAATAATTGTCCGCCATTGATTTTCAGCAAATCAAACTCTTGGTTTACAGGTAGGAAGTCGCTCTCGCCAGCTTGAAAATGGAGATGATCAGGAGCCGAGGCACCACTTTCAGGACCGTTGTACAATATGGTAAATCCTTCCATCGCAGCCGCCAGTTTGAGCATTGACTGTGTATTATTTATAAACCGCTGAGCAATATGGGTATTAGCTGAAATAGTGAGGTGGGTTTTAAAAATTGGATATGGGTTCACAAGGATCAGAAATTGATCGCCAAAAGCAATTGCCTGCTGTTCATAGGGACGGTTTTCATTGCATAAGAAACATTTCCGCTCTGCAATAGACTCTTGATCGACTTTGGCTGAAGATGAACGCATTCGCGCAGGATTAAACTGAACTTTAATTTGGAACCCGTCAAATTGGAATTGTTTGACTTCCACCAATTCCAATCCTTCATAATTGGCATTTGCCAATGGCCAGCTTTGTATTTGGGCCTCAGCAAAATCATTGAGAACCTGTGTTGCACTTATATTTGTATCTAATAATAAATCGAGAAATTGAGCCATGATGTATATTTTATTCTGAGAACTATTGGAATTGAACCAATACTAAATGCATTTATTTTAAATAGAATAAAACAATATTAAACTTCAGTTACAATTAATTATTAGATGCAAAGTTAATTAAAATGTATGCCTATAATACCAGACAGGAAATTATAATCTTTTGAACTCTCCCATTATTGGATACGCAAATCGAACTATATTAATTTAACCTGAATTTATATGAACAATTTTCAGATTGCATTGTCTATTTGTAAAAATTGTTTATGTTTGTATCCATATAATAAGTTTACTCAAAATGAATCATTCTGCAAAAAATAGAGCTACCTGCACTTCCCGTAATTTGGGTTGCAATGATTTGATGATGTCTGTCATGCCTATGATAATGCGTCAGCCTTCATTCGGTGTGATTATCCATATTGATTGAAGGCTACAATCCCTATAATACTTTATTCCCTTTTCATCTTTTAAATTTATATCATGTCAAATTGTGTCATACGATTTGGCGGAAACAGTCTATCTAAATTCGCGGTACTCGAAGCATTTGCTCATTTGTTGGGTGCATCCGAAAATAAAGCCGTTGTGGTTGTTTCTGCCATCCCCAAAATACAGCTGTCAATTGAACAGGGCATCGAACTGTTGATCAACAATGGTGCCACGACAGATCAAATCATGCTACAAATCAACAATACGGTCGTTGAGAAGTTAGGTGTATTTCAGCAAACAGCCTTCAGTGAAACCCTTCTTGCAGAGCTACATGAACTTCAAAACCTTTTGCAAGGTATTGAATTTACCGGAGATTATTCACTATCTTTGAAAGACCAGGTGATTAGCTATTCGGAACGCATAACGACAGCCATTCTGCAAATGTTTTTATTGAATTACAAACTGGTATCTAGCATTATTTATCCTGAAACCCTTGGATTGAAGGTTACTGAAGAATTTGGGAATGCTACCATCCTGTTTCAAGAATCTGGCACAATAAAACCCTCATTATCAGAGGGTATTTACCTTATCCCAGGGTCATATGGAATTACCCAAAGCGGTAAAATTGCCAGGTTGGGTAAACAATCGGCTGATTATTCGGCTGCAGGAATTACCCGGCTCCTTAATGCTGGTTCGCTTCAACTTTGGGAACTGGACAAAGAGTTTAAAACATCTGATTCTGAATCAATTGCTGATTCAAAAGTAATTCCACGACTGACTTATGCCGAGGCCTCCGAATTATCCTACTTCAGCGAACTTTCCATCCATCCCCGGATCGTTGAGCCATTGATTGACCGCCACATACCTATTTATGTTTTCCGATTGATTCACAATGACAAAGAATTGACTACCACAATTAACTCGGAATCAGTCATAACACCCAATGTGGTAAAAAGTGTAGTACACACCAACGATATCGCAGTTTTGAAACTGAATGGCCCAGGGGTAGGATTTAAACCAGGGATTCTGGCAAAAATTACCACTGCATTTCATAGTTCAGGGATAAATATCCGCTCTGTAATTACCTCACAGGTAAGCATCAACATCATATTAAACAAAAATGAAATTGCCCAGGCAAAACAAATTTGCAGGGAACTGCCATTGAGCTCGGTCAGTGAAATAATTATTGAAGACCAGGTTTCACTCATCGCAGTGGTGGGCCACGGGATGCAGCAACATCATGGAGTATCGGCCAAATTATTTACTGCGGTAGCCCAACATAAAATTAACGTATTGCTGAGTGGATCAGGTGCTTCAGACCTGGTAAGCTATTTAATCGTTGATCAGAATGACACCCAAAAAGCTATTAAAGAAATTCACCATATATTTTTTAATTAGATTATTAAATCCTTTAAATTCAATAGTATGACTGAAAGAAAATTACATTTTGAGACCCTTCAATTACATGCGGGACAACATGTTGACCCGACTACAACGTCAAGGGCAGTTCCAATTTACCAGACTTCGTCGTATGTGTTTAACAGTTCTGAGCATGCTGCCAACCTTTTTGGGTTGAAGGAATTTGGGAACATCTATACACGGATCGGAAATCCGACCACCGATGTTTTTGAGCAGCGTATAGCAGCCTTGGAAGGCGGAGTTGCAGCATTGGGTGTGGCATCAGGACATGCGGCACAGTTTTTGACCTTCACCAACATAATGGGTGTAGGTGATAACTTTGTCAGTTCTCCATTTTTATATGGCGGCTCTTATAACCAGTTTACAGTTACATTCAAAAAACTGGGTATAGATGCCAGATTGGCTGAAAACCTGACAGTTGAAGCATTTGAAAAATTGATCGATGAAAATACCAAAGCCATTTTTCTTGAAACCATTGGAAATCCGGGTTATGTAATTCCTGATTTTGATGCTTTTGGTGCATTGGCAAAAAAATATGACATTCCATTTATTGTTGATAATACATTTGGAGCTGCTGGTTTTTTGAACCGTCCAATCGATCATGGTGCAAATATAGTTGTTGAATCTGCTACCAAATGGATTGGCGGTCATGGAACCTCTATCGGAGGAGTGATTGTGGATGCTGGAAATTTCAATTGGGGAAATGGTAAATTTCCAGGATTTACTGAACCCTCAGAAGGATATCATGGACTGAAATACTGGGATGTTTTCAACTTTGACGGACCATTTGGGAACATCGCATTTATCATCAAAGTGCGTGTTGAAGGACTGCGAGATATTGGCGCTTCACAAAGTCCTTTCAATTCATTTCTTTTACTTCAGGGTCTGGAAACCTTATCTTTACGGATGGAACGACACATCCAGAACACTCTTGCATTGGCCAAGTGGCTTCAAAAACATCCAAAAGTGGCCAGTGTCAATTATCCGGGACTTGAAGGCAATCAATCGTATGAGCTAGCCCAAAAATATTTACCCAAAGGTGCCGGGGGTGTACTTTCATTTGAGTTAAAGGGCGACAAGTATAGTGCCATCAAAGTGGTTGACAGCCTCAAGCTTGTCAGCCACCTTGCCAATGTTGGTGATGCCAAGACACTGATTATTCAGCCATCGGCCACTACACATTCGCAATTATCAGATGAAGCACAACTCGCTGCAGGAGTATTACCATCTTCTCTGCGGGTTTCAGTTGGCCTGGAACATATCGACGATATTATTGCCGATTTTGATCAGGCACTGAATCAAATTGTTTAAATTTACAATCTCAATATCGGAATCTCAGTATCAAACTGAGGTTCCGATAGTTTAATATTAATTGTTAACATTATGCCAATCAATGTTCCTGATCAATTGCCTGCAATCGAATTGCTTGAGCAAGAAAACATATTTATCATGGACGAATCGCGAGCTGCGAAACAGGATATTCGTCCACTTAAAATCATCATTGTCAATCTGATGCCGATCAAAGTGACCACTGAGACCGATCTCATTCGTCTGCTTTCGAATACTCCGCTCCAGATAGAAATTGAATTTCTAAGAATGAAAGGTCACAATTCAAAGAACACGTCTGACGAGCATATGAAGGCCTTTTACAAAACATTTGATCAGTTGAAGGAACACAATTACGATGGAATGATTTTTACAGGAGCACCCGTGGAAATGCTTCCATTTGAAGAAGTTACTTATTGGAAAGAGCTTACCGAGATATTCGACTGGTCGAAGCGACATGTCACGTCATCACTTTTTATTTGTTGGGCAGCACAAGCAGGCTTGTTCCATTTTTATGGAGTGCCCAAATATTTACTTCCCAATAAGATGTTCGGGGTATTTAAACATCGGAATCTGAACAATCAATTGTCCATTTACAGGGGATTTGATGATGAATATTATGTGCCTCAATCACGCCACACCGAAATTCTGGAAGCCGATATTGAAAAAGTAAAAGAGTTGAGTATAATATCAACGTCCAATGAATCAGGAGTTAATGCAGTAATGGCAATGGATGGCCGTCAGTTTTTTATGACAGGTCATTCGGAGTACTCCCGATTTACCCTTGATACCGAATACAAGCGCGACCTGATGAATAATCTTCCAATTAATATTCCGGCTAATTATTATCCTGGTGATGACCCGTCACAAGAACCCATTATGCGATGGCGAGGTCATGCCAACCTCTTGATTTCCAATTGGCTAAACTATTACGTTTATCAGGAAACGCCTTTTAATTTGGATCAGCCAACCCGTTACAATCCAGATTTCCAGATTTAAATTATTTCTTATTCTATTTTAACAAATAACCCGATTGATTATGAATATTTTTAGGTGGGATGAAAAATACAGTGTTGGAATTCAGTCAATTGACGATCAGCACAAAGAAATATTCAGGGTGATGGATCAATTGTTTCAGTCACTTAAATCGGGAATGGCCTCACATACGATCATGCAGATTATTGTTGATCTTGAAAATTACGCGGTTCTCCATTTTAAAAATGAGGAGTCATACTTCAGTCAGTTTAATTTTGAAGGTTTGGAAAAACATATTATTGAGCACAAGGAATTTATAGAAAATATGGCAACCTATAAAGCTGATGCACAAGCCGGTAAATTAGCGTCTTCTTTTGAATTACTGCATTATTTGAAAGTATGGATCGATCATCATATCCTGGAAGTAGACATGGAGTACAGTGAATGTTTCAAGAAAAATGGACTTAATTAGAATTGCTATTTTCTGATGATTTTAAACTCAGTCCTTCGGTTCAATGCACGTCCATCAGGAGTATCGTTTGAGCCAATTGGTTGGGAATATCCATAGCCTTTAAATATCATTCTATCCTCCCTGATACCTTTACTAACCAGGTATTTGTAAACTTCTTTTGCTCTCATTTCCGAAAGGTTCAGGTTAAATTCTTCACTTCCAATATTATCTGTGTGCCCTTCCAATTCAATGTAGAGGGTTTTATTGGCCCTTAAAAAATCAATTAATCGCTGAAGTTCACTTTTCGATTCAGGAAGCAATTCAAACGATCCGGTGTCAAAGAATATGTTTCGAAGCACCACAGAGCCACCAACTGCTATCTTTTTTAGTTTTATTTCAAGTATATAAGGATCAATATAATTCGTTTTTTCTTTTAACTGAAAGTTTTGTGAATAGAATAAATAACCTTCTTTTGAAACATTGAATGCATATTCTTTACCAAGAGGCAGACACATCAAAAATTCACCATTTTCCCAGCAAGATTCCACTTTAATTACTGAATTAGAATTATTGACATCAACCAACTCTACAATTGTACAAAGTGTTTCGCCAGTTTCGTCATCCGTCACCTTACCTTTGATATAGGAAACTGGCGCTGGCCGGGCCTCCTTGTAAAGTTCGAATGAATAAATATCCATCCTTTGTGAACCCGGTCTATCTGAGGAATAATAGGCATTTATCCCTGAGGCATCCACTATCAATCCTTGTTCATCTTTGTAGGAGTTGATTGGGTATCCCAAATTCTGTGGTTTGGTCCATACCGAATCGTTTAACTTTCGACTGTAAAACATATCATAACCACCCAGCCCAGGCCAGTAGTCAGAGGCAAAATACAATGTTTTGGAATCGGAATGTATGAATGGCGAATTCTCGTTTCCAGCTGTATTAATTGAATCACCCAAGTTAACCGCTTTGCTCCATAAAGGAGATCCATAAGAGGAAAAGCCCAATAAATTACATTTCCAGATATCCATTCCTCCTTTTCCACCTTTTCGGTTACTGACAAAAAAAAGTGATTCACCATTGGCTGAAATGGATGGCTGAGATTCCCAAGCCGGTGAATTTACAGGTTCACCTGCATTTTTAGGTTCCGACCAGTTACCTCCCTTATTCCTTGAAAAATAGATATCACAACTTCCAAAGCCATCATTTCGATTGCAGGCTGTAAAAAACAATAGTTTTCCATCAGATGAAATAGACTGCGCTCCTTCATTGGAGCTGGTATTGATAGAGGTAAGCGGTTCACTAGGTTGCCATTGATCATCAACTAATTGAGAAGTATAAAAATCTTCCTGCGCCATTGCTTTCCCCTGCCCTGATTTCGCATTTGCTCCCACTAGTCTTGTGAAGATAATGGTCTTTCCATCAACAGTTAAACTAGGCCAATATTCGTCATCCTCAGAATTAATATTAGAACCTAAATTTCTTGAAATAAAAGGAACCGGATGCTTGAACAAATTAACAGCTCCAGTACATTTTTCAATATTTTGTCTGGCTTTAGAAATGAATGTTCCATTCTGGCCAGCTACCTGCAGATAATTCGTGTATGAATCAATGGCCTTTTGATAGACACCCGCCCTGTAATAAGCATTGCCAAGGGTAAAATGCAACTTAGGATATTTGGAAGTATTAATGCGGATTGCTGCCTCCAACGATTTTATTTGCAAAGAAACTGAATCAAGTTCTTGGTAAATATCGGAGTTCAGTAAATAGGCCTCCAAAAATTTGGGATCTAATCGAATAGCCTGACCCAATAAATTGATGGATTTAGAGTATTGATTATTATTGAAATCTAATTTGGCCTGTTCAAATAGTTTGATTGCCTTTTTGTCATGAGTGGAATAATCTTGTCCAAAGCTTATTTCAACGAATAATATCAGTAAAAGAGCTAAACATGTTTTCATTGCATTTTAATTGTTAAGACGAAATTATAATTTTTTTCAACGTTTTGCATGTTTTGAGAAACTTTTAATTGTCATTATCGTATTTTTAGCATATGATATTTGTCATCAACCATAATAAACACTGTATCAGGAACTATTAAAAAATTATACTATTTTTATTCAATAAAAGTTTGGAATATTAATTATTTTTTTCATAGCTTAACAATCAAATAATAACACTTTTTACTAACTTTTAATACCTTAATTATCAAACATTTAGATTTTTTGAAATGAAAACAAATCTGAAAATTACAAAGGCAGGTGGCATTCCTTCAAAAGCAGATGGTGACACCATTAAAGCTCCTAAGTTACAAAAAGACAGAAGTACCAAAAGAAGATTATCTATTTACGATGATTTTTCGGATGAAAATCCCGACAACTTTGAAAATAATTTTGATGACGACGAGTTGGAAGATGTGTAGGAAAGACTAATTTTGAAATAAATGTTTCCCCAGGGGCCAACATTTATGTATACGAAATAAAGAAGACCGGATTTAACTGATCTTCTTTATTTTAACATTAACTATTTCTAGTTAATTGTTTTATTTGGTTCTTCACAGAAATGTATACCTAAAGTAAATTTAGTTGGTATAACATGAATTCGATGTAAGAAATCAGAATTAATAAAGAATATCATAAGAAGATCTTGTATATTTAAGCATCTCATATTTAAATAGATGAATTTTTGTTTGCAATTTCAATCCATCTATTTCAGGACAACACTCGGCACACGTGTTTTTGCACGTTCCGCATGTTCCGCACGCTATGCAAAAAATGTAAACTTTCAAAATTACATAGCGTGCGGAACATGCGGAACGTGCGGAAACACAGGATATATTCAGCCACTTTTGGAGACCTTCAACTTCCAATTCGTCCGTAATAGTTAATTCTTCCCTTTCTACATTCGGTTTTAAGTTTACTTATTTCTGTAAACCTGCTTCAGAACAAGACACAATGCAAGGTAAGCATTAATGGGATGAACCTTATATTTTTTCTATGTTCCCGTAATAGCTAATCAATTGACGGTTACTGAAGCTGATCGACAAATTGGCATATCCACTGAGACTTGTTGTCAAATAAAGTGTATAGGAATCCTGAGGATCCTTTACCTCGGCTGAAATGGTGAATATTTTTTTCTTTTTGTTCCACTGTTTGTCAATTTTATCAGCTGTCAAATCGAATTTAACTCCCCCTTCGCTACCATATAGAACAGAATAGGCTCTTCCATAATATGGCAGGTAGGCCTCTATTTTCAAACTATCAATAATCAGGTCATAATCATTTCCAAGGTTATCGAAATTTCCTAAGCTTGATTCCGCAGACCTGGCTACAAAACGGAAATGTCCAGATTCAATTAACTGACTCATTTCTTTTTCTTTCTCTAACTTTTTATCCTTCCGGTCATCAGGATGAAATCCGCTAAAAACCAAAAGGAGAGATCCTAAAAAACAAACCCCTGATGTTTTCATAATAGCTTAGTTGAAATTAATAATTAGATTATCAATAGCTATAACAAATAAATAAAATAAGGGTTTTGTCTTTTTGAACTAATTTACCACATTTTGAGGATTGCCTGAAATAAAACGTTGTAGATTTTCAACAGTAATATTCATCAAACGATGTCGGGCCTCAAGGGTAGCCCACGCAATGTGTGGAGTAATGAAACAGTTTTTCGCCCTAAGCAATGGATTATCCGGTTTAGGAGGTTCAGTTGACAAAACATCCAGTCCTGCTGCAGCAATAATTCCATCATTCAAGGCTATTGCCAGATCCATTTCATTGATCAATCCTCCCCTACCTGTGTTAATTAAAATAGCTGATTTTTTCATTTTCTCTAGCAACTTCAGATTTATAAACCCACTGTTTTCAGCAGATAGAGGGCAATTGATACTCACCACATCGCTTTCAGCAAATACCTCTTCCAGTGTAATTTGACTCATATTAATTGGGGCATCAGTAACTTGCGAGCGGTTATGAAATATTACTTTCATTCCAAAAGCTTCAGCTATTTGTGCCACTTTTCGGCCAATCCTTCCAAAACCAATAATTCCAAGAGTTTTACCCGTCAATTCTATTTGCGGACTTTTCCAATAGGCAAAATCGGGACTTTTTGTCCATTCTCCTAATTGTACAGATGTGGCATGTAATTCTACCCGATTGACAATATTAAGGATATGTGAGAAAACAAGTTGGGCAACTGAATCGGTACTGTATGCCGGAATGTTGGTGACCACTATCCCTTTACGTTTGGCAGTACGAACATCTACAACATTGTATCCGGTAGCAGTAACTCCGATGTATTGCAGATTTGGTAGCTTTTCAATCAAATTTTCATCAATTGGCGCTTTGTTTGTGATTACCACATTTGAATCCACAATCCTGTTGAATATTTCGGCTGTCTGAGTGCGGTCATATACCTGACATTCACCTAATTGATTCAATCCATCCCACGACAGATCGCCCGGATTCATGGCGTATCCATCAAGTATAACTATTTTCATAAATAAATGATTTTACTTTTTTATATAATCTTTGATAATCAATGTTTTGCGATCAAATGAATAGGCTGAAAAATATCCAAGGGCTCCATTATTGAAGTTGCTGATCGGGTTTGCAGGCGATGCTGATTGCAGTATATTAGTACCTGAAATGTTTTCCAGAGTTGAAAAGTAATCATAGGCCGACTTATCAATAGATTGTAATTCAATGGTTACAGTGTCTGTTTCTTGAAATACAATGGATCGTTGACCTAAGCCGATTGGTTCTCCATTAAAAAGATGATCTGAATAAATTGTGCTTCCTCCCAGACCAATAATAGGCTTACCATTTACATAGTATTTCAGTCTATAATAATTTTCAATATTCTCTGGATCAGTAATATAAGTATTGACTTCGTACCCACTTTCAATAATCCCAAATCCATTGAAATAAGAAAAGCCCACATCTTCAATATGGACAGGTTCATTTAAGAATGATCGTGCACTGTAGGTTATATTGTCATATTCAACATCAATATAGTACCAAAAACCAGGGACAGCCATGGTTTTATCCAATTCATAGGTTCCTGGCATTGTTTCTATTAAATATTTGGCAGTTCCTTTTTCGGATCTGGCGCTCACTTTGGCGCCCGAAACCGGATTACTAGTCGCTCCAAAATAGGGTGTTGTTTTTGAAACCCTCACTGTAATAGGCAATTGATTGTTGTTGATGATGGCTTCAATTACAATGGCTTCTTTGGAATCGGCCAAATCAAATTCGATTACTTTCTCACACGCCGAAAAAGTAAATACAATGAGAAACATTCCCTGAAGAATTATAAATGGTTTCATCATTTTTTAGAATTTAAATTTATAACTTACAGACGGAATGATCTTAAATAATGAAATTTGAACTACCTCAGTCTGGTCCGGATTCTCCTTACTTTGCCTAAAGGAAATAAAATAAGCATTTTCCCTTCCGTAGGCATTGTAAACCGAAAAATTCCAGCTTGATTCAAACTTTGCAGTCTGTTTACGTATCCATTGCACTCCTAAATCGAGCCTATGATAGCTGGGCATTCGGTAACCATTTCGCAACGTATAATAGTTTACAATCCTTTGATCAATTACATATTTACCACTTGGGAAAGTTACTGCATTTCCGGTATTATATACCCATGCAGCCGATAATTTAAGTTTACGGCCCAAATCATACAGCGTAACAATCGAGATATCGTGCCGCCTATCTTGCCTTGCAGGAAATGAGAGCCCTTTGCTATATTCATCGACCTGGTTGATCAAATCAAACTGACGCATTGTTTTTGACCAGGTATAACCTAGCCAACCGGTAAGTTTTCCTTCATTTTTTCTGATAATGAATTCAGCTCCGTATGCCCATCCCCTACCGAAAACCAAATCTGCCTCCACTGTAGAATTAAAAATAAGGTCAGCGCCATTTCGATAATCAATCTGATTTTGAAGGTTTTTATAATAAACTTCAACAGACGATTCGAACATGTTTTTTTTGAAATTCCTGAAATATCCAACCGACCATTGATCAGAAATCTGAGGCTTTACATTGTCACTGCTTGGGAGCCAGACATCAGTTGGAGTCGATGAAGATGTGTTCGACAACAAATGAATGAACTGGTGTATACGATTGTATGAAGCTTTCACAGCATCCTTAGTGCTCAGTTGATAATTAATTGCCAAACGCGGTTCGACACCACCTTGTGTTTTAACCCATTTAAACTGGTCATAACCAATGGTCTGTATCAGATTTCCATCACTGTCGAAACGATAAAAATCACCGGGACCGATGTTTGAAAACAGTGCAATCCTGACTCCATAATAGATTTTCAGATTACCTGAAAGCTGCTGATTATTAGACATGTAGAATGCACTTTCCAGGGCCCTGCGCGGTCTTACAACGAATGTCTGATAACCACTTTCTTTGGATGCCTGAACTTCTCCGGGTACAAATGTATGGTCAATCAGGTTAGCACCGAATTTCAGAGTATTATTTGGATTAAGGTACCAGCTAAAATCTTGTTTCAGGTTATAATCCTTTATTACAGATCCAAGGAGAACTTTATTATCGCCAGAGACATCAATTTGGTAAGAGTAATTGCTGAATATGAGTGAACTGTTCGAAAACAACTTTTCATTGAAGGTATGATTGAGCCGAATGGTTGCAGTTTTGCTTCCCCATTCAAACCCAAACTGATCCTTCAACTGAAACTTGTCGCGACCGAGATATCCTGAAATAAAAAGGCGGTTTTTTTCATTGATTTTAAAGTTGGCTTTCAGGTTCAGATCGTAGAAATAAAGTTTCGATTCGCGTAAATCTTTGTCAGGTGCAAATTTCAGAAATAAATCAGCATAGGTACGACGGGCACTTAGTATAAACGAACTGACATCCTTTTTAACGGGGCCTTCAAAACTTAGGTCAGAAGAAATTATTCCAATATTACCAGTAGTTTGGTAATCCTTCATGTTTCCTTCTTTCATCCTTATATCCAGAACCGAAGAGGCGCGTCCACCATATTCTGCAGGAATAGATCCTTTGAATAATTCAGCATCACGGATCGCTTCAGAATTGAATACCGAGAAAAATCCAAGCAAATGAGAGGCATTGTATACGGGTGCTTCATCCAATAAAATCAAGTTTTGATCCAACCCTCCGCCACGAACATAAAAGCCTGTGTTTCCTTCGCCTGCCGATTTTATTCCCGGCATTAACTGGAGTGTTTTTATCATATCGCGTTCACCAAACAAAACAGGTATATTGGCAATTTGTTTTGGATTAATCGTTACATTTCCCATTGCAAGTGATGATATATTTCGGTCAGCACGTTCACCTTTCACATCAATAGAATCCAGTTCATAACTTACCGACTTCATTTTGAAGTTGATTACCTGTCCCGAATGAAGATTAATCATTCCCAGTTGATTTTCGTATCCTACAAATTGAACAACCAACTTGTAATCACCTTCAGGAAGGGTAATGGAATAAAAGCCATATGGATTGCAAAAAGTATTAAAGCTATTATTCTGAACTGACAAAGTGGCTCCGGCAAGATCTTCTCCACTTTCAGCATCAGTAATGGTTCCGCTTAGAGTATACTTTTTTTGTGAAAATGCTTCATTGAACACATTCAAAAGTATAAAGATACAAAAAAGTCGGAGACCAATCATGCTGCTTTGAATATTTTGCTAAATTAAGTTTATTCAGGTTAGAATTGAAAATTATTAGAACTGAAATATCAATTAATGCATTTTTTAAAATGGGAATCTTTTTCAGAAACCAGCAATTTTTATAAAGTTTAGAAATAATTGTCTTCCAACCTGAGTATATTTCGTTTTGATAGTTTCGAATTGTAATCGTAAATCTTCTTTGTCAAGTTTAAGAAGATCAGTGTCTTCGTTGATCCATATTTCAAACATTTCAGGAGTAAGTTCAAAATGACATTGAATCCCATAGGCATTGGTACCCACCCTCACGATTTGATTGTGACATAAATTTCCGATTGCCAAAAGTGTGCAATCCTTGGTTAGTTCAACGGTTTCGCCATGAAGGTGGAATACATTGAACGAATGGTCGAGTCCATTAAATAGTGGGTCCTTCTTGCCTTCATCTGTTAAATCAACAGAAAAACGATTTCCGTCGGGACCAATAAACCCAATCTCTTTCGTTTGACTTTTAACAACCTGTCCACCAGCAGCCTTTACAAGTAATTGTAAACCAAGACAAATACCCAGATAAGGAATATTTCCGGCAATGGCTTCGCGAATGCGAGACAATTCATTTTTCATCTTTTCATTCTCATCATTGGCGCTGTCCGTCCCGCCCAGTAACACAATGGCTCCATAGTTTTCAACCGAAGGAAAACTATGACCTTGATGTAGGTCGGCAACTTGATATACAATATCAAGTTCATTCAATAAAACTTCCAAAAGTCCCGGCCCCTCCTCGGTTATATTTTTAATAATGAGGATTTCTTTTTCCATAAAGTCAATATGACAGATTAAAATAAAGGCATTTCTGAAAACTAAATTATTTTTGTACGAATTTAATAAGAAACGATGGAAGACAAAAATAAACAATTTACCGAAAACGATCATATCTTCTTTTCGGATGGCTTTAAACTTGCACAATCAGCTATTGATCAAGGCTTTTCCAATTCCAATTTATTTTCAGCAATTGAATCGTTGTACGCCGCAATTGATGGGTTGAATGATTCAATAGTGGCTTTGTCTAAACGGCAAAATAAAGGAGTTGCATGTCAAAAAGGGTGTCATTGGTGCTGTCATCAAGCCGTTTATGCCAATTCCTATGAATTGCATTTTCTTTCAGAAAAAATTAAATCAAGCGTTTCTGCGGAAAAGATTTCAAAGTATATTGAAGCGGCAGATGAAAAATTTGCAGCAACCTCCAAAATGAGTGAGGAAGAAATTTCGAGATATAAAACCCCTTGTCCGTTACTCGAAAATGGAGCGTGTTCGATTTATGAAGCACGACCGATGGCTTGTAGAATATATCTTTCCACCAATTTGGGAACCTGCCTCGAATTTTACAAGCATCCTGAGAATAATCATAATTACCCGGCACTAATAGATTTTCCTTTAAGAGCAGGTCGTATGATGAATGAGGGTTTCATGGCTGCCTTAAAAGGATATGGTATCGAGACAGTTGAATTCAGATTGGAGGAAGGATTGAAAATCGTATTAAAAAATGACCAACCTGAATTTGGAAAATAAGCAATAGGTTCCGAATAACCGGGCTCATATTTTCATACAAATGAATTCTTATAATACTTCTATGGTTCATTTCCAATAATTGAACGTGGATATGAAGTTCTCTAAATCCAGTAATCCACTGTGAATCTGCGTTCTATATAATTGAAGAAATAGTTAGGATGTAATACTGATAAATATTTAAGTTGAAATAGGTCACAAGTCGATTTTAAATTGAGCGAATGGAACCTCCCGGCTGTTTTCTAATTATCTTGTGTATACTTTGTGTATAACTTGTGTATAGCTTGTGTAGATAAATACAATTTTTTAGACTCAAACTATACACAATCTATACACAATGTATACACAAGATAATGAGAAAACAGTGACTGAAGGGGTTGTAGGGCCTGCTTAATGCTTTCAGAAATATTATAATTTGCTGGGAGCGATTACGAAATTGATGGATTCAGGATTAAATAGAATTAAGGTGAGATGGTTTCTCATGTAACTTAGCTCCTTATATTTTACATTTGTAGAGAAAATTCAATACTATAATGCAATATTGGAAACTTTAAAATTGTTAATAAGTTAGGTTCAATTTATCTATTTGAATTTTTAAATAACAGTATTACAGCATTTTATAAAACAAATAAAGATATCAACAATTGTTTATAACTAATGGTAATAAATTGTTGAAATAAAAACAATCAAAAATTAAAATTTCTGACAAAAATGTATTAACTTTAATCATCAGATAAGCGATAAAAAACTGCTTTGAATGAGTGAAAAAGGAAAAAGGTACTTAATTGAACCCCAAACCTGATTATCCGGATCTCCGGATTCGCATTCAGGAAAAGCTGAAGTTCGAACCGAAACATTCACTTGTAAGGTTCAGCAACAAATCAAAAAACCGTTAAAAGTTCATTTCAAATGTTGATTCAAAGAAGTAGGAGACAAAAAAGAAATTTCGGTTTCTTTCAGGTCAAACTGAAAACGAAATGATCTTCGGATCAAAAGTAGTTTTTCATCCCACAGAAGTTTGCAAAAACGGATGAAAAGGTGGCTTTAATGGAACTTCGTTCCCAAAGATTTTTTCTTCGGAAATGTCGAAGGAACAGCTTGATTGTAAGCTGTAACAAGCAAAACAGTTAAGTTCAAGGCTGAGAAAAATGGTTGAAGAAACCGAATGAATCAGCCAGTTTAAATAACCGTAATCTGAGACTTAGGAAAACCTTCGGGTTGACCAAAAGTGAATGGGAACTTTCCTTAAAGGATTGTTCCCATTCGTGTTTTATCCCGAGTGCTCGGGATCGAATCCTTATTAGAACTGATTTATCATCAATTTCGCACTTAATTTTATTACTTTTGCGCATCGAATAAAACTATGAAGTGAAAAAAGACAATATCGATCAGGTTTTCAGTAAGTTTTCGGAATTAAAAGTATTGGTTATCGGCGATGCGATGATCGACAATTATCTGTGGGGTAAAGTGGATCGCATTTCACCAGAAGCTCCGATTCCGATTGTTACAGTTACCAAGCAAGAGGACAGATTAGGGGGTGCCGGAAATGTTTCGATGAATATACAGGCTTTAGGTGCAACTCCCATACTTATTTCTATTATTGGAAATGATGAAAAAGGACATATTTTTGAAAAATTAATGCAGGATAAGTCGCTTCCCAGACAAGGAATTTTCATTGATCCAACTCGAATTACCACTGTTAAAACCCGCATTATCAGCGGAGGTCAACAGATTTCGAGAGTGGACCATGAAATTTCAACATTGATTGATCACCCCTTTGAAAAGCTGATTTTTGAAAGAATCAATTCAATTATCCAAAGCGAACTAATAAATATTGTTATATTTGTTGATTACGATAAAGGACTTATAACTCCCTGGTTGATCAAAAATGTAATTGAACTGGCAAAATCAAAGAATATATTGATAGCAGCAGACCCTAAAATAAGAAATTTCAACCTTTACCAACAGGTCGATTTATTTAAACCCAATTTTAAGGAATTTAAGGAAGGACTTCAACTATTGGTTGATAAAACAGACCTGGGGGAATTGAAAAGGGTTTCTGAAAAGTTCAAGAAAGAAAATCAAATTGGATTGCTCTTTATCACTTTATCAGAATTAGGGGTTTTTCTGACCAATGGAGTGAAGCAAAACTATTACCCAGCCCAAGTGCGTGATATTGCGGATGTTTCAGGTGCAGGGGACACAGTAATTGCTACAGCGTGCCTTTGTTTGGCAGCTGGATTGCCAATACCGTTTATTGCGCAGCTTTCAAATCTGGCTGGTGGACTGGTATGCGAAAAACTTGGAGTTGTACCCATTGATCCAGAGCAGCTAAAAAAAGAAGCAAAAAAGATTCAAATTATATAAAATTGTGAATATTTATTTCAAATCCATTCATTGATAATGAGTTGTAATAATGTCGTGTGTGAATTAGTAGACAATAAATGAACAAAAATTTCATTCATCTTAACATTCATCATCAAATATTTTCATCACACAACATTCATAAAATCAAATCATTATTATTAATTTTAGTTTAATTAATAAATATTCACAACCTGTTTCTGTTTAAAATATTAACTTTGAAAATTAACAACCTAGGAGTTTTATATGGGAAAAGTAATTGCGCTTGCTAATCAAAAGGGAGGCGTTGGGAAAACAACGACAGCGATTAACCTGGCAGCAAGCCTGGCCGTATTAGAATATAAAGTACTGATAATTGATGCCGATCCTCAGGCAAATGCTACCTCAGGGGTGGGTTTCGATGTCAGGAATGTAAAAACGAGCATCTATGAATGTATTGTAGATGAGCTAGATCCGCGAAAAATAATATTGAATACGGAGATCCCTGGATTGGATTTGATTCCGTCGCACATTGATTTAGTAGGAGCTGAAATTGAGATGCTCAATTTACCGAATCGGGAAAAAGTGTTGCGTCATGTAATCGAAAAAATAAAGGACGATTATGATTTCATTTTAATTGATTGTTCTCCATCACTGGGGCTAATTACAGTTAATTCGCTGACAGCAGCTGATTCGGTAATCATTCCGGTTCAATGCGAATATTTTGCACTTGAAGGATTAGGTAAATTATTGAATACCATTAAGATAATCCAGACAAAATTGCATCCTGAGCTCCAAATTGAAGGTTTTTTGCTGACAATGTATGATTCACGATTGAACCTTTCAAACCAAGTAATGGAAGAAGTAAAAAAGCACTTTCAGGAAATGGTATTTGAGTCTGTTATTCATCGGAACATAAAATTGAGTGAGGCTCCCAGTTATGGACAACCTGCTATATTATATGATGCAACGTCCAAAGGAGCAGCTTCATACATGAATTTAGCCAGGGAACTGCTTCAGAACAATGGGTTGACTAAAATTAAAAATGCAGACAATATAATAGAATAAGGACCTTTTATTATGGCGAAAAAGAACGTATTGGGAAGAGGTTTAAGCGCTTTAATTGATGGAGCCGATACTTATAGTGAAGTAAGGGCTTCGGTGAATGAGATTGAAATTTCAATGATTGTTGCAAATCCATTTCAACCCAGAACTACATTTGATGAGGATGCTTTAAACGAATTGGCTGTTTCGATCAAAGAAATCGGAATCATTCAACCAATAACACTTCGTAAAATTGACGATAACCAATATCAGATCATCGCCGGTGAACGTAGGTTCAGAGCTTCAAAAATTGCAGGATTAACCACCATTCCTGCCTATGTGCGCACTGCCAATGACGAAGGAATGTTGGAAATGGCGCTGGTTGAAAACATTCAGCGAGAAGACCTGGATGCTATCGAAATAGCCTTGAGTTATCAACGATTGATTGAAGAGTGTAAACTGACTCAGGAACTTTTAAGTGACCGCGTTGGCAAAAAACGTTCAACAGTGACCAATTACCTGCGACTGTTAAAATTACCTGCCAAAATTCAAAAAGGTATTGTCGAAAAGTCAATTTCTATGGGACACGCAAGGGCTTTGGTTAATATCAAAGATTCGGATATGCAATTAATGATTTATGATGAGACGCTTAAAAATGATTTTTCAGTTCGCCGGATAGAAGAAATTGTAAGAAATTACAATGAAGATAATGCAAGTTTTAAAGAGCAAGAGAAACCTATAAAGGAAAAATTCCCCAATGAATATGAAGATCTGAATAACCATTTGAACAAATTTTTTCATTCAAAAATTGACTTTAGAATGGATCCGAGTGGAAAAGGAAAAATTGTCATTCCTTTTACTTCAGCAAAAGATCTGGAAAGAATTTTAGGAATCTTTGATAAATTAGATGCGTAGAAAAACAGCTATATTTTCGTTCGAGTATCTGGGTATTTACATTCTGATAATCCTGTTTTGTGGAACAGGATTTTATGGCTATAGTCAGGAAACTGTCAAGGATTCGGTACAGATAAAAAAAAAGGAAGTCGTTCATTCACCCAGAAAAGCAACAATTTACTCAGCCGTTTTGCCAGGTTTGGGGCAGATTTATAACCGAAAATACTGGAAAGTTCCTCTGGTTTATGGCGGTTTTGCTACTTTAGGATATTTTATTAACTTTAACAACACAGAATACGTCAAATATCGGCAAGCATATTCGGATATCATTGATGGTGATCCGAATACTAATTCGTTTGTGAAATTATTTACCGACCCGAGAAGTCTTGAGCATGCCAATATTGCTCAATCAACTGAAAGACTGAGAGTCTATAAGGATTATTGGAGAAGAAACAGGGATCTATTGGTGATCAGCACTGCTGTTTTTTATGCCCTTAATATTATTGATGCAAGTGTTGATGCTAACTTTTTCAACTTCGATATCAGTGACGATTTGACAATTAATTGGGCACCAGTGCCTATAATGTGCATGAATAACCGATTGATTGGGTTGCATTGCAGAATTATTTTTTAACTAAAGGAATAAAATATGAGACGATTACATCTAATAATTTTATTACTAGCGATTACCGGATTCAATGTTTTGGCTACCGGTATAAAAAAGGATAATCTTTTACAAGCCTGTACAATAAATGTTGCGTCACTCGATACATTAAACGGATATGAAAAGTATTACCATATTCCAGATGAAAACCTGAATAAATACTTTTCAGATAAACTGGATAGTATGTTGAAATGCTGGTATGTGCAAAATGCATTCCTACTAGATAGTATGGAACTGGCTGAAGCCGACACCCTTAAGCAAACACTTCCTGATTCGGTTTATATTAGAAGACTACAGTCAATGCAATCAGCCGTAAGCCTTTCATACAACAATACGGTCAAGAATTTCATCACCATGTATACTGTCAGGAAACCAAAACAGGTAGCGATAATGCTTGGGTTGGGAAATTATTACTTTCCCCTATTTGAAGAAGCCTTGGCTAAATATGGTCTTCCTATGGAACTAAAATATCTCCCGATCATTGAATCAGCCTTGAATCCCAGCACAATTTCTGTTGCAAACGCTGTTGGACTTTGGCAATTTATGTATTCGACTGGGAAAATGTATAAGCTCGAAATCAGTACATTTGTTGACGAACGTCGCGATCCAGTGAAAGCTACAGACGCAGCGGTAAGGTATTTGAGAGATTTATACAGTATGTATCACGACTGGCATTTGGTTATCGCGGCTTATAATTGCGGACCCGGAAATGTAAATAAGGCAATAAAACGATCGGGAAATGCAAAAGACTATTGGAAAATTTATTACAATCTACCAAAAGAAACTCGTGGATATGTACCCGCTTTTATCGCGGCGAATTATGTAATGAATTTTTACCAAAGTCATAATATCTTTCCAAAATCACCTGACTTTCCAATAATTACTGACACATTAATGGTAAATGATTACCTTCACTTCAACCAGATTGCAGAAGTGATTGGAATTTCAATAGAACAAATTCGTGCCCTGAATCCTCAATATCTGCGTGATATTATTCCTGCAAGTAAAGTAAAAGCCTATAGTCTTGTTTTACCACAAGGTGAGATTTCAGCTTATCTTGAGAATGAATCAACGATTCACGATCATCGAAGAACTGAGTTTTTCCCAAATAATGAAATTGTTAATCCGCAAAGCAAGTTTGTTACTTTCGAGCAAAGCGATATTAAAGGACGCGACAAAGTAATATATATCGTAAAGTCTAACGATAATATGACTGCTGTTTCCTCATGGTTCAGAGTGCAGACTTCAGACTTAAAATTTTGGAATAAATTGCATAAGAATATTCTTAAACCAGGGCAAAAACTAGCTATTTATGTACCTGAAGGTCAGGGCGAATATTTCAGCCATTTTAACAAAATGAGTTTGGCTGAGAAGAAAAAATCTATCAATA